>Ga0209814_10000392_pt1 | contig 14139 bp, 17 predicted proteins | sample SoiMetdeltSBSDD1_FD_187597 | JGI IMG/M metagenome (GOLD analysis project Ga0209814, IMG submission 187597) | Bulk soil microbial communities from a Populus tree surrounding site in Tennessee, USA - Soil MetaG P. deltoides SBSDD1 (SPAdes) (version 2) | ecosystem: Environmental > Terrestrial >... | reverse complement strand
GTATAAGATCAATCCTGTTCCACTATTCAACAGGGTCCTATTTACGTTATCAATATTACATTGAAGAATCAAACTCGTATAGGATTCAAATCTTTTAACCAGAACAGAGAAGTTCTGTGTTATATCAGAATGTTAATATCTCCTTATATTTTTGATTTCTTTTCTGAATGTCTTCTGTATTAATATTTGCGAGTTTTTCAACGCCATAATCCTCAATTGCGAACGATCCCATAATGTTTCCATGTATCATTGCATTTTTCAATGTTTTTAAATCCCATTTTTCTTGCTGCGACAAGTATCCCATGAATGCACCACCAAAAGAATCGCCGGCACCAGTAGGATCCTTTATAATTTCAGTAGGATATGCGGGAATTGGAAAGAATTCATCGTTATGGAAAAGCAGTGATCCATTTTCTCCCTTATTTATTACTGCGAAAGCAGGTCCATTTGATACAAGCAAGCGTGCACATTTCAAAATATTGTTCTCCTTAAACAACAATTTGGCCTCTGATTCATTTAACATTATTCCATCAACTTTTTTTATCATCTTAATCACATCGTCCCTTTTATTAATAATCCAAAAATCCATTGTGTCACAAATTACTAACTTTGGGCCGGAAAATAATTTCAGTATATTCATATTTTGTACTGGATCATTATTTGCAAGGTAAACATACTCAGAATCAATATAATCATCTGGTATTGTTGATTGGTAATTTGCAATTACATTAAGTTCAGTTTTGTTAGTTGTTCTCTTTGCAAGATCATAGGCAAAAGAAGAATCATAATGGAAGGTTTTTTCGGTTTGACTAATGGTTAACCCTCTGATATCAAGACGGTTTTTTAAAAGCTCTAAATATGCTGCGGGAAAATCATAACCTACTATCCCAAGAAGTGATGTGGGCACGTAATTCGAAGCTGAGATTGAAGCAAATGTAGCTGTGCCGCCCAACGTTCTTTCAACAGTATGAAAGGGTGTCCGCGTAGTATCTAATGCAATGGTTCCGAATATCGTTAGCATGCAGTTCGATTAATAACAACAATAAATAAGTGTTCAACAATATTTTGCATATTGACATCCGAGACAAAACATGATAAAATAGTGATTGGGTTTTCTGGTGCATCAGGTATTATTTACGGAATTAGGCTTTTGGAGATTCTACACTCCATTAACATTCAAACATACCTCATTATCAGTGAATGGGCAAAAAAAAATATAGAAATTGAAACCGACAAAACTTTAGAATACGTTAAATCTCTTTCTTCCGTTAATTACGATAATTTCAAATTAGACGCCTCCGTATCAAGCGGTTCTTTCCTTCATGATGGGATGGTCATAGTACCATGTAGCATGAAATCACTTTCAAGCATTGCAAATGGTTACGATGATACACTTATTTCTCGTGCTGCATCTGTTACCTTAAAAGAGTCACGAAAACTAATCATTGTGCCAAGAGAAACTCCGCTTTCAAGGATTCATCTTGAAAATATGATCAAGTTACAGGAAGCTGGTGCAATTATTCTTCCAGCCATGCCAGGGTTTTATCATAAACCGTCGACGATAGATGAAATAATTGATCATTTGGTTGGCAAGATTCTTGATCAATTAAAAATAGAACACGATCTGTTCAAGAGATGGAAGGATCAATAAAAGAATTTCTCACATTATTTTTCCCCCATTAGAAAACCTAGCATGGCTCAAACAAGAATAAAATACAAATAGAAAATCGAAATAAGAAAAATAATAAAACAAGATGAAAAGATCATATGAGCTTATCTATAGTAACGATTTTGAGCGGTCTCTTAATTTTCCCAGAGTTGTAACTTTTCGATTTTTGATCTCCTCTTTGCTTGATAGAGCATTTCGTAGACTGTCTTGTGAGATCTTCCATTAATTAGTAACATTATTGCATCGATAGCTAGCTTTGTTTCTTCATAGTTGCCTATCAAACCTATTATGTGTCCATATATTGAAATGTAGGTGTTAGTTAATTCCTCAAGATTTTTTCTAGCCTTCCCTTTCTCGCCAATAATCCTGCTCTTTATCCGATTGGTAGAATTGGTAGAGCTTGTAAAATTACGAAGATCTAAAATTTGAAACAGTGTTTCCTCATCTAAGATCCTGAATGCCCTTTCAGGGGAAAAACCACTTGAAATAGCAGTGATGATATCTCTTGCCTTTAGCGCTCCATATTCATCGAAATTTTCAGAAGTTGAATATACTGTTATCTCTCCTGTCTTACTTTCAATTTCTATCTTTACGTTGCATTTTTTACAAATCTCATTTTTAGTTTTTCCCTTATTTCCTATAACTACGGAAATTCGCTCTTCTGGTATATGTAGTGATAAATTTAGATGATCATTTTTGTCCAATAGAAAACCCTACTTAGAACATGACACTGTAATTATTTATTTATTGTTTGACTTTTTACGCTTAGTATGATTCTCTGAATCTATAAATCATAAGAAACGGAACATCTGAAAAATACTTGACGCTGGACCTCTTTGCAAGATTCAATTCAATTGCTTTATCAACTGTATCTTTACCAGCTAGATTTGAGATAGATGATTTTTTTAGATAAGATTCTATTTCACTATCGTCTGCTACTTTATCCATCCAGTAATTTTTTTTTATGTCTATTGTAATATTCCCATGTTGGATTTGCTTATCAATCAGATAGAGATCACATACATTTACCATAAGTGAATCCTGATATCTAATAGTTCTTATTGCGTATTTAGACGCCTGGTCCTTAGAGCTGCTATTGCTAGAAGTCAAATGATACTTTGATGCAGACGTATTTAGATAAGTTTTGTGTTTGGACTTCCAGTAATAATATTTCATGAACCTTTGAATAAAATATATCAGTGAATGTTAGTTGTCATTCATCGTTTATTGTAATATTATTACTAAAAATTAATACTATCATTGGACCATCAAATTAATTAGCCTCTGCTACATAAATTAGGTCGTAGAAAAATTGCCAAAGGACCTAGAATACATGAGGGACAAGAGGAGTTTGGACTATGGTTCCATTTCAACTCATTATAAGAGAGTCCTTGTTGTCTGTATAGACCGAGACGATGACCTAGGCAAAAACGGAGGAGTTGAAAGCCCGGTGTTTGGAAGAGATCAATGTATAAATGCAGGAACTAGGTTAGCAATTGAGGATCCAGAAGATGCCGATGCTAACGCAATCTTTGGTGCCGTCAAGATCTATGAGGAGCTTGTGACAAAAGGTTATGAGGCTGAAGTTGCAGTAATCACTGGTGCTTATAATAGAGGAATAGAAGCAGATGAAAAAATATCTTCGGAATTAATGGAAGTTCTGTCAAAATTCAAGGCCGAGGGGGCTGTCATTGTTTCCGATGGAGAAGATGATGAAACTGTAATCCCACTAATCCAGGCAATAGTTCCCGTAATATCCATACAGAGAATAATCATACGGCATAGTAGATCCGTTGAATACTCGTATGCTGTTTTTGGAAAATATGTAAAGATGTTAGTTTATGATCCAAGGTATTCGAAATTCTTCTTGGGCGTACCTGGGGCCCTGCTCATTTCAAGTGGTTTTGCTACGATCTTTGGTTTTACGAGAGAAGCTTTGGCCATAGTTCTTAGTGTATTGGGAGTTGCATTTATAATCAGGGCTTTTGATATTGACAAATCACTAGGATCGCTTAATAGGACTACACCCTCAACGTTCATCAGGATATTTTCAACATTTGCGGGGATCATGATAATCTTGGTAGGCATTGCTAATGGTATATCGGACATACCGGACGGAGCTATCCCGAAGGACGCTAGTCTCTCAGAAATCATCACAAATAGGGCCGTGGTAGGAGCTTTTGTTAATGGCTCAATAACCCTTATTTGGATAGGTCTAGCTACTATTTTCGGAGGAATACTTCTTAGTAACTGGTTTAAGGGAAGCATTAGGATTCTTTCGGATATCCTGAGGTTAGTTGTACTTGGTTTGATTTACATACCTGCAATTCAATTTACTTCAGTTCTGACTGAACAAGCCAATCCTTTCAATCTTATTTCATCCTTGCTTATTGGTCTAGCTATTACACTTGTTGCTACAACATTTTTGTTTCAATATTTTAGAAACAAAAAAGGTGGAGAACAACTGAAACATTAGGACCATTACCTACATAGCGTTATTATATGATTTAAAATCAATTAATTAGAGAGCAAATGTATGGTTTTTTTTATTACCTCATCAATAATAATTGGTTTTATAGATTCTATGAACGCAAACTAGAATCGCAAATAAAAAAAGATTCTCTACCAAACCACGTTGCAATAATATTAGACGGGAACAGACGATGGGCTAAATACAATTTTTTGGCCAATAAGGGTGCGCATGCGATGGGCGCGGACAAGGCCGAACAGTTGCTAACCTGGATCTATGATCTGAAGATCAAAATAACTAGTTTATACGTATTATCTATCGAAAATCTTGAACGCGACAAGAAAGAATTGGATGATATCTATAATCTACTTGGAATAAAACTTGAGAAATTATACAATGATTCCAGAATACACGAGAGGGAGATGAAAATAAAGGCTATTGGAAATATAGAAGTTCTTCCGCAGTCAATAAAAGATATTCTATTCAAGCTCGAAAAGGAGACCAATCATTACGACCTCACATATCTAAATATTGCTATCGCATATGGTGGACAGCAGGAATTGGTTGAGGCAATCCGAAAAATTGCTCTTGATGTAGAAAAAAAAGAACTACAAATATCAGATATTAACGAACAATCAATCGATTCATATCTATATACCTCACATTTGCCACAACCAGAACCGGACCTTATCCTAAGAACTTCTGGTGAAAAGAGATTGAGCGGATTTCTGTTATGGCAGAGCGCATACAGTGAATTGGTATTTATGGACGTTTTCTGGCCAGAATTTAGAAAGATTGATCTTATGAGGGCAATAAGGACATTTCAAAGGCGCCGTAGAAGGTATGGCAAATAGGAGAATATTGATATGGCTATCTTATTCCAAATATAATATCATTGCCAGAACATGGTGATTACGATCAAGAAAAAATAAGGTGGTTTTGTAACAGGTGGATGGACAGGAAACAATGGTTAGAGATTCATGGCTATTCTCCAGTTTCTACGGATATTGATTTGGATGAAAAAGACGTTACAGAAACCAGTTAGTGCATATGGTTTTCAAATTGAGATATTGGTATGATCACAGAAAAATCTGCAGGTTTCATCCTAATTTCTGATAATGATTCTCATAATAGTGATCGTTCTGTATTACTACTCCATTATGTATCAGGTCACTGGGATTTTCCAAAAGGAAATATCGAAATTAACGAAAATGAACTGCAGGCGGCTACCAGGGAATTGAAAGAGGAGACAGGAATAGAGAACTTTACATTGTTACCAGGCTTTAAGTACATATTAAATTATAAATACACTAGAAAATCAACTTTGATTTCAAAACAAGTAACTTTGTTTCTTGCCTCCACAAAAGTAAACAAAGTAAGAATTTCACATGAGCACATAGGATATCAGTGGACAGATTTTAACTCTTCAGTAAAAAATTTAACATATTCAAATGCAAAAAACGCATTGATTTACGCCATGAAATTTTTAAAGGATCTTCCTTCAAACACAAATCACAAGAATCCTGACTCTTAGCATTATGATATCTTGCGTTGAAACAACATTTAATGTTAAAATAATCTACAAATGTAGTTACGAATTATTTGATCAAAATACAACAATTTTTCTAATCTAGATTTCGTCTAAATCGAGCAAGTTTGATATTGTCTTGCGTCTATTTTTTGAATGTAAAATAGTTCGACCAATTATTAGAAAGTTGCTTCCATTATCAATCGCCAATTTTGGGTTACCGCCCTGAATACCTATACCAGGGGAATAAATAGGAATACTAGAAACGGATGAGATATATTTTAGAGTCTTCACATGTGTAGCTCCTACTACAATTCCATCAACATTACTTTTTTTGGCGTACTTTAAGAATATCTCAAAGAGCGGCAAAATCTTGCTTTTATTTGATTTTCCCTGGAAAACCTTCAGGCCATATCCTTCGCTAGCGTTTTCATGACTCATATAAACAAGTGAGATTACTCCCATTCCAAGTTTGTGGGCAAAACGAACAAGCGATTTTAATTGTTTTTGTCCAATTATTGGATTTACTATTACTGAATCAAAGCCCATTGAATATAAATATCGTAACGTTACCTGGTTGGTATTACTGATATCATTCAATTTTATATCGGCTAATGAAAGCAAGCCATACGAATGTATCATCCTGTTTATTTTCGCAATGCCTTTATTACCAAATGGTAGAATAAGATGAAAATTTATTTTGATGCCACATAAGAATGGATAAATGTTACTTATCAAATTTTCAATATACTTAAGATTATGATAGCGTGGTTCTAAGTCTAGTGCAAGTATTATGAAACTTTTATTATCCATCGAAATATGTGCAATGCGATCTCTATACGAGGAATCTTTATTCATCAACTTTCACTAATGGATGTGATCCAAATAATTTTATCAATTTAATGTAAATATATCCATGTTCCTGTATATTGTTAGTAAATGTTGGATCTTCTGATTTCAGACTAGAATATCTAATGAAAGAATAAGTAGGATTTTCAGGAATTGTTGCATAATAAAAATAGGACACTCCATCAGATTCGGCCATATTCAGAGCAGTCCCTACAACATATTTCGACTTCTTTGTACTATTGAAAACAAAGAGAGGAAGTGGTGATTCTTCATAAATCATTTTGTAGGACGCAATTTTTACAATACTTTGGAAATTGCTCAACTTTATTGGTGCATAATTGGAGTTTTTTGCACCTTTAGGCCTCCGCCAAAAAATGGGCGGAAATTTGTCAACTGAGATGATCGGAGAATACATCACTGATGGATTTTGTATGTTTTCTACTATTGACACATCTTCAATACCATTCGTATTTTTATATGCAAGATATTGGCCACCACTTGGATATTTTACGTAATAAATTACAGGTATATTGTTCAGAAAATCAATTTGAGTTGCCAATAAATCATCATTGGCAGATTTGAAGGAAAAAGTAAGAAGTGGAGTTCGTTCAAAGGCACAGACTAGTCTGCCAAAATCTTGAATAGTGGAAACTTCAATAAAGAAAGGTGACTTAATTTGCAATGCTCTACGTTCTAAAATAACATTATTAAAATCATGCGAATAAAGAGGTTTGTTTAGACAAGCATTTGTTTTGAATAGAATGTAATTTAGGAGTCTTTTGAATTAGTTTTCTGTTCGGCGATCTATTATGTCATATATCTCGGCTCCGGTTCCTATGAGGACAACTTTAACTCCTAGTCTGTCCTCTATCTGCTGAATGAAATTCTTTGCTTGAGGAGTTAATTTAGAGTAATCTTTTAGACCCGCACAATCAGGAAAGACCACATCTAATTTGGTAACGGCTATTTGCGTTGCACTGTTTATCGTGACCGATTTCTTGGCCAATTCCATATTAAATGGAGATGCCCTCCTTTGTCTTCCCGTCACACTTCCATATTCTACCCAACCCAACTTACTAGCCTCATCAGCTGTAATTTCATTTTCCAATGGCCCACCACCCACACGAGTCACATACGCTTTAAAGATCAGGATGACGTCGTCGACCTTCTTAGGTCCTATGCCAATATCTGAACATATTCCTGAAGCAGTAACATCTTTTGAAGTTACAAATGGATAATCACCGTGGTATAATGATAGAAAAGTTCCCTGCGTTCCTTCTATGAGTACTGATCGGCCCCCGTCAATTGATTCATTAACAATGTCAGACACACATCCAAGATAATTCTTAAGCTCACTTATGTCCTTAGCCAGCTTAAGGATTCTTAAGGCACGGTCAGAATTAGCCGGACCTGTACCTGTTCCAGTTGTTCCAACAATTTTTTTGAGATGTGCATCTTCCATATCGCGCCTTATGTGCGATTCATCAATAATTCCACAATGATTATCAATTATTGTCCTGTTTCCTGCATTATATCTCTGAAATTCTTCTTTAAGGACCCCTGGTGTGACAAGTACTCCGGCACCTATCAAGAGTTTGGTTTCAGGATTCAAAACAGCGCTTGGCAACATCCGAACCTTGAAAGTTTGATTGTTATAAACGAAGGTGTGGCCGGCATTTGCTCCAACTCCACCTCTTACAGCTATTTTTGGTTTATCCTTTATGGATAAATATGCGATTATCTTTCCTTTTCCCTCATCGCCATAAAAACCTCCTACAATAACTTTACAAGTCATTTTCTATCTCAATTAAATTATAAGTAAATATAAGGATAATCAAGCGTCCTGAAACATACTAGGACGAAGAAAGGCTAATTGAGTCTTTGGAATTTTTCATTGATACCCGTGTATTAATCCTGTATCAAGTTGTCAAAGTATAAACATCCAAGATTCAGAATATTATAAGATGACACAATTTTATATAGTCGATTCGGAATAATCATATTATTTAAAATGGATTATACAAAGGTGTGTAAAGAGATATTAGATCTGGATCCAAAAATTCGTTTTGCAGGTGTATGTGACGAATCTGGTGAGATCAAATTCGGAGGTCAACGCGAAGGACTGGCGAACTTACTAACTGCTGAAGAAACAAAGAGATCAAATTTGCAGGCGCTTGCTAGATGGGGATTGCGCAATTCTCTATCTTCCAAAGTCGGCAAAGGGAAATATGCTATGGCAGAATACGAGAAGATAAAACGCATTACTGCTCCTCTGGATAACGATCATCTTCTACTCGTTACAACGGAAGTAGATGCCGATCACCAAAATATAATAAGCAAAGTGCTAAAATTAATTCAACAATAATTCTTAACCTGTTTTCCCGTTTTTTTGGTTATTACAGAATAATCTGGCCGTTTTCCTACTACTTTATCCATCCGTGTTCATGCTCTCTATGGTCATGTGATGCTCCCACACCTGTCACTGCACCCATATAATCACCATAAACTGCAATTACGTCTTTCAAATCTGACAACTCCTTGAGAAATTCTAATGTTAACTTATCGTTGAAAGCATAATGGGTTCCGCTATCGTGTATAGTTGGGTTCATGCCAGTTTTGCTAATGATGTAAGTTCTCATTTCTTCAGAATTTGTTTCTGGTTTTGTAAAAACTTCAATCAAATAAAACGGATCCTTATCAGGGTTATTTCGTCTTCGCATCATCAAATCATGAATGAGTTTAGGATGAACCTTTGGAAGATGAATTTCGTACAAGGTAATAAGTCCTTCAAAGACTCTTCTTATTTCAGTCAATTCCGACAATTTTGAATTCTATAATATTATACCATTATAGCTATATGAGCATTTTTGGCAATCGCGATTTCGAAGATTTTTTTCTTTTGTATTTTGTACTTCTCGAGCCAGAGATTAATAACTAATTAATGTTGGTTTGATCATCTGTATTGATAGTTACGAGCCAAAACATCATAAGTTGAACTTCAAAAGACACCTTCAAGAAAGCATCGAATTCTATACTGAGACTTTTTAGGCGAATGTCTAGGAACAACAAATTAAATATGTTAATGATAAACTGAATTCATGATTTTCTACCTTGAGTAACAATTCTAGCGATGGCGATATAGAAAACTTACTCTTTATTATAGCAAACCTTCCTGATTTTCTAAAGCTTTCGATTTGCCGAACAAAAGTAAAGGAATTGGTTGAAATGACTGAATCGGAAAAAAAAGAGACCATGATTAGAAGTCTAACTTCTATCAATCTGATCAATCAAGACAAGCTGGTTAAGTTAACCAAAACGTGGATGAAAGTTATCTCAGAAATAGAACCCGATCAACTAACAATGATTTTACATAGTTATCTTGTGATTTTAGATAGTGTCAAACTCTTCGATAAATTAGATCCAAGATTGATATTGAATACTTTTTCTTCCCTTGAAGAAGGTGAAAGGGATAAACTGTTGGTTTGTATTAAGGAAGCATTATTTCTTAATCCTAACAGAGGGCAAATTTTGAAAACTATTCCTGCAAACCTTGTTAAAGTTATACTCAATTAGGGGTTCCCGGGTTTTCAGGATTCTTTTTCAATTCCTCTACCTTGTCCAAGCCAAAGAACCCTCTTTCATATTTTTTTAGTGCTTTCCTGTGCTCTGGTAATGACATGTCTAAATGCATTTCATTAATCACCATAACTCCGTAAGTAGTCCATTCTTTCCAACAGTCTTCACAGGACGGATACTTTAATGAAGAAGGGTCTTGATTTTCACTTTCTTCGAATTCTTTGCCACATTTCAAGCATTTCATTTACTGTGATGGTACATAAAGGATATTTTATTGTTTTATTTCAATAAACGTCGAATTGGGCATCACTATCATTTTTTGTAACTGTGATTCCTCTTAATATGGTCACGCATGACCTCCATACCTTCAAATTTCATATCACACTGTTTACATTCGTAAGTTCTATCATCATGGGTAATTTGAAAATGTTGCATCAATTCTTCTAAAGTCCTAAAGCGCTTACCACAAAACTCACAAGTATTTTTCTTTAGGAAACTAAATTTGTTAAACTTTAACATATAAACTGGATTAAATTTTTAGTATTTATATTAATGCTAATTCCGCATTAACAGGACAATGTATAGCTAACGATCTTGTCCTGCTAGGAACAAAATATTATTATTTTTATTTACTATCATTCTAATTCACCATGAAACAACCGGATCTTGATTTCTATTCAAGGGATACAGAAAATGTGGCAAGGGAACTGCTAGGTAAGAAACTGGTCCGGATGTATGATGATGGCTCAGGGAAGCTACAGAGATTATCCGGTACCATATATGAGACGGAAGCATACGGTTCAAAAAATGATCCTGCAAGTCATGCTTTTAACGGTAGAACTAACAGAAATTCAGTAATGTATGGAGATGTTGGTAAAGCATATGTTTATTTTATTTACGGGATGCACCATTGTATGAATGTCACTGCACACGCCACGAATAGCAACGCAGGAGCTGTATTGATTAGATCATTAATACCAATTGAGGGAATAGACACAATGATTTATCTCTCTAACATCAAAAACAAATTAAATTTAATAAACGGTCCTGGAAGACTAACAAAGGCTTTAGATATTAACAGATCTCATAACGGGCTCAATCTGACCGACAAACGATCAATATTACATATAGAAAATGGGATTAAACCTAAGAAGGTAATTTCGACCACTCGAATTGGGATAAGTAGAGCAACAGAAAAATATTGGCGATATTTGATTGCAAAAGAATAATGAAGGTTACGCCTAGTCCTCTAAATACTTAGCGTAATTACCAATAGTTGGCCTTAATTTTCTCAATTACCCTTTCGTGTTCAGGGCCTCTTCTTCGAGCGTATCTTTCCATTGCACCTAGTGGAACTCCTCCTAATGATCTTGCGAGTCCTGCAAAGAAGAAATTCTTTATCGGATTATCACGACCGACTTTATGCATAAATTTCTGAATTCCATATTTGAAATTATGTTGCCATGTTTTGTACATCACTCCCAACTTTGGAGGATCCATTGTATTTCCGATATCAAAAAAGTCAGATTTTTCAAGCAGTCCTATTGGAACAAATGTCAATGGAGTTGTTGTAAACTTAGAATCTGGTTGTTCCTTTTCCAAGGAATGAAGCAATTCAATTGTCTCCCAACTATCTTCGACAGTTTCATCATTGTCTAATCCCATTATTAGTGTAAACGCCGGAACCCAGTAGTTTTCGTTTAATGTCTTGATTCCATTCTTGACAACCCAATGCCATTCAGAAGGTTTGAATGGCGCTAATTTTCTATCAGCATATTTTCCGATTAACCTAATACTTCCTGTTTCAAATCCACACTGAATGCCTATCATGTTGTCGGGTGATGCCCTAATTATTTTAGAAATATTTGGAATTAAGCGCTCATCAGCAATAGCACCAGCAAGGGTCCCATGTGTAGGATTAGTATGTTCTATACCAGTAGACATTATTCCAGAAAATAATTCTTCAAGAGCTTCTCTGTTTGGCTGCATATTCTTTGTAGTTCGGGGATTCAAGCCATATACAAAAATATCATCGCTATGCACCCATGCATTTTTTAATCCACCATATTTCATGTTGATTTCTATCTCTTTTACAACCTTCTCTACAGGATAGTATCTTAATGGTCTAAGAGTTACATCACAAAACTTACAACCACGTCCACAACCTCTCATTACCTCAATCATACCATGCATGCTAGGATTGATTATGGTTGGAATTTCATCAACTGTAGGTTCATTCCAATAGTGAATAAATCTGCCATGATAAGTATTGTCGCCTCTTTCAAACTCTTTTATCTCCACTTTAAAGGGATTTTTCTTGAATGGATTTGCAGTTTCAAGTTCATTATTAATCAATGCATCAAAAAACTTGGAACCTGCGCCATCAATTTCGGGACCAATTCCACCTAAATCACCTTCTACGATCCCGTACAAGCCATATTCTTCTATTTTTGCCGGATCATAGTTATACTGCCATGTCCCTGAAGCACCTGCAATCACTTTAGCTTTACTACCATTTTTCTCCTTTGCTCTGTTTATTTTCATATGCAGATCCCTGTTATAGAATTCATCATATGAGATCTGCTTTCTACCGTATGTAAAAGTCATAGTTACAGGACCCATGCCAAGAGGATCCATTTCGTATGTACCTACTACCTCTGTTTCAGGACCAATGAAATTTTCCACATAATCTGGATGTGCAACTACTACATCTTCTCTGCTGTAACCATCCCTTACCAAAGAAGCTTCGACCTTCCTCAGCCCATAGGGGGCATAATCTGCAAGGCCATTATGATGCGAGATGGGATTACAAATAAAATCAAACAATAGTCTAGGGGTGACCTGATTGCGAAGAATTTTGTAGAGTAACGTGTCGTGTGACCTGTTTGGATCAATAGCTGGCGCGCAGCCGAAAAATGATGCTAACGAAATGCCTCTATACGGTGACATAAGAGTGCGATCTGCGGTAAGAACAACCTTTGGATATTTCAAGAGTCCCTTATACATACCTCAAAGGCATAGATTTTAAGTTTTCCAAATTTGAAGAACTTTCTTAGAAACTCTTACTTTAGAATGATTCTCAGAACGTCCTTGTCATTTAGTATGTGATCTAATCCTACCTTCTGAGAACTAAATTTGACGCTGCTGCCCCAAACATAAGCATGTTTGAAGTCCTTTACAAAATTCCTGTGTATTTTTAGACATACATCACGAATTGTACAGTTTTGATTCATGATTAGTGGTTCCTCATCAATTTTGTCGCCTCTAGGCTTGAGATAAATTCTAATGAACGCTAGTTTTTCATAAATTGATCTCTTCAAACGGTCAATGTTCATTTTGCGATCAGCAGAGATGGGAATAAAATTTTGTACCTTTTTTTCTATCTGTGAAATGAATTTACCATCAACGAGATCGATTTTATTTAATACTACAAGTGCAGGTAGGTAAATCCTATTCCCAGTAACAACATCTATCAACTGTTCTACCGTCAGGTTTGGTTCCTTGATTAATACGCGGCCATTACTAATACCATTTATCCTTAGAACTTCCTTCACTAAATGACTTGGAATATTAGAAAACTGATTATGAATCGAGAGTCCTCCATAATGTGCTTTTTCGATGAATACTTCTGGAAATTTCTTGTTAATTCTTATACCCACTTCGTGAAGCTCATTAACCAATATCTCTAAAAGTTCTGGTTGAAAAACATCCAATACCATGAGAACTAGATCTGCATTTCTTGCAACTGATAGTACTTTTCTTCCTAGGCCTCTACCCTTAGACGCACCCTCTACTATTCCAGGAAGATCAAGTATCTGAATTTTGGAACCATTATATTCCATCATACCCGGAACCGCAGTTAGTGTCGTAAACTGATAAGAGCCGGTACGGGAGTTCGCGTTTGTTAAAGCATTAAGCAAAGTCGATTTACCTACACTAGGTAATCCCACAAGTACTACTGATGCGTCTCCAGATTTTCTAACGTTGAATCCTTCATTTTCCTTTCCAGAAGAAACATTTTTGCCGTGCCTGTTTTCATCTTGCTCA
>Ga0209814_10000390_pt1 | contig 14158 bp, 14 predicted proteins | sample SoiMetdeltSBSDD1_FD_187597 | JGI IMG/M metagenome (GOLD analysis project Ga0209814, IMG submission 187597) | Bulk soil microbial communities from a Populus tree surrounding site in Tennessee, USA - Soil MetaG P. deltoides SBSDD1 (SPAdes) (version 2) | ecosystem: Environmental > Terrestrial >... | reverse complement strand
GAGGAGTACGAGACCTTCGACGAGGTGGCCAAGGACCGGGCCGCGGGTTAAGGCAAATTCCTGGGCTCGGCGCCCAGGGTCTGGATGAAGACCTGGATGCGCCGGATGCGCCCGTGCTCGCGGTCGCCGTCGAGGTCGAACACGAGCGCCTCGGGCGTCGGGTGCGGCAGACCCTCGACCTCGACCGTCTCCGTGAGCTCCACCACCGCCAGCCGCGCGTCGCCGGAGTACGTGACGCGGTCCACGCGCATCTCGTAGCCGGGCAGCTTCGGCATCAGATCGGCGATGAACGCGACGTACTCCGCCTTGTCGTCGTACTCGTCGCCCCACGGGCCGACACGCGCGAACCCGTCGTCGCTGAGACACGCCGCCAGCGCGTCCCAGTCGTGGCCGATGATCGCCTCGAGATACCGCTCGACGACGCCGGGCGCCGTCACCAGGCCGGCCCGGTCCGGTCGAGCGCTTCGGCGAGCAACTCGAGGTACTTCGCCCGCGGGACGTCGACGGCGCCGAGCGACGACAGGTGCGGCGTCGTCCACTGGACGTCGAGGAGCGTCGCGCCGCCCTCGCGCAGCAGCTCGACGAGCACGGCGAGTGCAGCCTTCCCCGAATCCGTGGAGCGGTGGAACATCGACTCCGCCGCGAACAGGCCGCCGATCGCGACGCCGTACACGCCGCCCGACAGCACGCCGTCCGGTGTCCACGCCTCGACGCTGTGCGCCCAGCCCAACCGGTGCAGTGCGGTGTAGGCGTCCACGAAGTCGTCGTCGATCCAGCCGTGGGGCCGGGTCGGCTCGGCGCACGCGCGCATGACGTCCGCGAACGCGCTGTCGATCGAGACCGTGAACCGGCGCCGCGAGCGCCGCAGCGATCGGCTCTCGTGGAAGCGGTCGAGTGGGAGGATCCCGCGCGGGTCCGGCGACCACCACGCGACGGGCCCGCCCCGGCCGACGCGCATCGGGAACAGACCGCCGCGGTAGGCGGCGAGCAGCGTTCCCGGCTCGAGGTCGGCGCCGACGCCGACGATCTCCGTCTCGTCGGCGGCGTCGGCCGCCGGGAGCAGCCAGGAGGTCGGCGGCGGCTCGATCGGCACCGTCACCCTCACCCGAGCAGGCTGCGTGCGATCTGGCCGACCTGGATCTCGTCGGTGCCGGCATAGATCTGGAGCACTTTGGCGTCACGCGCCAGCTGCTCCACTTCGTACTCGGCCATGTAGCCGTTGCCACCGAACAGCTGGACCGCCTCGAGGGCCACCTCGGTAGCCGCCTGCGCGCCGTACAGCTTGCCGGCCGACGCCTCGGCGAGGGTCATCTGCCGCCCGGCCGATTGCATCTCGATCTGACGGAACACGAGGTTCTGGAGGTTGAGGCGCGCGACCTCCATGCGCGCCAGCTTGAGCTGGATGAGCTGGTACTCGCCGATCGGCTTCCCGAACTGCACCCGCTCCCTCGCGTAGTCGAGGCACAGGTCGAGGCAGCGCTCGACGATCCCGAGGGCCATCGCCGCCACACCCGTACGCTCCATGGTGAACGTCGCCTTGGCCGCGTCGCGACCACCGCCCGCGGACACGTCCTCCGTCTCGCCGAGCAGCCGGTCGCGGCCCACCCGCACATCGCTGAGGAAGAGCTGGCCCGTCGGTGACGAGTGCAGGCCCATCTTGCGCAGCGGGTTGCTCTGCTCGAACCCGGGAAGGCCCTTGTCGAGGACGAAGTGCAGAACCTTGCGGTCCTCGGGCGCGTTGCCCTCGTCGAGCTTGCAGATGAACACCGTCGTGTCGGCGTACGGCCCGTTCGTGATGAACGTCTTCGATCCATTGAGGACGTACTCGTCGCCGTCCCGACGTGCGGTCGACTGCATGCCGCCGAACGCGTCGGAGCCCGAGTTCGGCTCGGTGATCGCCCACGCGCCGATCTTGTCGAGCGTGAGGAGGTCCAGCGCCCACCGCTCCTTCTGCTCGATCGTCCCCTTGCTCATGACGGCCGCCGCCGTCAGCCCGACGCTCACGCCCAAGGCCGTGACCATGCCGGGCGAGCACCGGCACAGCTCGATGATCGGGATCGTGAACATGGCCCCGCCACCACCCGCCGGGCGGGCCTCCTCGTCCGCCTCGCCCGCGCTCGCCTCCGCGGCATCACCCCTGGCCGCCTCCGCGGCATCACCCTTGGCCGCCTCCGCGGCATCACCCTTGGCCGCCTCCGCGGCGGTCCGCTCGCGTTCGATCCGCTTCTTGAACTGCTCGCGGGCGAGGGCGTCGAGACCGAATGTCTGGAACATCTTGCGGAGCACGTCATAGGGCGGGACGTCGCCGAATTCGAGCTCGTCGCGGTGCGGGCGGATCTCGTTGTCCACGAACTGTCGCACCGCGTCACGCACCATTGCGTGCTCTTCACTCCATTCGAACATCGCTCCCCCTCAGCTCCGCCGCGACGACGCGACAAGAGCATCCAGCTTGGCGTACGGCGCCAAGAGCAGTGCCGCGGCCGCGCCGATCAACAGCACCAGCGTGACACTCGTGTAGTTGGCGACGAAACCGCCTATCAGGACCCCGACCGGCACGATCCCCCCGAACCCCATGATCCACAGCGCCATGATGCGGCCGCGGCTCGAGTCGTCGACGTTCTCCTGGAGCACGGTTGCAAGTGACGTGATCACGAGGAAGTAGAAGAAGCCGAGGACGAACCCGAGCGGGTACGCCGGCGGGTCCGTGCGCAGGAGCGCGAACACCGTCAGCAACCCGGCGAACACGACCAGCCCGATGCGCGGGATCGGCGCCTTCGACCTCCCGGCCAGCAGCGTCCCGACACTGATCGCGCCGGTCGCGGCGCCGAGCCCGAACGACGCGTACAGCAGCCCGTACTCGATGCTGCGCGGACGGATGCCGAAGTTGTCGGCCGCGATGGCGGGCAGGAGGCCAACGAACGTCAGCGAGAAGAACGAGAAAAGCACCAGCGTGGTGAGGATGCGCCGGATGAGCGGGTCGCGCCCCGCAAGGCGGAAGCCCGACAGGAGGCGCGCCAGTCCCCTCTCCTCCACCTCCCCGGGCGCGTGCGGGTGGTATCGCGCCAGGATCACGCCGGCCACGGCGAAGAGATACGTGCCCGCGTTGATGGCGAAGACGGGCGCGGCGCCGGTCCGGGAGTAGATCACGGCGCCGATGGCCGGACCGATGACGCGCGACAGGTTCATCTGCACCGATTGCAGCGACACCGCGCCGGGAAGGTCAGCCCGCGGCACGAGGGTCGGCAGGATCGCCGCGATCGCCGGCGCGCTCAGGGAGTTGCCGACCCCGATCGCGAAGACACACGCGACGAGCGCGACGCGCGACGGGTCGCCGCTGGCGGCGAGCAGCGCGAGCACGACCGACAGCACCAATTGCTCGATCTGAGTGATGATCAGGAGCTTGCGACGGTCGACGACGTCGGCGAGCACGCCGCCGACCGTCGACATGAACAGCAACGGGCCGAGCTGGGCGAAGAACAGGATGCCGACGAACACGGCCGATCCCGTGAGCTCGTACCCGAACGCCCCGAGCAGCACGTTCTGCATCCACGTGCCGATGTTCGACGCGAAGGTCCCACCCCAGAAGATGCGGAAGTCGCGGTTCCGGAGCGCAGCCTGTGCCGTTCCCCGGCGGAACCCGAGGTCGCCTTCGATGATCGCTTCGGTGGCCTCTTCGGTGTCCGGTTCGTGTCCTTCGGGACTGCGGCCCGACATGGTCGAACCCTAGGTTGGCGAACCGGCGCACCTTGCACGCATTCGATTGCGCCGGTTCGATGTGGTGATGGCTTCACACAAGGCCCGCACCGTTCGGACGTTCCAGAAATACGTGTTGAACCCGCCCGTCCGCCTGCTGTTCGGGCTCGGGCTCGTGCCGCCCACGCACGTGCTGCTGGAGACCATCGGTCGACGAACAGGGCGGCCGCGGCAGAACCCCGTCGGCAACGGCCTGGACGGTGACACGCTCTGGATCGTCGCCGAGCACGGGCACACCGCCAACTACGTCCGCAACCTCGAAGCCGATCCGCGGGTGCGCGTGAAGATCGGCCGCCACTGGCGCACCGGCACCGCCACCGTGCTCCCGGACGACGACCCCCGGGCCCGCCTCGACCGGATCGGCCGGCGGGTGAACGGGTTCATGGTCCGAGCGGCCGGGACCGACCTCCTCACGATCCGGGTCGACCTCGACCCCGAGAGCACCGCCTGAGCTGGGGCGAACGCGTATTCCCCTCCCCGGGGACGTGCACGCGACGAGGCCCGGGGTCTAGCGTGCCGAGGATTCGAAGCGATGCCCATGGGCATCGCCGCGCGGCCGACGAGGCGGAGGGTCGTGACGCGCACCGGTCGAACACCGACGAGGGATGATCGCCGTGCATCGCCGGCGGGCGGGCGCCTGACGTCGAGCGCGATCGTCGGTCTCCTCGTGGTTGCGATCGCCGTCTTCGCCGCGACGCCTGCCCTTGCCCAGCAAGGGCCGAGCGGCGGTGGCGATCAGGGCGTGGCCGCCGCGCAAGCACGCGCCGACCAGGCCGGTAGCGCGTACATCGACGCGCTGTTCAAGTCGCAGGAGCTCGACGCCCAGATCGCCGGAATCCAGGAGAGCATGGCCCGCCTCGAGGAGCGCGTGGCCGCGCTGCGCGGCACCGCACAAGTTCACGCCCTCGCGGCGTACAAGCGATCGGGAACCCCGGTGGTGGCCCTGCTCACAAGCGACGCGCCGGCGATGGACTCCGCTCGCCGCACCGTTCTGCTCGATTATCTGAACGCACGCGACGACAACGCCGCCGCGCAACTCCGGAAGGCGCGCGAGGGGCTCCAGACTCAACAGCGCGACCTCGACGCCGCGCAACAGCAGCAGAACGACGTCGTCACCCAGCTGAAGGGCGAGCAAGACCGGCTCAACGCAGAGTTGAACGCCGCCCAGGACCAGCGACGGCGCGCGGCGGGCACCACCGGCCCGGCCGGTGGTGCTCCGGCACCGTCGTCCAACTACGTGCCGAATCCGGGTGAGAACCCCCACCACAACGACCCGTTCCTCGTATGTACACGCGGGATCGAGAGCCACGGCAACTACCAGGCGTACAACCCGTCGGGCCCGTACTACGGCGCGTACCAGTTCACGCAGGGCACGTGGGACTCGACCGCCAACTACGCCGGCCGGGGCGAGCTCGTCGGCGTCGACCCACGGAACGCCTCCGAGTACGACCAGGACGACATGGCCTGGACGCTCTACCAGTGGAAGGGCAAGGGCCCCTGGAACGGTCGCTGTTAGGGACCGAAGACCCTGTGTAACCGCCCTCCGTCACGTAGAGTCCACCCCTAACCGGGCACACTCGAGGGCAGGTCAATGTGAACCAGCAGCCACGCGATCAGGCGGGAATACGAACGAAACGGGCACTGCCGCGGCGCATTGCCGTCGTTCCCGCCTACAACGAGGAACCGACCGTCAAGGACGTCCTCGAGCGGCTCTACCCGCTGGTCGACGAGCTCGTCGTCGTGGACGACGGCTCCACCGACAACACCCGTGAAGTCGTCGAGAAGTGGCTTCCGGAGCAGGACAACGCCTGGATGCTGTCCTTCGACGACAACCGCGGCATGTCGGCGGCCTACTACCTCGCCTTTTCCGACCTGCGCCAGCGGCTTGCCACCGGAGAGATCGGAGACGACGACCTCATCTACACCGTCGACGCCGACGGCCAGCACGAGCTCAGCGTGCTCGACGAGCTACGCGACATCGCCGTCGCCGACGGGCTCGACGCGCTGATCGTCCAGCGTGACCTGTCGATGTACCCGATCTACAAGCGCCTCGGGAACTGGGTTCTGAGCTCGTGGGCCTCTCTCTGGGCGGGTCAGCGGCTCAAGGACGTCGAGTCCGGGTACCGGATCTTCCGCGCCGCCGCGCTCGCCGACGCGCTCGACTACTACCAGGGCTACAAGTACAGCGAGACGGTCGAGGTGGCCGTCGTACTGTGCCGGCTCGGATATCGCGTCAGGAACGACGTGATGGTCCCGGTGCCGACCTTCCGGTCCCGTACGCGTCTCGTCGACGCCGCCATCGACCTCGCGATGATCCCCGTCGCCGCGTACCGGGCGTCGCGTCGGCGGCGTCGCCGCGCTCGCCGCTGACGTTCTCCGAACGTCAGCAGTGGTTGCCGTAGCCGCGTTCGTGGAGCAACGCATCGAGGCGCACGGGTTTCAGGCCCCTTCGCTCCAGCCCGTCGAGGATCATCGGGACGGCCCGTAGGAGCACTGACCGGTCGGCCGTCACGCTCCCGTCCAGCCCGTCGTGGAGCACGATGATCGAGCCGGGCTTCACGTCGTCGAGCGTGCGCCGGGCAACCAGCCCGGCGTCACGAGTGTTCCAATCGCCGGAGGACACGTCCCATCCGACCATCGTCATTCCGTGGTCACCGACCACGTGGGTGAGGAACGGAGTGTGCTGGCCGTGGGGGGCGCGGTAGAAGGTCGGGCAGACGCCCAGGTTGTGCCGGAAGGCGCTCTGCGTGCGGTCGAGCTCCGGGTAGCGCGGATCGAGCCAGCGCCATTCGTCATGGTGGTACGAGTGGTTGCCAAGAAGGTGGCCGTCCTCGCGCAACGCGCGGGCGATGTCGGGGCGCCGGTCCAACGCCTTGCCGACCATGAAAAAGGTGCCCTTGACCCCGCGCTCGTCCAGGATCCGGGCGATCTCGAGCGTGTAGGGATCGTCGGGACCGTCGTCGAAGGTGATCGCCACCTTGTGTCCGTCACGGGGGCCGTGCGAGACCTGCGAACCGAACCACGTCAGGGTGGGCGAGTTCGCCCCCACCCAGAACGTCGCGCCGACCGTCACCACCGCCGCCACCGTCGCCGCCGCCCTCACCGAGCCCGGGGCACCGGTACGGGGTCGGGCGTGGGCGAGCACGCCGACCGCGACGATCGCCGCGCCGTCCAGGAGGCCGGCCCAGGCCGTCCCGTGCACCCCGTCGACGGCGACGAGCGCCGCCAGGACGACCAGCCCGACGGCGGCGCCGATCGCAGCCTCGCGGCGCCGCAGGGTGCCGGGGGCGCCGCCGCCGAGCCCGGCGCCGACACCGACCCCCAGCCCGATGAGTACCGTTATGGGCGAGACGTCCGCCTGCGGCAGCAGCCAGCCCGCCAGCACCACGAGCAGGGCGCCGAGGCCGGCGAGCAGGGGTCGGGGCGGTCCCAACCGGCGGGAGGTCCACCATGCGGCCGTGCCACCCACCGCGAGGGCAACGGCAGCGAGGACGAGACTGGTCGGCGACCGGTCGGCCGCCACGGCCGGCACCGCCAGCAGGGCCAGCGCAGACGCGGCGAGCCCCCGTAACCCCAGGACCGGCACCAGGTCTGAACGCTGGGGTTCCGGAGGCGGGGTTTCACTGCCGGGCACGACTATCGTTCCTCAGTCTGAGCGGCAGGGGTCGGGCGGGAGCGTCGGGAGGAGTAGGAATCTTGCAAGGGCCTTTCGGCGCACGGGGCCTCCGGATTCGGACGGCGGGGGCGCCCGCGGGCGTCGTCGAGCAGGAACGCACGCCGCAATCGGGGAGGATCGTAGCGGCGGTCGTCGCCGTCATCTGGGCGGTCGTCCTGGTGCTGATCCTGCGCCAACGGGTGTTCGTCTCCCACGACTCGATCAGCAACTACGGGCACGTCTGGTGGGTGAGCGACCGCTTCTGGAGCGGCCACGGCGTGCCCTTCCACATGCCGGTGATCGGCCACGGGAAGGCGTTCGCGTTCCCCTACGGCTTCCTCCCCTGGTTCACCGCCGCGCTGCTCCATCCCCTGCTCGGCGACTGGGTGGTGACGCTCTGGATCGTGCTGGGATTCCTCGGCCTGGTGGCGGCCATGTTCTGGGCGTTCCCCGAGATCCGACATGGTTGGTGGGCGGCGATCGCATTGGTCAACCCCGCTCTCGTCGTCGCCCCGATCATCGGGCAGCTGCCGTTCATCTGGGGCTCGGCGCTGCTCATGGCGGCGATCGGCTGCTGGCGTCGAAAGCGATTTGTGGAGGCCGCGGTGCTCGCGGGTCTCGCCCAGGCCACGCACCCTGCCGTCGTGCTCCCGATGGCGCTCGGCCTCGTGCTCATCTGTCTGCACTGGGAGGCCGACCGACGGCGGCTCCTGCGCATGTATGCGATCTCGTTGGTGATCGCGTTGCCGGCAACGTGGATCGTCTTCGTCTCGCCGGTGTTCGTCGACAGCTCGGCGTGGGTGATCATCGGCAACTTCTTCCTTACGCTCCTCGAGCGGTCGTTCGTCATCGCGGTGCCGATCTTGCTCGTGCTGTTCCAACACCTCCAGAAGCGCATCCAGAAGCCGTGGCTACCCGTCGTGCTCTTCCTGTTCACCCTGGCTCTGAACCCTGCGCTTGGCGGGGTGCTCAGCATGCGGTACGCGTGGGGCGCGCTCAACCGGAAGCCGAACACGGACCTGCTCCAGTTCGTCAACTCGCCGCAGTTCGCGCCGAACAAGACGTACCGGATCATCCGAGCCGGCGACGGCAAGATCGGCATGTACCAGATCGTGCGCAAGGGCGGCCACCTCGACTCCGAGTTCTTCCCCGAGAGCATCGGCCGCAGGAGCTGGCCCAACACGGAGGACTACTCGAAGTTCCTGCGGACTCGCAGCGTCGACTTCGTCATCGCCTACGACAGCTACGACAGGACGTTCAAGACGAACGAGCACGCGCTCCTCGACGAGCTCTCGGGCGCCGGTCTCGACGGCTGCACCGTCCAACGCGTCGGAGCAACTCAGCTCGCGCACGCCCAGCACTACGACGTCTACACGGTTCGCCGTGACTGCTGAGGTCCCCCCGACGTGAACATCCCGGCAGCAAGAATCGTCTTCTCCGACGACGACCGCGCCGCGGTCCTCGCGATGATCGACCAGACGTTGCAAACCGGCGCGTTGACTCTCGGTCCGTACACCCGAGAGCTCGAGGACGCGTTCCGCGCCCGGCACGACGCGCCGTTCGCGGTCGCCGTGAGCAGCGGGACGAGCGCAATCGAGATCATCCTGCGGACGATCGGCGTCGAGGGTCGCGAGGTAGTTGTCCCCGCCAACACGTTCTTTGCGACCGCGGCGGCGGTGATCCACGCCGGAGGTACGCCGCGCTTCGCCGACGTCGCACCCGACACGCTCGCCCTCTCCGCGAGCACGGTCGAAGCCGCCCTCGGCGACGACACGGCCGGCGTCGTGCTCGTGCACATCGGCGGTGCCATCACGCCCGAGGTCGACGCGATCCGCACGCTGTGCGAGCGCCGTGGTCTGTTCCTCGTCGAGGATGCGGCCCACGCCCACGGCTCGAGCCTCGACGGGCGCGCTGCGGGCTCGTTCGGGATCGCCTCGGCGTTCTCGTTCTACCCCACCAAAGTCATGACGACCGGCGAGGGCGGCATGATCGTCACCGCCGACGAGCGCATCCGCGACGAGGCCCACATCTACCGCGACCAGGGCAAGGCCGGGTTCCTGGGTGGCGATCACGTACGAATGGGATACGCGTGGCGTATGAGCGAGCTGCAGGCGGCGGTCGGCATCGTGCAGCTCCGCAGACTCGACGAGTTCATCAAGATCCGGCGTGAAGTCGCCGATCTGTACGACGACGGCCTCGGCGGGATCGACGGGATCACGCCACTCATGACGCCCTCAGAAACGAACTACTACAAGTACCTCGCGATGCTCGACCCTGGGATAGACCGTCAAGCTGTCAAGGGCGCGCTGAAGGAGCATCACGGCGTCTCGCTCAGCGGCGAGGTGTACGCCTCACCGCTGCACGAGCAGCCGGTGTTCGCGAACTTGCACGAGGGCAGCCTGCCGGTGGCGGAGGACGTCTGCCGCCGCCACGTGTGCCTGCCCATCCACTCCGACATGACCCGAGACGAAGCCGAGTACGTCGTCGCAAGCATGCGTGCCGTGCTCGCCGGGATCGAACCCAAGAATGGAACGTCATGAGAATCGCAGTCACCGGTGGATCGGGATTCATCGGGTCGCACGTCGTCGACCGGTTGATCGACGCCGGCCACACGCTCTTCGTGCTCGACACGCGCCCCCCGCACCGCCCCGACGTCACGTACCGCCAGGTCGACCTGTCGGACCTGGGCGGCCTCGTGCAGGCGACGCGCGACATCGACGTCGTCTTCCACCTGGCGGCCGTGTCGAACGTGAACGACGCCTATGAGCACCCCGTCGGAACGGTCCGGATCAACGTGACCGGAACGGTCAACGTGTTCGAGGCGAGCCGCCGCAACGGCGTGGGCCGCACGGTGCTCGCGAGCACGGTGTGGGTCTACGCCGGCGCCCACGGTGACGCACCACTCGACGAAGACGCCCCGTTCCACCTTCCGAGCGCCGGGCACATCTACACGTCGTCGAAGATCGCCAGCGAGCTCATCGCCCACAACTACAACGAGCTGTACGACACGCCGTTCACGATTCTGCGGTACGGCATCCCGTTCGGCCCGAGGATGCGCGAGCAGCTCGTCATCCCGCGCTTCGTGCAGATGGCACTCGACGGCGACACCATCACCGTTCACGGCGATGGCTCGCAATTCCGGAACTACGTGTACGTCGAGGATCTCGCCGACGCCCACGTGCTCGCGCTGTCCGATGACGCCGAAAATGACGTCTTCAATCTCGAAGGCGCCGAGCCCATCACCATCCGGCGCGTCACCGAGGCGATCCGGGACTGCCTCGACATCCCGATGAAGGTCGAGTTCGGCGAGGCGCGTCCCGGCGATTACGCGGGCAAAGAGGTCTCGGCGGAGAAGGTGAAGCGGGTGCTGGGCTGGGAGCCCACGACCACCTTCGAGGACGGGATGCGCAGCTACCTGGACTGGTACCTCGCCGACGCCGAGGCCGCCCAGGCGAAGGTCAGCGAGGCCTGACCGCTCCCTCGGGCACCAGCTGCTCGAGCATCCCGCGCATCATCTCCTCGTCGCTGGCTCGGCGCCACGCGTCGATCATGCCGGTGCTCATCGGATCGCACCCGTAACGCATCGGCCCGTCGTCGTCGAGGATGGCGTCGACGATGAGGCGGGCGGCGTCGCCGGCGGGTTGGATCATCGACGCCACCATGCTCTTGCTGGCGTTCATGTGGTCGGCGACGGCTCGGTACGGCTCACCGGCGGGAGCGACCATCGTCTCCTGCGAATGGCGGAGCATGTCGGAGTCGACCGGGCCCGGCATGATCTCCACCACCCTGATGCCCTGCGGCGCCAGCTCGGCCCGCAGCGTCTCGCTGAACGCGCTGACGGCTGCCTTGCTGGCGCGGTACGCGGCATAGAACGGCACCGGCGCAAGGACCGACGACGACCCGATGTTGCAGATCACGCCGCCACCCGCTGCGCGCACCAGCGGGATGGCGCGCCGGGTCACCTCGACCAGCCCGAAGACGTTGGTCTCGAACATCTCGCGCCACCACTCGAGGGGCGTCTCTTCCACCGGAAGGTGCTCGCGCTCCACGCCGGCGTTGTTGACGAGCACGCGGAGCCCGTCGGGAAGCCGGACCGTGTCGGGTCGCGTGACGTCCAGCGCCTGAACGCGCAACCGGCCATCCGAGCCTTCGATTTCGTCGGACATCCCCGCGCCGGCGGCGGGATCGCGCATCGTCGCCACCACGTCGAAGCCCCGGCGCGCGAGCTCGAGCGCGATCGCGCGCCCGATGCCCCTGCTCGCGCCGGTCACCGCGGCGATTCCTGCGGGCTCCATGTTCCCCCTGTCCTGACAGCGGCGTCAGTCTACGGACGTAGGGTGGACAACGTGGCAAGCTTCCCGCGCGACAACGCGTTCGCGGCAATGAGCGACGTGGTCCTCGCGATCGCAGGCGAGCTGCGGCTCGACGCCGTGCTCGATCGGCTCGTCCACGCCGCCCGAGAGCTCGTGGACGCCCGCTACGCGGCGCTCGGAATCCCCGACGAGGACGGCACCGAGTTCGACCAGTTCCTGCACGCCGGTATGTCGGACGATCTCGTGGCCCAGCTGGGCCCGCTCCCCCGCACCCACGGGATGCTCGGCGCGATGCTCGCCGACCCTCGCCCCTTCCGTACCGACGACATCACCAAGGATCCAAGGTTCCGTGGGTGGTGGCCGGACGCGCATCCGCTCATGCGCTCGTTCCTCGGCGTTCCGATCGTCGCCAAGGGCGACATCATCGGTGCCTTCTACCTCACGGAGAAAGAAGGTGCACCGACATTCGACGATGCCGACGAGAAGGTCATCACCGTGCTCGCCGCCCACGCCGCGATCGCGATCGAGAACGCGCGCCTGTTCGAGGCGAGCCGAGAGCTCAGCGTGATCGAGGAGCGCAACCGGCTCGCGCGGGAGCTCCACGACGCGATGACGCAGAACCTGTTCAGCCTGTCGCTGACGGCGGAAGCCGCCGGCGGTCTCGTACGCACCGACCCCGGACGCGCCGAGGTCGAGATCGACCGCGTGCGGCAGCTCGCGCGCGAGACACAGGCCGAGCTGCGGTCTCTGGTCTTCGAGCTGCGCCCGCCGCGCCTCGAGGCCGACGGCCTGGTCGCCACCGTGGGCAAGGATCTCGAGGTCCTCGGCCGCGCCCACGGTCTGAAGGCAGACCTGCGGATCAATGGCACGCTCGCGCTCTCCTCGACCGTGGAGGTCGAGCTCTACCGCATCGTCCAGGAGGCGTTGAACAACGCCGTCCGCCACGCCCGTGCGGAGGCGATCGAGGTGGACGTCGACGCAGCCGGCGGCATGGTGACGATCACGGTGCGGGACGACGGTGTCGGCTTCGACCCTGCCGCGCGCGCGATCCGCGAGCGCCGGCTCGGCCTCACCTCTATGCGTGAACGGGCCGAATCGCTCGGCGGGACGCTCACCGTCGAGACCGCACCCCGTTCGGGCACGACGGTGCGGGTGGAGGTCCCGAGTGGCTGAGCCGTCGAGCATTCGCGTGTTCCTGGCCGACGACCATCCCGTCGTCCGGCAGGGTCTGCGTACGTTCCTCGAGTCGCGTCCCGGGATCGAAGTGGTGGGCGAAGCCGGCGACGGCGAAGCCGCGGTGGCCGCGATCGAACGGCTTCGTCCCGACGTCGTCCTCATGGATCTCGTGATGCCGGGCGAGGGCGGCGTCGCCGCGATCCGTCGCCTCCGGGCACGCGTCCCGGACACGCGCGTGGTCGTGCTCACGAGCTTCGCGTCCGACGACCAGGTGATCCCGGCGGTCCAGGCCGGCGCGGCCGGGTATCTGCTGAAGGACGTCGACCCGTCCGGGCTCGAGGCCGCCGTCCGGCTCGTGCACGAGGGCGAGGCGCTGCTCGATCCGCAGATCGCGGGACGCGTGATGGAGGAGGTCGCGCATCCGCCGCCCGCCGGCGACGTTGCGTCGCTCACCCCACGGGAGCGCGAGGTCCTCGGCCTGCTCGGCCGCGGGTTGTCGAACCGGGAGCTCGCAGACACGCTCGTCGTCTCGGAGAAGACGGTGAAGACCCACGTGAGCAATATCCTGATGAAGCTCGGCGTCCACGATCGCACCCAAGCCGCTTTGCTCGCCGTGCGCGAGGGGCTGGTCGACGCGGGTGAGACGGGGCCGTAGGCCGTGGGCCGGATCCTCGTCGGTACCGCGTCGTGGACCGACAAGTCGCTGATCAAGTCGGGCTGGTACCCGGAGGATGCGACGAGCGCCGAAGCGCGTCTGAAGTACTACGCGTCGCAGTTCCCGCTCGTCGAGGTGGACTCGACGTACTACTACCCGCCCCGGCTCCCGGTCGTGCAGCAGTGGGCGCAGCGCACACCGCCCGGTTTCACCTTCAACATCAAGGCCTTCTCGATCCTCACGCAGCATCCGACGAAGGCGACGGCGCTCCCGCAGGAGATGCGACCGGACGGCAAGGAGCGCGTCTACCCAAAGGATCTGGACGAGGACGCGGTCGAGTACCTCTGGTCGAGCTTCTTCGACTCGCTCACGCCTCTCGACCGCAGCGGGAAGCTGGGCGCGGTGTTGTTCCAGTTCCCGCCGTGGTTCACGATCCGGCGCTCGAACAAGGACTACCTCGTCGAATGCGCTGAGCGGGCCAAGCCGCACCGGATCTGTGTGGAGTTCCGCCACAAGTCGTGGCTGAGCGACGAGAACCGCGAGGAGACGCTCGAGCTTCTCGCAACCCACCAGCTGCCGTACGTGTGCGTCGACATGCCGCAGGGA
>Ga0209814_10000387_pt1 | contig 14204 bp, 14 predicted proteins | sample SoiMetdeltSBSDD1_FD_187597 | JGI IMG/M metagenome (GOLD analysis project Ga0209814, IMG submission 187597) | Bulk soil microbial communities from a Populus tree surrounding site in Tennessee, USA - Soil MetaG P. deltoides SBSDD1 (SPAdes) (version 2) | ecosystem: Environmental > Terrestrial >... | reverse complement strand
TCCTCACACCGCTCGCGGTGGGGCCCGGGCAGCCGTTCCCGTACATCTCGGGGCTCTCGTTGTCGCTCGGAATCCTCGTCCGCGATCCAGACTCGGGGGAGGAGCGATTCGCCCGCGTCAAGGTCCCTGAGCTCCTGCCCCGCTTCCTGAGGGTCGGCGACCGCGGTGCCCACGTGCCGCTCGAGCGCGTGATCAGGCACTTCCTCGACTGGCTGTTCCCGAAGATGGAGATCGTCGAGTGCTGCAGCTTCCGTGTCACGCGGGATGCCGATTTCGAGGTTTCGGACGAGGCCGATGACCTGCTCGTCGCCGTCGAGAGCGAGCTGCGGCGCCGGCGCTTCGGCGATCCCGTTCGCGTCGAGGTCTCGGGCTCCACGTCGACCAGGATGCTCGACCGACTCAAGCGCGGGCTCGGCGTCACCGACGAGCAGGTCTACCTCGCGCAGGGGCTACTCGACCTGGTCGACGTCAGCCAGTTCGTTGAGCTCGACCGGCCCGACCTGAAGGAAGCGCCCTGGTACCCGCTCACGCACCCGCGTTTCGCCCGGGCCTCCACCGACGAGGAGCTGTTCGCCGAGATCGCCGAGGCCGATGTCGTCGTCCACCACCCGTACCACTCGTTCGCGACGAGCTTCGAATCGTTCGTCACTTCGGCCGCGCGGGACCCGCAGGCGCTGGCTCTGAAGACGACCGTCTACCGGACGAGCGGAGACTCGCCGCTCGTGCCGGCGCTCGTGGAGGCGTCCGAGGCGGGGAAGGAGGCGGTCTGCCTGGTCGAGCTCAAGGCACGCTTCGACGAGCGGCGCAACATCGAATGGGCCCGCGCCCTCGAAAAGGCCGGCGTGCACGTCGTGCACGGCTTCCCGAACTGGAAGATCCACGCGAAAACGACGCTGATCATCCGGCGTGAGGGCGACCAGCTCCGCCGCTATGCCCATATCGGCACCGGGAACTACCACGCCGCGACCGCTCGGTCATACGAGGACTTCGGCCTCTTCACGGCCGACCCGGAGATCACGGCAGACGTCGCCGACCTCTTCAACTTCCTGACCGGCTTCAGCCGCCCGACGAGGTTCCGGAAGCTGCTGGTCGCCCCCTTCGACCTGCGCGAGCGCCTGATCGACAAGATCCGCGAGACCGGTCAGGCCGCCAAGAAAGGCGGCCCGGCCCGGATCCGCATCAAGGTGAACAACCTCACCGACGAAGACGTCATCGCCGAGCTCTACAAGGCGTCGCAGCAGGGCGCGGAGATCGACATCATTGCCCGCAGCATCTGCACACTGCGCCCCGGAATCGAAGGGCTCAGCGAGAACATCCGCGTGCGGAGTGTCCTCGGCCGCTTCCTCGAGCACAGTCGCGTCTTCATCTTCGAGGCCGGCGCAGAGGCGAGCTACTACCTCGGCAGCGCCGACCTGATGCCACGCAACCTGGACTTCCGGATCGAGGCCGTCGTCCCCGTCGAGGACCCGCGCTCGCAGCAGGAGCTCTCGCGCGCGCTCGACACGATGGCGTCGTCGAACCTGCACGTCTGGGAGCTCGAGAGTGACGGAGAATGGCGGCGCGTCCGGGCGAAGAAGGGCGAGCGAACACGCGCCACGCAGGCCTTGCTGATGCGAAGCGCAAGGGCACGACAACCACGGAGACACGCAAAGCCCACCGCCTAGCCCGCGCGCTCGCGCCGGTGTTGAGGATGCCGACCGGAGCGGCCCGCAGAATCCCTGCCGTGAGGGTCGCAGTCGTCGACGTCGGCGCCAACACTCTGCGTCTGCTCGTCGCCGAGGCCGGCGCCGGCGGGATCTCTCCGGTCCACGAGGAGCGCCGCCGCACCGCGCTCGGCGAGGACGTTGAACGGCTGGGCACGCTGACGCAGGAGAAGATCGCGCGCTCGGCCGACGCGGCGCGCAAGGAGGTGAAGCGAGCGCGCAAGCTCGGCGCCGCGCGGATCGCGATCGTCGTCACCTCGCCTTGGCGGAACGCCGACAACGGCCGGGAGCTGGTCTACGCGCTCGCGCAGGCCACCGGCCTCGGCGTCCGGGCACTGAGCGCAGAGGAGGAAGCCGAGCTCGGTTACGTCGGGGCGCTCGCCTCGACGCGGGTGGACATGCATCCGGTCGCCGTGTGCGACGTCGGCGGCGGCTCCACGCAGATCGCGGTCGGCTCCGGCCCGCAGCCCGCGTGGCTCCGCTCGGTCGAACTGGGGTCTCTCCGCCTCACCGAGCGCTGCGTGTACTCGGACCCGCCGACCCGCCGAGCGCTCGCGGCCGCTCGTGACGAGGCGGATGCGGCTTTCGAGGGGCTGACGCCGCCTCTTCCCGCGGTCGCGCTGGCGACGGGCGGGACCGCGCGCGGCCTCCGCCGCTCCGGCTACCGGCAGCTCGACGGGCCCACGCTCGAGCGGGCGAGCGAGGAGCTCGCCGCGCTTCCTGTGGCCGCGCGGGCGAAGCACGCCCGGGTCGAGATCCATCGTGCCCGCACGCTCCCAGCCGGAGCGATCATCCTTGCGCGCGTCCAGGCTCTGCTGCAGGTCCCGCTCGCGGTGGCATCCGGCGGCATCCGCGAGGGCATCTGCTTCGACTTGCTCGAGAGCGCGGCAGCGACCGGCTGATTCGCTACTCCGGAGGCGGCAGGTACTCGAGCACGACGGGCTCGCCGTTGCGCAGCTCGACCACGCGGGTCGACCCCTTCTTGCCGGCCTCGCCGAACAGGTACTTGAGCACGTCGCCGTGCGTGCAGACGGCCGCGCGGTCGCCGAGCTCGCGAAGCAGGCCGAACGCCTCCTCGCCGGGTGAGCCCTCCATCAGTTCCGTCGCCGTCTCGAGCTCCAGCCCCCGCTCTGCAGCGAGCGGCTCGAGAGTCTGTGTGCAGCGGAGCGCCGGGCTCGAGACGAGGCGCCCCAGCGGGCGCGGCGCCAGCAGAGCCGGGAGGCCGCGGGCTTGCCGCCAGCCTTTCTCGTCGAGCGGGCGGAGCCGATCGTCTCCCTGCCACTCCGCCGGGTTCCCCGCGCGCGCGTGGCGGACGACGAGTAGCGCCACGGGCTAGATCCGCTTGCCGGCCCGCCTGAGCTTCTTCAGCGCCTTCCGGACGTCTTTGCGCGCCCGGGCGCTCCGCTCGCGCTGCCGCTCTACGAGCCTCCCGGAGACGAACGTGAGCTGCGGCTCCGAACGAACGAGCCCGCGAAGCGTCTGCTCTGCGATGACCGCGTCTTGGTGCTCGCCGGCGACGTCCTGGAACTTCTTGGCCCGGTTCAAGAGGCGCCGCGCGGGCTTGCCTACGACCGGTTCCGCGACCTCGGCGGCGTAGCGCGCGCGCTTTGCCCGGATCCGCGCGCTGTGCAGGCTCTCGTTGGACGGCGTGTTCCCCAGCCCGGAGGCGGCCCGGTCGAACCGCTTGAAATCCTTTCGGGCCAGCTCCTCGACCGGGACTTCGGCACCGACCCAGCGAGGCTCAGCTGCCGCCTCCTCGACCCGCGCGAGCAACGTCGCATAACGGTCGCTCGACAGCGCCTCGACGAGCTCATGCTGCGCAGCAGCTCGCTTCGAGCGCAGCTTCGTCAGCAGCAGGTCGCCCGCCTCGTCGTCGTCCGGCAGCTCGGCCACCTCTTCCTCGAGGTGGCCGATGAGCACGTCGAGGTCGCGGACGCGGCCGAGCGCCTGCGCGAGCCAGTCGAGCTCGGCGCGCAGCTGGTCGGCCCAGACCCGGTCGACCATCGGCCGCGCCGATCGAAGCACGCTCCGCAGCCTGCGGATGGCGACCCGGAACTTGTGAACGGCCTCGGGCTCTTCGCCGAGCCGGGCACCAGGATCGTGAGCAAGCATCGCCTCGTACTGCTCGCCGATACGCGCCTGGATGAACTCGTGCGGCGACGCCTTCCTCCCCGGCACCTCTCGGGTCGGCGGCCGAAGAACGTCAAGCCCGGGGTCGTCGTCACGCCCTTCGCGGACGAACTCCTCGACTACCGTGTTGTCCTCGAGCAGCGAGACCTCGTCGAGGGAGCCCTCGCGGCGGGTCTGGACAGTGAGGACCTCGACGAGCTCGCCGTCACGGACGATGGCCCGCAGGAGGTCGGAGATCAGCTGGGGCGGCTCGGCCGGGCCGCCGGGCGCGGCAAGCGCGACGCGGCGCGGCGCCTCGGGTAGCTCGACCTCCCAGGTGTTCGTTCCGTTCTCCAGTCGCCTACGCAGCGCGACGCCGCTGCGCGCCAACCGCCGGTCCGGGGTGTCGTGGTAGGTCGACCGGAAGACTCGGCTCACGGTGCGAAGGCTAATGGCGGGTGGGACCTGACGCAGTCTCACGTCCGCACGGTGGCGAATCGCACATCTAGCGAGAGCTGTCCCAGAGCCTGAAGCCGCCGAGGAACGCGTTCGTGTTCGCGCCGAGCCTGACGCCGGCCGGCAACTCGCCCAACTCCTCCGCGTTCCCGCCGCCCAACACGACGTAGTCGGGCACGAAGGCGGCGCGCAGCTCCTCGATCGTCTCCGCGACCGCCGCCCGCCACTTCTTCTTTCCGAGTCGCTTCCGGCCCGCCTGGCCGACGTAGTCCTCGTAGGTCGCCTTTCGGAACGGCAGGTGGCCGAGCTCGAGCGGCTCCAGCTTCCCGTCGTCGATCAATGCGGTGCCGAGGCCGGTGCCGAGCCCGAGGAAGAGCATCTTCCCGCCCTCGTAGCTGCCGAGCGCCTGCATGGCGGCGTCGTTGACCACCTTGGTCGGCTTCCCGAGCGCGGCCTCGAAATCGAACCCGACCCAGCCGCGGCCGAGATGCACCGGCTCGCTGACGATCCGCCCGTCCTTCACCGGCGAAGGAACGCCGATCGAGACCACGTCGTAGGCCCAGTCGCGCGTCAGCGCGGTGACGCCCTCGACCAGCTCCTCCGGCGTCAGGTCGGGCCCGGAGTCGAACCGACGCCGCTCGCTGCCGCTCGAGAGCAGCACCTTGACGTGTGAGCCACCGACGTCGACGGCGAGAACTATGCGGCCCATACGCCCACGAAGCTACTCGACTAGGCTGGCCCCGTGAGCGCGGACGCGCCGAGCTTCGAGACCGACGTCAAGCCGCTCTTCCGCGAGGGCGACCGTCAGTCGATGGAGTTTGCGTTCGATCTCTGGTCGTACGAGGACGTCGGGCAAAACGCCGACGCGATCCTCGGGCGGCTCCGCAACGGCAGCATGCCGTGCGACGGCGCCTGGCCGGACGAGCAGGTCGAGCTCTTCCAGCGCTGGATCGACGCCGGCAAGCAGCCGTAGTTCACTTCGAGGCTGACTCAGACCGTTTGTGGCGATCCGAAAACCGGTGTCCGACACCGGTTTTCGTCAAGGGCAAACTGTGGCGACTCTGTGCCCGCTCCTGGCTAAGCAGGCACTGGCGCGGTGACGAGCTCCGCGTCGCGCGCGGCGAGCGCCGTGTAGCGACCGCCGGCGAGCACCAGATCCTCGTGCCGACCCGTCTCGACAACGCGACCGTGATCGAGCACGACGATCTGGTCGGCGTCGCGCACGGTCGAGAGTCGGTGTGCGATTGCAATCGTCGTCCGACCCTCGGAGAGGCGGTCGAGCGCCTCCTGGACGAGCCGCTCGGTCTCGGTGTCGAGCGAGCTCGTCGCCTCGTCGAGGACGAGGATGGGCGGGTTCCGCAGGATCGTCCGCGCGATCGCGATCCGCTGCTTCTCACCGCCCGAGAACCGGTAGCCGCGCTCGCCGACAACGGTGTCGTAGCCGTCGGGTAGCGCCGCGATGACGTGGTGGATGCGCGCCGCCTCAGCGGCGGCCTCGATCTCCTCGTCGGTCGCGTCGGGCTTCGCAAAGCGGAGGTTCTCGCGCACCGTCGCGTGAAAGAGGTACGTCTCCTGCGAGACCACCCCCACGAGGTCGGACAACGCCTGAAAGCTCAAGTCGCGGATGTCTGTGCCGCCGATGGTGATCCCGCCGCGCGTCACGTCGTAGAGCCGCGCCGTCAGGTAGCCGAGAGTCGTCTTGCCGGAGCCGGTCTCGCCGACGAGCGCAGTGGTCGTGCCCGCCGGGACGGCGAAGGAGACATCCTGGAGCGTCCACTCATCGCCGTAGCGGAACCAGACGTGGTCGAAAACGACATCCCCAGCCTGCGCAACGGAGACGGGGTCCGGCTTCTCCTCGATCTCGACCGGCTGGTCGAGGTACTCGAAGATCCGGTCGAAGAGCGCGAGCGAGGTCTGCACGTCCAGCCCGACGCCGAGCAGCGAGCCGATTGGGAAGAACAGCCGGGTCTGCAGCGTGGTGAACGCGACCAGCACGGGGATCGAGATCGCCGTCGACCCGTGCGCCAGCGCGAGGCCGCCGAACCAGTAGACCGCTGCCGGCATGATCGCGAAGCTCGTCTGGATCGAGGCCATCACCCAGCGTCCCGCCATCCGCTGGCGAACCTCGAGGTCGGCGAGCAGCCGCGAGTCCGCCTCGAATCGGTCGGCGAGCTCGTCGCCACGGCCCATCGTCTTGCCCAGGAGAATTCCTGACACCGAGAGCGACTCCTGGACGAGGCTCGAGATGTCCGCCATCGTCTCCTGCGTCGTCTTCGCGATACGGCGGCGCTCGTTTCCGACCCGGCGCGTCAGCCAGGCGAAGAGCGGGATCAGCGCGAACGCGAACAGCGCCAGCTCCCAGCTCAGCACGAGCATGCCGATCATCGTCGCCACGACCGTCGTCAGGTTCGAGGCGATCGAGGTTGCGGTGTTGGTGACGACGTTCTGGACGCCCCCGATGTCGTTCGAGATCCGCGACTGCACCTCCCCGGTCCGCGTGCGCGTGAAGAACGCGAGCGAGAGTCGCTGGAGATGGCGGAAGACCGATGCGCGCAGGTCGTGCATGACGCGCTGCCCGACCTGGTTCGAGAGCAGCGTCTGGACGACGCCGAGCACTCCCGTCACGATCGCGATCGCGATCATCCCGCCCGCGGCAATGGAGAGAACCGTCGTGTCGTTCTCGGTGATCGCCTCCAGGACGCGCTTGAGCAGGAAGGCCGGGAGGACGCCGAGCCCGGCCGAGACGACGATCAGCAGCAGGACGCCGCCGAGACGCAACTTGTACGGGACGAAGAGCCGCCCGATGCGGCGCAGGTTCGCCTTCCGGAGCGCCGGGTCGGCCGGCCGCTCCGGCGCCTCGTCGGACGAGTGGAAGAACATGCCCATTCGGCTCAGCGTACGCCGAGGCGCCCGGCCGGCGGAAGCGCGCTGCTCAGGCGGCCTCTTCGAACGCGACGACCGGAACCTCGGCAGGGCGCGGCCTGGCGGGCCGGATCAACGTCGCCACGAGCAGCGCGCCCGCGACGAGCAGGCCGATCAGCACGTACAGGCCGGTCTGGAAGCCGTGGTCGAGCGCCGCTCCGCTAGTGGCGGCTACGCCGTGAACGCTCACGTAGCTGCTGGTCGCGCTCGCGGCGACGGCGCTCACCGCGGCGATCCCGAGCGCGCCGCCGATCTGGCGGCTCGTGTTGACCAGGCCCGAGGCGACGCCCGCGTCGGCGCGCTCGACGCCCGTGAGGCTCGCGATCGTGACGGGCACGAACGACAGCCCCATGCCGGCGCCCCCGAGGACGAAGCCCGGGAAGATGTCCCAGAAGTAGTGCCCGTCGACCGGCAGGCGCGCCAGCCACGCGACCGAGACCGCGGAGATGAGCAGGCCGGCCGTCAGCGTCGGCCGGACGCCGAAGCGCCCGACGATCAGCTGCGCGATGTTGGAGACGATGACGACGGCCAGCGCGAAAGCGAGGAAGGCGACGCCGCTCTCGACGGCCGAGTAGTGCAGCACGTCCTGGAGGTACAGCGTCAGCAGGAAGAACTCGGAAAAGGCAACGCCGCCGACGATCGCCATCGCGACGTTCGCGCCCGTGAGCGTCCGGCTCCGGAAGATCCGAAGGGGCAGCAGCGGCGAAGGCGAGCGAAGCTCGATCGTCACGAACGCGAGCACGAGCGCCGCGGCGCCGGCGAAGAGCCCGAGCGTGACGGGTGCGCCCCAGCCGTCGCTCGTGGCGCGCGTCGTCGCGTAGACGAGCAGCATCAGGCCCGAGGTGATCGAGACCGCGCCCGGGAAGTCGAAGTGGCGGTGTGCGAGGTCGGCTCGGCTCTCGCGCAGGAGCAGCGGCGTCAGCGCGATCGCGGCCAGTCCGACGGGCACGTTGATGAAGAAGATCCACGACCAGCTCAGGTAGCTGGTCAGGATCCCGCCGAGCAGCACGCCGGCCGCCGCGCCGCTCCCGGATGCGGCGCCGTAGATGCCGAGCGCGAGGTTGCGCTCTCGCCCCTCGGCGAAGGTCGTCATCAGCAGCGACAGCGCGGCGGGCGCGAGCAACGCGCCGCCGAGCCCCTGCAGCGCGCGGAAGCCGATCAGCGACGCCTCGGACCAGGCGAGCCCGCAGAGCAGCGAGCTCGTCGCGAACAGCGCGAGCCCCGCGATGAAGAGCCGGCGCCGGCCGAGCAGGTCAGCCAGTCGGCCGCCCAGCAACAGTGCGCCGCCGAAGATGATCGCGTAGGCCGAGATGACCCACTGGAGGTTGGCCTGCGAGAACCCGAGATCGGACTTGATCGACGGGAGCGCAACGTTCACGATCGCCACATCGAGGATGACCATGAACTGCGCCGTCACGATCAATGCGAGCGCGCTCCAGCGCCGCTCGATGCCCAGGATCCCCATCAGTTGACCTCCCCAATCGTTTTCATATACAACATTAAAGCAGAACAACGATTGCTCGCGCTACCCTATTTCACATGACTGTCACAAGTCCGAAGGGCCTCGTCCCGACCGTGATCGCCCGGTTGCCGCAGCAGCTGGTCGGGTCGACGACGTTCTTGCTCAAGCGGCTCGGCTACACGGCCAAGGAGCGGTCGATGTCCGCCTACGAGCAACTCAGCCTCCACCCGTATCACCACGCCATCCTGATCGCGCTCGGCGAGAGCTCGCACGAGACGCAAGGCTCGATCGCCGATGCGCTCGGCTACGACCGCGGGCAACTTGTCGGTCTGCTCGACGAACTCGAGAGGCGCGGGCTCGTCGAGCGGCGCCGCGACCCGCAGGACCGCCGCCGGCACCTGGTCAGTCTGACCGCGGACGGCAAACGGATGCTGAGCGGGTTGAACAAGGTCGCGCGCGAGAGTGAGGACGCGTTCCTCGATCCGCTGACGGACGCCGAGCGCCAGACGCTGCACGAGCTTCTGCTGAAGCTCGCCAAGAGGCACGAGCCGGGCTGCGCGCCGCTACCTCCGCCCGCGGCCTAGAACTCAGGCGACGTTCAAGCGGTCGCGGTAGCTCGCCGGGACGAGGTCCTCGTACTCCGGATGCGACTCGATGTAGCCCGTGATGAACGGGCAGAGCGGAACCACGTCCAGCCCTCGGCGGCGTGCGTCCTCGAGCACGGCCTCGGCCAGGTGGCTGCCGAAGCCGTGCCCCGAGCAGGCTTCGTCGACCTCCGTGTGCGTCAAGACGATCCGGCCGTTCCGGCGGCGGTAGGCAGCGAGTCCGATCAAGCGGTCGCCGAGCCGGAGCTCATAGCGGCTCTTCTCCGGCACGTCGACCACCTCGGCCTCGGCCGGCGTGCCTTCTCCGCTCTCGAGCTCATCCGTGCCGCGGAAGTACTCGATCAGCTGGCCCGGCACGTCCGTCTCTCGGGCGTCACGGTGATCGGCGAACCGGCGGCGGTGAGCGGCGTCGAACTGCCAGGGCGCGCGCTCTCGAAGGTGCGCGAAGATCTCGCGGGTGCCGCGGAAGATCCGGCCGTCCTCGAGCTCCAGCACCGGAGTCAGATCGCTCCCGGCGGCGTCCCGAAGCCTTTGGCGCTCATCGGGCCACGGTTCGACCTGACGCGCGACGTAGTCGATCCCGAGCTCGGTCAGCACCTCCCTGACAGCCGAGGAGAACGGGCACCACTCCGCCTGCCAGAGGACCGGCAGCGCGTCAGCCACTGAAGCCGTTGGTCTTGTGCGTGCCGTCGCAGAACGGCTTGTTGGCGGAGCCGCCGCAACGGCAAAGCGCTGCTCGCTCACCCTCGTACAGCAAGTTGCCGTCGGCGTCGAGCACGCGGACGCCGCCGGTAACGAGCAGCGGCCCGTTCGCCGAGGCGCGGACCCGCGTCTCTGTCGGCCGCGCGGACTTGTGCGCCCGCCGGCGGCGCGTCCGTAGCGCGCCCGACGGGCAGAGCGCGACCGCGGCCTCGATCTCATCCGCCGTCGCGGCGTCGACGGCGACCCACGGCCGGCGGCTCTCGTCGAAGACCTGCGGCAGAGACCGCACGCAGTTCCGTGAGTGGAAACAGAGGCGCGGCTCCCAGTCGACGACGATCTCGTCGGTCGCGTACTCCTTCTTGAGATTGTCCCGGGTCGTTCCGGCCCTCGTCTCGCTCATCCCGATCTCACGTGACCGTAGCTGTCCGGACCGGTCTCGAGAGTGCTATAGCGGTCCCGTGCAGTCGCAGTCGCGCACCGAGCGCATCGCCGAGCGCGTTCGCGCGATCCCCGAAGGCTGGGTTCGCACCTACGGCGACATCGACCCTCGTGCGCCGCGTCTGGTCGGGCTCGTCCTCTCGAGATCGCGGGACCTGCCGTGGCAGCGCGTCGTTCGAGCCGACGGCAGCCTTGCGATGGGCGCCCGCCAGCGGCAGCTTTTGGAACGCGAAGGGGTGCCCATGCGCGGCGACCGCGTCGACATGGACGAGGCTCGTTTGCCGCCGGAGATCTAGGCCAAGCCCTCCTAATCGCGCTTGGTCCCGCAGCGCGGGCAGACGCGGCGCTGGACGATCGTGCCGCACGAGACGCAGCGGTGTTCCCAGCGCGGCCGCAGGAGTCCCTCCAACAGGCCGAGCCGGACCATCACGATTCCGACCGCCAGCGTGAGGGCGGCGAGCATTGCGCTGTGTCCGTCCATCCCGCTCATGACGTCGGCGTCGGCACATGGTCCGCCCTAGCGGAGGGCGCGCGCGAGAACAGCTCGATCACGAGCAGCAGGAAGAGCGAGAGGGCGACGAGCGCGATCACCAGCGACACGGTCGGCGTGTTCCACAAGAAGAAGATCGCGATCGGCAGGACGATCGCACCGATCCGCAGCGGCCGCTTCGCCGACCGGACCCATCGGGCGAACCCTGTCGAGCCGGCCCCTGTCTCCCCCTGTGCCCAGCCGACGAAGGAGCCGAACCATCCGCGGATCGCAACGGCCGCGCGTGACGGCCCGGTCACCCACGCGCCCGCGGCGACCAGCAAGGCGATCCCGGCGATCACGCGGATCCCGAGCCGCAGGTAGTGAACGAGCGTGTCGTAGAACGCCGTGGCCGCGTCGTGCGGCAGCTTCGGACCTGCGACATAGTCGAGGTAGATCGAGCGGCCGATCGCCAGGCCGATGCCCAGCAGGGCCATTCCGGCGACGACGCCCAACGAGGCCTGCAGTAGCGTCCGCCGCCGCCGCCGAGAAATGCCGATCGCGATCGCGTAGAGGGCGAGTACGAGGAGCGGGAGCCCGATCGCAACGGCCTTCAGCAGGCGGACGCCCTTCTGGGCGTTGTCGAGTTGCTTCGAGCTGATGAGGACGAACCTCGAGCTGACCGAGCTGGTCGGCACCCGGTCGAAGACCGTGATACCCCGCGCGTCGAGCCGGTCTTTGAGTTTCGCCAACACGGGCGCGAGGTCGACCACAACGTCGCCGTGGGCCGTCTGAATGTAGTGGCCCTGCCCGGTCAGGATCTTGTTGAGCTGCTTGTGCGCGCGCCGGTTCGCCTCCACCCAGAGCTTCTCGAAGGCATCCGAGTCGAGAAACCGCTTCGTCAAGGTCTGGGTGTAGTTCTCGACGCCGGCGGCAGCAGGCGCAGCGAACTGCTTGAGCTTCGGCGGCAGGACCTCCTTCGTCCGCGCCTCGACGTCGACCCGGGTGAAGAGCGCGTCCGTCAGGTTCGCCGCCACGGCGGACTGGATGGCCGGGTTCGAGGCGAGCGGCTTCACCGTCCTGACGTACCGGCTCGTGTCTGTCACCTGGTTCTTGACCCAGATCGAGGCCACCGCGAGCGGCGCCAGGATGGACGCCACCACGAGCAGGGCTACGATCGCGGTCTTGCGCCCGGCCTTGTTGCGCGGCTCGCTAGCGCGCGTTTCGGCTGTGGCGGCGCTTTCCGCTTTCTGGTCCGTCACGACATCACGAGAAAAGCTCTGTTAAGCCCCGGTTCCATCGTCCGAAACGGGTGAAAGGTGGGGCGCGACTAGCTGTCGTCGCCGCTCAGGTACAGCAGCGTCGCCCGCACACGCCGGTTCACGTCCTCGGGCTCGCCGAGGTCGAGCTTGAGGAAGATCGCGTTGATGTGGCGCTCGACCGCGCGCTTCGTGATCGTCAGCTTCGACGCGATCCAGCGGTTGCTCCGCCCCTGGGCAATGAGACCGAGGATCTCGAGCTCGCGGGGGGTCAGCGCGTCGAGCTGGGACGTTCGTCGCTCGCGGGCCGCAACCAGCTTCTCGACGACCTGCGGGTCGATGACAGACTCCCCGGCTGCCACGGCGTGGAGGGCGTTGCTCAGCTCCGCCTCGTCGGTGAGCCGCTCCTTCAGCAGGTAGGCGCGCCCGTCTGAGCCATCCCTGAGCAGGTCGGTCGCGTAGCGCGGCTCGGCGTGCATGCTCAGGATTACGACGCCGATCTCAGGGTGCGAGGAGCGGAGCTCGTCCGCGAACCGGATTCCCTCGTCGCTGTTCGTCGGCGGCATCCGGATGTCGGTCACGACGACGTCCGGCGCGGTCCGCTCGACCGACATGCGCAGCTCGTCGAGATCTCGCGCCGTTTCGACCAGATCGATCCCGTCGAGCCGGCTCAGGATTGTTGCGACCCCCTCGCGAACGAGAAGGCTGTCCTCGCCGACGACTACTCGGATCGCCATTCGGACGAATGGGCGACGACGTCCGCCGAAAGCTCTGGTGCATCGGGGACTGCAACGTGGACGGTCACGCCCGTCCCGGGCTCCGAGACGACCTCGAGCTCTCCGCCTACCGCGCCGATCCGGTCGCGCATCGTCACGAGGCCGATTCCGTCGGAGCCGTCGCCTGCCTGGAACCCGGCCCCGTCGTCCGAGATGCTGAGGTCGATCCGGTCGCCGTCGCGATCGAGGTCGACGGTCACCCGCGCACCGGTCCCCGCGTGCTTGGCGGCGTTCTGGATCGCCTCGAGCGAGCAGAAGTAGAGAGCCGCCTCGATGGTGGGCGAACAGCGACCGATCCAGTGGTCGGTCACTTCGACGGGAAGCGGCGCGTCCATCGCGAACGCGCGCACGGCCTCGGGGACGCCGCGCTCGACGAGAACGGTCGGGTAGATCCCGTGAGCGAGGACGCGCAGCTCCTCGAGGGCTGCCCCGGCGTCCTCCTCGATCTCGTCGATCCTGGCGGCGACGGCGGGGTCGCCGACGTCCTCGCGAAGTCGAGCGAGCTTGATTTGAAGCAGGAAAAGGCGTTGCTGGGCGCCGTCATGAAGATCCCTCTCTAGCCGGTGGCGCTCGTGATCGGCACTCGCGACGATCCGGGCGCGGGAGTCGCGCAGCTCGTCGACGAGCCGGGCATTCTCGAGCAGCATCACCGCGGTCTCCGCGAGCCCGTCGACGACGTCGGCCGACTCCTGCAACGAGGCGCTGTACGTGAGAACCGCGACCGGTCTCCCGCTCTGAGTCACCGTCGCCGTCGCCCGGCCGTCCGAAACGCCGAGGACGTCGGCGACCTTCCCGTCGGTGTCGACGAAACGGAAGCGGAACCTGTCCCAGAGGGCGACCTCTAGGCTCGGGTCGCCGAGCGCGTCGCGGAGCCAATCCTGCATCTGCACCGGGGTCAAGCGTTCGGCGCGACCACGAACGACCAGGCGGCCGAGCGCGGCAGCCGCATACGAGCGCGCGCGTGCCTGTCCCGCAAGCATCGCGGCGGGGATCACGAAGGCCCCTGCCGCGGCGGCGACCTGCGTGATCTCCAGCGCCCGGCCCGACGGGCTCCCAACTGCGTTCACCACGTAGGCGGCGACCACAACGCCGAACGCATACAGGACCGGCTCGACCGCCCGGCGGCGCAGACGGCCGGGAGAGCGGGCTTTCAGGACGAGGGCGAACGCGATTCCGACGAGGCCGACTGCGGTCACGAAGCCGACCGCCGCGTTCAAGACGTCCCCAACGGTCTCAGACGTGCCGACGACCTGAAAGGCGTTTTCCGGGCAGCGGCTTCTGCACTCGTTGAGCGCGCCTCCGG
>Ga0209814_10000385_pt1 | contig 14217 bp, 13 predicted proteins | sample SoiMetdeltSBSDD1_FD_187597 | JGI IMG/M metagenome (GOLD analysis project Ga0209814, IMG submission 187597) | Bulk soil microbial communities from a Populus tree surrounding site in Tennessee, USA - Soil MetaG P. deltoides SBSDD1 (SPAdes) (version 2) | ecosystem: Environmental > Terrestrial >... | reverse complement strand
AGCAGGCTCCCGAACACGTTGCCGACGAAGCGGGAGTACTGCGACCAGTTCATGCCGAACGCGAACTCCTGAACGAGGCCGGTCGCGATGCCCAACGCGAACACCAGCCCGTAGACCTTCACCCAGAAGACGGAGGACTGTCGCCAGACCGGATCACCGGTGCGGACGTGCTTCCAGGCCATCCAGACCAGGAGGATCCCGAGCCCCATCGAGATGGGCGGAAAGATGAAGTGGAAGCTCGCGGTCAGGGCGAACTGGAGCCGGGACAGGAACTCCGGGTTCACGTGGCTGCCTCTCCCCCTCGTCTCGCGAACGCGCGTGCCTGCCGGGGCATCTCACCGCCCCATGCGCTGCGGAACATCACGCCGATGGGATGATTCCGGGCATCCCGGCGGACGCTACAGTGCGGCCGTCGCGGGTCCGACGGGAGGAGTCATGGCTCAGAGGGACACCCACGTGACCGCTCGGGTCGAGAGATGGCTCGAAGACGAAGTCATCCAGCCTATGGAGGACTTCGAGGACCCCAAGCAGGAATGGCGTCGACTGTTCTCGGAGCTCTTCGGCACGTTCTTCCTCGTGCTCGTCGCCGCCGGAGGGGGGATGATGGGACAAGCCTTCCCCGACACCATCAGTCGAACGGCGGCGGTCGTCGCGCCGGGTCTGATGGTGATGGCGATCATCCTGTTCATGGGCAAGGTTTCCGGCGCCCACCTCAACCCGGCGGTCAGCCTCGCCTTCGCCCTCCGTCGTGACTTCCCGTGGCGGAGGGTCCCCGGGTACATCGTCGTGCAGCTCGCCGGTGCCGCGCTGGCCGCCTGGTTCCTCCAGTCCGTGATCCACGTGTCGGCGACGTTCGGCTCCAACTACCCCGCGGCCGGCTATTCCTCGTTCGATGCGTTCCTGATGGAGTCGGTGCTCACGCTCGGTCTGGTGAGCGTCATCCTGGGGACGGCGTCCGGGGCACAGAACGTCGGGGTGTTCGGTGCCATCGGCGTCGGCGCCTACATCGCTCTCGCGGGCCTGTGGGGTAGCCCGATCTCCGGTACCTCCATGAACCCCGCTCGAACCTTCGGCCCGGACCTCGTCGGGGTGAACTTCACGGACTACTGGGTCTATGTGGCAGGACCATTGTTCGGCGCGCTGCTGGCCGTCGGGGCGGCGTTCGTGCTCCGGGGGCCCGGAGGTGGACGAGCCGGATCCAGTGCTGCCCAGGGGGACCTTCAAACGGAGGTCAAGATCCCCGACAAGCAATGAGGCATGGTCGTGGCAGCTGGACGCCAGAGTCCATCTCGCCTCGAGCGAGCTGAAGTACGGTTGCACCGGGAAGGCAACCGGTGACGATACAACCGACGAACGACGGCATGGACAGCCCGACGAAGGGCTCAGCGACCCGGGGCGATCGCGCTCGGGCCACGGCCCAGGTGGACCACCCCACCCCTCAGGACCGCACCGCCCGCGGGAAGGCGGCTCGGACGAAGGTTCCTCGTTCGAGCCACGCGGGCTGGGATCCACCGACGGACCGTAGGGAGCCGGTGGATCTGCTCGAGGAGCAGGCTGTTTCGCGGGTCCCCGAGCTCGTGCCGGTCCGGTACGGCAGGATGCTCACGTCGCCCTTTGCCTTCTACCGGGGAGCGGCCTACCTCATGGCCGCGGACCTCGCCGCCACGCCGCGATCGGGGATCAACGTCCAGATCTGCGGCGACGCGCATATATCGAACTTCGGCCTGTTCGGGTCCCCCGAACGGGAGCTGCTGTTCGACATCAACGACTTCGACGAGACGCTGCCCGGCCCGTGGGAATGGGACGTGAAGCGCCTCGCGGCGAGCATCGCGGTCGCGGGGCGGAACAACAGCTTCTCCGACGCAGAGCGTCACGAGGTGATCACGACCTCGGTCGGCGAATACCGGACGGCGATGCGAGAGTTCGCGTCGATGCCCAACCTCGACGTCTGGTACTCACGCCTCCAGGTTCAGGAAGGGCTGCCGCGGCTCCAGGCCCTGCTCAGCAAGAAGGGCCTCAAGGAGGCCGCGCGCCTCGTCGAGAAGGCCCGCACGAAGGACAGCCTCCAAGCGTTGGACAAGTTGACCCACGTCGTGGACGGGGAGCCACGGATCGTGAGCGATCCGCCACTCATCGTGCCCGTCGAGGAGTTGCTGACGGCCGACCAGGCCGCGACGTTCTTGGACAGGTACCACGAGCTCCTTCGCACGTACCGTCGGAGCCTCCTCGGGGATCGCCGGCACCTCCTGGAGGACTTCCGCTTCGTCCACATGGCGCACAAGGTGGTCGGCGTCGGCAGCGTCGGCACCCGAGCGTGGATCATCCTCATGCTCGGTCGCGACAACGACGATCCCCTGTTCCTCCAGGCCAAGGAGGCTCAGGATTCGGTGCTCGCGCCATTCGTCGGCAAGAGCCGATTCGCCAATCAGGGTCAGCGAGTGGTGGAAGGCCAGCGGCTGATGCAGGCCGCGAGCGACATCTTCCTCGGATGGGAACGGGCCGAGGGCCTCTCGGGTGTCAAGCGCGATTTCTACATCCGGCAGCTCCGCGACTGGAAGGGCTCGTGGCCACCGGAGGCCATGGACCCGCGCGTGATGAGCGTCTACGGGAGGATGTGCGCCCGAACGCTGGCTCGCGCCCACGCGCGATCGGGCGACCGGATCGCGATCGCCGCGTACCTCGGCGCCTCGGATGTGTTCGATCGTTCGATCGGGGGGTTCGCCGAGGCTTACGCCGATCAGAACGAACGGGACTATCAAGCCCTCAAGGATGCGGCCGCGAGCAGGAGGATCGTCGCGGAGACGGGGATCTAACGAGTACGCAGCATCACGACGCGAGGCGTGATGCGGACGCCGAGTCCTCGCGTTGGTATTCGGCGAGGAGCCGCCGCTCGTCCTCCTTCCTCGGGAACGCGAAGAAAACCAGCGCCGCGCCGAGCCCGACGGCGACGATGCCTGCGATGTACGCCCACTGATCGCCCGACAGGAACGACGCCTTCGCCGCCGAGGTGATCTGGTGCGCGTACTTCGGGTACTGCTGGGCGACGGCCTCGGCGCCCGCGAACGACTTCGTGAGCTGCGCCTCGACGCTGTCGGAGACCTTCTGCGCGTTTGGCGAGGCGGCGATCGCCGACGTGAAGGACGCCGCGTAGCCCGCCGCCAGCAGGGCTCCGAAGATCGACTGCATGATGGCGCCCCCGAGGTCGCGCTGGAGATCGGCCGTCCCGGACGCCATGCCGGCGCGCTCGACCGGGACCGAGCCCGTGAGCGAGTGCGAGGCCGGTGTCCCCGCGAAGCCGACGCCCACGCCGATGAGCGCGTAGCCGAGCCCCACCTCCCAATACGGGCTCCCTTCGCCCCACAGCAGGAGCATCGTGAGAAACCCGAGCAGGCAGAACGCGTACCCAGTGAGGAGGGTGAAGCGTGCGCCCTTCGCCTCGACGACCTTGGCCGAGCGCGGAGCGACGATCACCATCAGGAAGGCGGCCGGCAGGATGGCGACGCCCGCGTCGAAGGTCGAGTAGGCGAGCACGTCCTGCAGGAACTGCTGACCGACGAACATCGCCCCCATCAGGGAGCCGAACACGATGATCCCGGCGCACGCCGCGACCCAGAAGACCCGCCTGCCGGCGACATGCAGGTCGTAGAGGGGGTTCGCCGCCCGCCGCTGCCGGATGACGAACGCGATGCCGGAGGCGAGGGCGACGATGGCGAGACCGGCGACGAGAGTTCCCTCGTTCGGCACGGCCGCGAAGTTGATCCCGAGGATCAAGGCGCCGACGAGCAGCGCCGAAAGGATGCCGCCGAGGTTGTCGACCGGGTCCGTCCCCTCGTTCACGTGAGCCGGGACGAGACGCACGGCCAGCACAACCGCCACGACCGCGAGCGGCAACGTGATCAGGAAGACCGATCCCCACCAGAAGTGCTCGAGCAGCAGGCCGGAGAACATCGGCCCGAGCGCCGCGACGGCGCCCCCGATCCCCGACCACAGAGCGATCGATTTCGTTCGTTGCGGGCCCGACCAGAGCGCCGTGATCAGTGCCAGGGTCGTCGGGAAGGCCATCCCGGCGGACAATCCGCCGCCCAGGCGGGCAACGAACAGGACCTGATCGCTCGGGGCGTAGGCCGCGAGCAGGGCGAAGGGGATGGCCAGCGCCGTTCCGAGGATGAGCAAGAGTTTCCGGCCGTAGCGATCGCCGATCGCCCCGAGCCACAGGACCGAGGCGGCGAGCCCGAGCGAGTAGCCGACGGCGATCAGGTTCAACGTCGTCTGGGACGAATCGAACGCGGCCCCGATCGACGGCAAGGCGACGTTGGCGACCGCGAGGTTCAGGTTGGCAACCGCCGCTACCAAGATCAACGTGGCGAGCACGATCCCGGCACGCGCGGGGCCTCCCGCCGCTTGCACGGGGGAGCCGCCGGTTCCCGAGCCCTTTTCCCTCATGCCCCAGGATCCTCCCGCTTGTGTGGGCGCATCCTCCCGCATCCGCACGCCGGCCCGCATCGTTCGGAACGGGTGAAGCCGTCGGAGGGTTCGTGAGATAGTGCGAGCCACGTGGCCGTGGTCCGGCGCGTGAGAGCGGAGCTGAAGGAGGGAGACACATGAGCATCGGTCCGGTGGAGTACATGATCGTCGCGTTCCCGGGCAACCAGTTCAAGGGCGAGATCGTCCCGGCCCTGAAGGAGTTGGTCGACGCGGGCACGATCCGGATCATCGATCTCGCGTTCGTCATGAAGGACGCCGACGGCGCCGTCGGGACCGCCGAGCTCGCCGACCTGGACTCGGAGGTCTTCAAGGCGTTCGACGCGCTGTCGCCGGAGACGATGGGCCTGCTCAACCAGGACGACCTGGCGGCCGCCGGCGAGGAACTCGACCCGAACTCGTCGGCGGCGCTCCTCGTGTGGGAAGACGTCTGGGCGACGAAGCTGCGCGACGCGATCGTGAACGCGAAGGGCGAGCTCCTCGATCTCGAGCGGGTGCCGTACGAGGTCGTGCAGGCGGCGGTCGACTTCGCCGAGGCCAACCAGTAGTCGGAGAAAGGGGAAACATCATGATGCGCAGAGGTCCAGGTCTGATCGGGATGGCGGCAAGGACGGCGGTGGTCGCCGGCACGGCGACCGCGGTGTCGGGCAGGGTAGCCCGGCGCCAGGCGAACAGGTACGCGGATCAGGACGCCCAGTACGTGCAGCAGCAGACGGCCGCGGCAACCCAGGGCGCCTACAGCGCCCCCGCGCCGGTGGAGGAGGACGCGACCACGCAGATCCAGAAGCTCGCGCAGCTCCACGATTCGGGCGCGCTCAGCGATGAGGAGTTCGCGGCGGCGAAGGCGAAGATCCTAGGGATCTGAGACCTAGCGAGGTGCCGGCGCCTGTGCGCCGTGGCAGTACTTCCACGTGCGGCCCGAGCCGCACGTGCACGGGTCGTTCCGGCCGCGCTTGGCGTCCTCGATCGCGTAGGCGTGCACGAGCTCAGATGGGGCTCGGCCGGCAGCGAGGAGCTCCGACATCGACCGCATCGGCCCGTCGATGTGGTGGAAGAACATCTTGAAGCTGGGGCAGAGGTAGTTCAAGCCGGGTTCGCCGTGCGGATCGTCCACGAAGCGGTCCTTGGGGCATCCGCCGTGGCACGCGAACCGAACGTCGCATTCCCGGCAGAACCGCGGCAGCGTATCGCGCTTGTCGAGGCCGAACCGCCGCTGCTGCGGCGACGCGATCAGCTCGATCATGTGCTTGTCCTTGATGTTGCCGAGTTTGAACGCGGGCTCGACGAAGTGATCGCACGAGTACAGGTCTCCGGTGTGCTCGAGCGCGAGGGCGAGACCACATGTCTCCGAATGCACGCAGAGGCTCGGCGGCTCGCCGTGCCAGTTCGCGAGCGCGACGTCGAACATCTGCACGAACACCTCGCCGATGTCGCGGCGCACCCACTCCTCGAACACGTCCACCAGGAACCGCCCGTACCCCTCCGGCGAGATCGAGCGCTCCGTGAGCAGGCGCCCCTCCTGCGTGTACAGGGGACGTCCCCGGACGCCCTGACCCCACCCTTCGTTGGCGATCGGGAGCGTCTGGGGCGTCGCCCGTTCGACGATCGGGATGAATTGCATGAACCGCGCCCCGCACTCGTCACGCAGGAACCGGTAGATCTCGCGACCACGGTCCTGGTTCGCGGCGTGGATCGTGGTGAGCGCGTTCCAGTCGACTCCGCGGTCCCGAAGGTTGGCGAGGCCGGCCATCACGCGGTCGAAGCTCCCCTTCCCACCCTTGTCGACGCGGTAGGTGTCGTGGATCTCCCTCGGCCCGTCGATCGAGACCCCGACGAGGAAGCCCTGCTCCTTGAAGAAGACCGCCCACTCGTCGTCGATCAGGGTAGCGTTCGTCTGGATCGTGTACGCGATCCGCTGGTGCGGGACCAGGTAGCGCTCGGCCAGCTCGACCGATCGTCGGAAGAAGTCCAGCCCCATCATGGTGGGCTCGCCCCCCTGCCAGGCGACCGTCACCTCCGGCGACCGGGCGTGGGCCTCGATCAGCTGCCGCAGATAGGTCTCGAGCAGGTCGTCGGCCATCCGGAACCGGCTGCCCGGGTACAGCATCTCCTTGGACAGGAAGAAGCAGTATTCGCAGTCCAGATTGCAGATGGCCCCCGTGGGCTTCGCGAGCAGGTGGAACGCCTGAGGCGCGTCCGGGTCCGTCAGGAACGGCGTGGAGGTGGCCATCGGATCTCCATGCTCAACGTGAGGGAGGGGAATGCGAGAGGCCCGCCGGAGCGGGCCTCCCGAGTCGCTCGCGAAACCGAAGGATCAGGCCGTGACGTCGCGTCCGTGCGCCGTCAGCGCCCAGATCACGGTGATGTCGATCGCGATGATCACGATCGCCGATACCGGTGCGTAGGGCAGCCACGCGAACGCCGCGAACGCGCTCACGATCGCGAGAATCACCCCGACCGTCCGGCCCCACACAGCTCCACGGAAGATCGCGAACCCGGCGAAGAAGATGATGATGCCGCCGAGCAGGTGGATCCATCCCCATGCGTTGCTCGAGAGCTTGAAGACGTAGTTCTCGGTTACCGCGTACGCGTCCGGGTCCACGACCTCGGCGAGCCCTGAGATCGCGTGGAACAGGCCGATCAGGATCATCATGAGGCCCGCGAACGTGGCCCACCCCGCGGCCCAGTAACTCGGTTGCCTCTCGGACTGCATGTTTCCCCCCTCGTTTTCGCCCGTTCGACTAGATCCCGAGGATCTGCTTCTTCTTCGCCTGGAACTCCTCCTCGGTGAGAAGCCCCTGGTCCTTCATCGTGGCGAGCTGCTGGATCTGCGCCATGTCGTCCTGCTGGGCGGGCGCGGCTGCCGCTGCGGGCGGCGGCGCGGCCTGCTGAGGTGTCTGTGCGTCGGCCATCCGTCTCGACGTTCGCCGAGAGGTGCGCCTCGCGACCCTTCTGGCTGGCATCATCTGCGTTCCCTCCTTCGTGCGTCGATCGATGAACCCGTCATCGCCTCGAGTCGGCGGCCGCGAGCTTCTCGGCCTCTTCGGCGGAGACCAGTCCAACCTCGATGAGATCGAGCGGGCTGATGAAGTGTCCGGCGATCGGGAAACCGCCGGCGCGGACGACGGCGTCACGGAGACCGATCGCCCATCTGTGCTCCAGCAGGATGAGCGCGGCAGCCGCGTCGTCCGGGAGATCCTCGAGGACGTCCCAGGCCTCTTCCTCGTCGAACACGTCGACGCCGTCGGCTGCGGCCTCGGCGCCGGCGATCGCACCGGCCTCCATGCCCTCCTCGCCGCCCGCTCCGAGACCGAGGAGCCCGCCGACCACGGCGCCGAACTCCATCGCCTCGTCCTTCGAGAGCTGGCTACCCTTCAAGACGGCGACCTCGCCCTCCGCGTCCTTGAAAACCACGAGCGCGTCGATCACGCGTACCGTGTCGCTCGCGCGCAAGCGCTCGAGCTCGTCGATGATCTCGCCCTGGAAATCGGGCTTGTCGAACCCGAGCACCAGGAGTTGGACCGGTCCGATCGTCATGGCGTCGCTCCTTCCGTCGTCAGACCGTCTGCTTCGCGCTCGTGAAGAACTCGAGCGCGGTCTTGGTCTTGGTCTGTTGTTCGCTCGTGAGGTCAATGCCCAGGCTCAGGAGGAACGCCCTCGCCTCTGCCGCCACCTGAAAGGCCTCATCGGGTTTCGCCTTGGTCGACAGCTCGACGATCTGCGACCCGTCTGGATACATCCAGAGCTCGCCGACCAGCTTGCGGCCGAAGCCCGCCGGTGTGACCTTCACCTTGATCATCGGGATCGGGCCCAAGGTGGAGAGCGTGTCGAGCCCGATCCCATCCGGTGCGTGCGTCTCGTAGAACGCGCGCTGCTGCTTCGTGAAGAGCTTGCGGATCGGCAGGTCGCCGTTCGCCGCCTGACGGATCGCCGTGTTGTCCGCCGCACCCTTGAACGACGCCGAGCACACGAACCCCCCCGGCATCGCGTCCACCTCGACGTTGAAGGTCTCCATGGCGCGCAGGTCCTCGGGCAGGTGATCCGGGACGACCGGGCGGAGCTTGACGACCGTGTCGCCCTCCTCGTTCTGACGACGGCGCGCTCGAACGACCACGCCGGCCGCGTTGAGCGACAGCTCGGGGGTGTCGAAGAAGAACACCTGGCGCATCTGGGAGTCGATCGGGTCGACGCCGAGCGCCCTCGCGGCCTCGGCTCGCGCGCTCTCGTGGATCGTCAGCTTGAGTTCGACGCTGTCCGCGCCGCGGACCAGATCCATCATCTGGAGCAGGTCCCGGTCCGACAGCGCCGTGGTTTCGGCGACCATCCGTTCCCCTCATCCGATGCGGGCGAAGAACGTTCACCCCACTCTGGACCCACGATATCGGGTCCGTCGTCGTCCGATAGGGATGATTCGCGGGACGTTCGTCCTCCTGACGCATCGTGCTCGGGCGACCCCCGATCGTGCGTCCGACGGCCCTCCAGCGTTGCGCTCACGAGGAACACGACGACGCCAGAAGGGCTAGGCTGTCTCGCCTATGGGGGGTGGGGCGGTCCGACAGGCGTTGCGCAAGCGGGCTCCGATGCCCGCGGCGGCGATGTCACCCTCGTTCGATGTCACCGAGGCCAAGCTCTTCCGCCCCCCCGTCCGCCCGGGGATCGTGCGACGCAACACGCTCGTCGAACGTCTGCGGAACGCCGCGAGGGCCTCCGTGGTGGCGATCACGGCGCCCGCCGGGTACGGCAAGACCACCCTGCTCGCCGAGTGGGCCGAGCGCGACCGACGCCCGTTCGCGTGGGTCTCGGTGGACGAGGCCGACGGCGACCCGGTTGTGTTCCTGGGACACGTCGCGGTCGCGCTCGATCGGATCGAGCCGATCGAGCCGCGCGTGCTCGAGTCCATCGCGTCGCCGACGGGAGCCAACTCCGCCCGGGCGCTTTCGCGTCTGAGTTCGGCGCTGGCCACGCGGACGCGGCCGTTCGTGCTCGTCCTGGACGACCTCGACCGCCTGGCGGAGCCGTCGGTCATGGACGCGGTGTCGACGATCGCCGGCTCCGTCCCCGAGGGCTCGGCCCTGGCGCTCGCGACACGAGCCGTCCCGAACGTCGGTCTCCCCCGCCTGCGCGCCGATGGTCGGCTGGTGGAGGTTGGCGTGGAGGACCTCGCGCTGGGCCCGCACCAGGCGTATCGGTTGCTCCGCGGTGCCGGCGTGCGCGCCACGAGGATCGAGGCCGCCGAGCTCACCGATGCGACCGAGGGATGGCCGGTCGGCCTCTACCTCGCCGCGCTGTCCCTGCAAGAGCAGCGGCGCTCCACGCTGCCGCCGATCCGGTTCACGGGCGACGACCGGTTCGTCGTCGACTACGTCCGCTCCGAGGTACTCGGCCGACTGTCACGCGAGCGCCAGCGCTTCCTCACCCGTACGTCGATCCTGGATCGGCTCAACGGGTCCCTCTGCGACGCGGTCATGGAACGGTCCGGCTCCGCTCGCACCCTCGAGTCGATCGAGCGGCAGAACCTGCTCCTAGTGCCGCTCGATCGCCAGCGAGAGTGGTACCGGTACCACAACCTCTTCCGCGACGTGCTCCGGGCCGAGCTCGCTCGTCGCGAACCCGAGGCGATCCCGGAGCTCCATCGACGCGCCGCCGACCGGTTCGAGGAGGCGGGCATGCTCGACGAGGCGTTCGTGCATGCGCACGCGGGCGGGGACGAGGACCGAGCGGCGGAGGTCCTCCAACGCGTTGGCCTGGCCGCATACCGGGCGGGGCGCATCGCCACCCTCCGCCGATGGCTCGACCTGCTCGGCGAGGACGCGATCGCTCGCAACGCCGGCCTCGCGCTCATGGCATCACTGATCGCAGCGCTGGGCGGCGATCCCGTCGCCGCCGAACGTTGGTCGGACGCCGCCCACGACGTGCGGATCACCGGGCCATCGCTCCACGGCACGGCTTCGCTCCGATCGTCCGAGGCGATCGTTCAGGCCACCATGTCCCGAGGGGGCACGGACGCGATGCTCCGCGCGGCGGAGGTGGCCGTCCGAGAGGAGACGAGCACGAGCCCCTTCCGGGCGGCGGCGCTCGGCCTCCTCGGCCTCGCGACGATGATCCGCGGGGACGATGAGGTGGCCGATTCCCTGTTCGCAGAGGCGTCCGAGGTGGGCATTCGGATCGGGGGGATGCCGATCGCCTCACTCGCCCTGGCGGAGCGTTCGCTGATCGCGACCTCACGAAGCGAAGACGACGCGGCGGAGGAACTCGCCGAGCGCGCACGCATCGTCGTACACGATGCGCACCTCGACGAGCACATCACGACCGGGCCGGTGCACGCGGCGTCGGCTCGTGCGGCCCTGCGGGCGGGCGACCACGACGAGGCACGCGCGGAGTTGGCCGCGGCCCATCGTCTCCGCCCGATCTTGACGTGGGCCTTCCCCACGATCGCGGTCCAGACGCGACTCGAGCTCGCGCGTGTGCACGTCGGCCTGTCCGACGTCCCCGGCGCCCGAACGCTCCTGGCCGAGGTCGACGAGATCCTCGCGCGCCGGCCGGATCTCGGCACGCTGACGTCGCAGGCGGTGGAGCTCCGCACCCATATCGGGTCGGTGCGCTCCGGACGGTCCCCCGGGCCAACGACCCTGACGGCGGCCGAGCTCCGCCTCCTCACGTTCCTGCCCACGCACCTGTCGTTCCGAGAGATCGGCGCTCGCCTGTTCGTCTCGCCGAACACCGTGAAGACCCAGGCGATCTCGATCTACCGCAAGCTCGGCGTCTCCACACGTTCTGATGCGGTCCAGGCCGCTCGGGACCTCCGCCTGCTCGAGCCCTAGGCGCTCGAAAGCGCAACCAGGCTTTCATCCGGTCGGGACGATGCCTCGCGTGCCCCCCGGCGGTGGAATGAGCGAACTCGGAGGGAGCGACGGCGATGGCCAAGCACGAGGACGCGCTCCGATGCATGGCGCTCGGCGACGAGCGATACGTCAAGGACGTGCTGGCGATGCAGCTGAGCAACGTCGACGCCTCGGGTCTGGATCCGAAGACCCATGCGCTCGTGCGCCTCGGGGCCTTGGTCGCGCTCGACGCCTCCCAGTCCTCGTTCCAGTGGAACGCCGCGACCGCGCTCGCGTCGGGCGCGACCGTCGACGAGATCGTCGGCGTGCTGATCGCCGTGGCGCAGACGGTCGGGCTGGCACGGGTCGCCTCCGCCGCGCCGGCGGTCGCGCTGGCACTCGGGTACGACATCGACGCGGCGCTGGAGGCCCACGACGAGGGTGGACGCAGCGTCGGCGTGGAACTCCGGTAACCGACGATCACCACGAAAGGGGTCACCATGCTGGCGGACTACGACTTTGGCGATTTCTTGTGGACGACACTCGTCTTCTTCTTCTGGGTCATGTTGATCTGGATGTTCATCATGGTCTTCGCCGACATCCTCCGTCGCCGGGACTTGTCCGGCGGGGCCAAGGCCGGCTGGGTCCTGCTGATCTTCATCCTTCCCCTGTTCGGCATCCTGATCTACCTGATCGCGAGGCCGAGCATCGTCGATGCGCGTGAGATGTCCTCATCGGCGGGACAGACGCAGGGTTCGGCCGCGTATGCGAGCCCCGACCACTTCGCCTGAGCCATCCCGCGACGTCGAGAGTCCGACAGCCTGCAGTCATAGAAGGGAACCGAGCGATGAGTGACGACACCCGGGGACGCAACGTCCTTCCGATCCCGGACACGCCGTTCGAGGGCAACGTTCCCCTCGACGCGAGGGAGGCGAGCTTTCCTCCGATCGAGCCGCTCAGGCCACCGGCGGGGGCGCCGAACGTCCTGGTCGTCCTGCTCGACGACGTCGGGTTCGCCGCGTCGAGCGCCTTCGGCGGCCCGGTCGACACGCCTACGGCGGAACGCCTCGCCGCGAACGGGCTCAAGTACAACCGTTTCCATACGACCGCACTCTGTGCGCCGACGCGTGCTGCGCTCCTGACCGGACGCAACCATCACACGGTCGGCATGGGGGTGATCACCGAGCTCGCCACGTCGGCGCCCGGGTACAACTCCCTGCGCCCCAACACGTGCGCACCACTCGCGAAGACCCTGACGCTGAACGGCTACTCGACGGCCCAGTTCGGCAAGTGCCACGAGGTGCCGGTGTGGCAGACGAGCCCGATGGGACCGTTCGACGCCTGGCCGAGCAAGGGAGGCGGCTTCGAGTACTTCTACGGGTTCATCGGCGGCGAGACCAACCAGTACTACCCGGCGATCTACGAGGGGACCAACCCCGTCGAGCCGGAGACGACGCCGGAGCAGGGGTATCACTTCACCGAGGACATGACGGACAAGGCGATCGCCTGGATCCGCCAACAGAAGGCGCTCATGTCCGACAAGCCCTTCTTCGTCTACTACGCCCCCGGCGCCACCCATGCACCGCACCACGTTCCGAAGGAGTGGTCGGACAAGTACAAGGGTCGGTTCGACCGGGGGTGGGACGCGGTGCGCGAGGAGACGCTGGCCCACCAGAAGGAGCTGGGCGTCGTGCCGCCGGACTGCGAGCTCACGCCCAGGCACGAGGAGATCCCCGCGTGGGACGACACGCCCGCCGAGCTCAAGCCGATCCTGGCCCGGCAGATGGAGGTCTACGCCGGCTTCCTCGAGCACACCGACCACCACGTGGGACGTCTCGTGGACGCACTCGGGGACCTCGGGGTGCTCGACGACACGCTGATCTACTACATCATCGGCGACAACGGCGCGAGCGCCGAGGGATCGCTCCAGGGCACCTTCAACGAGATGATGATGCTGAACGGAGCCGCGGGGCTGGAAACCCCCGAGTTCATGGCCTCCAAGATCGACCTGTTCGGAACGCCGGATGCCTACAACCACTACGCGGTCGGCTGGGCCCACGCGATGGACACGCCGTACCAATGGACGAAGCAGGTCGCCTCGCATTGGGGTGGAACTCGGAACGGGACGATCGTCCACTGGCCCCGGGGCTTCACATCGCGCGGCGAGATCCGCTCGCAGTTCCATCACGTGATCGATGTCGCGCCGACGGTGCTGGAGGCCGCCGGGATCTCGGAGCCGACGGTGGTCGACGGCGTGACGCAGAGGTCGATCGAGGGCGTGAGCATGGCCTACTCGTTCGGCGACGCCGGGGAGCCGGATCGGCGGGCGACGCAGTACTTCGAGATGTTCTGCAACCGCGGGATCTACCACGAGGGCTGGGCCGCGGTCACCCGCCATTCCACGCCGTGGACGATGGCGGCCGAGCTGCCCGCGTTCGACGAGGACGTCTGGGAGCTCTACGACACGACCACCGACTGGAGCCAGGCGCGGAACCTCGCCGCCGAAAGGCCCGACAAGCTCGCCGAGCTCCAACAGCTCTTCCTCGAGGAGGCTCGTCGATACGGGGTCCTGCCGCTCGACGACCGGCGGGTCGAGCGCTTCAACCCCGACCTCGCCGGCAGACCGGTCTTGATCAAGGGGAAGACCCAGCTCCTGTTCGCCGGCATGGGTCGCCTGACCGAGAACGTGTTGGTCAACACGAAGAACAAGTCCCACTCGGTTACGGCGGAGGTGGTCGTCCCCGAGGGAGGGGCGAGCGGGGTCATCATGTCGCAGGGCGGGGCCTACGGCGGCTGGGCGCTGTATGCGCACGAGGGCAAGCCCGCGTACTGCTACAACCTCTTCGGGCTCCAGCGGTTCAAGACCAACGGCGAGGGTGCCCTCCCGACGGGTACCCACCAGGTGCGGATGGAG
>Ga0209814_10000381_pt1 | contig 14276 bp, 15 predicted proteins | sample SoiMetdeltSBSDD1_FD_187597 | JGI IMG/M metagenome (GOLD analysis project Ga0209814, IMG submission 187597) | Bulk soil microbial communities from a Populus tree surrounding site in Tennessee, USA - Soil MetaG P. deltoides SBSDD1 (SPAdes) (version 2) | ecosystem: Environmental > Terrestrial >... | reverse complement strand
CTCGACCGTCGTCTCGCCTGCCCATTCCGGCTGGTAGCCGCCTGGCACGAACCGGGTGACCATCGACCCGAGCGCCCAGATCCCGAGGCTCGTCTTCACCGCGACCGCACCTCTTCCCGCCGCCCGCTCTCGGCCGAGCGAAGCATCGCCTCGACGACCTCGTCGCAGCGGTAGCCGTCCTCGAACGTGGCTCCGTGAGGTGCGACCTCGTGCTCGCCCGCGATCGCCTCCAGCATGTGCGCGAGCTCGTGGACGAACGTGTCGCCCCAGCCGACGATGTGCCCGGGCGGCCACCAGAACCGCATGTACGGGTGCTCCTCCTCGGTGACGAGGACACGGCGGAACCCCTTCGCGTCCGCGACCTCGAGCTCGTTCAGCCGCTCGACGTCGAAGACCGCCGACCCCTTCGTCCCGTTGATCTCGAACGAGTTGGAGTTGATGCGGCCCCGAGCGAGGCGCGAGGCCTCGAGCGTCCCGGCGACGCCGTTCTCGAACTCGACCATGGCCACGAAGTGGTCATCCACCTTCCGCCCGGGCACGAGCGTGCGAACCGAGGCCGACACCATCGAGATTTCGCCGACCAGGTAGCGCGCGAGGTCGACGATGTGCGTGCCGAGGTCGCCGAGCGCGCCGGTCCCGGCCTGGGACGGATCGAAGCGCCAAGCGCTCTCGTCGGCGTCCCACCCCCACGACTGGAGGTAACGCGCCCGGAAATGGACGACGTCGCCGAGCTCTCCGGCGTCCAGGAGCTCGCGGACGAGGCGCACGGCGGGCACGAAGCGGTAGTTGAACCCGCACATGTGGACAACCCCCGCCTGCTCGGCCTCCTGCCACATGCGGTGCGACTCCTCCGCCGAGAGCCCGAGCGGCTTCTCGCACAGGACGTGCTTGCCGTTCCGCGCCGCCTCGATGCAGGGCTCGGCGTGGATCGAGTTCGGCCCCCCGTTGTCGAAGAGCTGCACGCGGTCGTCGGCGACCTGCTCGCGCCAGTCGGTGACCGCCTCCCCCCAACCCCACTCGCCTGCCGCCTCCTCCACGGCTTCCTTCGTTCGCCCCGAGATCGAAACGAGCTCCGGGCGCACGGGCACATCGAGATGCTGGAGCGCCTGCAGCGCGCGCGAGTGCGCCTTGCCCATGAAGGCGTAGCCGAGCATGGCGACGCCGATCGGCTCGCTCACGCCGACGATCGGACCTTCAGACGCCTCCGCGCGCGGCGCGCCGGCGCTTCGCGAACGCGTCGATGAGGACGGCGCCGAGCAGCACGAGGCCCGTGATGACGAACTTCGTGCCCGAGGCGAGCCCCATGAGGTCCATCCCGTTCTGGATCGATGCGATCACGAGTGCCCCGAGCAGCGCCGCGATCACTCGCCCCACTCCCCCGAAGAGGCTCGTCCCGCCGATCACGGCCGCGGCGATCACGAGCAGGAGGAGGTTGCCGCCGCCGGTGTTCGTGGCGACCGACCGGAGGCGCGACGCGAGCATGATCCCGCCGGCGCCGGCCATGAAGCCGCTGATCATGAAGACGGCGATCCGGACTCGGTCGACGTCGATGCCGGCCCGCCGAGCCGCCTCGGCACTTCCGCCGACGGCGTAGACGTGCCTGCCGAACCGCGTTCGACTGGCGATGAACGACCAGAAGAGGAGGAAGACCCCGAGGATCACGATCACCTGGGGGACGCCGCGGTCCTGGTTCAGGTACCAGACGGCGGCGAGCGTGACCAGGGCAAGGCCCAGGGTCTGGAGGACGATCAGCACCGTCGGCTTCCCCGCAAGCCCCCGCGACCGGCGGGCGATCGCCGTCCGCAGCTGGATCGCGGCGTACGCGACGACGACGACGATCGCGAGGACCCAGCCCCAGAACTCGGGGAGGAAGTCGTTTGCGATTCCGACGACCCTGTCGTCCTGAATGCGGATCGTCCCGGCCGTGGAATATTGCGTCGTCAGGATCAGGACGACGCCGGACCAGATCAGCAACCCGGCGAGGGTAACCACGAACGACGGCACACCGGCTTTCGTGATCACGAGCGCCTGCGCGAGCCCAATCGTGGTGGTCACGAGCAGAGCGACACCGACCGCCGCCCACCAGGGCCAGCCCGGATCGTCGGGTCGGAGGAGCAGCGTCATCACGACTGCTCCCACGGCGCTGACGAAGGCGACCGAGAGGTCGATCTCCCCGATCAGCAGCACGAAGACGACGCCGATCGCGATCGTCGCCACCGCGGCCATCTGCAGGAGGAGGTTCGTGAAGTTGCGCTCGGTGAGGAACTTGTCGTCGAGGATCGAGAAGGTGAGAACGATCAGGACGAGACCGAAAATGATCGGCAGGGTCCCGAGCTCGCCCGCCTTAACACCCTGCCACCACAGGCGCACGTAGCCCGGAAGCGTCGCGGACTCGTGCCGCTCGTCGACACGCGCGCCGCCGGGGACCGGCCCGATCGGGGCGGCAGTCGGGTCGGAGCTCATGCCTCGACCTCCGCGCCGGCCTCGGCCTCCGCTTCGGCGACCGCGGCCGGAGCGCCGGCCTCCATGCCGGGGACATGGTCGAGCTTCCCTGCGGTAATGGCGTGCACCACCTCCTGCTGCGTCGTCTTTTCGCGCTCGAACTGGGCCACGCGCTGACCGAGCCGCAGCACGGTGATCCGCTCTGCGACCTCGAAGACGTCGTGGAGGTTGTGCGTGACGATCACGACGGCGAGCCCCTTCTCGGCGAGCGTCCGGACGAGGTTCAGCACCTGCCTCGTCTGCGCCACGCCGAGGGCGGCCGTCGGCTCGTCGAGGATGACGACGCGGGAGTTCCACATCACCGCCTTCGCCACGGCCACGGACTGACGCTGCCCGCCCGAGAGGCCGGCAACAGCCTGCCGGACGGACTTCAGCGTCGTCACGGACAGGCTCTCGAGCGTCTCGCCCGCGCTCCGCTCCATCGACGACTCGTCCAGCACGACGCCGCCGAGCAGCCGCTCGCGGCCGAGGAACATGTTCGCCACCACGTCGAGGTTGTCCGCGAGCGACAGGTCCTGGTAGACGATCTCGATCCCGAGCCGAGCGGCGTCGCGCGGCCCGTGGATGTGGACCGTCTCGCCCTCGACCAGAACCTCGCCCTGGTCGAACGGGTAAATCCCGGCGATCCCCTTGATCAGGGTGGACTTCCCGGCGCCGTTGTCGCCGACGAGGGCCATGACCTCACCGGGGAGCACCTCGAAATCGACCTTGTAGAGCGCCTGCACGGCGCCGAACGCCTTCGAGGCGTTCTTGACCTCCAGGAGCGGGGTGTCGGCCACGGGGACTTTCCTCTCCGAAGTCGGCCGGGAGGGCCGCCGTGCAGCGGCCCTCCCTGGCGCTAGCTCAGCTCTGCTCCTTGCAGAAGTCCGTCTGCGCGGTGTCGCCCTTGCAGACCTCCGCGACAGTGCGGAACCCGTCCTTGATCACCGTGTCGGCGATGTTGTCCTCCGTCACGCCGACCGGCGTCAGCGCGAAGTACGGCACGATGCCTTCGCCCTCGGCCTCCTCGGCCGGGTTGCCGTCCTCGGACTTGATGCCGATCAGGTCGAAGTCGGCGTCGTACTCGACGCTGTCGAGCTCGTCGCCGTTCCGCAGCGCGAGCGCAACCGCAGCGGCGAGCCCGGCCTCGGACTGGATCGGCTTGTAGACGGTCATCGTCTGCTTGCCGAGGAGGATGTTCTGGATCCCCGCTTCCGTGGCGTCCTGGCCGCTCACGGGTGCCTTCGTGATGCCGGCCGCCTCCATCGCGTTGATCGCCGAGTTGGCGAGCCCGTCGTTCGCTGCGAAGACGGCGTCGACCTTGTTGTCCGCGGCCGTGAGGATCTGCTCCATGATCGTCTGCGCCGTCTGGTTGTCCCAGGCGGGGACGTGCCGGTCGGCCACGAGCTCCCATTCGCCCGCGTCGACCTTCGGCTTCACGGTCTCGTAGTAGCCCGTGCGGAAGAGGAACGAGTTGTTGTCCTCCTCGCCGCCGTTCAGCATGACGACCCGCGGCTTGGGCTTGCCGAGCCCGTCGATTACCGGCTCGAGAGTCTTGCCCATCTCCTGTCCGACCTTGACGTTGTCGAAGCTCACATATGCGGCGCCGCCGGAGCCGCCCGTGTTGAAGCGGTCGTACTCGATGATCGGGACATCCGCGTCCTTGGCGGTGTCGATGATCGTCGCGCCCGAGCCGGTGTCGATGCTGACGAACAGGATCACGCTGGCGTCGTCAGAGATCGCCTGCTCGACCTGCGACTGCTGCTGCGAGGCGTCGCCCTCGGCGTTCACGATGTTGTACTCGACATCCGCCGCCTTGAAGGCCTCCTCGAAGTAGCGCCGGTCGTCTGACTCCCACCGGGGCGAGGTGGCACTGTCGGGAAGGAGCACCCAGATTGGGCCGTCTCCACCGCCACCGCCCTCTTCGTCGTCCCCTCCGCAGCCCGCGGCAACCAGCACCAGGACTGCGACCAAACCGAGCAGGAGCCAGAGAAGCCTCGGCGTCCTCCTCCTTGACCCCGCGTCAAGCCTTCTCAAGACACTTCCTCCTCCGTGGGGGTACGGGTGCGCAGCAAGGACTGGCCGCCGTCCTTGGTCTCGGCGCCAACCTAAGTTCCACCGGAATCCGTGTCAACCAGCGTCGGGACGATTTAACGACAGCGCTACGCTGCGAACCGGCGGGGTGCCGGAGCGGTCGAACGGGGCGGTCTTGAAAACCGCTGCGGGTGATGAGCCCGCCGTGGGTTCGAATCCCACCCCCGCCGCTCGGACGAACTCCGCCCTCGCAAAGTGAGGCGGGGCGTAGGATCCACCGCATGCGCGACCGGATCGTTGTCGGCGTCGACGGCTCCGACGGAGCGCGGGTGGCCCTCGAGTGGGCCGTCGAGGAGGCGCGACTGCGCGGCGCCCCACTCGTCGCCGTTCACACCTGGCAAATGCCGCCACTCGGGATGGTTGCCGGCCCATTCGATGCGCCTTCGACACTCGACCCCGAGCTCATGAAACGAGTCGAGGCCGGCGCGAAGCAGCTGCTCGAGCGCGAGCTCGCCGCCGTCGACACCTCGGGTATCGAGGTCGAGAGCATCGTCGAGCCCCGCAACGCCGCCGATGCGCTCCTCGACGCAGCCCGCGATGCCGGTCTGCTCGTCGTCGGAACGCGCGGCCACGGCGGCTTCAAGGGCCTCCTCCTCGGCTCGGTCAGCCAGCAGGCCTCCCACCACGCGCCCTGCCCGGTCGTGATCGTCCCGCCGCCCGACAAGGACTGACTCCGCCGGAAAGCGGCTGCCTCGCAGCCTCGCGCGGTTCGATTTGGTGCTTTTCGGAAACCTCGTGGGCCGTGGAGGCTCAGAGCTCAGCTGCGAGCGCGTCGCCCGGGACCGGCCGGGCGTTTCGAGGCCTAGCACTCGTCTTCCTGCTCTCGTTCGTGAACCTGGTCGGCGTGATCGTGACCGCGACCGCGCTCGGGGGCGTGGAGCCATGGTCGCGCTGGCAGTTCGTCGGCATGTACGGCGTATTCGAGGCGGCCAACGGGCTCGCGAACATCATCTCTCCGAACGTCTGGCGGCTCCCGGTCGCCGAGCTCCAGACGAGCCGGCGCACCGACGTGAAACTGGCCGGTTCGGCGATGCTGCTCCCGCACTGGGGCGGCCTCGCCCGCGCGGTCGCCGGGCTCGTCCTGGTCGCACTCACCGCGCGGGAGGTGGGCGTCGGCCCCGCGACAGCCGGGCTCCTGCCGTTCGTCCTCATGCTCGCCTTCGCGATCCTCGCGCTCTCGGCCGTTCTCGCCTGGCTCGGAGTCGCGAGGCCGGACCTCGACGTCGTCCAGTTCATGGTGCGCTGGGGCCGGCGCGACAAGGAGCTGCCGCCGATCAGCATCGGCGCGTCGGTGCTCCAGTTCCTCCTCGCGATCGCGACGATCCCCGCCGTGAAGATCTTCCCGCCGTCGGTGCTCTACCAGCCGGAGATCGGTCCCTCCGCAGCTGCGCTGCTTGCCACGCTCGGCGTGTCGGCCCTATTCGGAGGGCTCGCCTGCCTGCTGTGGCGGGGCCGCATCGAGTGGAAGGCGCCGGCGGAGCAGCAACGCGAGGCAGAGGAGCACGGTTGATCAGTGCACTCGCGTTGCGGCGCCGCCCGGCGTGTCGTTTCGGTACGTCGCGCTAGAGAAGGAAAATGATCAGAAGGATGATCAGGATCAGCAGCAATACGCCACCACCGATGTACATCTTCAACCTCCTTGGTCGCAGGTAATACGTCCCGATACCCATTCCGTCGAAGAAACCAACCCGCTGACCCGCGATTACCCGGCCGCCGTTCCAATTCCCCGCCGGCAGAGCAGGAGCAACCGGCGATTTGCCGAACCACTTCCGTCGGCGTTCCGAACGCGTAGGGACATCCCCGAAACGACGGAGGAAGCATGAAAGACCGGTCTCTCGCCCAGACCCTGGCGCTGCTCTTCGGCATCGCGTTCCTCGGCGCCGGGATCCTGGGCTTCATCCCAGGCATCACCACCAACCTCGGTGACATCAAGTTCGCAGGGAACGACTCGCCCTCGGAGCTCCTCGGGATCTTCCAGGTGAGCATCCTGCACAACATCGTCCACCTGCTCTTCGGGGTGGCCGGCCTTGCTCTGTCACGCACCCACGCGGGCGCACTCGCGTTCCTGCTCTGGGGAGGAGTCATCTACCTCGTCCTGTTCCTGTACGGGCTCTTCATCGACCAGGACAGCGACGCGAACTTCGTCGCCATCAACACGGCGGACAACTGGCTCCACCTGGTGCTCGGAGCCGGCCTGCTCGGGGGCTGGTTCGTCAGCAAGGGCGCCGGCGAAGGCGCCACCGACCGGCGGGCCACGACGCCGGCTGCGTAACCCTCCTAGTGGACGGCCGCCTCTGCGTTGCGGAGGCGGCCGTACCCTTGCGGCTCGTGGACGCGGACCGCCAGATCCTCGAGCACCTCGAGCCTCACCTGCGGGAGACGGAGCCGGACGGCGCGGCAGCGATGCTCGCGCTCGTCGCACGGGACTCCGTCGACCTCGACAAAGCAGAGCTTGCCGCGGCGATCCGGCGGGCGCTGCTCGTGCTGGCGTCGGGTGGAGACCTGCAGCGCGAGCTGACGCTCGACGACCGCGCGGTGACCGGGCTTGCCGCCGACCTCGACGCCCCGGCCCGCCGAGCCGAGCTCGAAGCCGCCCTGCGCGGCCTACGGGCAGCGGCGGACGAGCTCCCGGAGGCGGCGACCGCACTCGACTCGCTGCTCGCGGACGGCGACCGCGCCTGGCGCGCCCTCGCCGCCGCACTCCTCGCCGACGAGCTGACGGACTAGCGACTCCCCCAAACGGGATCAACTCCCTCCGCTGCCGCGCCGATGGATGGCCGTCACTGCGGATCTCAGAAGGAGGGGTCGCTTGCGCCGTCTCGTCGCGCTCTCGATCGTCGTCGTCAGCTCGCTCGCACTCGCCGGATCGGCCTCGGCGTCGCAGCTGATCGACCGGAATGCCAGCAACGTCAAGCTCAAGGTTTCGCGCGACGGCAAGGCGATGCTCACGTACCGAGCACGCGGCCGCCGCTGGGACGTCCTCGCGTGGGGCGCACTCAATGCGCTTCATCCGACCACTGTGCGGAAACAGGTTCAGTTCCGGCTCGACCGGGCCGGCGGTTGGGGCACGTTCGGCAAGAAGCTCGAGTTCGCCAACGCCTGCCGGCCGTACGACGGGCCGCCCCTCGTCCACGTCGTGGCGGCCTGCAAGGCGCCGGACGGCTCGTACTGGGCCGTGCAGCGCTGGCAGCGGGCGCTGCCCAACCTCGGCCTCTTCCCCTGGCTTCCCGAGCAGCGCGCCTGGGCGCTCCACTTGTCCCACTGGACGGGCCCGCTGGCCGTGCTCGAGGGCTGGACGGACTGGTCGTGGAGCGGCCGGTACCACCACATCTTCGGCCGGCTGACCTACCTGGGACGCCCCGTCCACGGCTTCAAGACGAACCAGTTCGGGGCCAGGAAGGACAAATACGGCCGCCTCGTCTACCTCGACACGTTCGGCTCGAAGCACGGCCCCGGCTGGCGCCGCGAGAACTCCTTCGTGACGCACAAGGGCACCGGTGTCTTCTGTTACAACTTCCGCGCCCGCAACCCGCTCGTGGGCGGCTACGCCCACCCGCCGGGCTACCGCGGCGGCCTCCGGGGCCCCGGTAACGGCGAGGCGTATCGCATGATCGTGGAAGGGCCGGGCGTGACGCCCGACGTGAAGTGGGAGGGCCGCGGTCTCGTGAACTTCGACGCCTCGAACCCCCTGCACGTGGCGCACGAGCAGACGATGAACAACCAGCTCGACAGCCTGAACGACACGCTCTGCTCCCATCACTAAGCACTTGAGCCGGCGCGCGGGAGGTCCCGCGCGCCGGCTCGCTCTTAGCTCGCGAGCGTCAGAGCGGCGAGCTTGGCGCGCTCGATCCGGCCCGGCGTCGAGGCATCGTGCGACCAGCGGGGCCAGGTGTATTTCGTTCTGGACTTCAGCTCGCATCCCAGCGTGCAGCCGAGCAGAACCCTGGCGCGCGTCGCACTGAAGAGCCCGGCCCGGCCGAGAATCGCCCGCACCTCGCGCGGTCCCCGTCGCTCCCGCACCTTGTTGAAGATCGCCCAGTCCTCGATCCCGTCGCGGATCTGTTCGAGCCGAGCGCTCGCAAGGGGACCCGAGCGGCCCGGGTAGATGAGCACGAACTCGCCTGTCCCAATCGACCTGAAGGGATTCGCCTTCGAGTAGCTCGTCGTTCCCTGTCCGTAGAGGACACCATCGATCCCCTCGAGCGCGTTCCAGAGCATGAAGACGCGCGCGTTCGAGAGCCGCTCGGTGGCGGCGAAGCCCGGGGTGCCGCGCGTCCCTGTGTACGTGTACGACCAGACCAGCTTGCCGCGCGCACGCACCTTGTTGATCAGCTTCAGGGAGTTCCGCGCGCGGTTCCTCCCCGCCCGCGCGAGCCTGCCGTAGTACCGGCGAGAGAGGACGGTCCAGATGTCGAGGTCGTTACCCGCCCTTCCGTCCCGAAGGAACGCATTCGCCCGCGACGGGTTGCCGGTCATGAGCTGCTTCCCCTCGGGAAAGCAGCGGTGGAGCGTCGCCGCTTGTCGGGCCACCAGGCGCTGTCCGGCGACCCCGGGCTCGTCGACCCCGTACAGGTAGGCGATCGAGTCGGCGCGGAGTGCGTTGTGCCTCCCCCAGAACGTGCGCACCCGACGGAGATAGCCGCACCAAGTCTCGGGCCTGAACGGGCTGACTCCGGCGATGTAGTGGCGCTCGGACGTGCGGTTGTTCGAGATGGGAATTCGCATCGCGGAGAAGCCCGGAGTCGCCCGCAGCTGGCCGACAAAGTTCGCTGCCGAGTCGCGCCACCATTTCGGGCTCGACCGGTAGCCTCGCCGCCCTCGTGGCTCGGCGAAGCCCCAGGACGACGGCGAGATCCGATATGAGCCGAGCAGCGCGAAGAGGGAGCGGTTCGCGCGGATCCGCTGCTCGTGGTTCGTGAAGCCGTACAGCGCTGCGGCCTTGGACACGTACGACTGCGGGCTCACGTAGAAGGACGTGAGCAGATTTCCGATTCGCGTCCCCGGCCGAGGAAGGGTCAGGGGATAGACCTGAACCCTGAGGGGTAGCCTCGCGGCCCGGCCGTCAGCCGTCACGGTCAGCGCGCCGAGGTAGCTCCCAGGCGGCGTCCCGTACGGCACTTCCACTTGGACGAGCACGGGCTGGTTCGTCTTCTCCGCCACACGGGTCGACCCGTCCCACGGCTCGAGCGCATCCGGAACCTGTCGTCTTCCGGCGACGACGAAGCGCGCGAAGAACAGGCGCACCGGGACGTTTCCCGCGGGACTCTCGACGGCGACTGAGATTCTCCTGGCGGCCCTGACAACGACCAGGGCTCCCTCACGCTCACCGATGGCCGCGTTGTAGACGAGCTCTCTCTTTCCGCCGGGCGGCAACCGCCCGGCCGCCGTGATCGACTGAGAGGAGGGATAAACGACAACGGCCGGCGCTCCCTGGGCCGGGGCCTGGGCAGCCCACGGCAGCGCGGCGAGGCCCACGGCGAAAACACCAAACAGGCAACGAAGTGAACTGGGCGCGGCTCTCCCTTGTTGGAGCGCCGGAAATCGTAGCTTGGCCTTCTAACATCGAGCTCGTGGTAGCCGGTGGGGACCTGCGAGGGGTTATGCGGCGGTTTCCCGCGGGCGTCGCCGTCATCACGGTGGATCTCGACGGCGAGCGCCTGGGTCTGACGCTCGGCACGCTCGTCTCACTGTCGCTCGACCCGCCGCTCGTCGGGTTCGCCGTCAAGCAGGAGGCGGCGCTCCACGAGCTGCTCCGGCGCGCCGGAGACTTCGGCGTCAGCCTGCTCGCAGCGGGACAGGAGGGGATCGCGCAGCACTTCGCGCGCGGAGTGCCGCCGATCGCCCTTTGGCAGGGAGTCGACGTCCTCGACGAGCCAGGCGCACCGCTCCTGGCCGGCGCAGTGGGCTGGCTGCGCGGCCATGTGCTCGCCGAGCATCCAGCCGGGACGCACACGTTCTTCGTCGGCGAGATCGACTCCGCCGACCCCGGCCCCTCTGACCGGCCGCTCGCCTACTTCGGACACGCCTACCACGGCCTGTGACCGACGCCGTCGTCTTCGACCTCGACGGCCTGCTCCTCGACACCGAGCAGCTTTGGGACGAGGTGCGCGAGGGGCTCGTTCGCGAGCGGGGCGGCCGCTGGCACGACCGCGCGCAGGCGGACATGATGGGCATGAGCTCCAAGGAGTGGTCGCGCTACCTCCACGAGGAGCTCGGGCTCGCGGAGCCGCCCGAGGAGCTGAACCGGATCGTCGTCGAGCGGATGGAGGATCGGTATCGGCAGCAGCTTCCGCTTATCGACGGCGCCGCGGAGGCAGTCCGCCGCCTGGCCGGCCGCTGGCCGCTCGGACTTGCGTCGTCGTCCAACCGCCCGCTGATCGACCTGGCGCTCGACCTGATGGGTGTCGCCGAGCTCTTTCGCGCGACCGTGTCGTCCGAGGAGGTCGACCGGGGGAAACCGGCCCCGGACGTCTACCTCGAGGCGACGCGGCGGTTGGGCGTCGAGCCCGAGAACGCCGTCGCCGTCGAGGACTCGGCCAGCGGCATTCGCTCGGCGAAGGCCGCGGGACTGGGCGTGGTCGCGATCCCGAACGCGCACTTCCCGCCTGAGGACAAGGTGCTGCGGCTCGCGGACGTGCGGCTGGAGTCGCTCGGCGAGCTTACGCCGAGCGCCGTCGAATCAGCGTCATCCCGTCCCTGACGGTGAGCATGAGCTGCTCGACTCGCTCGTCGGCGGCGACGTGGTCGTTGAAGGCCTTGATCGCCTGCGTGCTCTCCTCCGCGTCTTCCTCCACGACCCGGCCTGACCAGAGCACGTTGTCCGCGACGATGAAGCCGTCGGCGACCAGCTTGGGCAGCACGGCCTCGTAGTAGTTGACGTAGTTCGGCTTGTCGGCGTCGATGAAGACGAGATCCCAGGGGCCTTCCAGTTCAGCGAGTGCGTCGAGGGCCGAGCCGACGCGGTAGTCGATCTGGTCTGCGACGCCCGCCTCCTCGGCGTAGCGCCGGGCCACAGCCGTCGTCTCCTCGTTCACGTCCAGGCTCGTGATCCGTCCGCCGTACGGCAGCGCGAGCGCCATCGAGATCGACGAGTAGCCCGTAAAGGTGCCGATCTCGAGCACGTTCTGCGCCCGCGAGAGCCGCACGAGCCAGCCGAGGAACTGGCCCTCGAGCGGCCCGACCATCATCTGCGGGATCTCGGAGATCGCTCGGGTCTCCTCCTCGAGCCGGCGGAAGAAGTCTGGATCCGGCGTGGAGTGATCGGCGGCGTAGCGCTCGACGTCCTCGTTGACGATGTAGCTCATTCGACCCTCCCGACGAGGACGCAGGCATTGTGCCCGCCAAGGCCCATCGCGTTCGAGAGCGCGACCTCGACGTCGGCGTCCCGCGCCTCGTTCGGGACGTAGTCGAGGTCGCAGGCGGGATCCGGGTGTTCGTAGTTGATCGTCGGCGGCAGCTTTCCGTGGTGGACGGCAAGCGCGGCCATCTGCGCCTCGATCGCGCCGGCCGCGCCGAAGCAGTGCCCCATCATCGACTTGGTCGACGAGACCGCGAGCTCGTAGGCGTGGTCGCCGAAGACGTCCTTGATCGCCTTCGTCTCGGCGGCATCGCCGAGCGGCGTCGAGGTGCCGTGCGCGTTGATGTAGCCGACCTGCTCGGGCTCGACACCCGCCCGCTCGATCGCCGCGCGCATCATCTCGGCCACGCCGATCGCCTCCGGCTCAGGCGCCGCGAGGTGGTAGCCGTCGTTCGAGGTGCCGTAGGCGAGCACCTCCGCGTAGATCGTCGCGCCGCGCTTCTGCGCCGCCTCGAGCTCCTCGAGGACGAGCGCCCCGGCGCCCTCGCCGATCACGAACCCTGCACGTGTCGCGTCGAACGGGCGCGACGCGCGCGGCGGATGCTCCTCCTCGGCGGCGAGGCCGCGCATCGCGCAGAACCCCGCGAGGATCAGTGGGTGCATGCAGGCCTCGGTCCCGCCGGCGAGCATCGCGTCGGCGTCGCCTCGCCTGATGATCTCGGCTCCCTCACCCACCGCGTGCGAACCGGTCGCGCAGGCGGAGACCGGGGCGTAGTTGGGCCCCTTCAGCCCGAGCGAGATCGCGAGCTGGCCGCTCGCCGAGTCCACGAGCACGCTCGGTAGGAAGTGCGGAGAGACTCGTGTGTGTCCGCGCTCCTGAAGGATCTCGTGCTGCTCCATGATCCCGAGGAACCCACCGATCGCGGACCCGAACGCGATCCCGACGCGGCTGGGCCGGTAGTGCGAGTCGAGCCCTGCGTCCTCGAGGGCCTGCCGCCCGGCCTCGACTGCGAGCAGGACGTTCCGGTCGAGCCGCCGCGCCTCTTTCGGAGAGACGACATCCGGCGGCTCGAAGCCTTTGACCTCGGCCGCGACGCGTACGGGGAACTCGCTGGCGTCGAACGACTGGATGAAGTCGATCCCGCTCTCACCGGCGAGCGCGGCGCTCCAGGTCGACGGAGTGTCGAGCCCGAGCGGGCTCACGGTCCCCATCCCGGTGATCGCGACGCGTCGCATCGGGCAAGCTTAGGCAAGTGCCGGGCCCCGACGTTCCTTTCCCGCCGATGGAGGCGGAGCTCGTGTCCGAGCTCCCCGAGGGCGACGGCTGGCAGTACGAGCCCAAGTGGGACGGCTTTCGCGGGATCCTCGAGAACGACGGCGGCGAGCTCGCGCTCTGGTCGCGGAAGGAGCGGCCGCTGCTGCGCTACTTCCCGGAGCTCCGCCCCCTCGGCGACCTGCTCCCGCCCCACTCGGCACTCGACGGCGAGATCGTGATCGCCCGGGACGGCGTCCTCGACTTCGACTCGATGCAGATGCGGTTGCACCCAGCCGAGAGTCGGGTCAACCGGCTGGCGAAGGAGATCCCGGCCGAGTTCATCGCCTTCGACGTTCTCCTCTGGAAGGGCAAGCCGCTCCACGAGCTTCCGCTGAAGAAGCGGCGGGCCCAGCTGGAGAAGCTCGCGAAGGGCTTCCGACTCTCGCCGTACACGCTCGACCCCGAAGCTGCCGGCGAGTGGCTCGACACCTTCGAGGCCGCCGGTCTCGACGGCGTGATCGCGAAGCGGCTCGACCACCCGTACCGGCCGGGCTCCCGGGAGGCGGTGACGAAGGTGAAGCCGTACAAGACGGCCGATGCAGTGATCGTCGGCATCCGCTGGAAGAACAAGCCGGAGAAGATCGCGACCCTTCTCCTCGGGCTCTACCGGGACGACGGCGGGCTCGACTACGTGGGCTCGGCCGCGGTCGCGGCGTCGAAGCACGACCAGATCGCCGAGCAGGTTCTGCCCCTGATCGACAAGAAGTCGGACCGCCGCTTCTCGGAGCCCAACCGGTGGGGTACCGGCGACCTCGAGGAGCAGGCGGTCAAGCCCAAGCTCGTCGCAGAGGTGCGGTACGACAAGGTGCAGGGCAACCGCTTCCGGCACGGCACCCGCTTCCTCCGCTTCCGCGACGACAAGAAACCCAAGGACTGCACCTGGCGCGAGCTGCGGCCGCCGCGCAACCCGAACGATCCCACGTTCGAGAGCCTGCTGGCCACAAAGGCCTAGCTGCGAAAGCGGAGGTAGCCGACCGTCGCGAGGTACGCGACGCCGCCGACTGCCAGCAACTGTCCGTAGGGGCTACCGTCGTGGCCTCGGGCGAGCTCGACGAGCCAGACGCCGATCAGCACGAAGACGAGGACGAG
>Ga0209814_10000380_pt1 | contig 14300 bp, 15 predicted proteins | sample SoiMetdeltSBSDD1_FD_187597 | JGI IMG/M metagenome (GOLD analysis project Ga0209814, IMG submission 187597) | Bulk soil microbial communities from a Populus tree surrounding site in Tennessee, USA - Soil MetaG P. deltoides SBSDD1 (SPAdes) (version 2) | ecosystem: Environmental > Terrestrial >... | reverse complement strand
GGGCTGGCGTATGCAGCCAAAGCGCTCCTCTCCCGGCTCTCCGCTGAGGCGCCCGCCGAGCGCTTCGACGTGGCGGTACGCGATCCCGGACTCGGCGAGCGCCCGCTCGAGTGCGCCTCGGTTGTACTGCGGATTGCGCCGAGATCCGGGGTAGCGGCGGACGTCGACGAGCGTCTGAGCTCCTGCCCGTTCGAGGATCTCGATGAGCGCCGCTGCAGGCCTGGTCCCGTGCCCGATTGTCCACACTCTCATTACCCCTAGAATCGCGGTCCGTGGCCAGCTCAGTGACGTGGGACACGCTGCGGCAGCTCGCCGGATTCCGAGCGGCGAAGGGCTGCGCGATCAGCCTCTACGTCGACCTCCATCCGAGCGACTCGCCGACCGCCGGCGACGCGGCGACGCGTGTCAACTCCCTCGTCGACAAGGGCGCCAAGTCGAACGGCGCCAACCGAGGGGACCAGACCCACGAGCAGCGGGTCGGGCTGCGGGAGGACTTCGAGCGGATCAAGCACTTCTTCAGCGAGGAGTTCGACCGGGACGGCGCCCACGGCGTCGCGGTGTTCTGCGCCGGGCTGGACAACGTCTGGGAGGCGCTGCCCCTCAGCGAGCCCGTCCCGGATGAGATCAAGGTCGGGCGCGACCTCTACCTCGCACCGCTCGTGCCTCTCGTCGGGCGCGGGGAGGGCGCGGTCGTGGCTCACGTCGGCCGGGAGCTGGGCCTGCTCTACCGGCTGCGGGCCGGGAAGCTCGAGAGGATCGCCGACCTCTCTGAGGAGCAGCCGGGCCAGCACGACCAGGGCGGCTGGTCGCAGGCGCGGTACCAGCGTCACATCGACGAGCTCGCCAAGAACCACCTCAAGACGGTCGCCGCGGTCCTGGAGCGGCAGCTGCGACGACTCCAGTTCCCGGGCGTGGTCGTCGTCTGTCCGGAGGAGCTGAAGAGCGAGTTCGCCGATGTCCTCGACGCCGATGCGCGAAACGCGATCGTCGGATGGACGACGGCCGAGTCACACGCCTCGCCGACGAAGCTCTACGAGATTTCGCAGCCGGTGCTCGAGAAGTCGAACCGGCGGCGGGAGTCTGAGCTCGTGGCGCGCTGGAAGGAGGAGGCGGGGCGCAACGGCCGAGCCGCATCCGGCTGGGAGGAGACGCTCGAGGCGGCGACGGACGGGCGCGTCGAGTGCCTCGTCTTCCAGGAAGGTGTCGAGCATTCGGCATGGCAGTGCGCGGCGTGCGGCCGCGTGAGCGTCAAGGGCGGACGGTGCCCTCTGGACGGGATGGAGATGGAGCAGCGGGACGAGGGCCTCGACCTCGCCGTCCACCAGGTGCTGGCACACGGCGGCCAGGTGCTCGCGCTCCGCCAGCAGCCGGACCTCGAGCCGGTCGGCGGCATCGCGGCGATCCTGCGTTATTAGGAGAGTCTCCTGCGTACCATTTGCCCGCGATGACGACGAAGGAGGACATCGCGAGCGTGGCCGGACAGCTTGCGACGCTGACCCGCACCGTCGAAGAGATGGCGGAGCAGCTCAAGGGGCTCACCCAGCGAGCTGAGAGCCAGAAAGAGCGGTCGGACACCCAGCAGGAGCGGATCGAGCTCGCGGCAAAGGAGCTCACGGACGTGAGCGACCGCCTGCAAGCGGCGGCGAACGCACTTCGAGATTCGATCTGAGCTCGGCTCAGGCCGCGAGCAGCCGCCGCAGCACGTACGGAAGGATGCCGCCGTGGCGGACGTACTCCCGCTCGCGGGGGGTGTCGAGCCGCAGGCGCGCCTTGAACTCCTTGTCGTCGGCCCGCACCGTGACTTCGCGCGCCTCGCCGTTCTCGACGCCCTCGACCGAGAACTCCTCGCGGCCGGTCAGGCCCAGCGTCTCGGGGCTCTCGCCGTCCATGAACTGCAACGGGAGGATCCCCATCATCAGGAGGTTCGACCGGTGGATCCGCTCGTAGCTCTCGGCGATCACGGCGCGCACGCCGAGCAGCTTCGGGCCCTTCGCGGCCCAGTCGCGTGACGAGCCGGAGCCGTACTCCTTGCCGGCGATGACGATCAGCGGCGTGCCCTCCGCCTCGTAGCGGACCGAGGCGTCGTAGATCGTCATCTCCTCGCCGCTCGGGACATGAACCGTCCACGTGCCTTCACTGCCCGGAACGAGCAGGTTCTTCAGGCGGACGTTTGCGAACGTCCCGCGCACCATCACCTCGTGGTTGCCGCGCCGCGACCCGTAGGAGTTGAAGTCCTTGCGCTCGACGCCGTGCTCGACGAGGTACTTCCCGGCCGGGCTGTCCGGCTTGATCGCCCCCGCCGGCGAGATGTGGTCGGTCGTCACCGAGTCACCGACCTGAACCAGGCAGCGGGCGCCGTGGATGTCGTCCACGGTGCCGGGCTCCGGCGACATGCCGTCGAAGTACGGCGGGCGCCGGACGTAGGTCGAGTCCTCGCGCCAGTCGTACAGGTCGCCCTCGGGAATCTCGAGCGAGCTCCAGCGGTCGTCGCCCGTGAAGACGTCGGCATACGTCCGCCGGAACATGTCTCCGTGGACGGCCGACTTCACCGTCTCGGCGATCTCGTCGGTGCTGGGCCAGATGTCGCTGAGGAACACGTCTTCGCCGTCGTCGTCCTGTCCGATCGGCTCGGTCGTGAGATCGATGTCCATTCGCCCCGCAAGCGCGTAGGCGACGACGAGCGGGGGAGAGGCGAGGTAATTCGCCTTCACCTCCGGATGGATACGAGCCTCGAAGTTCCGGTTTCCCGACAGCACCGAGCAGACGACGAGCTCGCCGTCTGAGACCGCCTGAGAGATCGGCTCGGGCAGCGGGCCGGAGTTCCCGATGCAGGTCGTGCAGCCGTAGCCGACCGTGTGGAAGCCCAGCGTCTCGAGATGCTCTGTCAGGCCGGCGCGCTCGTAGTACTCGGTCACGACCTTCGACCCGGGGGCGAGGCTCGACTTGACCCACGGCTTCCGCCGGAGCCCTCGCTCAGCGGCCTTCTTCGCGACGAGTCCGGCGGCGACCATCACGCTCGGGTTCGACGTGTTGGTGCAGCTCGTGATCGCCGCGATCACGACGGCGCCGTGCTCGAGCTCGAACCGCTCGCCGTCGTACTCGACCGGCACCGCTTTTGTCCGCTCGGCGACGATCACGTCGGGCACTGCGACCGGCAGAGGGTCCGGCTCCGAGGCGCCGTCGTGCAACGGATGCTGCTCGATGGTCGGGTCGCTGGCTGGGAACGTCTCGGCGAGCTGCTCGTCGAGCGAAGTTCCATAGTCCACGCCGAAGGTCTCGAGCGAACCGAGGAAGGAGCGCTTGGCCTCGGTGAGGGGAACGCGGTCCTGCGGACGGCGCGGGCCGGCGAGGCTGGGCTCGACGTCGCCGAGGTCGAGCTCCACCACCTGCGTGTAGGTCGGGTCGTGCTCGGGGTCGTGCCAGAGCAGGTTCTCCTTGCAGTACGCCTCGACGAGCGCGATCCGCTGCTCCTCTCGTCCGGTGAGGCGGAGGTATTCGAGCGTGACCTCGTCGACGGGGAAGAAGCCGCATGTCGCCCCGTACTCGGGCGACATGTTCCCGATCGTCGCCCGGTCGGCGAGCGGCAGGTTGGAGACGCCGGCGCCGAAGTACTCCACGAACTTCCCGACGACGCCGGTCTGGCGGAGGATCTGGGTCACGGTGAGGACGAGGTCCGTCGCCGTGGCTCCCTCGCGGAGCGCGCCGCTGAGCCGGAAGCCGACCACCTGCGGGACGAGCATCGAAACCGACTCGCCGAGCATCGCGGCCTCGGCTTCGATCCCGCCGACGCCCCAGCCGAGGACACCGAGCCCGTTGATCATCGTCGTGTGCGAGTCGGTGCCGAGCAGCGTGTCCGGATAGGCCTGACCGTCGCGCGCCTCGACGACGCGGCCGAGGTACTCGAGGTTGACCTGGTGGACGATCCCTGTCTCCGGGGGGACGACCTTGAGGTCGTCGAACGCCTGCTGGCCCCAGCGGAGGAAGGCGTAGCGCTCGCGGTTCCGCTCGTACTCGCGATCCGTGTTGACCCGCATCGCCATGCGGTTCGCGAACGCGTCGACCTGCACCGAGTGGTCGATCACGAGCTCGGCGGGCAGCTGTGGATTTGTCTTGGCGGCATCCCCGCCGAGGTCGTGCATCGCGTGCCGCATGGCGGCGAGGTCGACGATCGCCGGCACGCCGGTGAAGTCCTGGTGGATCACGCGTGCAGGCGTGAAGGAGATCTCCCGCGAGGGATCGTCCTTCGCGACCCACTCGGCGACGGCCTCTACGTGCTCCTCGGTCGACGTCCGGAGGACGTTCTCGAGCAGGATCTTCAGCGTGTAGGGCAGCCGCTCGACGTCGAAGCGGTCCTGGAGCGGCGCCAGGCGGAAGATCTCGTAGCTTTCGCCCCCGACGTCCAGCGTCGAGCGAGCTCCGAAAGCATCCCCGGCCATCAGGGACGATCTTAGTCGGGCCTAGGCTGCGTCCAGAGCGCGCGGAAGCTCTTGGGCATCGGCGGCCTCGACGGCCTCCGGCTCCCACTCAGTCGCGCGTTCGAGGCTCGTACCGAGCCGTTCGAGGCGTCGATCGGCCTCGCTGTACTTCGTCTGGGCGTTCGCGATGTGCTTGCCGACGACCTCGAAGTCGCCGCGGAAGCGGTCGAAGTCCTTGCCGATCTGGGCGCAGAACGCCATGACTTCCTGAGCGTGCCGCTCGATCTGGAGCGCCCGAAGCCCTTGCGTGACCATCAGGAGGTACGCGTGGAGCGTGCCTGGGGACACGGCGATGACGCGCTTCCCGTGAGCGTACGCCGAGAGGTTGCCGGTCTTGCCGCACACGAGCTCGTAGTAGACCGCCTCGGACGGGAGGTACATGAACGCGAAGTCGAATGTCCCCTCGGCGGGCCGGATGTACTTCGAGGCGATCGCGTCGATGTGCCCCTTTACGTCGCGGCCGAACGCCTTCTCGTGCAACTCGCGCTCGTCGTCGCCCTCCGCGTTCGCGAGTCGCTCGAAGTTGTCCAGCGGGAACTTTGCGTCGACGGGCAGGAGCTTGTCGACCCGGATCACTGCGTCGACGCGCTCGCCGGACCGGAACGTGTACTGCAGGCGGTACGCGTCCGTGGGGAGCATGTCCCGCAGGAGGTTGGCGAGCAGCATCTCTCCGACGCCGCCCCGCGCTTTCGGCGGCCGAAGCGCCTGCTCGAGCCGACCGAGGTCTGCGGCCTTCTGGAGCATCTGGGCGGCGGTTCCGTCGAGCTTGCTCAGCCGGTCGACGATCTGGGTCGCCGTCTGCCCCGCAGTCTGCTGACTCGAGAGCAGCCGTCCGTCGAGCCCCTCGAGCCGGCGGTCGAAGCCCTCGTGAACCTCGGAGAGACGGCGGTCGAAGCGCTCCTCGACCGATCCCAGGCGGCTTTCGATCAGCTCGCGGATCGTCCGGACGACGACGGTGCCGGCGATTGCGACGGCTGCGGCCAAACCAAGGGTGAGCAAGACAGTCCCCATAGGACTTGTAAACGCTAGAGATGGGGTCGGACGACGCCGGGGCGGCGCGGATGCGCCGCCCCGGCAGCCCGTCTACATCGGGTCTTCGCGCTCCGCCCGGTGGACAGCTGCGTCGTCGCGGGCTTCCTGCGCCATGTCCTCCGCCTTCTCGGCGCGGTCCTCGGCGGCGCCCTCCGCCTCCTGGTGCATGCCTTCCTGGCGCATCTCCGGGTCGTCCTTCAGGTCGCCGGCGGCCTGTTTGCTTCGGCCGAGCAGCTTGTCGAGAAAACTCATCTCTCTCCTCCGATCGTTGGCGGCAGCCAAGCAGTATGAACCACGCCGAGTGCTGGGCCGCCGCAGCTACCATCCGCGCGCGAGATGGCCAGGAAGGTCAAGACACCTCCACCTCCCAGGCGCGCCGTGCAGGCGCCCAAACAGCGCGCGACCCCGCGCGACGACGCGCGGAACAAGAAGATCCTGTATGCGATCGGCGCGTCCGGATTCGTGATGCTTGCGCTCGTCGTCGGGTACTTCGCCCTCTCGGGCGGCGGCGACGACGCCGAGAGCGCAGAGGGGGCGGTGGCGACGATCAAGGCCGCCGGGTGGACCTACCAGAAGACCAAGGATCAGGGCAGGACCCACGTGCCCGAGCTCGAGGCCGGCTTCAAGTACAACACGGTGCCGGGGACGAGCGGTGAGCATTCGAACCAGACGGTCGTCTACGGCGTCTACGACCAGCAGGTCTCGGAGATCAACTACGTCCACAACCTGGAGCACGGCGCGGTCGGGATGTTCTACGGCCCCGACGTGCCCGAGGACACCGTGGCCCAGATGCAGGAGTTCTACAACAAGGATCCGAGGGGCCTGATCATGGCTCCCGACGACCGGCTGGGCGACCAGATCGCCCTCACCGCCTGGACCCACATCGCGAAGGGAAAGACCTTCGACGAGGAGGTCTTCGAGACGTTCGTCGACGAGTTCGGCTTCCGCGGCCCCGAGTCGTGCAAGAACGACATCGAGCAGGGCTGCTTCCGCCGGGAGAACCTCGAGCCCGGCAATCAGTAGGGCCTATCCTTGGCCCGCCGGGGTGGCGAAACTGGCTATACGCGGCTGACTTAAAATCAGCTGTCCCCCAAGGGGGCGTGCGGGTTCGAGTCCCGCCCCCGGCACCTCACTGATCTTTTGCTTCTCATCCTGGCCATCGTCGTCGCAGTCCTGTGGCTGCCGACCGGCTGGGGGATCGCGCTCGTCGCGACGGCTGCGGTATTCGAGCTCGCGGAGACCGGGTTCTGGTTCTGGCTCTCCCGTCGCCGGAAGGCGGTGACCGGCGCAGAGGCACTGCCCGGCTCGCGCGGGGTCGTCGTCCTTGCCTGCCGCCCCGAGGGGCAGGTGCGGATCGACGGCGAGCTGTGGCGCGCGCGGTGTGACGACGGGGCGGATCCGGGCGACGAGGTCGTGGTAGAGCGGCTCGACCCGGAGCTCACGCTTGTCGTAAGGAAAGAAGCCGGAAACTAGACTCTGCTGCCCGTGGCGCTCGACGTCGAACAGGCAGCACTCGAGTGGGATTCGCCGCTCTTCCGGATGGCAATCGCGCAGTTCGAGCAGGGGCTCGAGCACGCGGATGTCGAGGAGGACGTCGCCGAGCGCCTGCGCTACCCCGAGCGCGCCGTGATGATGTCCGTCCCCGTCCGCCGCGACGACGGCTCGCTCGAGGTGCTCGCCGGCTACCGGGTGCAGCACTCGACCGTCCTCGGCCCGACGAAGGGCGGCCTGCGTTACGACCCGCACGTCTCGCTCGGCGAGTGCACGGCGCTCGCGATGTGGATGACCTGGAAGTGCGCGCTGCTGCGGATTCCCTACGGAGGCGCGAAGGGCGGCGTCCGCTGCAACCCGCGGGAGATGTCCCCCGGCGAGCTCGAGCGCATGACCCGTCGCTACACGATCGAGCTTCGGCCCGTGATCGGGCCCGAAGAGGACATCCCTGCTCCGGACATGGCGACGAACGAGAAGACCATGGCCTGGATCATGGACACGTACTCGATGGTCGAGGGCCATGCGGTGCCGGAGATCGTCACGGGCAAGCCAATTTCGATCGGAGGCTCCGTCTTTCGCCGCGAGGCGACCGGGGCCGGGGTAGTGATGGTGGTCGAGCGTGCCTGCCGGCGGCTCGGCTGGGACCTCGCAGAGCAGCGCTGCGTCGTCCAGGGCTACGGCAACGTCGGCGGAGTGGCGGCGCACGAGCTGGCCGCCCACGGCGCCCGCGTCATGGCCGTTTCGGACATCTCCGGAGGGGTCTACTCAGAGGCGGGTCTCGACTTGGCCGCCGTGGACGGCTGGATCGAGGAGCACGGGTCGCTCGACGCGTATCCGGATGCGCAGCACGTGACGAACTCGGACCTCCTCGAGCTCCCCTGCGACATCCTCGTCCTTGCGGCGCTCGAGGATCAGGTCACTGCGGACAACGCAGGCCGGATCGACGCGAAGATGGTCGCGGAGGGCGCCAACGGCCCGACGACGGTCGAGGCGGACGCGATCCTCGCCGATCGGGGCATCGTCGTCCTGCCGGACATCCTCACGAACGCGGGCGGCGTGACCGTCTCCTACTTCGAGTGGGTGCAGGATCTCGGTCGGTTGTTCTGGGACCGGGACGAGATCCGGGACAAGCTCGCCGAGAAGCTGGGAGACGCCTTCGACCGGGTCTGGGACCTGTCCGAGCAGCTCGGGATCACCCTTCGGCAGGCCGCCCTCGTCGCGGCCATCCGGGAGGTGGCCGGCGCGCTGACGGCGCGGGGCATCTACCCGTGACCATTGTGCGCGAGGCGATGGTGGCCGACCCGCCGACGCTCGGCGTAGGCGACACCGCGCAGGACGCGGGTCAGGCGCTCGCCCGGCCGGAGGTCCGCGCGGTCTTCGTCTGCGACGGGGAGCGCTTCGTCGGCGTCGTCACACGGAAGACGCTTGTCCGCGAGGTGGTCGCTACGGGCCGGGATCCCGGCGACACCCCGGTGGGGGACATCGCCGAGGAGCCCCACTGGACCGTGGACGCGGAGGCGCCCGTCGAGGACGCCTTCCGGTTCATGGAGGAGAAGGACGCGGAGCGGGTTCCGGTCGTGGAGGGCGAGCGCCTGGTCGGCGTCCTCTCGCGGAGCGGGCTCCAGCGACGGCTGGCGGAGGACGACCCGCCGCAGGCCGAGCCCGAACTGGTCTAGCAGCAGGTGTAGGCGCCGGGAGGGGCGTCGCCCTCGACGGGCTCCGGCAGCTGCGCCGCCTCGAGCGCGATGCCGTGGAGGATGTCGCGCTCGCTTACGGTGAGCGCGTCGAGGCCGAGCCGGCTCAGGGTTTCGCGCGCGATGATCCCGCCGGCGACGATCACCGGCGCGCGGTCGGGATGGAGGCCGGTGACGCCGACGCGTACCCGCAGCGGCATGAGCGACAGGCGCTCGACCTCTTGCTCGATCGCCTCGAGGGTCAGGCGGTGGCCGTGGATCCGCTCTCGGTCGTACTTCTCCAGGCCGAGCTCGATCGCGGCGAGGGTCGTGATCGTCCCCGCGACGCCGATCGCGTCGTCGACGACGAGATCCTCGGGGATCGAGGCGGCGACATGCCCGGCGCAGGCGCCGAGCTCGGCCGCGGACGGCGGATCGCCGCGGAGGTACCGCTCGGTCAGCCGGACGGAGCCGATGTCGAGGCTGAGCCGCGAGCGGACGCCGTCCGGGCCTGCGACCACGAGCTCGGTGGAGCCGCCGCCGATGTCGAGGACGAGCGTCGGCCGGTCGAGGCGACGGTCGCTCGTGACGCCGCGGAAGGTCAGCTCGGCCTCGTCCTCGCCGCCGAGGAGCTGGGTCGTGAAGCCGTAGCTCCATTCGATCTCGCCCAGGAACGCCTCGCCGTTCTCCGCGTCTCGGACGGCGCTCGTCGCAATCAGGAGTGTTCGCTCGGCGCCGAGGCGCTCTGCCTCCCGCCGGTAGTCGGTGAGCACGTTCCGCACGCGCGCGATCGGAAGCGGCAGGAGGCGTCTGCGCGAATCCACGCCTTCGCCGAGGCGGGTGATTTCCTGCCGCGCGACGACGTCCTCCACGCGGCCGTCGTCGACGTCGGCGACGAGCAGCCGCGTGGTGTTCGTCCCCTGGTCGATCGCGGCGACGCGCATGGCGGCGGCTACGCTAGCCGCATGTTCCTCTTCCGCGAAAAGGACGTTTCCATGGTCGAGCCGGATCGCGCCCTTCCGGGCCGCGACGAGCCGATGCACGTCCCCGCGCGCCACGAGGTGCTCGGGACGCCGCTCCAGCCGCCGTTCCCCGATGGGCTCGAGCGAGCCGTGTTCGCACTCGGCTGCTTCTGGGGCGCCGAGCGCGTGTTCTGGCAGGCGCCCGGTGTCTACACGACCGCGGTCGGCTACGCCGGCGGCTACACGCCGAACCCCACCTACCAGGAAGCCTGCAGCGGCCAGACCGGCCATGCCGAGGCGGTCCTCGTCGTCTTCGACCCGAAGCAGACGAGCTACGACGAGCTGCTCCGACTGTTCTGGGAGAACCACGACCCGACGCAGGGCATGCGCCAGGGCAACGACGTGGGCACGCAGTACCGCTCCGCGATCCTCTACGAGAACGACGAGCAGCGCGAGGCGGCGGAGCGCTCACGGGAGATGTTCCAGGGCGAGCTCAGCGGCGCGGGCTACGGCGAGATCACGACGGAGATCGCGCCGGCAGGGCCGTTCTACTACGCCGAGGACTACCACCAGCAGTACCTCCAGAAGAACCCGAACGGCTACTGCGGCCTCGGCGGGACGGGCGTCAGCTGCCCCGTCGGGCTCGTTCGCTCGGCGTAGAGCTGCGCTACAATCGCCACCAGCGACGCGGGGTGGAGCAGTCAGGTAGCTCGCCGGGCTCATAACCCGGAGGTCGCAGGTTCAAATCCTGCCCCCGCTACTGGAAAGGCCCCGGTAACGGGGCCTTTGCTTAAGCGGGCTGAGCCTCAGCGCACTTCGCAGCGAAATTGGACTGCGTCGTCGAGCCCGCGGGCACGCTCGAGTCTTCCTTCGGTCACATGAAGGGATCGGCGTCGGCAGCCTTGAGAAGGTCGAGTGCCTCGGCTCGGGAGCTGACGCCAAGGTGGCGGCGAGCGTTCCTGACGTGTGTCCGGACCGTGTGCGGGGAGAGTACGAGTAGTTCGGCGATCTGGTCTGTTCGGAGTCCTTCGCCGTAGAGGCGGAGGATCACGAGCTCGCGTGGGCGGAGGTCGGTACTGCGGGTTCGCGCGGTCTCGCCTACGTCCGCGTTTGCGCGGGCCACCTCGAGAGAACGGCTTCGAAGGAACTGCGGGTTCCGCTCGATCTTCTTCAGGGCGTTGCCGAGTTGCGCTGCTGCGGCGTCGAGCAGCGTGAGGTCGTTCTCGGGCGGACGGCGCTTGCTGCGCGCACCGATCGTCAGGATCCCGATCCGGTTGTCCTGGGCCTCGAGCCAGCGCACCTCGACCCAGTGGAGGCCGAGCGATCTCGGGAGGAGATGCCGGTCCGCTTCGAGCATTGTCTCGAGCCGACGTATGGTGATCGGGTCGAGGGCGAGGCGTCGGGTTTCGGCGGGGCGAAGGCCGCTGGCGGCGACGAGGTGGAGCTTGGCGTCTGTGTCGAGCAGTCGGAGCGTGGCTACGTCGGCCGGTAGCGCGGGGACGAGGGCATCGACAACCTGCTGGAGGGCGGAGACGAGGTCGTGGCCGGGAACTGTGGCGATCGTCTGCTGCAGGGCCAGGTGCCGCCGTTCGCGCTCCTCGAGAAGATGCCGGGCCCGAACCTGGTCGGTGAGGTCGACTGCGAGGGTGACCACGACGGGGCCCCAGCGGTCGGTGTCGATGCGATGGAGGGTTGCGCTCCACCAGTTCGGCTCTTGGCCCGGGGAGTCGTGACGGAACTCGGGTAGGTGACGCGGCCTTCCGGTCGCGGCCACTTCTTCGACGACTGCCGCCAATTCATTTGCTGGGAGGTGCGGCTGGTGTTCGTCGTTGTGCGATTCGATCAGCTGGTCGTGCGGCAGGTCGTGATCGGCGAATCCGGGGAGCGGCGGGTTGCCGTGCAGGATCTCGAGCGTGTCGGCGTCGTTGACGAGCAAGCCGACCGGCAAGTGGGCGTGGAGCTCCTCAAGCAGGAGAAGCTCGGTGGCGTGTGCGCTCGCGCGCGCGATCGTCCGCTCACGTGCCGCGCGATTCGTGCTAGTCGAAGGTCTGTGCGGGAGTGAACGAGTCACCGAGCACGATCCCTTCGGGACTTATTCTGAACTCGCGGATTTCCGGTTCGTGTCGGCTCGCGCGGGTCTTGAGGACGGTGAGGGCGCGCCGGACCGTTGCTCCGTCGCGGGTGTATTGGAGCAGCACGACGTTGTCGGAGAGGTGCGAGACGCCGAACTCGGAAAGTCGGCTGACGTGGAAGAGGTCTGGTAGCTCCGAGGTCATGAACACGCTCACTCCCTGGCGTGAGAGGCGCTGGACGAGCGAGTACATGTATTCGCGGAACCGGATCTCGTCCGGCGAGGCGAGCTTGAGATCGGTGAGGCTGTCGATGAGAACACGGCGTGCGCCGATGCGCTCCACTGCCTCGAGCAGGTCATAGACCCATTCGTCGATGTACATGTCGACCGGCGAGCGGTACATCAGCTCGACGCCCTCCTCTTTGGTCGACCAACCGAACCCCTCGACGATCCGCGCTAGCTGGGTCGGGTGTTCCTGGAGCGTCGCCAGCACCCCGGGTTCGCCCTGACGGACGCCGTTGAAGATGAAATGCAGGCCCATCAGCGTCTTGCCGCAACCCGAGGGGCCGGCGCAGAGCGTGGAGGCGCCCGGCCAGTAACCGTCGGCGAGCATCTCGTCGAGTGCAGCGATCCCGGATGAGTGTCTCGCGCCGTCGAGCGGGTAGCTCGTCATGTCGATCTGGTCGGCGAGCCGCGGGAAGACGTCGATCCCGTTCGCCGAGAGGCGGTAGGCGTGCTGGCCGGGAGCGAATTCGCTTCCCCGCAGCTTGAGGACGCGGAGGGAACGCGTCTCGCGCTCGGACGCTCGCGTTGTGGAGAGGCTGATGATTGCGTCTGCGACTGCGAATTCCGGCGCCACGGCGATCTCCTCTTCGCCGTACTCGCCGATCCAAAACGACGAGGCCGGGAAGGCGGAGAGGTGGCCGGCGAAATCGTGGAGGAAGCGGCGGAACTCGGCGGCCTCGGCGTACGCCGAGAGGGCTTTGAAGCTGTCGATCACGATGATTCCCGGACGGCGCTCCTTGATCAGCGCAGTCACCTGCTCGAGGACGCCGGCGAGGCCGCGCTCGTTGAGAGCCGGGCCGAGGTCCTCGTAGAAGACGGAGCGGCCGACCGCTTCCGGGTCGAAGAAACGGAGGCTCTGCCCGTAGCGGAGGATCTTGTCGAACGGCTCCGACACCGTGGCGAGGTAGAGGGCAGGCCGCTCGAGCGTCGCGTTCGCGAACAGGTATTGCTGAGCGAGGATCGTCTTGCCGGTTCCCGGAAGCCCGATGAGCATGTTGATTGCGTCCACCGGGAGGCCGCCGCCGAGCACATCGTCGAGGCGGGAATGGCCGCTCAGGAGACGCTCGCTCATCGCGACGCCGCGCCTTGCAGGAAGGCGCTTTTCCCGAGCAAGTCCTTGACAGTCGAGACGAACTGCAGCGGATCGAGGGGCTTCCGGAGAAAGGCGTCCGCGCCCGCTGCGAGCGCCTGGTCGCTCGCGTCGAGCGTTGAGATCACCAGGCACGCAGGCACTCCGGCTTCCTTCAGACGCTGGCACAGATGGGCGCCCGTTCCGCCGGAGATGAGCAGCTCGATCACTGCGAGCTGGGGCAGGAGTTGCTCGAACTTGCGCGCTGCGTCATCGGTATCGAGGGCGAGGACAACCTCGTAGCCCTCGGTCTGGAGGAAGAACTCGGCGAACTCTGCCGCGTATGGATCACGCTCGGCGAGCAGAATCAAGAGGCGAAGCGCCTGCTTGCGCTCATCCGCTGAGCGGTAGCCGCTACCGCGCTCGAGCTGCTCACCGAGCAGGCGATGGGCCTCGGCCGGCTGTAGCCCTCGATCGAGTCCCTCCATGACGAAGCGAAGTTGCTCGACCTGTGCGCGGGTGTAGAGCCGGTGGCCGCCGTCGCTGCGTTGGGGCTTCACGAGCCCATAGCGCTCCTCCCAGTTACGGATCGTCGCGGCCGGAATGTCGAGCATGCGCTCAACGGCGCCAATGCTGTAGATGGGAAGATCGCCGTGCTGCATGACGACCAGCTTACTTCCTCAGTACCTCGAAATCCAGGAAACCTCTTCCCAAATAGTCAGTCATTACCTCATCAGATACCTCATCAATGTGGCCGTACTTCATCAGAAATGAGCTAAGGTCGGGCATCGTGATGAGAAATGAACAGATCAACAACACCGCTCGCCTGAAGTCTTGAGCGTGCAAACGGCCGACAATCCGTTCAGCGCCCCGGGCCTCAACAGGCGTTTTTCCTTCTTTCGCGCGGTCAACGAGCGGATTCGGGAGGTCAATGCAGCCTTCGCGGTTTTCACCGACAACTACGAGGTCTACTGCGAGTGCGGAGCCCGCAACTGCCTCGAGCGCGTCGAGGTGCCCGCCAAGGTCTACGAGGACGTGCTGACCGGGCCACGGTCTCTGGTCAAGGCCGGGCACGAGTCTCCCAGCCACGGTGTGGTCGTGGCCGAGAGCGGCTCGTACGTCGTGATCGAAGCCGACGGGAGCGCGCGCAGGGAGGCCAGCTGCTCGTCCTCGTCGGGCCGCAGACGCCGGTGACTGTGTTCGAGGCGGTCGGCTTCGATCGTCTCCTCGCAATCAGGTGGT
>Ga0209814_10000378_pt1 | contig 14381 bp, 12 predicted proteins | sample SoiMetdeltSBSDD1_FD_187597 | JGI IMG/M metagenome (GOLD analysis project Ga0209814, IMG submission 187597) | Bulk soil microbial communities from a Populus tree surrounding site in Tennessee, USA - Soil MetaG P. deltoides SBSDD1 (SPAdes) (version 2) | ecosystem: Environmental > Terrestrial >... | reverse complement strand
GTGAGCCGGTCGGTCTCGTCCTCGATGGTGGCGTAGAACTCGGCCCGCTGGTCCGGGCCCCAGTTCACGTCGGTCTGGCGCAGCCCGGTGATGGTGGCCTTGATCGACGCCAGCGGCGTACGCAGGTCATGGGATACCGCCTGGAGCAGGCCGGCGCGCAGGTCGTTGGCTTGGGCCAGCTCGGTGGCCCGCGCCGCCTCGCCCTGGAGCCGCCGGGCTTCCAGCACGAAGGCGGCCTGGGCGGTCAGGGCGTGCAGCAGGCGGTCGTCCTCCGGCTCCAGCCGCATCCCGTGGACCACGAGCGCCCGGCCCGGTCCCAGTGGCTCGGCGACGTCTGCGGCCTCGGGGTCGGTGGGGACCGGGTCGCCGGCCGCGGCCTCGACGCGCCACTCTCCGTCCTGGAGTTGGAGCACGGCCGCCGACGGGGCGCTGAAGGTGGTCCGTACCTGCTCGACCAGGCGGGGCAGCACGTCCTCCCGGGTCAGCGAGCCGGCCATGCGGGCCATGGCCTCGGCCTCCACCCGCACGCGGGTCAGCTCCTCCTTGCGGCGGGTGGCGATGTCGACCAGGTAGCTGACCAGCGAGGCGGCCAGCACGAACACCACCAGGGCCAGGAGGTTCTCCCCCTCGCCCACGGTGAAGCGGTAGAAGGGCGGGGTGAAGTACCAGTTGGCGAGCAGGAACGCGACGACCGCCGCGACCAGCGCGGGCAGCGCGCCGCCCACCGCGCCGATGCCGAGCACCGCGATGAGGTAGATGAGCAGAACGCTGGGCAGGCTCACCGAGTCCCGGAGCAACGCCAGCACCACCGTCATGAGCGGGAGGCCGACCGCGGCCAGCAGGAACGCGGTCAGCCGCCGCCGGGGCGGCAGCGGGGCCAGCAGCGACCGGGACGGAAGGTGGGGCAGGGCGAGCCCGCCCCCCTCGCCGTCGGCCTCCTGCGAGATCACATGGACGTCGATCGGCCCCGACAGGCGGATGACCCGGTTGATGATCGAGCCCTGGGTCAGCTCCTGCCAGCGGCTGCGCGAGGTGGCGCCCAGCACGATCTGGGTGGCGTTCTCGCGGCGGGCGAAGGCCACCAGCGCGGCGGCGATGTCGGTCCCGGTGATGGCCCGGTAGCTGCCGCCCACCTCGCCCAGCAGCTCCCGGGCGCGGTCGAGGTGGGTGTTGGCCGGGCCGGACAGCCCGTCGTCGCGCTGCACGTGCACACCCAGCAGCTCGCCGTGGGCCCGCTGGGCGATGCGGGCGGCGCGCCGGATGAGGTGGTCGCGCCCGGGGGCGCCGGTGAGGGCCACGATGACCCGCTCGCGGGTCTCCCACGGCTGGGAGATGCCGTGGCGGGCGCGGTAGTCCTCCAGCGCGTCGTCGACCTTGTCGGCCAGCCACAGCAGGGCCAGCTCCCGCAGGGCGGTGAGGTTGCCCACCCGGAAGTAGTTGGCCAGGGCCGCGTCGATCTTCTCCGGGCCGTAGATGTTGCCGTGGGCCATGCGGCGCCGCAGGGCCTCGGGGGTCTGGTCGACGAGCTCGACCTGCTGGGCGGCCCGCACCACCGCGTCGGGGATGGTCTCGCGCTGGGTTACCCCGGTGATCTGGGTGACCACGTCGTTGAGCGACTCGAGGTGCTGGATGTTGACGGTGGTGATGACGTCGATGCCGGCGTCGAGCAGCTCCTCGACGTCCTGCCAGCGCTTGGGGTTGCGGGAGCCCGGCACGTTGGTGTGGGCCAGCTCGTCCACCAGGGCCCGCTCGGGCCGGCGGGCCAGGACGGCGTCGACGTCCATCTCCTCGAACACCGTGCCGCGGTACTCGATGCGGCGCCGGGGGATGACCTCCAGCCCCGCGATCAGCTCGGCGGTCTTGGGGCGCCCGTGCGTCTCCACGAAGCCGACGACGATGTCCGCGCCCCGCTCCCGGGCGCGCTGGGCCTCGCTCAGCATCGCGTAGGTCTTGCCGACGCCGGGGGCGGCGCCGAGGTAGACGCGCAGGGTTCCCCGGGGGGTCACGTCCCTGCGCTCCGGTCCAGATCGAGGTTGAGCTCCAGCACGTTCACTCCCTTCTCACCCAGGAAGCCGAGGCTGCGGCCGCTGGTGTGGCGGTCCACCAGCTGGAGGACGTCGTCGACCTCGAGGCCGCGAGCCTCGGCTACCCGGGGGGCCTGGAGGCGGGCGTTGGCCACCGAGATGTGGGGATCGAGCCCGGAGCCCGACGCGGTCACCGCGTCGACCGGCACCCGGACGTCGGGGTCGAGCCGGTTCTCCTGCCGGTAGGCGTCGACCCGCTCGGCGACGGTGTCGAGCAGCTCGGGGTTGGTGGGCCCGAGGTTGGAGGCGCCCGACGCCACCTGGCTGAGATCGTCGGCGTCGGCGCCCTCGGCCCCGGCCGCCGCCGCCCCCGCGGCCGAGGGCCGGGTGTGGAAGTACTCCTCCCCGATGAAGCTCTGGCCGATCAGCGACGACCCGACCACCTCACCGTCCCGGCGCACCAGCGAGCCGTCGGCCTCGTGGCGGAAGGCCAGTTGGGCGATGCCGGTCACGGCCAGCGGGTAGACGAGGCCGCACAGCAGCGTGAGCACGAGAAGGGCCCGCAGGCCGGCGAGCAGTTGAGCACGCATTCAGCTCACCCCCAGGGCGGTGATGACGATGTCGATGGCCTTGATGCCGACGAAGGGGGCGACGATGCCGCCGAGCCCGTAGATCAGGAGGTTGCGGCGCAGGACCGCCGCGGCCCCGGCGGCCACGAACTTCACGCCCCGCAGCGCCAGGGGGATCAGCCCCACGATGATCAGGGCGTTGAAGATGACGGCCGACAGGATGGCCGAGCGGGGGCTCTCCAGCTGCATGACGTTGATGTCGTCGAGCTGGGGGAACACCCCCACGAACATGGCCGGGATGATGGCGAAGTACTTGGCCACGTCGTTGGCGATCGAGAACGTGGTGAGCGAGCCGCGGGTGATGAGCAGCTGCTTGCCGATCTCGACGATCTCGATGAGCTTCGTCGGGTTGGAGTCGAGGTCGACCATGTTCCCGGCTTCCTTGGCCGCCTGGGTGCCGGTGTTCATGGCCACGCCCACGTCGGCTTGGGCCAGGGCGGGGGCGTCGTTGGTGCCGTCGCCGGTCATGGCCACCAGCCGGCCGCCCGCCTGCTCCCGCTTGATGAGCAGCATCTTGTCCTCGGGCGTGGCCTCGGCCAGGAAGTCGTCCACGCCCGCCTCGGTGGCGATGGCCCGGGCGGTGAGCGGGTTGTCGCCGGTGATCATCACCGTGCGGATCCCCATGCGGCGCAGCTCCTCGAAGCGCTCGGCCATGCCCTGCTTGACCACGTCCTTGAGGTGGATCACACCGAGCACCCGGGGACCGACGGCCACCGCCAGCGGGGTGCCGCCGCCCATGGCCACGCCCTCGACCACGGTCGTGAGCTCGTCCGGGACCTGCCCGCCCTGCTCCTCGACCCAGCGCCGGACCGAGTCGGCCGCCCCCTTGCGCACGAGCCGGCCTTCGAGGTCGACCCCGCTCATGCGGGTCTGGGCGGTGAACGGGACCAGGGTGGCGCCGTGCAGCGTGCGCTCGCGCAGCCCGTAGCGCTCCTTGGCCAGTACCACGATGGAGCGGCCTTCGGGCGTCTCGTCGGCCAGGCTGGCCAGCTGCGCCGCCTCGGCGAGCTCCTGCTCGTCCACACCGTCGAGCGGCAGGAGCTCGGCAGCCTGGCGGTTGCCGAGCGTGATCGTGCCCGTCTTGTCCAGCAGCAGGGTGGCGCAGTCGCCGGCGGCCTCGACGGCCCGGCCGGACATGGCCAGCACGTTGCGCTGCACCAGCCGGTCCATCCCCGCGATGCCGATGGCCGACAGCAGGGCGCCGATGGTGGTGGGGATCAGGCACACCAGCAGGGCGACGAGGATGACGATGTCCTGCTCGGCCCCCGAGTAGATGGCGAACGGCTGCAGCGTCACCGTGGCCAGCAGGAAGATGAGCGTGAGCCCGGCCAGCAGGATGTTCAGCGCGATCTCGTTGGGGGTCTTCTGCCGGCTGGCCCCCTCGACGAGGGAGATCATCCGGTCCAGGAACGTCTCGCCGGCCCGGGCGGTGATGCGCACGACGATCTCGTCCGACAGCACCCGGGTGCCGCCGGTGACCGCCGACCGGTCGCCGCCGGACTCGCGGATGACCGGGGCCGACTCGCCGGTGATGGCCGACTCGTCCACCGAGGCGATGCCCTCGATGACCTCGCCGTCGGAGGGGATCATCTCGCCCGCGGTGACCACGCACTCGTCGCCCACGTCGAGCAGTGACGACGCCACCTCCTCGATGGTCCCGTCCGGCCGGCGGCGATGGGCCATGGTCTCGCTGCGGGCCTGGCGCAGGGTGGCGGCCTGGGCCTTGCCCCGGCCCTCGGCCATGGCCTCGGCGAAGTTGGCGAACAGCACGGTGAACCAGAGCCACGCGGCGACCAGTCCGGCGAACAGCGTCGTGTCGCGCAGCCACAGGATGGTGACCAGCACGCTGCCCACCTCCACGGTGAACATCACCGGGTTGCGGACCATGTGCCGGGGATCGAGCTTGACGACGCTGTCGAGCGCGGCCTGGCGGACGATCGCCGGGTCGAACAACGAGCGACGGCTAGCGGTCGACATCTCGCTCCTAGAGGCCGAGCTGCTCGACCACCGGGCCGAGCGCGAGGACGGGGAAGTAGGTGAGCCCCACGACGATCACCACCACGCCGGTCAGCAGCCCGGCGAACAGGGGGGTATCGGTGGGGAACGTGCCCGCGGAGGCGGGGACCGTCTGCTTGCGGGCCAGGCTCCCGGCCAGCGCCAGCAGCGGCACCACCAGCAGGAAGCGGCCGGCCAGCATGGCCAGGCCGAGCGTGGTGTTGTACCAGTCGGTGTTCCCGGTGAGGCCGCCGAAGGCCGAGCCGTTGTTGTTGGCGGCCGAGGTGAAGGCGTAGGCGACCTCGGTCAGGCCGTGCGGTCCGGGGTTCAGGATCGAGGACGCCGCGGTGTCCAGCAGCACCGACGCCCCCGCCAGGCCGAGCACGACGACCGGGACCGCCAGGATGTACAGCACGACCAGCTTCATCTCCGGCGCCTGGATCTTCTTGCCCAGGTACTCCGGCGTCCGCCCCACCATCAGCCCGGCGATGAACACGGCCAGGATGGCGAACACCAGCATCCCGTAGAGCCCGGCGCCCACGCCGCCCGGGCTGACCTCGCCCAGCATCATGTTCACCAGCGGGACCGCGCCGCCGCCCGGGGTCATGCTGTCGTGGAAGCAGTTGACCGACCCGGTCGAGGTGCCGGTGGTGGTGGCGGCGTAGACCCCGCAGCCGGCCGCGCCGAACCGCACCTCCTTGCCTTCCATGGTGCCGCCGGACTGCGTGGCAGTGACCTGCTGCGTGACCCCGGCCTGGTCCAGCTGCGGGTTGCCGCCCGTCTCGAAGGCCGTGGCGATGAGCGCGCTGGCCAGCCACAGGCCGAACATGGCGGCGAACACGGCCCAGCCCTGCTTCTGGTTCTTGGCGAAGCGCCCGAACGTGTAGGTGAGGGCGAACGGGATGACGAGGATGGCGAACAGGTTCAGGAAGTTCGTCAGCCCGTTCGGGTTTTCGAAGGGGTGGGCGGCGTTGGCGTTGAGCGGCCCGCCGCCGTTGGTCCCGAGCAGCTTGATGGCCTCCTGGCTGGCGAAGGGGCCGCCGGCGATGGCCTGGGACGCGCCCTCCAGCGTCCGCCCGATGGTGAAGCCCTGGAAGTTCTGGATCATCCCCTGGCTCACGAACACGAGCGCGAACACGAACGAGAGCGGCACCAGGATGCGGGTCGTGCCGCGGGTGAGGTCGACCCAGAAGTTGCCCACCGTGGCGGAGCGACGGCGGGTGAGGCCCCGGATCAGGGCGACGGCCACCGCTAGGCCCACCGCGGCGGACGCGAAGTTCTGGACCGCCAGGCCCGTCATCTGGGTCAGGTGCGAGACGGTGTTCTCAGGCGCGTAGTTCTGCCAGTTCGTGTTGGTCACGAAGCTGACGGCGGTGTTGAACGACAGCGCTTCCGGGACCTGGGGTGCGCCGGTCGGGTCGAACGGCAGCCACTCCTGGACGCGCTGGAGCAGGTAGACGAACAGCACCGAGCACAGCGAGAAGCCGATGACGCCGAACGCGTAGGTCTGCCAGCGCTGCTCCTTGCGCGGGTCGACGCCGACTACGCGGTAGGCGAAGCGCTCGACGGGCAGGAACACCCGGTCGCCGGGGGCCTTCTCGCCGTCGCTGCCGAACACCTTGGCCATGTAGCGGCCGAGCACCGGGGTCGCCACGATCACCACGACGATCAGCAGCCCGAGCTGGGCCCAGTTGGCGGCCGTCATCACAACTTCTCCGGGAACAGCAGGGCGACGACCAGGTAGGCGGCGATGAGGAGCCCCAGCACCAGCCCGACGACGTTGTCGGCGGTCACGCCTTCACCTCCGCCGTGGTCTCGCCGGCGGATGCCTCGGCCTCGCTCTCGTCGGGCCCGACGATCCGGGCGCAGGCCTGGACGTAGAGCGCGGTGAGGGCGAAGAACCCGATGGTGATGAGGACGAAGATCAGGTCCTTCATGTCTGGTCCTTCATCGGCTGCTCCTGGCGTGATGGGCGGGAACGGGGACGAGGACGGTGATGACCCGGGGGTCCCCGTCCAACCGGGCGGCGATGCGCGCGGCGGTGCCGTCGTGGCGGAGGCGGTGCCAGCTCGTGGCGGGCAGCAGGCGACCGGCCACCACCACGACGTCACTCACCGCGCGAGCGAGCTCGCTGCGGACAAAGGCGGCTACGCCGCCCGCGACGTCAGCGTCGTCCACGATGACCAGAGGCTCGGGGTGCTCGGCCGCCATCCAGGCGAGGCCGAGGGCCCGAGCGCTGCCGTCGTCGTCGGCCACGTGAAGCGCGATCCGCCGGCCCGCGGGCGTGCGCCGGGCCACCTCGAGGGCGGCGGTCACGCGTCCGTCCATCGCCCCGACGGGCACGATCACCAGCCGGGAGGCCGTCACGGCTCCACCCACAGCAGCGGGTTCAGGAGCACCGGCCGGTCGTAACGGCGGACGGGCATGCCTTCCACGGCCAGCCGGTGCCCGATCTCGACCCCCGCGAGGTGGTGGCGACCGAAGAAGACGACCAGGAGCGAGCCGGTCGGATCCTCGAGCTCCACTTCCAGCACCGGCCCGCCGGTCCAGCGGGTGGCACGGACGACCGACACCGTCCCCCGCACCGCGGCGCGCCGGCGGTAGTGGACCGACCCGATGGGCGTGAGATCGGCGGGCGGGTTGAGGGTGTCGTCCCAGTCGCGGGTGAGCGCTTCGGACATGCATCCGTCGTACCGCCGCCCGCCCGGCGTCCACTATGGCCTTCACTGGCTCTTAGTGCGCCTGACCAGGTTCTTAGCGCGTCCTTCACGCGCCGGGGAATGATGGAGGCCGGTGACCGCCACCGAACACCCGTCCGGCAGCCTCCGCATCTACCTGGGCGCGGCCCCGGGCGTGGGCAAGACCTTCGCCATGCTCAGCGAGGGGCGCCGCCGCCGCGAGCGCGGGACGGACGTCGTGGTCGGCTTCGTAGAGGCGCACGGCCGCGCCCAGACGGCCGCGGAGCAGGGCGATCTGCCGGTGGTGCCGCGCCGCATGGTCGAGTACCGGGGCACGGTGCTGCCGGAGATGGACCTCGACGCGGTGCTGGCCCGCCGGCCCGAGGTGGCGCTGGTGGACGAGCTCGCCCACACCAACGTGCCCGGCTCCCGTCACGCCAAGCGCTACCAGGACGTCCAGGCGCTGCTCGACGCGGGCATCGACGTGGTCACCACCCTCAACATCCAGCATCTGGAGTCCGTCACCGACGTGGTCGAGCGCATCACCGGCGTGCGCCCGCGCGAGACGGTCCCCGACGAGGTCGTGCGGGCCGCCGAGCAGATCGAGCTGGTCGACATGACCCCCGAGGCGCTGCGCCGGCGAATGGCCCACGGCAACATCTACCCGGCCGAGAGCATCGACGCCGCGCTGGCCAACTACTTCCGCCCCGGCAACCTGGCCGCCCTGCGGGAGCTGGCCATCCTGTGGATGGCCGACCGCGTCGACGACGAGCTGGAGGCCTACCGCGACCGCCACGGCATCACCGAGCCGTGGGAGACCCGCGAGCGGGTGGTGGTGGCCGTGACCGGGGCGCCCACCGCCGGCCCGCTCATCCGGCGGGCGGCCCGCATCGCCCAGCGCACCCGCAGCGACCTGGTGGGCGTGCACGTGCGCACCGACGACGGCCTGGCCGGCCCGAGCGACGAGGTGGACGAGCAGCGCCGGTTGGTCGAGGAGCTGGGCGGGACCTACCACGAGACCGCGGGCAACGACGTGGCCGCCGCCCTGGTCGACTTCGCCCGGGCCGAGAACGCCACGCAGCTCGTGCTCGGTGCCAGCCAGCGGTCCCGGCTGGCCGAGCTGGTCCGCGGGTCGGTCATCAACCGGGTCGTGCGGCTGTCGGGGCCGATCGACGTGCTGGTCATCTCGCGCGACCCGGACGAGGCCGTCGAGCGGGGCGTCCCGCCGGTGCGCCGCCACCCCGCGGCGCTGGCTCCGCGCCGGCGGCTGCTGGGCTGGCTGCTGGCCGCGACCGGCCTGATCGTGCTCAGCACGGTGCTGTCCCACACTCGCGAGCACGTGAGCCTGCCCAGCATCCTGCTCCTGTACCTGCTGCTGGTGGTGCTGGTGGCCACCGTGGGCGGGCTCGCCCCCGCGCTGGTGACCGCGGTGGTCGGGTTCCTGCTGGTGAACCGGCTGTTCACGCCGCCCATCCACACCTGGACCATCAACCAGCCCGAGAACATCTTCGCCCTCACGGTGTTCCTGGCCGTGGCCGTGGTGGTCAGCGCCCTGGTGGCGGCGGCCGCCCGCCGCTCGGCCGAGGCGGCCCGGGCCGCGGCCGAGGCCGAGACCCTCGCCGGGCTGGCCGGGACCGTGATCGAGCCCGACCCGCTGCCGGTGCTGGTCGACCACCTGCGCCGCACGTTCGGGCTGCGGGGCGCGGCCTTGCTGCGCGAGGCCGACGGGGGCTGGCAGGTGGAGGCGGCCTCCGGACCCGAGCCCCCGACCGTGCCGGGCGGGTCCGACCAGACCCGCCCGCTGGGAGGCGGCCTGGTGCTGGCCCTGCGCGGCGGTGGCCTGGCGGCCGAGGACCTGCGCGTGCTCAACGCCTTCGTGGCGCAGCTGGCCGCGGCCATCGACCGCCGCCGGGTGGGCGCCCAGGCGGCCCAGGCCGCGGCCTTGACCGAGGCCGACGAGCTGCGGTCCGCCCTGCTCCAAGCCGTGTCGCACGACCTGCGCACGCCGCTGGCCGGCATCAAAGCGTCGGCCAGCAGCCTGCGCTCTGGTATCGACTGGTCCGAGGCGGACCGCGACGAGTTCCTCCGCACCATCGAGGACGAGACCGACCGGCTGGCCACGCTGGTCGGCAACCTGCTGGACATGAGCCGCATCCAGGCCGGGGCCGTCGCCCCCGTCACCCGGGCCGTGGGCCTGGAGGAGGTCGTGCCCGCAGCGGTCGCCGGGCTAGGGCCCCGGGCCCAGATCGTGGACGTGGCCGTGCCCGAGTCGCTCCCCCCGGTGGAGGCCGACCCCGCCCTGCTGGAGCGGGTGGTGGCCAACCTGGTGGACAACGCGGTGGCCCACTCGCCCCCCGACGCGCCGGTCCGGGTGGAGGCGGGCGAGGTGGGCGACCGGGTGCTGCTCCGGATCGTCGACCGGGGCCCGGGCATCCCCGCGTCCGAGCGCGAGCGGGTCTTCCAGCCGTTCCAGCGCACCGGCGACCGCCGCCGCTCGCCCCGCGGTGCCGGCGTCGGCCTGGGCCTGGCCGTGGCCCGCGGCTTCACCCAGGCCATGGGCGGCGACCTGGTGGTCGACGACACCCCCGGCGGCGGCACCACCATGGTCCTCGACCTGGCGGTGGCTCGGTGACCGCGGGCACGAACGGGCGGGTTCTGGTCGTGGACGACGAGCCCCCCATCCTCCGGGCCCTGGGGACCAACCTGCGGGCCCGGGACTACACCGTCGACCTGGCCGCCACCGGGGAGGAGGCCCTGGCCCTGGCCGCCCACCACCGGCCCGACGCCGTCATCCTCGACCTGGGGCTGCCCGGGATCTCGGGCATCGAGGTGGTCGAGGGCCTGCGGGGCTGGTCCGCCGTGCCGATCATCATCCTCTCGGCCCGCGGCGCCGAGCACGACAAGGTGGCCGCGCTCGACGCCGGGGCCGACGACTACGTCACCAAGCCCTTCGGCATGGACGAGCTGCTGGCCCGCCTCCGGGCCGCGCTGCGCCGCAACGCCCCCGCGCCCGAGAGTGCGCTGGTGGAGACCGACGACTTCACCGTTGACCTGGCGGCCAAGAAGGTGAGGTCCGGGGCGGGGGAGGTCCGGCTCACCCCGACCGAGTGGGGCCTGGTCGAGGTGCTGGTGCGCAACGCGGGCCGGCTCGTGTCCCAGCGCCAGCTGCTCCAGGACGTTTGGGGCCCCCAGTACGGCGAGGAGACCAACTACCTGCGGGTCCACATGGCCCACATCCGCCGCAAGCTGGAGCCGGTCCCCTCCCATCCCCGCTACTTCCTCACCGAGCCGGGGATGGGCTACCGCTTCGAGGGTGCGCGCGCCTGATCCCGGCTCGGAATGCTCCCGGGCGCAAGGAGCACACCGGAGCAGAGGAGATGGCCGGTGAACCTGACCCAAGCGAGCGCGCTCCTGCTCCAGCAGCAGGAGCCGGCCGCGGCTGACCCCGGGGCCCGAAATCCAGGCGACATGCTCAACGACTTCTTCGCGTCCAACCCCTGGCTGACCGCGATCATGGCCGGCGTCGGGGTGGTCCTGATCCTGTGGGTGATCCTGCGGGCCATCTGGCAGGCCAAGGAGGAAGGCACCGGCCGGGCCGGGCTCACCGCCGTGCGCGGCGCGCTGCTGGCCATGCTGCTGTTCATCCCCAGCCTGATCGGAGAGATCGCCAGCCTCGCCTATACCGGGGTCACCGCCGTGGCCGACTGGTTCTTCGGACTGCTCGGCTGATCCCGGATCCGGGCGGACCGCTGAGGGAGCAAACGTGCCCGGCACCGGCCCGACCATGGTCTGTTTCAGCGAGGCGACCCGCAAGCCTGCGTGGCGCATCCGCCGCGGGGCCATCAACATCCCCGTGCGCCAGGCCGCCGGCTTCATCGCGGGTGCCCTCGTGGCCGCCCCCATCGGGGCGGCCCTCACCGCGCTCGCGGGCTCGTGGACCTTCCTCACCGGCGCCTGTGCCCTGGGCGCGGTGGCGGGGGCCCTGACGGTCACCGCCCGACCCGGCGGCGAGCCGCTGCCCCACTACCTGTGGCGCGCCCTGTGGGCCCGCCGGGCCCGGGTCTCCTACCGCGGGCGCAAGGGCCGCCTCTACGTGGGACTGTGCCCCGTCCCCGTCGACGAGATCTCCCGCGGCGACACCGTGCTCCTCCGGTCCTCGGCGGTCGAGGTCAACCCGAAGCTGGTGGGTGAGCGGGGCGAGTTGCTCGATCGGGGACGACGGTGAGCCGCCCCGGCCCCCGCTCCCGCCTGCGCTTCGGGCTGTGGGCACTGCTGCTCGCGGCGCTGGTCCTGCTGGGCGCGGCGTCTCCGCTGGGGGCGTCGACCGACGGCCCCTCAGGCTTCGCCGCGCCCGTCGCTCCGGTCCAGGCGGCCACGGGCAGCCCGAACCCCTGCGTCGGCGACGCGGTACAGGGGATCGGCGAGTGGGACTGCCTGCCCTTCTACCGCTGGGCCAACGAGGCCGACAGCTTCACCTCCAACTTCGGGGCCACCGAGATCGGCGCGGCCAACGTGATGCAGCCGCTGGTCACCTTCCTCTACGGCATGGCCGGCCTCATGTGGCGCCTGCTCCAGTGGGTCACCCGCACCGCGCTCGCCTTCGATCTGTTCAACCGGCGCAGCGGCGGGAGCACCACCCCGGTCGCGCTCCAGCCCATCGACGCCGGCTTCGCGGCCGCGGCCGACATCGTGCTGTCGGGGATCGGGCTGGCGGTCCTGGCCATCGCCGCCCTGGTGGTGGTGGGCCGCGCCGCTCGCAGCAGCGACACGCCCCTGCGCGACCTGGCCCGGCCCTTCCTGTGCTTCGCGGTGTTGCTGGTACTGCTGGCCCGCTCGGCCCCCGACGGTGCGGGCGGGGCCCAGGCCGGCAGCCCCGCCTGGTTGGCGGAGCGGGGCGTGGGCATGTCCAACCTGGTCGCCGACCAGATCAGCCAGGCCGCGCCGCGCGCGTCCTCGGGGGAGACACCCGACAACCTGCTCGACTGCAGCTACTACGTGAACGCGCTGCGCGGGTCCTTCGAGGAGGACGGCGACTACGGCGAGGACCTCGTCGGCTCGGTGGCGTTCCAGCCCCACCTGGCGTCGCTGATGTCGTCGCTGTGGGAGTCGGCCTACCTTGACCTGTGGATCGAGGCGCAGTTCGGCAGCGACCCCGTGCTGTCCCGGCGCGCCTATTGCCGGCTGCTGGAGGACAAGTCGGAGATCGCACCGTCCGACCAGGCCGCCATCCAGCAGGCGGCGGTGGCCGCCGAGGGCGCAACCCTGCCCGCGCCGGCCACCCAGGGCACGGCCCCGTTCGGCCGCTTCAACGACAGCAAGGACTTCCGGCGGGGCATGGTGGCGTGGGCCGTGTGCGGCTACTACTCCGACCGCGCCGGGCTGAAGGAGGAGTCCGGCGGCGCGCTGAGGGACCTGTCGGGCTCGGGGTTCTCGGTGAACCCCGAGTTCCGGCTCATGTGGAACCTCGGCTCGCCCCCGTCCGAGCTGGCCGAGGGCACCTGCTCGGACTGGTGGGGCACCGACGGCAGCGGCACCACCAAGCCCGACCCCCGCGGCACCAAGTGGGGCGTGCGCGACGGCGACGGCCCCTTCCAGTTCGGGACCGCCGACGACATCACCGAGGCGTTCACCGTCTATGACGACGAGCAGGTGGCCGAGGTGGCGGGATCCGGGTTCTCCGGCGTGCTCGCGCCCTACGAGGACGCCGACCGGGAGAACCTGCCCGCGGGCCGGGAGTGGGTGTTCGCCCTCAACGGCCACAGCCTGACCGGCGCGGTGCCCCACGCCTTCCTCGCCATCGTCATCGCCGCCGTGTACCTGTGGGCCATCGGCGGGCTGGCCCTGGGGACCCTGGTCGCCCAGTTCCTCACCGTGCTGGTGTGCGTGGCCCTGCCGCTGCTGCTCGTGGTCGGCATGTGGCCCACGGAGGCCGCGGGCCGCATCTTCAGCCGCTACCTCAAGATCGGGGCGGGGTCGGTGTTCGCCAAGGCGGTGTTCGTGTCGCTGCTGGCGGTGCTGCTCACCATCATCAGCGTGATCTCCCGGCTCGGCGAGCTGACCGGCGCCTTCGATGCGGCCGCCGGCGGGGGCGCGGGCTTCGGGGCCGCCATGCTGCAGGCCGCGGCGCCGCTGGTGGCCATCATCGCCATGCGCTGGGCGCTCAAGGACCTCGGCCTGGGCAACGTGTTCAGCCTGCGCGGCGCCATGGGCGTGACCGGCCGGCTGGCCCGGGGGGCGAGCGTGCAGGGCTCGTCGGCGGTGCGCGGCGCGGCCGCGGCGGCCACCGGAGCGGCGGTCGCGACGCGGCGCAAGCTGGAGGACCGGCGCCTGGCCCGCCACGCCCGCCGAGCCGCGGCGGGGGCGGGTTCCGCGGACGAGGGTGCCGACGGGGCGGCCGCGGCCGGCGGCGCCGCGGGGGCAGGCGCGGGCGCCGATGCCGGGACCGGCGAGGACGGTCCGGACGGAGGGGGCGCGCTGGGCGACGGTGCCGGCGGCGACCCCTCGGAGGTGCCCGCCCTGCCGTCCGGCTCGGGCCCCCGCCGTCGGGCCGCGGCGCTGCTCGACGGGGTGGTGGCCGGAGCCCTGGCCGCGGGCCAGCGAGCGGCCGAGCCCCTGGCCGGGGCGGTGTTCGCCTGCTCGCGGGAGGGCTCGGGCCGGCGCCGCCAGCTGCCTCGCGTCATCCCCCGGCACCACGGGCGGGCGCCCACCGCCGACGAGCTGGCCGGCCTGGGCGACGAGCACGTCGGCGGCCGCCATGCCCGCCACGTCGAGACGGTCGTGGCCGCGGGCAACGGCGCCGATCCCGCCCGCTCGGCTCACCACCCGGACATCCGGTCCGGCTCGTCCATCACCGGCCGGCGGGTGGGGACCGACGGCAAGGTCGTGGGCGTCACCGCGTCCGGCCTGGCCGTCCCGCTCACCACCCCCGGCTGGAGCCGGCGCGACGGCCAGCGGCTCGTCACGCCTTCCGGCTACCGCGACTCCGCCGCTGCGAGGTCCTCATGATGATGGAGCCCACCCGCCCGGTCATCCGGCCCGGCGATCTGCTGAACGTG
>Ga0209814_10000376_pt1 | contig 14391 bp, 12 predicted proteins | sample SoiMetdeltSBSDD1_FD_187597 | JGI IMG/M metagenome (GOLD analysis project Ga0209814, IMG submission 187597) | Bulk soil microbial communities from a Populus tree surrounding site in Tennessee, USA - Soil MetaG P. deltoides SBSDD1 (SPAdes) (version 2) | ecosystem: Environmental > Terrestrial >... | reverse complement strand
GGCCGCGGGAACCAGCCCGAAGTACGACAGGGCCGAGTACCGGCCGCCGATGTCGTCGGGGTTGACGAACACGGATCGGAACCCACGCTCGCGAGCCAGCGTCTCGAGCGGCGTCCCCGGGTCGGTGATCGCGACGAACTGGGCCCCGTGGGGTGTTCGGTCCCAGAAGAGGGCGAGGTGGCTGAGGGTCTCGGTCGTGCCGCCCGACTTGCTCGCCACGATGAACAGGGTTCGGTCCAGCTCGAGCTCGCCCGCGACGCGCTCGATGGTCGCCGGGTGGGTCGTGTCGAGGACGATGAGCTCGAGCGCGCCGTCCGCGGACCCGAACGTGCGCGCGAAGACCTCGGCCGCGAGGCTCGAACCCCCCATCCCGAGCAGGACCGCGGTCTCGAACTCGTCGGCCGCCTGCTCCGCGAAGGCCTCGAGCTCGCCGATCCGGTCGTGCATCAGGTCGGAGACCGTGAGCCAGCCGAGACGGTCGGTGATCTCGGTCGGGTCGTCCTTCCAGACCGTGTGATCCTTGCGCCAGATCCGCTCGACGATCCGGTCGCGGTCCAGCTGCTGGAGGCGTTCGGCCACGTCGTCTCCTCTCGCGACCCGTACAGAAGGGAGCGCCCACGGTAGTCGCTCTGGCCCCAGGGGGTCGAGTGCGGCCTCGCCGCACGACCCGGATGCTACCGAGCGGCGGCCGCGCGGATCGCCCGGGCCGCCGCTCGCGGATCGGGTGCGTGGAAGATCGCGCTGCCGGCGACGAGGACGTCGGCCCCGGCCGATACGGCCCTCCCCGCGGTCGTCGGGTCGATGCCACCGTCGACCTGGATCCTGAACGGAAGGTCTCGCGACCCACGGATCGCGGCGGCGCGCTCCACCTTCGACAGGTGCTCGGGGACGAACGGCTGGCCGCCGAACCCGGCCGTGATCGTCATCACCAGCAGCAGGTCGATCCGCTCGTCCAGGTACGGCTCGACCGCCTCGAACGCCGTCGGCCCGTCCACCACGACCCCCGCCAGCATCTCGAGCTCGCGGATCCTGCTCAGGAGCGGTGTCGGGTCGCCGAGTTCCACGTGCACGCTGCAGAGGTCGGCGCCCGCCTCCGCGAGCCGCTCGAGCCAGAAGCCCGGGTCGGTGACCATCAGGTGGCAGTCGAGGAACAGGTCGGTGTGCCGGCGGATCGACGCCACCACCGGCGGCCCGATCGACAGGTTGGGCACGAAATGGCCGTCCATCAGGTCGACGTGGAGCCAGTCCGATTCCGAGCGGACCCGTTCGACCTCCTCCGCGAGGACGGCGTAGTCGGCCGCGAGGATCGAGGGGGCGAGCAGGACGTCGTTCGGCACGGGCGTAGTCTGCCCCACACTCGGTCCGGAGCGCTCGGGGCGGACCTCGACCTCCGGGGAGCGCGTGTGTAACGCTCGCCGCCGGTTCGGGACGAGCGTTGGATCGGTTGGTTCGGAGAGGAAGCGGCATGGACGAGGTCATCAGGGTCTACGGGGCGAGCTGGTGCCCGGACTGCAGCAGGGCCAAGCGCTTCCTCGGCGACCAACGGATCTCGTTCGAGTGGCACGACATCGAGGTCGACCCGGACGGGGTCCGGATCGTGCAAGAGCGCAACGACGGGAACGACATCATCCCGACGATCATCTTCCCCGACGGGTCCCACCTCTCCGAACCCTCCAACGAGGAGCTCGCCGAGAAGATCGGCCTCGAGCGCATCGCGATGATGCACGTCTACGACCTGATCATCGTGGGCGGCGGGCCGGCCGGGCTCACGACCTCGATCTACGCGGCGCGCGAGAACCTGCAGACGCTGGTGATCGACAGCAAGGGCCTCGGCGGCCAGGCCGGCGTGACCGAACGCCTCGACAACTACCCCGGGTTCCCCGAGGGCATCGGCGGCGCGGAGCTCGCCGACCGGATCGTGCAGCAGGCGAGGCGCTACGGCGTGGAGATGCTCCAGGCCGTGTCGGTACGGTCGATCTCGAGCGACGGCGAGGAGGTCGACGTCGAGACCGCGACCGGCGACCATTACCACGCGCGTTCGGCGCTGATCGCGACCGGCTCGTCCTACCGGATGACCGGGGCGCCGGGTGAGGACGATCTCATCGGCTCCGGCATCCACTTCTGCGCGACCTGCGACGGCCCGTTCTACAAGGGCGCCAACCAGCTCGTCGTCCTCGGTGGCGGCAACAGCGGTCTCGAGGAGGGCTTGTTCCTCACCCAGTTCGTCGACAAGGTGACGATCGTGCAGCGCAGCGACCGTCTGACCGCCAGCAAGCTTCTCCAGGACAAGGTGATGATGACGCCGACGATGGAGGTCTTGCTCAACCACGAGGTCGTCGAGTTCCGGCCCAAGGACGACGGCAGCGGCAAGCTGGGCGCGGTCGCGCTCAGGAACCGCGACACCGGGGACACCGTGGAGCTGCACCCCGCCGGCGCGTTCGTGTTCATCGGGCTCGACCCGAACACGGGGTTCGTGAAGGGCTCGGTAGACCTGGACGAGCGGGGCTTGATCCTCACGGACATGGGTCTGCAGACGAGCGTGCCCGGGGTGTTCGCCGCGGGGGACGTGCGTTCGGGCTCGACCAAGCAGCTGGCGTCGGCGGTCGGCGAGGGCGCCGCGGCAGCGATCGGCATCCGGATGTACCTCGAGAAGCTCGACGCCAAACCGATGCACATGATGTGAGGCGCCGGGCAGGAGCGATCGGAGGAGCGCGTCGATGGAGCCACAGGAGATCTTCGAGCTCATCATCAAGGCGGACGAGAAGCTGAAGTACGCCCACGAGGACAACGCGGGCCTTCGCCGGCAGCAGGCTCGCGACCTGCTCGCGCGGGCACGCCAGGCCGCGACCGAGATCGGCAACGACGCCCTCGTGCAGCAGGCGGACACGCGGCTCGCCGATCTCGCGGGGCCGGAGGCAGAGTCGGGGTCTGCTGGCTAGGCGTCCGTTCCTTCCCCGGTCCGAGGGTAGCCCTCGAGCCTCCCGTCGGACCTCGGCGCGTGCGCGACGTCCGGTGGCCGCCGGCTTGTCTCGGAGAGGTCGAGCGCGTTACAGGCGATCAGCCCGGGCGGGCGGCGCCGACGAAGCTGTCCCAATAGATGGGCACCACCGAGACGACGCTGCCGGTCTGCGGCGAGTGGATCATGCTGCCGCCTCCCACGTACATCCCCACGTGAGAGATGGGGCTGTAGAAGAACACCAGGTCGCCCGGCTGCAGATCCGATTGGGCCACGTGGGGGAGCGAGGCGTACTGAGCGGCCGACGAATGCGGAAGGTACACGCCCGCGTGCGACCACGCCCACATCGTGAAGCCGGAGCAGTCGAACCCGGTCTCGGGGCTCGACCCGCCGTACTGGTACGGGGTTCCGATCATCGAGTAGGCGGCCTGCAGGGCGGCCGCGACGTTGGCGTTCGGGGCGGGAGGAGGCGGGATCGGAGAGCCGCCGACGCTGCTGCTGCTACTACTGGAGGCCGCCTCCTGGGCGGCGGCCTGCGCGGCCAGCGCATCGTGGTACTTGCGGTCGAGCTCCTCGTAGAGGGCGCGCGCCTCGGCCACCCGCGACTCGATCTGGTCCTGCTTCGCCGCGAGGGCGTCGACGATGCCCTGGCGCTCCTCGGCCGTGGCCTTGAGCTCCTCCGCGGTCCAGCGGGCCTCCTGCCGTGCGGCCTCGGCTTCGACCGCGAGGTCGGAGTCCGCCTGCGCCATGCTCCCGATGAACTCGAGCCGGTCGGAGAAGTCGGCGAGGGAGGCCGAGTCGAACAGCTCGGCGATCTGCGAGCCCACGCCCCGGTAGGCCCTCGCGGCGTTCGCGTTCAGGCTGGTGACGGCCCGGTCGGCGGTCGCCTGGGCCCGCTGTGCCTGGGCCCGAACGTCGGCAAGCCGTGCTTGAACCTCCTGGAGCCTCAGCCGCGCCTGGTTGTACTGCTCGACCATCAGGTCGAGGTCCCGGTTGAGGGAGTCCAGGCGTTCGCGGGCCTGCTGGACCTCCTCGCGGCTCGGTGCCGCGGAGGAGAGGGTTGCGGCTCCGATGGTCGCCGAGCCGACGAGGAGCACGGCGATGGACAGCCGTGTGACGAGGAGCGCGCGCGTTCCGGTCATCATCCCCCAGGCAACAGAAAGGGCTGTCGTACGACAGCCCGCGATCGACCCTACTCGACCATCGGACCTCAGGCAACAGAACTGAAACGGCCGAGATCCGGGCCGAGGATCGGAGGTCTTGTCGGGACGGCGGGACTTGAACCCGCGACCTCAGCGTCCCGAACGCTGCGCGCTACCAAACTGCGCCACGTCCCGTCGTGCCCGAGTCTATCGGGTGGGCCGGGTCCTCGGCCCGCCGGTAGCATCGTGGGTCGGCTCGTGCCCGATCGCGTCGGAAGGAGGCCCGGTTGAGGATCGCTGAGATCTGTCCACCGTGGATCGCCGTGCCCCCGAAGGGCTACGGCGGGATCGAATGGGTCGTCGCGCTGCTGGCGGACGGCCTGGCCGAAGCCGGCCACGACGTCACGCTGTTCGCGACCGGCGACTCGCAGACCAAGGCGCGGCTCGAGTACGTCTTCGAACAAGCTCCGGGCTCGGCCGCGATCAACGACATCGTTCTCGACACCACACACACGCTCTTCAGTCTGGTGGACGCGGCCGAGCGCTTCGACGTCCTGCACGTCCACTCGCCGTTCTCGGCGCTCGCCGCCGCGGTCGAGACCGGGGTGCCGACCGTCCACACCCTGCACGGGTCGTTCGTGCCGGAGATGACCCGGCTGTACTCGTTCGTCGCGCAACGCGCCTGGTTCGTCGCGATCAGCGAGGCGCAGAAGCGGTTCAACGAGGATCTGCGCTACGGCGGCGTCGTCTACAACGGGATCGACATGACGGCCTATCCCCTGCAAGAGGACAAGGAGGACTTCGTCCTGTTCCTCGGTCGTGCCGCACCCGAGAAGGGCTGGCGGCGTGCGATCGAGGCGTCTGTCGCCGCCGGCGAGCGGCTCGTGTCCGCCGTGAAGATCGCCCACCCCACGGAACAGGAGGAGTGGACGAACAACGTCCAGCCGATCCTGCCCCCCGAGTACGAGGTGCTGGGGGAGATCACGCTGGCCGAGAAGGTGAGCCTGCTGCGCCGGGCCAAGGCGGTCCTGTTTCCGATCGACTGGCCCGAGCCCTTCGGGCTCGTGATGACCGAGGCGATGGCGTGCGGGACCCCGGTCATCGCGACGCCGCGCGGGTCCGTCCCCGAGGTCGTCGAGGACGGCGTCACGGGATGGATCGTCGACGTCGAGGACTACCCGGCGCAGGCCGCCGAGCGGCTCGGCAGGCTCTCCGAGATCGATCCTCACGCCTGCCGCGACCGCGTGCAGCGCCTGTTCTCCAAGGAGGCCATGGTCGCGGGGTACGTAGCGGCGTTCGAGCTCGCCGCGTCCGCCCGCTAACCCCTCTCGGACCCGCGGAACCAACGCGCACCCGCAGTCGTCTCAGCCGGCATACGATGCCGACCGATCGATCTCCCCGAAGGAGGGCCCCCATGCCTGCTGGGCCTCGCCGTCGCCCGTTCATACCGGTCCTCCCGATCGCCATCGCCTTCGTCCTGATGGCGACGCTCTTCACACCTCCTGTTGGAGCGACGGGAGCCACGCCGACGCTCCGGGTGTTCGTCACACAGTCGCGGATCACCGTCGAACGCAACCGGCGCGACTTCGTCTTCGCCGACCCGGGCGTCTGGGTGACGCCCGTGGGCGACGACTTCGAGCTCTGGGTGAGCCGTCCGGACTACGACACGCCGATCACGATCAAGCAGGTCGACCCGGACACGAAGGCGGTGCTCCGTACGTTCCCCGCCCCGGCGAAGGACGCGTGGGCCGGCCTGAAGGACTTCGCGCACTACGGGGTCCGTGACGCCGACGGCAAGGTGGTGGCCGGCGACACGTTCTCGTTCTGCCCGAACGGACACCCGCGCCAGCGCCTGTCCGACGAGAGCCCACTCAATCCGACCTACCCCTCCTTCTGCAACGGTGGGCCGTTCACCCGGGGCTCGATCTGGGGCATCGACGACGGATGGGCGACCGGGCTCATCGGCGGCCTCCACAGCGGTCTGGGCTGGAAGGCCGAGCGCCGCAACTACCGGATCACGTTTCGGATCGACGCCTCGTGGGTGGACCTGCTCGGCATCAGCCCCGACGACGCCACGGCCGTGGTGCACGTGAGGGCGGTCGACCGAGAGACCCGCGCCCCGCGGCGCACGACCGCCCAGCCGGCCGTCCCGGAGGCGACGCCGTCCCCGAGCATCCCGATCGTGACCGACCCCGACCCCCTGTCGCTGCCAGACCTGGTCGCGCTCCCGGGGTGGGGGATGTCGACGTATGCGCGACGCGGGCACGACTACCTGACCTTCAGTTCGACGGAGTGGAACGCCGGGCCCGGGACGTTGGTGGTGGAGGGTTTCCGTGGGACCGAGGACCCGAAGATGGATGCGTTCCAGTACTTCCTCCGCGACGGGCTGGCGGTGGGGAAGGCCCCGATCGGCCAGCTCGAGTATCACGCGGGCGGTGGCCACAACCACTGGCACTTCGAGCAGTTCACCCGGTACACGCTGTTGGACGGCTCGCGGCAGCAGGTTCTCGTCAGCGGCAAGCAGTCGTGGTGTCTGGTGAACACGGACGCGATCGACCTCACCCTGCCGGATGCGAACCTGCGCGAGTTCGGACAGGACCTCGGTACGTCGTGCGGCGGCCCGAGCGCGCTGTGGATCCGAGAGGTTCTCGACGTCGGTTGGGGTGATACATACGATCAATACGTTGGCGGTCAGGCGTTCGACATCACCGACCTGCCAAACGGCACGTACTACGTCCGCGTCCACGTCAACCCGCTCGATGCGATGATCGAGTCGAACACGGCCAACAACGTCGAGGACCGCCTGATCAGGCTGCGCGGCAAGCCCGGACACCGCCGGGTGGTCGTGCCGCCGTGGCACGGCATCGACACCGAGAACGTCTGCTTCTACTGCTTCTGAGCGCCGGACCTCGCAGGCTCCCCGCCGCCGGGAGCCCGGCGCAGCTCAAGAAGGGTCGCCTCGGGCGGGCACAGGAACCGGAACGGTGCGTATCTGCTCGTCCCGAGACCGGGCGAGACGTGCACGAACGATCCTCCCATCCGGATCAGCCCGGACACCAGGCGCCGGGGGAGGTGCGAGTTCGTGACGAGGGCGCCAACGAGCGGCAGCCGAACCTGGCCGCCGTGGGTGTGTCCGGCGACGACGAAGGGGTAGCCGCAGGCGGCCACCTCGGGCGCCGAGTCCGGTGAGTGCATCACCGCGATCCCGAACCTCGAGGGCGAGCGCCGCGGCGCGACGCGCAGGTCCTGACGGCGGATGTGCGCGTCGTCGAGCCCCAGGAGCTCGATCGCCAGCCCACCGAGGTCGAGCTCGTCGCGCCGGTTCGTGAGGTCGTCCCAGCCGTCCGCGGACAGGAGGGCGCGGAGCTCGTCGGACCGGCCGCGCCGACCGTGCCGGGGCTTCCGGCGGGAGGTCGGGACGAAATATCGGAGCGGGTTCACCGCCCGCGGGGCGTAGTAGTCGTTCGAACCGAGCACATACCAGGACGCGAGCCGGCCCCGCGTCTCCCGCACGGCGGCGACCGCGGTCTCGACGGCCTCGGGCTCGGCCAGGAAGTCGCCGGTCACCACCGTGACGTCGGCCCGAGGGATCGTCGCGAGGAATGCGTGCTTGCGTGGGTCGTCGGTCACGAAGTGCAGATCGGACAGATGCAGGACCGTGACGGTCTCCGGACCGTCCGCCGGTAGGATGGCCAGACCCCGACGCACGAGCCGGTACGCTCGGCGTTCGATCGCGACGCCGTAGACGATGCAGACCACGGCGATGCTCGAAAGCACGAGCAGGATGCGGGAGAGCACGGGAGGGGAGTCTACGTGGGCGACCCCACGCTGAAGACACAGGTGCACGAGCAGATGACCGCGGCCCTCCGGGCCGGGGACAAGGTCCGCCTGGGCGCGCTGCGCATGCTCGCGGCGTCGATCACGAACCGCGAGAAGGAGGTCCTGCACGAGCTCTCCGACGAGGAGGTCCGCGAGGTCGCGGGCAGGGAGGTCAAGCGCCGGACCGAGTCGATCGAGGCGTTCCAGTCGGCCGGGCGGGCCGAGCTCGTCGAGAAGGAAAAAGCCGAACGCGAGGTCCTGGAACCATTCGCCCCGGAACAGCTCGCCGACGCCGAGGTGGACGCGCTGATCGACGGTGCGATCTCGGCGACGGGCGCGACCACGATGCAGGACATGGGCAAGGTCATGGGCGCCGTGATGGCCTCGGCCCAGGGAAGGGTGGACGGCTCGGAGGTTCAACGGAAGGTGCGCGAGCGTCTCGCGGGCTGATCGCTCGATCGCGCGCCGGAGGCGGCCCTAGGACGGCGACGCCGGCGAGGCCTCGCCACCACCTTCATCGCCACCGCCGTTGCCGTTCCCATGGTTTCCCTCGCCCGTCCCGTCACCGTTCCCGTTTCCCTGGTCGAATGCGCCCACATCGATCGTGACCGTGGATCCGACGTCGACCACCTTCGAGCCGTCGCCGATCGGGCTCTGATCCACCACGATCCCGTCCAGGTGTCGGTCGTCGACCGGGACCCGATGGATCGCGGCGACCAGCTCGAGCCTCTCGAGCCGGTGCACTGCCTCGTCCTGGGTGAGGCCGGTCAGGCGTGGGATCACGACGGGCTCGCCCTTGCCGTCGCTCACGCGCAGCGTCACCGCGCTGCCCAACTGGAGTCGGGCGCCGCCGCCCGGCGTCTGTGCCAGGACCGTCCCCGCCGGCTCGAACGAGTGGACGTCATCACGGATCGGCGTGAAGTTCGCGTTCGCCAGCTTCTTCTCCGCCTCCTCGATCGGGAGTCCCACGACGCCGGGCACCGTCCCGCTCTCGGGCGGCGGGGGGGCCTCGAATCCCTCGACCGGGAAGCCCGCCATCGCCCTGACCATGAAGTCGTGCCAGATCGGAGCGGCCACGGTGCCACCGAACACCGAACCTCCGTAGTACGTGTCCATCGGGATCTGACCGTCCGGGAACCCCACCCACACCGCGGTTGAGACCTGCGGCGTATACCCGGCGAAGTACACGTTGGTGTAGTCCTGCGCGGTGCCGGTCTTCCCGGCCACGGGACGGCCGAGGCTTGCCGCCGTGCCGGTCCCGCAGCACACCACCCGCTGCAGCATCGCGGTCACCAGGTGTGCGATCTCGGGCTGGATCACCTGCTCGCACTCCGGCTGGTGCTGGTACAGGACGCGCTCGTCCTTCGGGGCGTCCTTGGGGACGTTCGCGAACTCCACCCGGCGGACGGCCCATGCGTTGCAGCGCTTGCCGTCGTTCGCGAGCGTCCCGAACGCCGCCGCCATGTCCATCGTCGGGACCTCCTCGACGCCGAGCGTGATCGAGGGAACCGCGTCCAGGGGGACGGTGATCCCCATCCGGTGGGCCGCGTCGACGATGTGCTCGGGTCCGACGTCGAGCGCGAGCTGCGCGAAGACGACGTTCACCGAGTCCTGCGTGGCGGTCCACAGGTCCAGGTAGCCGCTATCGCCCCCGCCTTCCGCGTTGCTCACGCAGCCGCTGGCGCTGCGCCATCCCTCGAGGTTGCACAGCGGCGACCTCGACGAGTAGACCTTGCCCGGCGGGAACCCCTCCTCGAACGCCGCCGTCAACGTGAACGGCTTGAAGGCCGACCCCACTTGCCGGGTCCCGCGCCAGACCAGGTCGTACTGATCCCGGTCGTAGTTCTTCCCCGAGAGCATCGCCTTGATCGCGCCGTCGGTGGCCCGGACCGAGACGAGCGAGACGTCCGGGCTGTTCCTGCCCGGGTGGATGGCCGGGCTCGCATCGACGGCCTCCTGCGCGTACTCCTGCCACGAGGGTTCGAGGGAGGTGTAGATGTTCAGTCCTCCCTGATAGAGCGTGTGCACGCGCTCGATCCGCCGCTGCCCGAACGCGTCGAACTCCCCGTCGGCGTTGTCCAGGATCAGGTTCCGGATGTAGTAGACGAAGAACGGTTCGACCTTCTCCTTGAACTCGCCGACGTCCTTCGAGATCCCGAGCGGCATGGCCTGTGCCTTCGCGGCGTGGGCGGGTTCGACCAACCCGAGCTCGGCCATCCGCTCGAGCACGAGGTTCCGGCGGGTCCTCGCCGCCTCGGGGTGCGCGACCGGGTCGTACGCGCCGGGTGCCCGGATCACGCCGGCGAGCAGGGCCGCTTGCCTGAGCGAGAGATCCCTCGCGGTCGTGTTGAAATACGTCTCGGCCGCCGTCTGGATCCCGTAGGCGCCGTTCCCGTAGTACGCCTCGTTCATGTAGAGCTCGAGGATGTGATCCTTGGAGTACCTGCGTTCGACGCGGATCGCGAGCGCCGCTTCCTGGAACTTCCGCGCGAAGGTCTGCTGGGGCGAGTCGATCAGCACGTTCTTCACGAGCTGCTGGGTGAGCGTCGAGCCGCCCTGCTCGATGTCCCCGGCGATCAGGTTGGTGATGGCGGCGCGCATCAGGGACGGGAAGTTGAGCGCGCCGTGCTCGTAGAAGGAGTCGTCCTCGATCGCGACCACTGCCTGCTGGGCGATCGGGGCGATCTTGCCGATCCTGGCGTACCGGCGGTTCTCGTCGAGAAAGATCTCGGCGAGGACCGTCTTGCCGTCCGCCGCGAAGATCGTGGAGCTCTGGGGCAGGTGGGGGATCCCGGCTCTGCCGACGCCGGCTGCATCAAGGCGTTCGCGGAACGCGTTCACGCCCTCGCCGGCGGCCCCGAAGATCGGGAGCAGGGCGAGAGCGACCACCACGGCGAACCCGACCATCACGAGGATCAGGACGAGCAGGACGAGCGGCGCGAGCACCATGCGCGGGCGGAGGTCGGGAATCCGCACCGTCTCTTCGCGGGTCTGGAGCGGCTTGTGAGATCTCGGCCGGTGCCGGGGGGGTGCCCGCATGGGGGCCAAAGGATAGCCCGGCGGCCCCGGTACGATGGGACCCGCCCATGCGCCGCACCGCACCGTTCCTCCTGTTCAGCGCCCTGATGTGCATGGTTGCTGGGAGCGCCGGTGCGCAGGACACGCCCTCGGTACTGGTGGCCAAGGTCGACGGCTCGATCGACCGGACGCTGGCCTCGTACGTCGTCGACTCGATCGAGGAGGCCGAGCGCGAGGGGTCGACGCTCGTGCTCCAGCTCGACAGCGCGGGGACCCTGGACCAGGATGCCGTCGCGCTGGCCGAGCGGATCCACGACGCGAGCGTCCCGGTGATCGTCTGGGTGGGCCCGGCGCCCGCGAAGGCCGCGGGGGCCGCGCTCCTGTTCCTGTACGCGGCGAGCCTCGGCGCCGTCGCCCCCGGGGCGGGCGTCGGCCCGCTCGAACCGCTCGACCTGGCCGGGGACGAACCCGCGATCCCGCAGCGCCAAGTGGAGGCCCTCGCGACCGGCTGGATCCAGGAGCGAGGGCGCGAGTCCCCCCCGATGTTCCCCGACCGGCCGGTGCCGGCGCGGGCCGCGCTCGACGGCCACGTCGCGAGCGTCGCCGCGGTCTCGATCACCGACCTGCTCGACCAAGCGGACGGCCACACCGTCGGAACGGCCGAGGGCGAGGTGACGCTCGAGACCAAGATCGCGACGTCGGAGGCGGAGGAGCGGGTCACGGTGCGCTTCACCGAGCTCGGGCCGTTCGATCGCGTCCTCCACGCCGCCGCGTCTCCGACCTGGATCTACGTCCTGCTCGTGCTGGGGCTCGCGGCGCTTGCCTTCGAGGCCACCCAACCCGGGTTCGGGTTCGCGGGGTTCGCGGGGCTCGGGATGCTCGCGCTCGCCGTCTATGGCCTCACGGTCGTGCCGTTCTCCCCGCTCGGGCTCGGTCTGCTCCTCGCGGGGATCGGCCTGCTCACGCTCGACGTCCGTCTGCGCACCCTCGGGCCGCTCTCGTTCGCCGGGATGCTCGCGTTCATCGCCGGGTCGGTGCTGGTCTTCGGGGGCGTCGCCCAGGCGATCGACGTCTCCCCGTGGCTCATCGGGGCGTGCTCGGTCGCCGCGTTCCTCTATTGGGGGTTCGGTCTGACCGTCGCCGTGCAGTCCCGGGATCGGCTCACGTCCACCCAGCGAGGGCTGGTGGGGCTGGTCGGAGAGGCCCGGGGCGAGCTCCGGCCGGACGGCCCGGTCTTCGTGAAGGGGGCGCTGTGGCGGGGTCGGAGCTCCGACGGGCCCATCCCGGCCGGGAGCCTGATCCGCGTCCGCGGGGTGGACGGCCTGATCCTGCGCGTCGAGCAGGAGCCCCCGCGCGCCCAGGGCCCCGATCTGCCGCACGAGGCCTAGTCAGGGACCCCGGTCGACCCGGCCCGATCGCCTCGTGACCTTCGTCTGTTGCGATTCCCTGCGTATCCACAGGGCCGAGCAACAGGCGGAATCCCTCGGACGTTCAGTTACGAAAGACCTATCGAAGGCATCGCAGACGGGAGAGCGACCGATCGTGGAGCGGATTCGCGCCGGCTGGACCTGGGGCTGGCAGTTCGACGGAGCGTGCAGGGGCGAGGATTCGTCCCTGTTCTTCGCGCCCAGCTACTTCGAGAAGCGTGAGGAGAAGGCCGCCCGCGAGGTCAAGGCCAAGGCCATCTGCACCGGATGCCCGGTCCGCGACCCGTGCCTCGACTACGCGCTTCGGATCCGCGAGCCCCACGGGATCTGGGGCGGGCTGAACGAGTACGAGCGGCGACAACGCCTCCGCCAGCAGGCCCTCCAGGCGGGCTAGCACCCACCGACGCGGTTTCTGCCACCATCCACTCCGTCCGGCCGAGAGGCTCGGCCAGCCGTGAGGCCGAGCATCCCGCCGAAGGAGGGTGGTCACCGTGATCGAGGAACGCCTCGCCGAGCTCGGCATCGAGCTCCCGCCCGCCCCACAGCCCGTCGCGTCGTACATCCCCGTGAAGGTCGTCGGCGACCTCGCGTGGGTGGCGGCGCAGATCCCGATGCTGGACGGGGCGGTGACCGTCACGGGCTCCGCGGGTGCGGACGTGACTACCGAGGAGGCCAACGCCGGTGCGCGCCGGTGCGCGATCCAGGCCCTCGCGGCGCTGCGTGCGGCGCTCGGGACCCTGGATCGCGTGAAGGGCATCGTGAAGGTCGACGTGTTCGTCGCCTCTGCGTCTGGGTTCACCGAGCAGCCGGCGGTCGCGAACGGTGCGAGCGATCTGCTGGTGGAGGTCTTCGGCGAGGAGGGCCGGCATGCCCGCGCCGCGGTCGGCGTCAAGGAGCTGCCGCTCGGGGCGACCGTCGAGGTGGGGTTGCTGGCTCAGCTCGGTTGAGCGGGGGACCTGCCCGAGGCGCTGGTGACTCCACGCGCGAACCGGAGGTCGCCCGAACGCCTCGTGACCCCGGTCCGGTCGAGATGTTCGGCGAGCGGGACGGCGTACTTTCGCGACGTACCCAGCCGTTCGCGGAACGCGCTGAGCGTGATGCCGTCCGCGCCGGTCTCGCGAACGATCGCCCCCGCGCGTTCGACCAGCTCCCTGGTGAACACGAGCTCCGGCGAGATCCGGACCAGGGCGCCCGAACGCACGGCCGCTTCTACGACGGCGATGGCGACACCGGCCGCGCGGAGCTCGGCGATCGACGGCGGTGTGGGCTCGGCGCTCCGAACGACCTCCACCACCCCCGCGACTTCGTCGTCGGCTCCTGCGCGGTGCGACGCGAGCCGCACCTGGGCGCCCTCCCGGACGAGCGTGCCCTCGGACTCGAGGCGGTCGATCACGGCGTCGGCGAGCTCGAGATCGTGCGGTGCTCCGGCGGCGGCGAACGCATCCGCGATCGACCGACGCGTCGTCGCGATGCTCTCCCCCGCCGCGGCGGGTTCCGCGGCATGGAACTCAGCGAGCCGCGCCGCGATCTCCGCGCCGATCCGGTCCGACAGGGCCCGCTGGACCCACCACCCGCCCAGGCGAACGGCGCCCTCGACGACGTCGGGCGTCGTGCCCAGGATCGACCGGACGTCATCGGTCCGCACGGCCCGGCGTTCGGCGACCAGGAGCGCCGGCAGCTCGGCGCGCGACGCCCGCACACGCGCGCCCAGACGCTGTGCCGGGGCCGGCCCCGCGCGATTCGGCGGATCGGTGTCGAGGACGATGCCGCCGGCGATCGTTCGGCGCCGCCCCGACTCGCGAAGGACGAATCGATCGCCCACGTCCAGGACGAGCGGCTCGGAGAGCGCGATCCTGACGAAGGCGCCCTCGGGAGACACCTGCCTGACGTCGTACAGGCGGATCCGCGCGTTGCGTTCGGCCGCGCCGGCGTGCAGCTTGAAGGCACCGCGGGACGTGATCGGGTGGTCGAGCGATCGGACGGGCTCGATCCGCGCCTCGAGCACCGACGTTGCCGTCCATACGCCGGC
>Ga0209814_10000375_pt1 | contig 14393 bp, 11 predicted proteins | sample SoiMetdeltSBSDD1_FD_187597 | JGI IMG/M metagenome (GOLD analysis project Ga0209814, IMG submission 187597) | Bulk soil microbial communities from a Populus tree surrounding site in Tennessee, USA - Soil MetaG P. deltoides SBSDD1 (SPAdes) (version 2) | ecosystem: Environmental > Terrestrial >... | reverse complement strand
CACGTCGTCCTCCGAAAACCGGATGGTCATGCCCGACCGGGCCACCATGAAGATGTCGTCGCTGCCGTTGGTGGGGATGACCTTCACCAGCTCGTCGCCGTCGCGCAGGTTGATGGCGATGAGCCCGCTGCGCAGCGACGAGTCGTACTCGTTGAACCGCGTCTTCTTCACCTGGCCCTGCCGGGTGGCGAAGAACAGGTAGGGGTGCGTCTCGTAGTCGCGGGTGTCGATGACCGCCTGGATGCGCTCGTCCGGCTGCAGCGGCAGCAGGTTCACGATGGCCGTGCCCCGGGCGGTGCGGTCCTTGCGCGGGATCTCGTGCGCCTTGAGCCGGTACACCCGGCCCCGGTTGGAGAAGAACAGCAGGTAGGCGTGCGCGGTGGTGGTGAGGATGTGGGTGACGTAGTCGTCGTCGCGCAGCTTGGCGCCGGCGACACCCCGGCCGCCCCGGCCCTGCGCCCGGAATGTGTCGGAGGGCACGGTCTTGACGTAGCCCCGCTGCGACATCGTGAAGACCAGCTCCTCGTCGTCGATGAGGTCTTCGATGTCGATGTCGCCGCCGTCGTAGGTGATCTCGGAGCGACGGTCGTCGCCGAAGCGCTCGCGCACATCGGCCAGCTCGTCCTTGATGACGGCGAACAGCCGAGCCTCGTCGGCCAGGATCGCCTCCAGCTCCGCGATCGTGGCCCGCAGCGACTCCAGCTCGGTCTCGAGGTCGATGCGCGCCAGCCGGGTGAGCTGGCCCAGCCGCATGTCCAGGATGTGCTCGGCCTGGTCGATCGAGAACTCGAACGGCTCGGCCATCAGCCCGGTGCGGGCCGCGGCCCGGTCGTCGGAAGCGCGGATGAGGGCGATGACCTCGTCGATGACGTTGATGGCCTTGAGCAAGCCCTCGACCAGGTGCTCGCGGCGCCGCGCCTTGTCCAGGCGAAACTGGCTGCGGCGCCGGATGACGTCGACCTGGTGATCGATGTAGGCCTGCAGCATCTGCACCAGGTTGAGCGTGCGCGGCACGCCGTCGACCAGCGCCACGGTGTTCACCGCGAAGTTGGTCTGCAGCGGCGTGTGCTTGTACAGGTTGTTGAGGATGACGAGCGCAGGCGCGTCCTTCTTCAGCTCGATGACGAGCCGGGTCTCGCCGGCCGCCGACTCGTCGTTGACGTCCGCGATGCCCTCGATCTGGCGGGACTCGACCAGCTCCTTGATCTTCACCGCGGTGGCCGAGATCGACGCCTGGTAGGGCATCTCGGTGACCACGATGCGATCGCGCTGGCGGCCGGTGCCCTCGACGATCTCGGTGCGGGCCCGCACCCGGATGGAGCCGCGGCCGGTGCGGTAGGCGTCCATGATCCCGGCCCGGCCCATGATGAGGCCGCCCGTGGGGAAGTCGGGGCCCCGGACGAACTGCATGAGGTCGTCGGGAGTGGCGTCGGGATGGTCGATGAGGTGGACGACGGCGTCGATGGCCTCGCGCAGGTTGTGGGGCGGAATGTTCGTGGCCATGCCCACCGCGATGCCCTGGCTGCCGTTGACCAGCAGGTTGGGGAACCGGGCCGGCAGCACCACCGGCTGCACGAACTCGCCCGAGTAGTTGTCGACGAAGTCGACGGTCTCCTCGTCGATGTCGGCCAGCATGACGTCGCCCGACAGCAGGGCCAGCCGGCACTCGGTGTACCGCGAGGCGGCAGGCCCGAAGTCGGGGGAGCCGAAGTTGCCGTGCCCGGCCACCAGCGGGTGGCGCAGCGTGAAGTCCTGCGCCATGCGCACGAGCGCGTCGTAGATGGCCCCGTCGCCGTGCGGGTGGAACTTGCCCATCACCTCGCCGGTGACACGGGCACACTTCATCCAGCCGCGGTCGGCACGCGCGCCGACGTCGTGCATGCCCCACAGGATTCGCCGCTGGACCGGCTTGAGGCCGTCGCGCACGTCGGGCAGGGCCCGGGCGGTGATGACCGTCATGGCGTAGTCCAGGAAGGAGCGCTCCATCTCCTCCTGGATCTCGATGGGCTCGATGGCCAGGCGGCCGCGCTCTACGCCGTTCTCGTCGCCGGTGGGGGGAGTCATGTTCTCGTCAGGCATGAGGTCTCAGATGTCGATGAAGCGAACGTCGTTGGCATTGGTCTGGATGAAGTGCTTGCGCATCTCCACGTCCTCGCCCATGAGGATGGACAGCACCTCGTCGGCCAGCGCCGCCTGCTCGACGTTGACCTGCAGCAGCGTGCGGCGAGCCGGGTCCATGGTGGTGAGTCGCAGCTCCTCGTGGTCCATCTCGCCGAGGCCCTTCAGGCGCTGGAACTCCTTGCGATGGTTGGGGCGCTCCTCCAGGAAGCGGGCCTTGGCCGCGTCGTCCTTGAGGTACACCTTCTCCTTGCCCACCTCGGTGGAGTAGAGCGGCGGCTCGCACAGGTAGATGTGACCCTGCTCGACCAGCGGCTTCATCTGCCGGAAGAAGAACGTGAGCAGCAGCGTGCGGATGTGGGCGCCGTCGACGTCGGCATCGGTGAGGATGCAGACCTTGTCGTAGCGCCGCTTGTCGAGGTCGAACTCGTCGCCGAGCCCGGCCCCGATGGCCGAGATCAACGTCTGGATCGCCTCGTTCTTCAGCATCTTGTCGATGCGGGCCCGCTCGACGTTGAGGATCTTGCCCCGGAGGGGCAGGATCGCCTGGGTCGCAGGATCGCGGGCCTGGACCGCCGAGCCGCCCGCCGAGTCACCCTCGACGATGAACAGCTCGCGCTCCTCGCGGATCTTCGACGAGCAGTCCTTGAGCTTGTCCGGCATGCCCGCCCCGTCGAGCAGCGTCTTGTTGCGCACGACGTCGCGCGCCTTCTTGGCCGCGGCCCGGGCCTGGGCGGCGGCGATGCTCTTGCGGACGATCTTGTTGGCCTCGGTGGGGTTCTCCTCCAGCCAGTCGCCCAGCTTCTCGTTGGTGGCCCGCTGGACGAGCGTCTTCATGACGGTGTTGCCCAGCTTCGCCTTGGTCTGGCCTTCGAACTGGGGGTCGCGCAGCCGGACCGAGATGATGGCGGTGATGCCCTCGCGGATGTCCTCGCCGGCGAGGTTGGGATCCTTCTCCTTGAGCTGGTTCTTGGCCCGGGCGTACTTGTTCACCGCGGTGGTGAGGGCCGCCTTGAAGCCCTCTTCGTGAGTGCCACCCTCGATGGTGTTGATGCCGTTGGCGAAGCTGTGGATGCCGTCGGTGTTGAACCCGGTGTTCCACTGGAACGCCACCTCGACCTCGGACGTGTCGTCCTCGTCGGCCAGGTAGCCGACCTTGGAGAACAGGCTCTCCTTGGTCTTGTTGACATGCTTCACGAAGTCGACGATGCCGCCGGCGTACTTGAAGATCACCGGCTCGGTGTCATGGCCCGGGCGCTCGTCGCGGAAGCGGATCTCGAGGCCCCGGTTGAGGAACGCCATCATCTGCAGCCGCTCGATGATGGTGCGGGCCGAGAACTCGGTCGTCTCGAACACCGTGGGGTCGGGCCAGAACGTGACGGTCGTGCCGTGGCGCGGCTCGCGCCGGCCGTTGCGCGGCGCCTCGCCCACCACCCGCAGCTTGCCCTGGGGCTTGCCGCCGTCGGCGAAGTCCATCTGGTAGCGCTTGCCGTTCCGGTCGACCTCGACGGTGACCTTGCGGGACAGCGCGTTGACCACCGACACGCCGACGCCATGCAGCCCGCCGGAGACCTTGTAGCCGTCGCCGCCGAACTTGCCGCCGCCGTGGAGCTTCGTCAGCGCGATCTCGACGCCCGAGATCTTGTGGACGGGGTGGATGTCGGTGGGGATGCCACCGCCGTTGTCGATGACCCGGCACCCGCCGTCGGCCAGCAGGATCACGTCGATGCGGTCGGCGCGGCCGGCCATGGCCTCGTCGACCGAGTTGTCGACCACCTCCCAGACGCAGTGGTGCAGGCCCGACGGGCCGGTCGAGCCGATGTACATGCCAGGGCGCTTCCGGACCGGTTCCAGGCCCTCGAGGACCTGCATGTCCTTGGCCCCGTAAGAGGTGCTTCCTTGCGGCAAGGCGCGCCCTTCCATGAGGTCGATTCCCTACGAGCGGGCGACCGGCGCCGGATCGGCTTTTGCCTGGTCAGCCCCGCTAATCACAACAAGTTGAGTCTACCAGAGGGGTGAGACAATCCCGACCATCCTGACCCCGCGGTCAGGGCCGCTCACCAGGGCGGCGAGGTGGCCGCGGACCACGGCGCCGGCGCTCGACGCGAACCTCCACGCGGCTCACGTGGCGGTCCCCGGCGAGCTCGGCCAGGCGGCCGACCAACTGGGGCTCGAGGAAGCGGATGTGGGTCGTCAGGGCGGGGTCGTCGCACATCACCACGAGCGTCGTCCCGTCGATGGCGACCGGTCGGGTGCGGGCCGCCATGGTCTCGCCCACGACCTCGGCCCAGCGGTCGAACACGACCTCGACACCGGCCCGCGACGGCGAGCCCAGGCGTCCGAGGACGCGGTCGATGGTGTCGCCCACCCGCACCGGAGAGGTGGGTGCGCCCGGGAGAGGCCGCCATGCCATGCGCCCAGTCAACCAGACGGCGCCCGCCCGAGGGTGGCGCCGCCCCGGGCGATCAGGCTCGGATCTCGCCCCCGGCGAGGTGCAGCACCAGGTCCGGCTCCGCGCCAGGAGGAAGGCCGCTCGCGGTCGTCAAGAGCGTCTGGCCGGCCGGCAGATGCGCCAGGAGCGCTGCGCTGCGCTCGGGGTCCAGCTCGCTGAACACGTCGTCGAGCAACAGCACCGGCGGCGTGCCGGTCTCGGCCGTGACGACATGGTGGGCCGCCAGCCGCAGCGCCAGCGCGAGGGTCCGCTGCTCGCCCTGGCTGGCCTGGGTGCGCGCCGGAGCGTCGCCGATCGACAGCGCCACCTCGTCGCGATGCGGGCCCAGCGTCGATACGCCTCGCCGCACGTCGTCGCTCCTCGCCGCGGCCAGCGCCGCACTGAGCGCCGACTCCAGCGCGGCGCGCCGATCCTCCCCCGAGACGCCCGGGACCGGCGCCCACGCCGCCTCGTAGTCCGCCGCCACCGACGCGGGCCGGCGCGCCAGGGCGTCATAGGTGGAGGCCAGCACCGGCCTCATGCGGTCGAGCAGGTCCATGCGGGCAGCCACCAGCGCCGCGCCCGAGGACGCCAGCTTCGTGTCCCACACGTCGAGCGTGAACGCCGCGCCCTCGTCCAGCCGCCCCGCCGCGTGGCGCAGCAGGGCGTTGCGCTGGCGCAGCACCCGGTCGACCTCCACCCGGAGCGCGTCGTTGCGGGGATGCAGGCTGACCAGCGCGTCGTCGAGCAGCCGGCGCCGCTCCCCCGGCCCGTCCTTGACGATGGCGAGGTCGTCGGGCGTGAACACCGACACCCGCAGCGAGCCGAGCAGGTCCCGGGCCCGGCGCAGCGGCTGCCGGTTGACCTGCACCCGGTTCCGGCCGGCCGCCGACAGCTGGGCCTCGATGAGCAGCTCGCGGCCCTCGCGCTCGGCCAAGGTCCGCACCACCGCGTACGGCGCGCCCCGGCGCACCAGTGCCTCGGTGGGCGCGCCCCGGAACGACGACAGCGTGGCCAGCCAGGCCAGCGCCTCCAACAGGTTGGTCTTGCCCTCGCCGTTGGCCCCGACCAGGGCCGTGAGCCCGGGAGCGAGGTCGATCTGTGCCGATGCGTAGCTGCGGTAGTCGGTCAGCCAGAGAGTGCGGACCTGCACGCGCTCAGCTCACGCGCACCGGCATGAGCAGGTAGAGGAACTCGGGGTGCTCGGGGCTCTTCACCAGCGCGGGCTTGAGCGAGTCGATGGACTCGATGGTCACCTCGTCGCCGGGCAGCACCTCGATGCCCTGCAGCAGGTAGTCGGGGTTGAACGCCACGGTGAGCTCGGTGCCCTCGTACTTGGCGTCGAGCGATTCGTGGGCCTGGCCCACATCCTGGGTGACCGCCACCAGGTCGAGCCCGTCACTGGTCATGGCCAGCCGCACCGGCGTCGCTTCGCGGGCCAGCAGCTTGACCCGGCGCACGCCCTCCAGCAGCGCCTCCCGGCTGACGGTCAGCCGGTTGGGATGCTGGCTGGGGATCAGGCCGCGGTAGTTCGGGAAGTCACCCTCGATGAGCATGGTGGTCAACCGCACGTCGCCGGCCTCGAAGCTGGCATCGCGCTCGCCCAGCCGTAGCGTGAGCTGGTCCACCCCGGTGAGCACCTTGGTGAGGTCGTTGAGCGCCCGCGACGGCACCAGCACCGACTGGCCCTCGGCCAGCACCGACTGGCCCGGCAGGTCCCGGACCGCCAGGCGGTAGGAGTCGGTGGCGACCAGGCGCAACCCGCCCTCCTCGGCCGACACCAGCACGCCGGTCAGGATCGGGCGGGCGTCGTCCGAGGACGCGGCCGGGACCACCTGGCGCAGCGCCGCGGCGAGCTCGCCGGCGTCGATGGTGACGCCATCGGCCACGGGCTCGGGCAGCCGGGGGAACTCGTCGACGGGGAACACCCGCAGGGTGAACTCCGAGCGGGCCGCGGTGATGCGGGCCTGCTCGCCGTCCACCTCGACCTCGGCGGCGCCGGGCGGCAGGGAGCGCACGACGTCGGACACCAGCCGGGCGGGCAGCACCGCGCTGCCGTCCTCCCGGCCGCTGACGCCCTCCCGGATGGAGACGGAGATGGTCAGCTCGAGGTCGTGGCCGGTCAGGGTCAGGGTGCCGCCGGCAAGATCCGCCTTGATGCCCGCCAGCACCGGCAGCGCGCCGCCGCGGCTGGCCGTGGCTCGGCCCGCGGTGCCCAGGGCTTCGACGAGGACGTCACGCTCGCATCGGAACTTCACGCCGTCGCTCTCTTTCTCTGCCGTTGTAGATGTATGACAACCAGAGGTAGTAGTAGGGGGTGTGGATTGTGGATGACTGATCGTCCGCCCTGCTCAGCGGCCCTATCGCCGTCCCCGTCCTGTCCCCAGGCTCCCACAGCCGGAGGGGTGCGCGCGTGATGCGGCTGGGGATGGTCGACGGCCCGTCCCCTGCCGTTCACGACCCGTCCACAACCTGTCCCCCGGGTTGTCCACCGCGGCGTCGGTCCGTGGTCAGTCACCCTGGCGGACCGCCTTCATCAAGCGGGTGACCTGGTCGTAGATCTGGCGGTCCTTGGACATGAGCGCGCCGATCTTCTCGACCGCGTGGATGACGGTGGTGTGGTCCCGCCCCCCGAACTCGCGGGCGATGTTGGGGTAGGACAGCTCGGTCAGCTCGCGCATGGTGTACATGGCGATCTGGCGGGCGGTGACCAGCGGGCGCTGGCGGTGCTTCGACTTCAGCTCCTCGACGGTGAAGCCGAACTGGGCGGCCGCTTCCTCCAGGATGAGCTGCGGGGTGATGGGGCGCGGCTGGTTCTCGCTCAGCAGGTCGGCCAGGACCTGGGTGGCCCGTTCCACCGTGATGGGCTCGTGGGTGAGGCTGGCGAAGGCCGAGACCCGGATCAGCGCGCCCTCCAGAACCCTGATGTTGTCCTTGATGTTGGCGGCGATGAACTCCAGCACCTCGGGCGGGATGCGGGCGGTCTCCAGCTCGGCCTTCTTACGCAGGATGGCCAGGCGGGTCTCGAGCTCGGGCGGCTGGATGTCGGTGAGCAGGCCCTGCTGGAAGCGGCTGCGCAGCCGGTCCTCGAAGCCGATCTGGTCCGGGGCCCGGTCCGAGGACAGCACGATCTGGCGGTTGGTCTGGTGCAGGTGGTTGAAGGTGTGGAAGAACTCCTCCAGCGTCTCCTGCTTGCCCTGGAAGAACTGCACGTCGTCGACCAGCAGCACGTCGATGTCCCGGTAGCGCCGCTTGAAGGCGTCGCGGGAGTCGGAGTGCATGGAGTCGATGAACTCGTTGAGAAAGGTCTCGGAGGTGACGTAGCGCACCCGGTAGGCCGGGTAGTTGTCGTTCACGTAGCTGGCGATGGCCTGCAGCAGGTGGGTCTTGCCCAGCCCGGCGTCGCCGTACACGAACAGTGGGTTCCAGCGCCGGGCCGGCATCTCGGCCACGGACTGGGCGGCAGCGTGGGCGAAGCGGTTCGACCCGCCGATCACGAAGTTCTCGAACGTGTAGCGGGGGTTGAGCTCGATGTCGCCCACCCGGGTGGGCAGGTCCCGTTCCCGGGCGGGCCGGTCGAGCGGGCCGCCGTTGCCGGCCGGCGACGCCCCCGCGGTGTGCGAGGGCGCCGGCGGGGGTACGGTCCACAGGGCCGGAGGTTCCGGGGGCTCGATCCGCAGGACCAACTCGACGTGCGGGGCCCCGGCCTCGGCCAGGGCGTCGCGCACGAGGCCGAGGTAGCGGCCCTCGATGCGTTCCTTGGCCAGGGCGCTGGCAACGCCGAGGGTGAGATGGTGGCCGTCGTAGTTCACTGCCCGCACGCCTTCGAACGCGGTGTGCCACACAGGATCGGACACCTGCGCCCGCAGGAGCGTTGCGCACATGGACCACAAACGGTGCGCATCGCTGATCACGTCAGACCATCCTCCTGGGTCGCGCAGGTCATCCACAACACCATCCACACTTGTGGATGACCGCACAAGCACTTGACGCCAGGTAGCCGACAGGTGTCGGGGAGTCGCCGCCGACCGCCGGTCGGCGCGCTTGCGTCCCCGGCACTGGCTGCCCGACCCGGGGGGTCGGGGTCGACGCAACGTAGCACCGGCACCGGGTTCCGACCAGCGTCATCCACAGGGTGGGGAACCATCCCTGGGGGTGGGATGTGGACGGCGTACCGTCAGGGGTGGCAAAAGACACGCTGCGCGCGTGGTGATAGACGCGGGCCGGTTGGCGCAATCGGCCCGTTGGGCTCTAGCGTTGACCCGGCACCGACGCGGGTGCTCCGCCGCCGCGCGTCGTCGAGTTGGTTTATCCCGCCGCTGGCCCCGCGACGAGCGAGGAGGCCGCGTGGCCGAGGAGGCAAAAGGTGAAGCGCACGTATCAGCCGAACAACCGGAGACGAGCGAAGCGGCACGGCTTCCGGTCCCGGATGTCGACCCGAGCCGGCCGGGCGATCCTCCGAACCCGGCGCCGGAAGGGCCGCGAGCGCCTTTCGGCCTGATCGGCAGGGTCGGTGACCGTGCAACGTTCGAAGCGCTGCGGCGTGACGGGCGGAGGGCACGGCGTGGGCCGATGACGGTCGTCTACCTGCCAGGCGGGGATGACGTCCGGGTCGCCTATGCCATCGGCCGCAAGGTCGGGCCCGCCGTCGTGCGCAACCGCGTCCGGCGTCGCCTGCGGGAGGCCGTGCGAGAGCTCGACCGGACGACGGGCGGGCTGGCGCGCGGCGCCTACCTCGTGACGGTGCGGCCGGAGGCGACCGAATGTACTTATCGCGAACTGCGCGATGACCTGGGGCGCGCATGCGCTGCTGTGAGTGGCGAGGCCGGCCGATGAGCCCGGTAGCCCGCTTCCTCCACGGCGGCGTCCGCCTCTACCAGCGGGCGACCTTGGGGCGCCCCACGCCCTGCCGGTACGTCCCGACATGCTCGAACTACGCCCTCGATGCCTTCGAGCACCACGGCGCCGTGCGGGGCAGTGCCCTGACGATCCGCCGGCTGTCCCGATGCCACCCCTGGGGTGGTCACGGATGGGATCCCGTTCCTGAAGGAAAGCACCACTGATGCTAGACGGTCTGTTCCAGCTGGTCTCCGGCACTCTCAACTTCTTTTACACACTCATTCCCAACTATGCCATCGCCATCGCGCTGCTGACCTGCGTGGTGATGCTGATCACGACGCCGCTCACGCTCAAGGGCACGCGCTCGATGATCGAGATGCAGCGGCTGCAGCCGCAGATCCGCCGGCTCCAGGTGCAGTACAAGGACGATCGCGCCAAGCTCAACGAAGAGCTGATGGCGTTCTACCGGGAGCACGAGATCAACCCGGTGGGCGGGTGCTTGCCGCTGCTGATCCAGGCACCGGTGTTCTCGATCCTCTTCTACGTGGTGCGCGGGCTCACCAACCAGGCCAAGTTCCTGGGCGTCCAGCAGCTGCTGAAGAGCGACTTCTACCCGGCGGCTCAGATCACGGCGGGCTTCAAGCCGAAGTACCTGCACCCTTCGGACGAGCTGTACCAGTCGCTCCTCGGCAAGACCGAGATGAACGCCATCGGCAAGGATCACTTCGACCTGTCGATCTCGGCGATCGAGGCGCTGTCCAAGGGCTTCCTGGTGGCGCTGCCCTACATCCTGCTGGTGGCGATGATCGCCTTCCTGAGCTGGTACCAGCAGCGCCAGATCATGGGGCGGAACGCCAACGCCGAGGTCAACCCGCAGCAGCAGATGATGATGCGGATCGGCCCGGCCCTGTATGTGTTCTTCGCCTTCGTGAGCCCCGCGGCCATCGGCATCTACTTCCTGGTCTCGACCGCTTGGCGGGTCGGCCAGCAGGCGTTCATCACCCGCTCCCTCTACAGCGGGGAGGACTCGATCGGTAGGCAGGCCCAGAAGGCCATGCAGGAGGCGCGGGAGGCCAAGAAGAACGGCGGCGGGGCGGCGGCCAAGAAGCCGGTCGACGCCAAGCCGGTCGACCGCAAGCCGGTGGACAAGGGCAGCCGCGCCAGCGCCCGCAACGGAAGCGGCAACGGCGCGACGCCCGGCTCTCGGGCCAAGCCACAAGACAAGCAGACCGCAGTCAGCGGGGCCTCGTCGGCACCCAAGCCGCATCCCCGGTCCCGCAAGAAGAAGAAGAGGAAGTAGCGCAGTGGAATGGGTCCAGACGACCGGACGGACGGTCGAGGAGGCCAAGGAGGCCGCCCTCGACCAACTCGGGGTCGACGAGCAGGACGCCGAGATGGAGGTCGTCCAGGAGCCGCAGAAGGGCCTGTTCGGGCGCCTGCGGGCGGAGGCGCAGGTGCGGGCGCGGGTGCGGCCTACGGCGCCCCGGCCCAAGGTCGACCGGCGGGAGCGGCGCCGAGGTGACCGCCGCGGCCGGGACGGCGAGCGGGGCCGGCCCAAGAAGGCGGGACCGCGGGAGCGAGTGAGCGCGGGAGCCGGCAACGGTTCGGGCGCTGGAGCCACCGCGGCGGGCGGGACCCGTGCGGAGGATCGCGATGTCGCCGGCCGATCGGCCGACGCGGGAGCTGCACGGGGCGCACAGCCCGCCACGGGCAACTCCGCGGGCGGATCGTCGAGCAGCAGAAGGCGCCGGCGCAGCCGCGCGGCCCGTACGGCAGAGGGAGCAACGGTGAGCGAGAGCACGCAGTCGGCCGAGTCGTCCCCGGTGGGCGAGCTCGACCTGGAGGGTCAGCAAGCAGCCGTCGAAGGCTTCCTGAAGGATCTGATGGCCGCCTTCGGCCGGCCGGATGCCACGGTCGCGATCGCGGTCGGCGAGGATCAGGCCCTGGAGGCCTCGGTGGACGGCCCGGAGCTGGGCCTGCTGGTGGGCCAGAAGGGCGTGACGCTCCAGGCCATCCAGGAGCTGGTGCGCAGCATGGTCCAGCGCCAGTTCGTGGGCCAGTCCCACGCCCGTGTCCGGGTCGACGTGGCCGGCTACCGCGCCCGTCGCAAGGAGGCGCTGGAGCGCTTCGCTCGAGGCGTGGCCGAGAGCGTGAAGGAGTCGGGCGTGGCCAAGGCGCTCGATCCCATGTCGTCGGCGGACCGCAAGGTGGTCCACGACGCGGTCAACGAGATCGACGGCGTGGTCACGGTTTCCGAGGGCGAAGACGCCGCTCGCCGGGTCGTCATCCGCCCGGCCTGATCCCACTCCCCTACTCCCCCGCACCGCGGAGCCGGCGCCCGGATATCTGGGCCCGGCTCCTTGCGCGTGGTCGATGATGATGGGGTGGTGCCTGCTGTGAACGGGCTGGACGCGGTGCTGGAGCGGAGCCGGGAGTTGGGATTTCTGGGTCCCGGCCCGGTCGCGAGGCATGTCGACCATGCTCGGGGATTCGCCGGGGGAGTGGACGCGCCGCCCGAGCGGTTCCTGGACCTGGGCAGCGGGGGAGGGGTGCCTGGTCTGGTGCTGGGGGCTCTATGGCCAGACGCCGAGGTGACCCTGCTCGATGCCGGCGAGCGGCGCTGCGTGTTCCTGAGTGAGGCGGTGGACGAACTCGGCTGGTCGGCGCGGGCGCGAGTCGTTCGTGCCCGAGCCGAGGAGGCGGGCCACCTCCCGGATCTCCGCGGCCGCTTTGATCTGGTGGTTGCTCGGGCGTTCGGGGCCCCGGCGGTGACGGCGGAGTGCGGAGCTCCGTTCCTGCGCGTGGGCGGGCGCCTGGTGGTGAGCGAGCCCCCGGCCGACGCCGAGCAGCACTCGCCACGTTGGCCGGAGTCAGGCATAGCCCGGCTAGGCCTAGCGCCCCTGCGGGAGTGGCGGGAGCCGTTCCACTATCAGGCGTTCGTACTCGAACGACCCAGCCCCGAGCTGTACCCCCGGCGAGTCGGCGTGCCCGCCAAGCGCCCGCTGTTCTGAGCCTGCGACTGTTCCACGTGGAACAAGGCCGCCCTGCGGGATCGGCTGGCCGGGATCTGGGACAGGCGGCATGAGGGCCTGTGTTCCACGTGGAACAAGCTCTTGCCCCCCGTGGTGTTCCACGTGGAACACGGCGGCCCCGAGAGCGTTTGGCCACGGGCCTCGGTTGTTTCACGTGGAACAGTGCAGAAGCGCTTCGTTCCTAAGGAAACGGCCGCGACTGGCGCCTCGTAGGGCTTGACCGCACTCCCGCCGCCCGGAAACATGTGCCGGATGACCGAAAGGCCGCCCGCCGCCGGCAGACGCAGCCGGGCGGCTCGTGTTCGCCAGCCGGGGTTCTCGCTTCCAGGTGTCGATGCCATCCCGTCCCTCGACGACCTGAGCGGTGGCCCCAGCTCCCCAGACCCCTACGAGACTGCACAGGTCATGACGCCTTCCCCTCCCCTGATCGACGATCAGGGCGCGGCTTCGCCCGCCCCCTCCACGGCCACCGCGACCGAGACGGTGGCCGCCGCCCCTTCGCCGTTCCAACGACCGCTTCCTCGCTTCATCGCCATCGCCAACCAGAAGGGTGGCGTGGGCAAGACCACGACCGCCGTCAATCTCGGGGCCTGCCTCGCCGAGCTCGGCTACCGAGCACTGGTGGTCGACCTCGATCCCCAGGGCAATGCCAGCACCGGGCTCGGGATCAACATCCGGGACCTCCAGGCATCCATGTACGACGTGATCCTCAACGACCTCCCGGTCGAGGATTGCGTCGAGGCCACAGCCGTCCGCAACCTGTTCTGTGCGCCGGCGGCGCTCGATCTGGCGGGCGCCGAGATCGAGCTGGTGCCGGCGTTCAGCCGGGAGATGCGCCTCCGGAGGGCGCTCGAGGCCATCCGGGACGACTACGACTTCGTCCTCATCGACTGCCCACCTTCGCTGGGTCTGCTGACCGTGAACGGCTTGGCGGCCGCCAGCGAGGTCATGGTGCCGATCCAGTGCGAGTACTACGCCCTCGAGGGTCTCGGGCAACTGTTGCGCAACGTCCAGCTCGTGCAGCGCAACCTGAACCCCCGGCTGGAGCTCAGCGCCATGGTGCTCGTGATGTACGACGCCCGCACCAAGCTGGCCGATCAGGTCGTGCACGAGGTGCGTGACCACTTCGGCGAGAAGGTGTGCAACAGCATCGTGCCGCGCACCGTGCGGCTGAGCGAGGCGCCTTCGTTCGGCCAGCCCATCATCACGTTCGACCCGACCTCGCGTGGGTCGATCGCCTATCGCAGCCTGGCCGTGGAGGTGAGTGGTGGAGCGGCGCAGCGGGCTGGGTAGGGGCCTGGGGGCGCTGATCCCCACCGACGTCGTCGCGGGGACGGCGGTCCGCCCCGGCGTGCTCGAGGTGCCGATCAGCTCGATCGAGCCCAACCCGTTCCAGCCGCGCAACCACTTCGACGAAGAGTCGCTCGCCGGGCTCACTGCTTCGATCCGCGAGCTCGGGGTGCTGCAGCCCATCCTCGTGCGGGAGACCAAGCCCGAGCGGTTCGCGCTCATCGCCGGCGAGCGTCGCTGGCGCGCGGCCAAGCGAGCCGGCCTGCAGTACATCCCGGTGATCGTGCGGGAGGTCAACGACGAGCAGACGCTGCAGCACGCGCTCGTGGAGAACCTCCACCGCGACGACCTGAACCCTCTCGAGGAAGCTGCGGCCTACCAGCAGCTGATCGAGGACTTCAACATGACCCAGGAGGCCGTGGCCCAGCGAGTGGGCAGGAGCCGTTCGGCCGTCGCCAACCTCCTGCGCCTGTTCCAGCTCCCGCCTCAAGTGCAGCGCCTCGTGGCCGACGGCCAGGTCTCGGCCGGCCACGCCAAGGCGCTGCTGTCCACTCCCGACCGAGCGTTCCAGGAGGCTCTCGCGCGCCGAGTGGCCACCGAGGGACTCACCGTGCGGGAAACTGAGGAGGCCGTCCGGCTCCGCAACGGCCGTACCGCCGATCACCCCGTGCCCGACGGTGGCA
>Ga0209814_10000374_pt1 | contig 14394 bp, 15 predicted proteins | sample SoiMetdeltSBSDD1_FD_187597 | JGI IMG/M metagenome (GOLD analysis project Ga0209814, IMG submission 187597) | Bulk soil microbial communities from a Populus tree surrounding site in Tennessee, USA - Soil MetaG P. deltoides SBSDD1 (SPAdes) (version 2) | ecosystem: Environmental > Terrestrial >... | reverse complement strand
GGAATGGGCGTAGGTGCCGTCGCCCATGTTCTGGAAGATGTGCTTGGTGTCGGTGAACGGCGCCATGCCGATCCACTGCGCACCCTCGGCACCCATGTGCGTGCCCATCACGACGTTGCGATTCATCCACATCGCCATCGTGTGACAGCCGATACCGGCGGACACAAAGCTGTCCTCGAGCGCCTTGGTCGAACTGTTGTGCGGGCATCCCGAGCAATACCACGCAGTGCGTGCGGCCGTGGGCAGCTTGCTCCGGGCGTGGATTTCGTCGAGGCGCGCCAGCCAGTACGGCAGCCATCCGGTGCCCGACTCGAGAAAGGCGACGCGCAGCCTGGGATGCCGTTCGAGCGCGCCTTCGAGCACGAGGCTCGCCATCGCCGCCATCTGCTCCATCGGGTGCGACATGGCGTGGCGGACGGCGAACGACTCGCTCACATCGCGCCCGATCGTGGGCGCGCCACGCACGCCGAGCCCCTCGTGCACCGCGAGCACGAGGCCGGTCTCCTCGAGCGCGTCGTACAGCGGGTCGTAGTCGGGCGTCCCGAGGCTGCGGCCGTAGACGTGGTTGGGGCGCACCATCAGGCCTGGAAGGCCGAGGTCGGCTGCGTGGCGAGCCGCGTCGACCGCCAGGGTCACGTCGGCGAGCGGCGCGATCCCGACGCCGGCGAGCCGGGACGGGTCGGTCGCGCAGTAGCCGGCGATCCAGTCGTTGTACGCGCGGCACGCAGCGGCCGATCCCTTCGGGTCGAGCTCGGGGAGGTACGGCGCGTACAGCCCGATCGACGGGTACAGCACGACCGCGTCGATGCCTTCGGTGTCCATGCAGCGCAGGTACGCGTCGGCCGCGCAGCCCGACTCGAAGAAGTCGGCCAGCTTCGAGGTGTCGCCCGCCGCTTCGAACGGTGTCGTCGGCGGTAGGTCCATGAGCTCGGGGCCGACGCGCAGCGCGTCGCCGAACACCTCGCCCGGCTCGACGACGTGTGCATCGGCGTCGAGGATCCGCTTCCCGTCACGCATCAGCACCTCACCCCGATGCGTGCGTGCACCATGACAGTTCTGGTCGGTGCACGCATCGTGATCACATCCGGCGGGCGGCCAGGCCGCCGTCGAGCGGGAACACGGCGCCGCTGATGTAGCTCGACTCGTCGCCGGCGAGGAACATGATCGACTCGCACACGTCGTCGGCGGTGCCGAGCCGATGCATCGGTGTCCGCTCCGCCACCATCTGCTTGATCGCCTCGGGGTCGGGCGCCTGCTCGACCACCTTCAGGAACAGCCCCGCCTCGCAGGCGGTGGGTGAGACGACGTTCACCCGCACCTGGTCGGGCGCGTGCTCGATCGCGGCCTGCTTGGCCAGGTTGACGAGCGCGCCCTTCGACGCGCAGTACGCCGCGTACCCGGGCGAGCCGATCGCGCCGAGCACCGACCCGAGGAGGATCGCGGAGCCTCCGCCGGACCGCGCCATGGACGGGATGGCGTGCTTGAGGCAAAGGAACGGGCCCTTCACGTTCACGTCGAGGACGTTCTGCCAGTCGTCGTCGCTCGTGTCGGCGAGCGAGGCGCGCACCTCGACCGCCGCGCTGCACACCAGCACGTCGAGCCGCCCGTCGCCGTTCCCGCCGGTGGCGGCGCCCACCATCCGCCGCACGTCCTCCTCGCTCGTGACGTCGACGGCGACGGCTTCTGCGGTCCCGCCCGCCTTGACCACCGCGCCGGCGACCCGCTGCGCCGCCGGCTCGTCCACGTCGGCGACGACCACCCGCGCGCCCGCCGCCGCCAGGCGGGCCACCGTCGCCTCGCCGAGACCGGACGCCCCGCCTGTGACGATGGCGGTACGCCCGCCGAAGCGACCGTCGATCGCAGTCATCGCAGGGCTGCCAGGCCGCCGTCGGCCGGGATCACCGCGCCCGACGTGTACGCCGACAGGTCGCTGGCGAGGAACAGGGCGATGCCGGCGACGTCCGCCGCCGTGCCGAGCCGGTGGAGCGGGATGTTCCCGAGCAGCCCGTTGATGAAGCCCTCGCCGTCGTCCATCTCGGCGGCGACTTTCCGGAACCTTGGTGTGTCGATCGAGCCGGGCGCGATCGCGTTGGCGCGCACCTTCGGCCCGTACTCCGTCGCGATCTGCCGAGTCAGCGCGACGAGTCCGGCTTTCGCCGCGCCGTACGCGGCGTAGCCCTCCGAGCCGATCAGGCCGAGCACGGAAGCCGTGTTGATGATGCTGCCGCCTTCGCCCTCCGCAAGATGCGGCATGGCAGCGCGACACGCCCAGAAGATCGCGTTGAGGTTCGTCGCCATGGTGATGTCCCACTGCTCCTCGGTGCACTCGACCAGGCGACCCGACATCTGAATGGCGGCGTTGTTGTAAAGGACATCGATCCCGCCGAAGGCGTCGACCGTGGCGGCGACCATGGCATCGTTGTCGGCGCGACGCGACACGTCTGCGTGCACGGCGACGGCCTTGCTTCCCGCCTGCTCGACGAGATCGACGGTCTCGCGCGCGCCGTCGTCGTTCACGTCCGCGACGGCGATGCGGGCGCCGTGTTCGGCGAACAGCACCGACGCCGCCCGACCCTGGCCCGACGCGCTCCCGGTGATCAGTGCCACCTTGCCGTCGAGGAGCCTCATCTCAGGCACGGCGCGGACGGTACGAGAACCCTGACACGGGCGTCAACAAGCCTCCCGTAGGCTCCGGGACGTGCCGAGTGAAGCTCCCGATGCCGTCTTCCATCGCGACGGCGAACGCTTCGTCCCGACGGAGCTCGCACGCGGCCCGTGGGACCCGAACGCACAGCACGGCGGCCCGTGCGCGGCGCTGCTCGCCGGGCTGCTCGAACAGCACGACGCCGGACCACCCGCGCGTGTCGCCCGCATGACGATCGAGCTGCTGCGACCGGTGCCCATGCAACCGATCGAGCTGCGCGCCCGCACCCTGCGCCCGGGGAAGAAGGTGCAGCTCGTCGAAGGATCGGTGCTCGTCGACGGGACGGAGGTCGTGCGCGCCACCGCGCTGCGGATCCGGGTCGCCGACATCGAGTTCGCCGACCCGCCCGACGACCGGCTCACGCCCGGCCCCGGCGCGCAGCGTGAGCGGTTCGAGAACCTCGGCCCCCTGAACTTCGGGTTCGCGATGGAGATGAGCATGGCCCGGGGTGAGATCGGTGTTCCCGGGCCGGCAGCGGTGTGGTTCCGGCTCGCCGTCCCGGTGGTCGCCGGCGAGGAGCCCACACCCCTGATGCGAGTGGCGGCCGCCGCCGATTTCGGCAACGGCATCAGCGGCGCCGTCACGTGGGACGAGCACCTCTTCATCAACCCCGACCTGACGATCTACCTGCACCGCCAGCCGGCGGGGGACTGGATCGGCCTCGACGCCCGCACCTGGCCGACGCACGACGGGGTGGGGATCGCCGAGGCCGCGCTCTACGACGAGGGCGGCCGCATCGGCCGCTCGGTCCAGGCGCTGCTGCTCGACCACCGCTGACCTTGCGGGCGGTGATTCCGGATATCTAGCATCCGGAATCATGCGGCTCTCCGAGGGCGTCGAGTGGGGCCTGCACTGCGCAGTGCTCCTCTCCGTGCTGCCGCCCGACGCGGCGCTTCCCACAAGCCGGCTGGCGGAATTCCACGGCGTTCCTGTCGCCTATCTCGCCAAGCACCTCCAGGCGATGTCGCGGGCCGGAATCCTGGTCGCCGGGACGGGTCCGCGCGGCGGCTACCGATTGGCGCGCCCGCCCGCCGACGTCTCGGTGCTCGACGTGGTCGAGGCGGTCGACGGCGAAGACCCCGCGTTTCAATGTCTCGAGATTCGCCGCCGTGGTCCGACCGCGGTGCCGGCGCGTGAGTACCGGACGATGTGCGGCATCCATCGCGTGATGGTCGAAGCCGACGCGGCGTGGCGGGCGGAGCTCGCCCGCACGTCGGTGGCCGACCTCGCCGCCGGCGTGGCGCGCGACGCGAGCCCGAAGGCGATGCAGCAGTTCGGAACCTGGCTCCAGGAGGTGGTGCCATGAAGGTGTTCCTGACCGGCGCGACAGGAGCGATCGGCCCCGCCACCGTGCGCGGCCTGCTCGAGAAGGGCCATCAAGTTCGCGCGGTGGCGCGCACCGACGACAAGGCGGCGCAACTGCGAGCGCAGGGCGCCGAGCCCGTCGCCGTGGACCTCTTTGACGGCGAAGCGGTGAAAGCGGCGGTCGACGGCTGCGAGGCGGTGCTGCACCTCGCCACCAACGTGCCGCCGCTTCGACGTATGGCGAGCAAGAAGGGTTGGGCGACGCACAACCGCATCCGCACGACCGCGACCGGGAACCTCGTCGACGCCGCGCTCGCGACCGGTGCGACCACGTTCGTGAAGGAGTCGGTGTCGTTCGTCTACCCGGACGGGGGTGACGCGTGGATCGACGAGACCACGCCGCCCGACGAGTCGATCGAGATGTTGCGACCGACGCTCGAGGGCGAGCGCATGGTCGACAGGTTCACGGCCGGTGGCGGGCGGGGGATCGTGTTGCGGTTCGGCTTGTTCTACGGGCCGACGGCCCGCGGCACCGACGAGGCGCTGCGGCTTGCCCGGTGGTGGATGTCGATGGTCGGCGGCAAGCCCGACGCCTATCTGACGTCGGTCCATACGGACGATGTGGCCGGGGCCGCGGTCGCGGCCCTGGACGCACCCGCCGGCATATACAACGCCGTCGAGGACGAGCCGGTGACGCGGCGGGACTACCTCGACGCCTTCTCAGCCGCGTTCGGTGTGCCCAAGCTGCGGCCGTTGCCCACATGGTTGGTCAAGCTGACGAGCGGGTCTGCCGCGGCAGCCGTCATCCGGTCGTGGCGGGTCAGCAACAAGAAGCTCCGCGACGCCACCGGCTGGTCGTCCCGATACCCCAGCGTGCGAGAAGGGTGGCCGGCGGTCGCGCGGGCACGGGAGGCGGACGATGCGTAACTGGATCGTGCGCATCGCGCTCGCAGTGCTCGCCGTCGTGAGTGTCGAGCTCGGCGTGTGGGCGACGTTCGCACCCCGTTCGTTCTTCGACGACTATCCCGGGCTCGGACGGCACTGGGTGCGCGCGTACGGCCCGTACAACGAGCACCTCGTGCGCGACTTCGGAGCGCTGAACCTCGCTCTGGCCGTGGTGACGATCGTCGCTCTGATCACACTCGGCCGGCCGCTCGTGATCGCGGTCGCCGTCGCGTGGTTGGCGTGGGGGATACCGCACCTCGTGTACCACCTACGCCACCTCGACGTGTTCTCGACGAGCGACAAGGTCGCCAACGTCGTGGGGCTCGCCGCGGTACCCGTGCTCGCCGTGGTCGTCCTGGCGCTGACCTTCCAGAAGCCGGCGCGGACTTGATCTTCTGTCGCCGTCGCAAGCTCCGGCTTTGCGACGACGGTCGGCACAGCCGCCGCCGCGCTAGCGGCGGCCGGCGTTGGGGCGCTTGCCGTGGTTCGCCTTGTTGCGCCGGGCTCGGATGCGGCGCTTCTTCGTCTTCTTCGACATGAGGTCGATCACGGTAGTCGAGGAGGCGCCGATACCCTGAGGCGCGATGGAGCATCTCGGGCTCGTCGGCCTTCCCGACTCGGGGCACGCGCAGCTGTTCAGCGCGCTCACCGGCATCGACACCCCGACCGGCTTCGAGACGACCAAAGGTGTGGCGCCGCTTCCCGACGACCGGGTCGACCGCCTCGCCGAGATGTCGAAGTCGGAGAAGCTCATCCACGCCACGTTCGAGATCGACTTCATCCCCGGCCTCGCGCCGGGAGGAAAGGCGGGCGAGGGTCTCGGGAGCCGGTTGCTCGGGTCACTGCGTGACACCGACGCCGTTCTCGCCGTCGTGCGCGCGGGCGACGACGCCGATCCCGCGGAAGCGCTCGGCGCGCTCGAGCTCGACCTCGTGCTCGCGGACCTCGCGTCCGTCGAGCAGCGCCTCGACAAGCAACGGCGGGCGCTGAAGGGGGACAAGACGCTGGCGGGGGAGGTCGCGGCGCTCGAGCGCGCCGAGGCCGTGCTCGGCGCGGGCACGCCCGTCTACCGCTCCGACCTGACGGCGGACCAGCGAGCGCTTCTCGGGCCGGTCTTCCTCCTCACGAACAAGCCGATGCTCGTCGTCGTGAACGTCGCCGTCGACAGCCTCGACCGCGCCGACGAGTTGGCCAAGCCCTTCGGTTCTGACGCGTTGTCGGTGTGCGTCGAGATCGAAGGAGACCCCGACGTCGCCCAGGCGCCGCCCGACGAGCGCGCGGCGCTGCTCGCGGACCTCGGCGTGTCCGAGAGCGTGCTGCCCCGGCTCGCCCGCAGCGCCTATCACCTCCTCGGCCGGTGCACGTTCTTCACGACCGGAGAAGACGAGTCGCGCGCCTGGTCGTTTCGCGCCGGCGCCAAGGCCCCCGAGTGCGCCGGTGTGATCCACTCGGACCTCCAGCGCGGGTTCATCCGCGCCGAGGTGATCGACTGGCGCGAGCTCCTCGACATCGGCTCGTGGGACAAGGCCAAGGAGCTCGGCAAGCTCCGGGTCGAAGGCAAGGAGTACGAGGTGCTCGACGGCGACGTGCTCGAGATCCGCTTCAACGTCTGAGGAGAACGGGAACGTATGGCCTGGCTGGTGCGCGACGGCGACGTGCTGGCGACGGCCGAGGTCGCAGAGACCCGACGTGCGCGCCGGCGCGGCCTCCTCGGCCGTTCCGACTTCGAGGGCGCGCTCGTGCTCCGGCCGTGCCGCCATGTCCACACGCTGTTCATGCGCTTCCAGATCGACGTTGCGTTCTGCGATGGCGACGGTGTGGTCCTCCGCACCACCTGCTTGCGCCCGTGGCGCATCTCGCCGCTCGTCGCCAACGCCGCGTTCGCGGTCGAGGCTCAGTCCGGCGCGTTCGAGCGCTGGGGCCTCAAAGCCGGCGACACGGTGGAAGTGAAGGAGTGACCGACCGCCCGGCGGCGGCGCTCGTCCTCGTCGGTACGCCCATCGGGAACCTCGGCGACCTGTCGCCCCGCGCCGTCGAAGAGCTGCGCACGGCCGACGTCATCGCAGCCGAGGACACGCGCCGCACCCGCGGCCTCCTGACGCACGCCGGGATCCCCGCCGGGCGACGGCTGCGCGCGGTGCACGCCCGCAACGAAGCGGTCGCCGCCGACCGCATCGTCGGCGAGATCCGCGACGGCGATCGCGTCGCGGTCGTCACCGACGCGGGGATGCCCGGGATCTCCGATCCCGGCGCGCACCTCGTCCGCGCCTGCCTCGACGCCGGGCTCCGGGTCGAAGCGGTCCCGGGCCCGAGTGCGGCGCTCACGGCGGTGGTGCTCTCGGGCCTGCCGAGCGACCGCTTCGTGTTCGAGGGCTTTCTCCCGCGCAAGGGCCGTGCTCGAGCGGAGCGGCTCGCCGCCGTCGCCGGCGAGCCCCGCACCACGGTGCTGTTCGAGGCGCCGAACCGCGTGCGCGTCACGCTCGCCGACCTCATCGCCGCCTGCGGTCCGCACCGGCCGGTGGCGTTGGCGCGGGAGCTGACGAAGGTCTTCGAGGACGTGTGGCGGGGCACGCTCGCCGACGCCGTGCGGCACGTGGAGCGCACGGAGCCGCGGGGTGAGCACGTCGTCGTCGTGGGGCCGGCCCCCGAGCGCGCGCCGCCCGGTGACGCCGAGATCGAGGCGGCCGTGCGGGCCGCGCTGGCCGACGGCCGCTCGGCGCGCGACGCCGCCTCCGACGTCGCGAACGCCCTGGGCGTCGCGCGGCGGCGCGCCTACGAGGCCGCTACGCGCCTGAAGCCCGCTCGGCGCTGAGGCGGGCGAGGCACTCGCCGCACACGAGCTTGCCCGAGAACTCGCTCAGGCTCGCCGTGCCGCTGCAGAACACGCAGCGGTTCTCGACCTTGGTCAACAGGATCGCGTCCGAGTCGACCCCGATCTCGATGAGGTCGCCGGGGCTGATGCCGAAGTGCCGGCGGAGCTCGGCGGGCAGCACCACCCGACCGAGCTGATCGACTTTCCGCGCAACACCGGTGCGTCGAGCCATGGTCCCTATTCCGACGAGGAGTTTCGGAGCCGTCGGTATCGTAGGCGGCGATGCCGCGCCCCTTCTACGTGACGACTCCTATCTATTACCCGAACGACGTGCCGCACATCGGTCACGCCTACACCACCGTCGCGGGCGACGTGCTCACTCGGTGGCGGCGACTCTGGGACGACGATGTCGTCTTTCTGACCGGGGTCGACGAGCACGGCTTGAACATCGTCCGGGCGGCGGAGGCGCAGGGCCTTCCCCCTCAGGACTTCGTGGATCAGACCAGCCCGACGTTCCGTGAGGCATGGAAGGTGCTCGACATCGCCAACGACGACTTCATCCGGACCACCGAGCCTCGCCACTACAAGGCCGTGCAGGAGTTTCTCCAGGCCGTCTACGACAACGGCGCCATCGAGCTCGGGTTGTACGAGGGCCTCTACTGCTACCGCTGCGAGCTCTATTACACGGAGGACGAGCTCGTCGACGGGAAGTGCCCGATCCACGCGATCCCCGTCGAGCGGGTCAGCGAGGAGAACTACTTCTTCAAGCTCTCCGCGTTCGAGGACCGGCTACTGGCGCACTACTCCGAGCATCCGGAGGCCGTGCAGCCGGAGATCCGCCTGAACGAGACCCTCGGGTTGATCCGGCAGGGGCTGCGCGACTTCTCGATGAGCCGGACGTCGATCTCGTGGGGAATCCCGTTGCCGTGGGACCCGAAGCACGTCGCCTACGTGTGGTTCGACGCTTTGTTCAACTACTGCACTGCGATCGGCTACGGCGAGGACCGCGCCCGCTTCGATCGCTACTGGCCGGCGGACTACCACCTCATCGGCAAGGACATCCTGCGCCAACACGCCGTGTACTGGCCGGCGATGCTCATGGCCGCGGGCGAGGCACCGCCGAAGTGTGTGTTCGCCCACGGGTGGCTGCTCGTCGGCGGCGAGAAGATGAGCAAGAGCAGGCTGAACCAGATCGCGCCGGCCGATCTCGTCGCCGAGTTCGGTGTGGACGGGTTTCGTTACCACTTCCTCGTCGATCAGAAGTTCGGGCCCGACGGCGACTTCAGCTACGAGGCGATGCTGGCTCGGTACAACAGCGATCTTGCGAACAACTTCGGGAACCTCGCCAACCGGGTGCTCAACATGGCTGTCAACTACGTCGGTGGCGTGGTGCCGGACGCGCGCGCCGACGGACCGCTCGTCGACGCAGCCGCGGCCGCGTTCGAGCGGCTGGACACGAGCATGGGGAAGCTCGACTTCTCCTGGGGCTTCGGCGGCGTCTGGGAGCTGATCCGGGCGGCCAACTCGTACATCGAGGATCGTCAACCGTGGGCGCTCAACAAGGCGGGCGACGCGACCGCGACCGCCGAGGTGCTCGGCGACTGCCTGGAGTCGCTGCGCATCGTGGCGCTGCTCGCGTCGCCGCTCATCCCGAACGCGGCCGCGGAGCTCTGGCGACGACTCGGGCTGTCGGGTCGGCCCGAGGATGCGCGCCTGCCCGACGCCGCCGCGTGGGGCGGGCTTCCGGCCGGGTCGCGCCTCGAGAAGGGCGCCCCGCTCTTCCCCCGCCGCGACCCCGCGTGATGCGTGCACAGAGCCCGTTGAGCGAACGCCATGCGCGCATCGTGGGTTGACTCGCACTGCCATCTGCAGTCGCTGAGCGATCCCGAGGGCGCGATCGAGCGGGCGCGGGAGGCGGGCGTCACAGGGATGGTGTGCGTCGGCACCGACCTCGAGACGTCCGCCCAGGCGATCGAGCTCGCGGCTCGCCATGCCGACGTGCGCGCGACGGTGGGTCTGCATCCGCACGACGCATCGAGGCTGGCCGACGAGTGGGAGCGGCTGGAAGCGCTCGCCGAATCCGGCGACGTGGTGGGCGTCGGCGAGACGGGCTTCGACTTCCATTACCTGCACAGTCCGGCCGACGCGCAGGAGATCGCATTCCGCGTCCAGATCCGTCTGGCGAAGCGCCTCGACCGCGCGCTCGTCGTGCACTCCCGAGATGCATGGCGCGACACGTTCCGCGTCCTCGCCGACGAGCGCCCACCGGCGCGAACGGTGCTGCACTGCTTCACCGGCGGGCCGGGCGAGGCCCGCCGCGCGCTCGACCTGGGCGCGTACCTCTCCTACAGCGGCATCGTGACCTTCCCCGGCGCCGACGACGTGCGCGCCGCCGCCGGCATCACGCCCTTGGACAAGCTGCTCGTCGAGACCGACGCGCCCTATCTCGCTCCCGTGCCCCGCCGGGGCCGGGAGAACGAGCCCGGTCTGGTCACGATGGTCGGCGCGGCCGTCGCCGGTGCCGCCCGACAGACCGAGGCCGAGATCGCCGAGCGCACGGCCGCCAACGCCGCCGTCGCGTTCAGTCGGTGACGATGCCTCTGCTGACACCGGCAAGCGTGCGCGCATTGCTGGGGGAGCACGGGCTCCGACCCTCGCGCCGGCGAGGGCAGCACTTCCTGGCCGATCCCAACACTGCCCGTCGCATCGTGCGCCTCGCCCGCGTCGAACCGGGCGACCGGGTGCTCGAGATCGGGGCCGGCTTGGGGTCCCTCACACTCGCGCTGCGCGAGCGCGAGTGCTCAGTTCTCGCCGTCGAGATCGATCCCAGGCTGGTGAGCATCCTCGAGAGCGAGATGGGGGATGACCCGGATGTGCGTGTCGTCGCCGGCGACGCGCTCACCGTCGACCTCGACGCTCTGCTGGGCGCGGGGCCGTGGCGATGCGTCTCGAACCTCCCCTACAACGTGGCCACCCCCGTCGTCATCCGGTTGCTCGAGGAGGCGCCCACGGTGGCGTCGGGGCTCGTGATGGTGCAACGCGAGGTCGCTCAGCGCCTCGTGGCCGGCCCGGGCACCCCGGCCTACGGCGCGCCCTCGGTGCGAGTCGCGTATTACGCCGAAGCGAAGATCGTCGGTACCGTCCCCCGTGCAGTGTTCGTCCCTGTGCCCAAAGTCGACTCGGCGCTCGTCGAGCTCATCCGGCGCGACACGCCGCCGGTGGACGTGCCGTCGCGCGCGCGTCTCTTCGAGCTCGTGCGAGCCGGGTTCGCCCACCGACGCCAGATGTTGCGACGCACGCTGCGTCCCGTGCTCGGAGAACGCACGACGAGCGTCCTTACGGACGCCCACGTCGACCCGCGGGCGCGCGCCGAATCGCTGGGTCTTCCCGAGTGGGCCGCGCTCGCTAATGCCGAGGTGGCGTCATGACCACCGCGCACCTCGGCAGGGTGCGCGCCACCGCGTTCGCGAAGCTGACACTCTCGCTGCGCGTGCTCGGGCCACGACGCGAGGACGGCTTCCACGAGCTCGAAGCGCTCACCGTGCCGATCGGCCAGCCCCACGACACGCTCGAGGCCGTCGCCGTGCCGTACCCGCCCGGCGTCACGTTCGAGGTCGTCGGCGGCGACCAGAGCGTGCCCACCGGCCATCAGAACCTCGCGATGCGCGCGGCGGAGAGCCTGCTCATTCGAGCCGGCCGGGCCGGGCACGGGGTGCAACTCTCGCTGCGCAAGCGCATCCCGACCGCACGCGGGCTCGGCGGCGGATCGGCCGACGCCGCCGCCGCGATGCTCGCCGTCCACCGGCTGCTCGAGGTCGACGTCTCCGAGTCAGACCTGTTCGAGCTCGCCGCCGATCTCGGCTCGGACGTGCCGTTCTTCCTCGGCGGCGGCGCGTCGTGGATGCGTGGACGCGGTGAGCAACTCGAACCGGTCGCGCTGCGGCCCGGCATCCCCATGCTCATCGCGATGCCGCCGTTCCCGGTGTCGACGGTCGACGTCTACCGGGCGTGGGATGAGCTGGGCGGGCCCCGCTCGAGCCGTTCGGTGGCATCGCCGGCACCCCTCGACGCCCTGGCGCCCGAGCTGGTGAACGACCTCGAGCCGGCGGCAGAGCACGTCGAGCCGCGGCTGCGCCCGGTGCGCGAGCGCATCGAAGACGCCGTCGGCCGAGACGCCCTCATGGCCGGCAGCGGCCCCACGTACGCGGTGCTCGCCGACGGCCCCGTCGGCCTGCCCGATCGGGCGCTCGAGCTGTCCAAAGCCGTCGGTGTTCCCGTCGCCGCCGCAGCCACCGTCTCGAAGGCCGTGCGCATCGAGCGGTGAGCGGTGCCGGCGCGATTCGGCCGCCCGACTGGGCGGCCGAACGGGCTCCCAAAGCTCCGGGCGCAGCGTGCGCTAGCGGCCCTGCTGACGTCGCTGCCAGCGCGTCTTCTTCAGCAGCTTCTTGTGCTTCTTCTTGCGCATGCGCTTGCGGCGCTTCTTGATGAGTGAGCCCATGACTTCATGTGAAGCTACCGGTGCTCCTACGACCTGTCACATTGTGTGGCCCGCGACCGCGCACTCGCGGCGGTATCGTCAAGAAGGTCGATCGGGGGTGGTGTAACGGCAGCACGGGGTCCTTTGGAGTCCCAGGTCGAGGTTCGATGCCTCGCCCCCGAGCCCGAGGGCCTCAGCCGCACGCCACGCCGCGAGCCCGGCAGGAGGTGAGCGCAATGACCCAGTACCGACCGTTGTCGGCAGTCGTCCTCGCCGCGGGCGAAGGCACGCGCATGCGCTCCGAGACGCCCAAGGTCCTCCACCCACTGTGCGGGCGGCCGATGCTCCTGCATGTCATCGACGCGCTCGTGGCTCTTCCGCTGGAGCGGATCGTCGTCGTCGTCGGTCACGGAGCCGAGCGCGTGACCAAGACGCTGCAAGAGCAGCTCGCGACCGAGCTCCCCGTCGAGTTCGTCGAGCAGCGCGTCCAGCGCGGCACCGGCGACGCCGCCAGCGTCGCGCTCACCGCCGGCGTGTTCGATCTCGACGCGGAGGACGACCTGCTCGTCGTGCCCGGTGACGCGCCCCTGCTGCGTGCCGAGACCCTGGCGACGCTCGCCCGCGCGCATCGCGAAGCCGGCGCCGCCGCCACGGTCCTCACGGCGATCCTCGACCGGCCCACCGGGTACGGGCGGGTCGTGCGCGACGAGAACGGCGGCGTCGACCACATCGTCGAGGACGCCGACGCGACTCCGGAAGAGCTCGAGACCACCGAGATCAACACGTCGATCTACTGCTTCCGGCGCGGCCTGCTTGCGCCCGCGCTCCGCCGTCTGAGCCCCGAGAACGCGCAGGGCGAGTACTACCTCCCCGACGCGGTCAGCGTCCTCCGGGAAACGGGACACGCCGTCGTCGGCGTCGTGGCCGACGACCCCGACGAGACCGCCGGCGTCAACGACCGTGCCCAGCTCGCCGAGGTGGAGGCGGCGCTGCGCCGCCGCATCAACCGGCGCTGGATGCGCGACGGCGTCTCGATGACCGACCCCGAGCGCACCTACGTCGACGCCACCGTCGAGCTGGAGCCCGACGTCCATCTGCTCCCGGGCACGATGCTCGAGGGCCGCACGGTGATCGGTGCCCGCTCGGTGATCGGCCCCGACGCCCGGCTCACCGACACGATCGTCGGCGAGGGTGCTGTCGTGCGCCAGACCGTCGCCCACGAGGTCGAGATCGGCGACGACGTCACCGTCGGGCCGTTCGTCTTCCTCCGGCCCGGGACGCGTCTCGCCGCCCGCGCCCACGTCGGGACGTTCGTCGAGATCAAGAACTCCGACATCGGCGAGGGCGCCAAGGTGCCCCACCTGGCGTACATCGGCGACGCCGAGATCGGCGACGGCGCCAACATCGGCGCCGGGACGATCACGGCCAACTACGACGGGCGGGAGAAGCACCGCACGAAGGTCGGGAAGGGCGCCCGCATCTCGTCCAACACCGTCCTGGTCGCCCCGGTCGAGGTGGGCGACGAGGCATACACCGGGGCGGGCGCCGTGGTCACCCGCGACGTGCCCGCGCGCGCGATGGCGAAGGGCGTCCCGGCGGAAATCGACGAAGGCTGGGTCGATCGGCGCGAAGCTGACAGGGACTAGCGGGGACGACCGGGGAACGTGGGCGCGATGGAGCTGGTGACCAAGAAGAACCTCATGCTCTTCGCCGGGCGGGGCAACGAGCAGCTCAGCAAGGAGATCGCCGAGCACCTCAAGGTCCCGTTGGGCGAGATCGTGCTGTCGACGTTCGCCAACGGAGAGCTCTACTGCCGCTTCGGCGAGAGCATCCGCGGCGCCGACGTCTTCATCCTCCAGAGCCACTGCGAGCCGATCAACGAGCGGATCATGGAGCAGCTGCTCATGCTCGACGCCGCCAAGCGGGCGTCCGCCAAGCGGATCACCGCGGTGTGCCCGTTCTACGGCTACGCCCGGCAGGACCGGAAGGCCGAAGGTCGCGAGCCGATCAGCGCCCGGCTGCTGGCCGACTGCATCACGGTCGCCGGCGCCGACCGCGTCGTGACGGTCGATCTGCACACCGGCCAGGCCCAGGGGTTCTTCGACTTCCCCGTCGACCACCTCACTGCGGTGCCGTTGCTCGCCGAACACC
>Ga0209814_10000372_pt1 | contig 14430 bp, 18 predicted proteins | sample SoiMetdeltSBSDD1_FD_187597 | JGI IMG/M metagenome (GOLD analysis project Ga0209814, IMG submission 187597) | Bulk soil microbial communities from a Populus tree surrounding site in Tennessee, USA - Soil MetaG P. deltoides SBSDD1 (SPAdes) (version 2) | ecosystem: Environmental > Terrestrial >... | reverse complement strand
ACGCCGTGCTGAGCGCGTTCGAGCGTGCGGGCTACCCGCGCGCCGAAGCAGAGCGCGTCGTCGGAATGGAAAGCGGTTGGAACCCAGCCGCCGTCAATCGCCAGAGCAACGCCGCCGGCCTGATTCAGTTCATGCCGAGCACGCTGCGCTCGATGGGCTACACCGGGCCGCCGTTTGCGACGCTGTCGCCGCTCGAGCAAGTGCCGTGGATTGAGCGCTACCTCAAAGGCATCGGAAAGCGCTGGAGCGTGCCGGGGGACACGTACCTCGCGATCTTCTCTCCGAAGTTCATGGGCGCGCCCGACGACACGGTTATGTATCCAGTCGGCAGCGCCGCGTGGCGCATGAACCCCGCACTGCGCTCGGGCGACGATGGGCCGATCACTGCTGCGAGCGTTCGGAGGCTCGTGCTCCCGCGTGCCTGAGCACCGAAGCCATGACGTGGCAGCAATTCGCAACCGCCGCGCTCGGGGTTACGGCGATGATTGCCGGCGGCTTTCTCATGACGACACCGGCGGGCGCTCCGTTGATTGCAGCCGGCGGGACGCTCGTCGGGTTTGCGATCCTCGCCGCCGTGCTCGTGCGCCCGAAAGGCCGGCAGATGCCGGAGCTGGAGGCCCGGAAAGAGCTCGAGCGCATGCTGGACGAGACGCTCGACGATCTCCGCCGGGAGCGCGACCCGAGACGGGCCGTCATCGCCGCCTATGCGCGCATGGAGCGCTCGCTCGGCTCGTACGGGCTCGCGCGCAGGCCGGCGGAGGCGCCGCTCGAGTATCTGGGCCGAGTGCTCGCGGAGCTGACCGGCAGCGCGGCGGCCGCCCGCCGCCTCACGGCCCTCTTCGAGCGGGCGAAGTTCAGCGAGCACTCCATCGACGCGAGGATGAAAGAGGACGCGATCGCAGCCGTCGGCGCCGTGCGCGACGAGCTGCGCGCCCTCACCGTCGCATGAGCCGCAAGCTCCTCCCGATCCTCGGCTTCGGGCTGCTCGCAAGCGTTCTCGCCGCCGTCGCCCTCGTCGCCGCTCCCGAGCGTCGAGAGCTGATCCTCGACATCTACGTGCTCGTGTTGGGCGGCATCGCGGTCATCCGGCTGGTCACGCTGACCCGGCGGCGCCGGATGCCGGGCGAGCGCTCGGAGTTCGACGACGCGCTTCATGCGACGCACCGCCCGCCGGTCCGGATCGCGGAGCGGGACAAGCTCGCGCGTGAGGTGCAGCTAGGCATGCAGACCGCGTTTGACCTCCACTACCGCCTCCGGCCGACGCTCGTCGAGATCGCGCGCAACCGGCTCGCGGGCCGTGGAATCTCGTTCGAGAACGAGCGGCGCGCGAAGTCCGTCCTCGGCGACGAAGCGTGGGAGCTGCTGCGGCCCGAGAGGGAGCCGCCCCGTGACCGGAACGCGCCCGGAATCGCAACCGACGAGCTCGGCCGCGTCGTGAGCGTGCTTGAGAGGATTCACTGATGCTGGCGGAGGAGTTCGGCGAACGCTGCGACGTGATCCTGGGCGAGGTCGAGCGCGCCGTGGTCGGGAAGCGCGACGCGCTGGAGCTCGTCTTGCTCGGGCTCCTCGCCGACGGCCATGTCCTGATCGAGGACTACCCGGGGCTCGCGAAGACGCTCATAGCCCGCTCCTTCGCGCAGGTGGCGAGCATGGAGTTCGCGCGGATCCAGTTCACGCCCGACCTGATGCCGTCCGACGTGACGGGCGCGTCCATCTTCGACCAGCGCACGACCGAGTTCGAGTTCCGTCCCGGCCCGATCTTCACGAACCTGCTCCTCGCCGACGAGATCAACCGCGCCCCGCCCAAGACCCAGGCTGCCCTGCTCGAGGCAATGCAGGAGCGGCAGGTGACGAGCGAGGGCGTCACGCGCCCGCTCGATCGCCCGTTCCTCGTCCTCGCGACGCAGAACCCCATCGAGTACGAGGGGACGTATCCGCTGCCCGAGGCACAGCTCGACCGCTTCCTGCTCCGGATCAGCGTCGGCTACCCCGATCGCGATCAGGAGTGGCAGATCGTCGAGCGGCGCGTCGAGCGGGAGACCGACGAGGTCGTGCTCGGTCCCGTCGTCGACCGCGAGGAGCTGCTCGCGCTCCAGGGTGCGCTCGAAGGCGTCCACATCGCCGAGTCGGTCGGCTACTACATCGTGGACGTTGTTGCGGCGACCCGGACCGCGGCCGCGATCGAAGTCGGCTCGAGCCCCCGTGGGACGCTCGCGATTCTGAAGCTCGCCCGCGGCCGGGCGCTCATGGACGGGCGCGACTTCGTGACGCCCGACGACGTGAAGGCCGTCGCCGTTCCGGCTCTGGCACACCGCCTCACGCTTCGTCCGGAGCTCTGGGTGCAGCGGATCCCGGCGGAGCAGGTCGTGCGCGACATCCTCGAGCAGGTTCCTACCCCTGCCGCCGAGGACGTCCCGCAGACAGCGCCGTGACTCGGACGACCTCGCCGAAGCTGACGACGTACGCCGGGCTCGCCGTCTTCGGGCTCCTCGCGGCCGTCGCCCTCGGCAGGCCGGAGCTCGCGGTGCTCGCGGCCCCCTTCGCGCTCGTCCCAGCTCTCGGCCTGCCGCTCGCTCGCGAGCCGTCACTGCGGGCGTGGTCGACAGTGGGCGCGGAGCGGACGGTCGAGGGCGGCACGGTAGGCCTCGAGCTGGAGCTCCGAGCCGAGGCGGCGGTGCCGCACGCCGAGGTTGCGGTTGTGCTGCCGGAGGGCGCGCGTGCCGTCGAGGGCCCGAACCCCGTGCTGGTGCGCGTCGGCGCCGGGCAGACCGTGAGCCTCGAGTGGCAGATCGAGTGCGGCCACTGGGGCGCCTACTCACTGGGTGAGGTTGCGATCCGGTGCCGCGACGCGCTCGGCCTCTTCGTCTACGAGCAGAAGGTGGGCGACCGTCGGCCGCTCAAGGTCTACCCCTCGGCCGAGCGGCTCCGCTCCGTGCTCCGCCCCCTCGAGACCCAGCCGTCGGCGGGGAACCAGGTGGCGCGCGAGCGCGCCGACGGCATCGAGTTCGCCGACCTGCGCCCGTTCGTCCACGGCGACCGGCTCCGGCGGGTCAACTGGCGAGCGACTGCACGCTCCGGCGAGCTCTGGGTCAACGACATGCACCCGGAGCGGAACACGGACGTGGTCATCTTCCTCGACACCTTCGTCGAGGCGCGGCGCGGGGATGCCGGGACGCTGGACCTGGCGGTGCGCGCGGCCGCGACGCTGGCCGAGCGGTACCTCGCCCACCGGGACCGCGTCGGGCTCGTGGTCTTCGGCGGGATCCTGAACTGGCTGACGCCGGCGACCGGGATCGTCCAGCGCTACCGCATCGTCGATGCGCTGCTCGACGCCGAGATCCTGCTCAGCTACGCATGGAAGGACATCGACGTCGTTCCGCGCCGGACGCTCCCGCCGCAGGCGCTCGTCGTGGCGGTGTCGCCGCTCCTCGACGAGCGGGCACTGGCCGCGCTCGCCGACCTCCGTCGGCGCGGCTTCGACATCGCCGTGATCGAGGTCTCGCCCGTGCCGTTCGCGCCGCACACTGCGGATGGGGCGGATCCTCTGGTGGAGCGGCTCTGGCTGCTGCGTCGTGCGGCGAGGCGAACGGCATTCCACTCACTCGGGGTGCCCGTGGTCGAGTGGAGAGAGGGCGAGGCGCTCCAGTCCGCGATCGGGGAGGTGGCCTCATTCAGGCGGGCCGCGCATCTCGCACGCCGCTAGTCACAGGGCTCGCCGCGGTGTTGTTCGCCGCAGCCGTCGGCGTCGCTGCCGTCGTGGCGGCCGGCGAGCTTCGACTGCTGGCCGCGGGCCTGTCGGCGAGCGCGACGGCCGTGCTTGCGGCCGGGCTCTGGCGCGGGCGATCGATCGTCGTTCCGTGGGCGCTGCTGGCGCTCGGCGCCGCTGCGGCCGCGTCGTTCGCAGACGGCGGCGACCCAGCACGCTCGCCGCTCTTTGCGGCCGGGTTGCTCGCCGTGGGCGAGCTCTCGTACTGGTCGCTGGAGACGCGGCTGAGCCGGCCCGCTTCCGGCGGAGTCGCTGCCCGGCGCGCCGCGCTTCTCTCCGGGCTCGTCGCGGGCTCGATCGCGATCGGCGCCGTTCTCGTCTCGGTGGCGCGGATCGACGCCGGCGGCGGCCTCGCGCTCGAGGGTGCCGGCGTGGCGGCGGCCGTCGCGCTGGCTGCGGCCGTGCTCGCGCTCAGCCGCCGCGCGGCCTAGGGACGAGTTCCGGCTCAGTCGGCGGACGGCCAGGACGCCACCTCGGCGAGCGCCCAGTCCACCCAGCCGAGGCGCGCGTGAAGCCCCCGCAGCCCGTGCTCGAGCGCAAGTGCGGCTGCCCTCGCGGCCGGTGTCTGAGGGTCGTCTTCCTCGGCAATCGCCTCGAGCTCCTCGAGCTCCAGCTCGAGAAGCCCTTTCTCGCGGCGGAGGTAGGCCTCCGCCTCCTCGTTCTCCAGGAGCCACAGGAGGAAGATGCGCAGGAGCCACTCGTTGCGGCCGAAGCGGACCGGCTCCGTCTCGCGCAGCCACCGGCGGAGCTCGGCCAGTCCACTCGGTGTCGTCTCGTACACCTTCCGGCCGCGAGGGCCGCTCTCGGTCTGGCGGATCAGACCGGCCTCGAGCAGCCGACTCAACTCGGGGTAGATCTGGCTGCGACTCGCCGACCACGCGTAGTTCAGCGACCCGGCGAACGCCTTGGCGAGGCCGTAGCCGGTCTCCGGATTGCGGGCGAGCTGGGCGAGCAGTGCATGCTTCAGCGACATGTCACTTTTGACAGGTCAAGATCGACATGCTGGAATCCTGGCACGTGCTTCGGCTCTCGGTGATCATCGCAATCGCTCTGGCCGCGCTCGGCGTCGCGGGAACGACGTCGGCCGAGGTCGCGCGCCACCCGTGCGTCCCGAAATCCGCGGAGATCCGATTCAGCGCCGCGGACGGAACGAGACTCGCCGGGTATCGCCTCGGCAAAGGCAGGGCGGCGGTCGTGCTCGCTCATCAGTCGCGCGGTGACGCGTGCCAGTGGGCCGGGTACGCGAAGCGCCTTGCCCGGCTCGGCTATCTCGTCATCGCCATCGACTTCCGTGGTTACGGGGACTCGCAGACGCGCGGCGGTCGAGCTGCAGGGCGGCTCGCGGCCGATGTCGCCGCGGCGGCGAAAGCAGCGCGTGCGCGCGGCGCTCGGAAGGTCTTCGCAGTGGGAGCCTCGATGGGCGGCACGGCTGCCCTCGTCTCCGGTGCGAACATCCGGCCTCCGCTGAGCGGCGTCATCAGCCTGTCGGGACCTGCCGTCTACATCGGACTGGACGCACTGAAATCCGCTCCTCGCCTCACGGTGCCGACCCTCTACGTCGTGGGTCAGTTCGATTCGGACTTCGTGCCCGATGCCCAGCGTCTCTACGACGCGACGGCGTCCCATGACAAGGCCGTCCAGGTGCTTCCGGTCGGCCACCACGGCGTCGACCTGGTCCGCTTCGACGCTCGGGCGCGAGCGCTGGTCGAGGGCTTCCTCCGGTCTCACTGACCCCTGAGGTAGATTCGCGCCGGGATGGCGCAAGTCTTGCCCGACGAGCGCGAACTGCGCCGCGTCATCGGCGACGGCGAGGGCATCCCGGACGGCGAGGTCGAAGGGCTCGACGAGAGCGACCTGATCGAGCTCTATCGCTCGATGGTCATGCTCCGCACCTACGACGAGCGCTCCGTCGTCTACCACCGCCAGGGCCGCATCGGCACGTACGCGATCTTCTGGAACCACGAGGCGATGCAGGCGGGCTCGGTCTACGCGCTGGAGCGCGACGACTGGATCTTCCCGAGCTATCGCGAATCCGCGATCGGGCTCCTGCGCGGAATGCCCGTCTCGACCGTTCTCTCCTGGTGGCGCGGCCATCCGGCCGGGTGGTGGAACCCGCTCGACTACAACGTCGCCTCGATCTGCGTCCCGATCGCGACCCACGTCCCGCACGCGGTGGGCCTCGCCTGGGGCAAGAAGCTGCGCGGTGAGCGGGCAGTCGCGATCGCGTACTTCGGCGACGGCGCGACCTCCGAGGGCTCGTTCCACGAAGGCGCGAACTTCGCCGGCGTGATGAAGGCGCCCGCGATCCTCTTCTGCAACAACAACCAGTGGGCGATCTCGACGCCGCTCTCGGCGCAGACTGCCGCAGAGACGCTGGCCGACAAGGCGGCCGGCTACGGGATGCCCGGCGCACGAGTGGACGGCGGCGACGTGCTGGCCGTCTACGAGGCGACACGTACCGCGGTCGAGCGCGCGCGTTCGGGGGAGGGTCCCAGCTTCATCGAGGCGGTCACCTACCGGACAGCCCCACATGCGACCGCCGACGACCAGGCCGCGTACATCGACCTCGAACGGGTCGAGGAGGAGAAGCGGAACGAGTGCGTCGGCCGGTACGAGCGTTACCTGCAGCGCCTCGGCGTCCTGACGGACGAGCGCGCCGAGGAGATCCGCGCCGAGGCGCTCGAGCGGATGCGCGAAGGGATCGCGGCCGCCGAGGCCGAGCCGACGGCAGATGTCGACCTCCTCTTTCGCAACGCCTACGCCAATCCGCCTTCTTCGTTCGATGAGGAGCTGGCTGAGCTCAGGAAGCTTCTCCGGCCGTGAGCGAAAAGCTCCTCATCGAAGCCGTGAACGACTGTTTCCACGTCGAGCTGGAACGCGACGAGAACGTCATGGTGATGGGCGAGGACGTGGGGCGTGCCGGCGGCGTCTTCCGGGCGACCGCCGGCCTGCGCGACCGGTTCGGAGCCGACCGCTGCGTGGACACGCCGCTGGCGGAGGCCGGCATCCTCGGCACCGCGATGGGCCTCTGCATGGCCGGCTGGCGGCCGGTGTGCGAGATGCAGTACGACGCGTTCAGCTACCCCTGTCTCGACCAGCTGATCACGCACGTCGGGCGGTATCGCTGGCGGACGGGAGGCGCGATGGACTTCCCCGTCACGATCCGGATGCCGTACGGCGGCGGCGTCAAGGCACCCGAGCTCCACGACGACTCGCCCGAGGCGTACTACGCGCACACACCGGGCGTGAAGGTCGCGATCCCGTCGACTCCGGCAGACGCGAAGGGCCTCCTCGCCTCGGCGATCCGCGAGCCCGACCCGGTCGTGATCCTCGAGCCCAAACTCCACTACCGGACGATGCGCGGCGAGGTGCCCGAGGGCGAGTACACGGTGCCTCTCGGCGAGGCGCGGCTCGCCCGCGAGGGGACCGACGTCACCCTCGTCGCCTACGGCTCGATGGTGCCTCTCTGCGAGCAGGCCGCCGATGGCCTGGACGGAGAAGCGAGCGTCGAGGTGCTCGACCTCCGCACGTTGAAGCCGCTGGACGAGGACGCCCTCCTCGAGTCCGCCGCCAAGACCGGCCGCGTAGTGATCGTCCAGGAGGCGCCGCGCACTGCGGGGTTCGGCGCCGAGCTTGCGGCAATTCTCGCCGAGAAGGCGATTCTCGACCTGCGCGGACCGGTGATCCGCGTGACCGGCTACGACGTGCCCTATCCGTACTGGCAGATCGAGGACGCCTACATGCCGTCCGTCGAGCGGGTGACCGACGCCGTCCGGAAGCTGCTCGAGTTCTAGATGCGCCGGACGCTCGTCTGGCGGGGAATCGACGAGCCGCGAATGGAGATCGCCCGTGCGGAGCTCGACGGCGGCGAGCTGAGCGCGAACGGGACGATGATCGGCGCCGGCTACGAGCTGCGCTACGAGCTCGAGCCGGGGCGGCTTCAGGCCCGGGTCGTCGACGGGGCCGAGGTCGACGTCGATCTGGACGGCACCGACTACTTCGATCTCAACTTCTCGCCGCTCTTCAACACGCTGCCCCTGCTGGACGGTCTCGAGCAGGCCGCCGACTTCGTGATGTCCTTCGTCGTGGTGCCGAGTCTCGAGGTCGTTCGCTCCGAACAGCGATACGAGCCGCTCGGCGACCGGCTCGTGCAGTACAGCTCGGGCGACTTCGTGGCGGAGATCGAGTTCGACGACGACGGGTTCGTCACGCGGTACCAGCATCTCGCCGAGCGAGTGCGCTGATGGCGCTCCACGAGCTGCCCTGCGAGCCGTGGGCGCTGCACGGGCACTTCTCGCGCGACCTCGAGCCGGTGCTCACCGTCGATCCGGGCGACACGGTCCGGATCTCGACCCCGAACCATGCGTGGGATGTCGAGCCGGACGAGAGCATCACGGCGCGGAGCCCGGAAATCGACACCGGCCACGCGCTGGCGGGGCCGATCGAGGTACGCGGTGCGAGGGCCGCTCAGACGCTCGTCGTCCGGATCGAAGAGGTACGCCCGTCGCACTGGGGCGTCACGCACGGAGGCGAGGACCATGCCGTCTACTGGGATCTCAGGGCAGGGATCGGCCGCGCGCTGGACCGCGAGCTCGACCTCGAGCCGTTCCTCGGCGTCATGGGCATGCCGCCGCCGGAGCCCGGCGTCCACTCGACGATCCCGCCGCGGCGCTGGGGCGGGAACATCGACTGCAAGGAGCTCGTGGCGGGTACGACGCTCTACTTGCCGATCCCCGTCGACGGCGCGCTCTTCTCCGCAGGCGACGGGCATGCGGCGCAGGGTGACGGCGAGGTTTCGGGCACCGCGATCGAAACCCCGGCGCAGGCCCGCCTCACGCTCGACGTCGACGAGGACCTTCGGCTCGAGTGGCCCGTCGCGCGGATCCGCGGTGCCTGGCTGACCTTCGGGATGGACGAGCACCTGGGGCGGGCGGCGAAGATCGCGGTCGACGGAATGGTCGCGCTGATGGGCCGCGAGCTCGGCGTCTTCGGCGGCGACGCGCTCGTCCTCGCCAGCGTCGGGGCCGACCTGCGCGTGACGCAGGTCGTGAACGGGACGCTGGGCGTCCACGCGGTCCTGCGGGACGACGCCTTCCGTTGAGCGAGCGCCTCCGGCTCTGGTTCGAGCGCGGCCCGTCCGGCTACTACCTGCGGGACGCAGCCACGGGGAACCCGGTCCGGTGGGAAGACGAGCGGATTCGAGTCGTTCCCGCCGCCGGCGTGACGTATCGCGCCGAAGCGCTGCCGGACCCGTCGTTCGACCCCGGCCGGCGTCTCGTGCTGGTCCCCGAGCCGGAGAACGAGCACGACGCGAACGCCGTCGCGATCTGGAACGAGGAACGGACGCTCCAGGTCGGATACGTCCCACGCGAGATCGCGCCGGAGTTGCGCGGAGACGAGCAGGCCGTCTCGCTCTGGCGGTTCGAGGGCGGTCTGCGCGTGCTGATCGCCCCTGCCGACGCCTGGCTGGGAGTTCCAGGGTCGTGAAGCTGACGATCCGGCTTGCTTCCGCGGAAACCTTTGCCGAGATGGCGACCTGGCGGTACGAGCGTCCGTACGACTTCTACGACGGCGACGTCGATCCGGTGCTCAATCCCGAGCGCTTCTACGAGGCGCTGGACGAGGACGGCTCGCTGGTGGGGAACTACTACTTCGAGCAGAAGGGCGACGCGCTCGAGATCGGTCTGGGACTGCGTCCAGACCTGACCGGTCGCGGGCTCGGTCTGGAGTTCCTGCTCGCGGGGATCGAGTTCGGCCGGCGGCGCTTCGGCCTTTCGCGGGTCATCCTCAACGTCGCAGCCTTCAACGAGCGGGCGATCAAGGTCTACGAGCGGGCGGGATTCCGCGAGACCGGGCGTCACAACCGGCGGTTCGACCGGTGGGGCGAGGTCGAGTTCGTCGAGATGGAGCAAGCCGCCGACGGCGGGTAGGTTTCGCCCAGTGCCTCTCCCGGCAATGCTCGCCGGCTTCTGGCCCGCGATCACGCGGCGCCAGAGCCCACCCTCGTCCTTACCAAGGCTGACAGCCTTGGCTGCGGCCGAGTGCGGCCTCTGGCTTGGTGCTCACGACCCAGAATTCCGGCAGCATCACCGGAAGAGGCACTGATGCCCTACGAGTTCAAGCTGCCGGATCTCGGCGAAGGTCTCACAGAGGGCGAGATCGCGCGCTGGCTCGTCCAGGAGGGCCAGGAGATCGCGGAGGACGACCCGCTCGTCGAGGTGCAGACCGACAAGACGACGGTCGAGATCCCCTCGCCGGCCGCCGGGAAGGTGGCGAGCATCCTCGTCGAGGAAGGCAAGGTCGTCCCGGTCGGGACCATCCTCGTGGTCATCGGCGACGGAGCGGTGCCGCGGACAGAGGAGCAGCCGCGCGCCGAGCCGGCGCCCGCGCCGCAGCCGCCGCCGACCTCCACCGAGCCGTCGCGACTTCGTGCGACCCCGCTGATCCGGAAGATCGCGCAGGAGCTCGGCGTGGACCTTGCAGGCGTCGACGCCACTGGGCCACAGGGCCGGATAACCGAGGAGGACGTGCGTCGCGCCGCGGCGGGCCCGGCGGAAGGGAGGCGCGAGCCGGTCCGGGGCGTCCGGCGCCTGATCGCCGAGCACATGGCCCGCGCGCACCGCGAGGTCCCGCCTGTGACCTGGGTCGAGGAGTGCGACTTCGGGTCCGTCGACCTGAAACTGCTCGTCCCGACCGTGCTGAAGGCGACGGCCGAGGCGCTGCAGGAGTTCCCGGAGCTGAACGCGCGGCTCGAGGGCGACGAGATCGTCTATCTCGACCGGTACGACCTCGGCGTCGCCGTGCAGACCGACCAGGGGCTCGTCGTCCCGGTCGTGCGGGCCGTCGACACGCGATCGGTGGAGGACCTGGACGCCGAGGTGCGCCGCCTGGCGGAGGCCGCCAGAGACGGCTCGCTGGCCGCGGAGGAGCTCCGCGGCTCGACCTTCACGCTCACGAGCGCGGGGAAGCTCGCCGGGCTGTTCCAGACGCCGATCGTGAACCATCCGGAGGTTGCCATCCTCAGCCTCGGCCGGATCGCACAACGCCCGGTCGTCCGGGACGGAGAGATCGTCGTGAGGCCCGTCGGCTACGTGGCGCTCACGTTCGACCACCGCGTGGTCGACGGCGCCCGGGCGGCGGAGTTCGGGCTCGCCGTTCTCCGCCGCCTCGAGCAGCCTTCCTCTTCCTAGTTAGTGGTCGTCACCGTGGTGCTTGGGCCGGTTCTGGCCGCGGATCTCGCCGCCGGGCGCGCGCCCGCTGGGCGGAGGTCCGGCCGAGCCGGTGTGGACGTTCGTGTACGTCTCGCCCTTCCGCATCGCGCGGAGGAGGTCGACGAAGTTGCCCGGCTCGACTCCCTGGCCGGCAGGTCCGGTGATGTCAGGCGCTTCGATGCTGCCCTCGATTGTTCCGTCGGGGCCAGGAGGACACGGCGGCTGCGTCGTGCCGCCGCAGAGCCAGGCGCTGATGCCGCCGGACTCGTGGCGCGAGCCGATGTGGATATGCGCCATGAACGCCGGGCCTTCGAGGTCCTCGTAGGTCAACTTGAAGTCGATCCTGGTCGCGCTGACGACCTTGGCGCGGAACGTGCCCTTGCCGGTCGTGACCTGCGACGGATCCTCCTCCCACCCGTTCAGGCGGGCGGAGAAGCTCTTCTTGTCGCCTTTGCCGTGGCCTCGGTCGGCGAAGGCGACCGCGGAAACGGCGAGCACGCCGATGACGACGGCGAGCCCGAGAAGCACAAACTTCCTCATCTCCCCTCCTTGGTCGGTTCGACAGTCTTACGCAAGCCACGGTAATTCAGATCGGTTGGGGAGCTTGCGTGGTCGACGGCGCCCGGGCGGCGGAGCTCGGGCTTTCCGTTCTCCGCCGCCTCGAGGTGCCTGGCCGCTAGCTAGTCGTCACCGTCGTCCTACTCGCCGAACAGTGGCGGGCCTGTGTACTCCTTCTGGTCTCGATCGCCGATCTGGCCGCGGACCTCGCCGGCGGGGAACTTCGCCGAGTGGACATTGGCGTAGGTGTGTCCCACCAGCACCGCTGCCTTGAACTCGTTCCAGTTGCCGGCTTCAATGCCGCGATCCGGGTTTCCGAGTTGCACGTCGCCCGGTGTGAGCGTGCCGCTCACCGTTCCGCCGTCGGGCCCGAATGCCGGGCACGTCGGGAACGGCGGAGAGCCAGGAGGCCGAGGAGGCGGGACCGGCGCAGCGGCCGGGTCGCCGTCGCAGAGCCAGACCTGGATCGGCCCGTTCGCCGCCCTCTGGGCGAAGTGGATGTGCGCCTGCGTCACAGGCGTCTCGATACCGCGGTAGCTGAGGACATAGTCCGCGGTGTCGTCCTTGTTGAACTTGATGTGGAAGCTGCCGAAGCCGGTCGTCGAGATCGACGTGACTTCCTGGTACCCGTTCAGCCGGGCCCCGTTGTGGCTGCTCCCGTCATCGTCGTCCGCCGTCGCTACGGCCCCGACCCCCAGAACGCCGAGCGCGACAAACGCGAGGATGACAACCTTCCTCATCTCCCCTCCTTGGTCGGTTGGAGGGAGTTACGGAGGTCCACCCCGATCGGTTCTTGGCGCGAAAGGGTGCGGAACGGCTCCCTGCGGCTAGGAGCCGCCCCGCATACCCTGTTTCCCCCGCCCTCTGAGCAGCCCAAACCTCCCCGCGTACACTGGCCGCCTGATGGCTGACGTCTACTGGATCGGCGTCTTCCTGGGCCTCGGCCTCGGGGTCGGGATCCTCCTGGCAGGCGTGCTCGGCGGCACGCGCGCAGGGCTGCTGGTGGCGATCGGGCTCGCCGCCGTCATCGGCTTCGCGCTCGGGATCTGGCTCGGCGACGAGCCGGACGCGGCGGCCGGGGCGCTCGGAGGGATCTTCGGCGCCGTCTCCACGGGGGAGATCGTGCGGGGCGCGCTTCGACGCGGCGGGGCCCGCCTCGGAACAGCCCTTCTGGTCGCCACAGCAGCCGTCGCCGTGGCGGTGCTCGCCCTCATACCGCTCGTCGGTTACCTGGCGTTTCTCGCGTTGCCCTTCCTCGCAGTTCGGCTCCGCCGCCGCCGGCCCGAACGCTACGCAGGGCTTCGCACGCTCGCGGACTGATGTCCAAGAAGCTGATCCTCGTCGTCATCGACGGGCTGACGCCGGAGGTCTTCGAGCAGGCGGTCGAGCGGAGGACGGCACCGACGCTCGCGGAGCTTCATGCGGCCGGGAGCTATGCCCGCGCAGTGTCGACGTTTCCCTCGCTGACTCCGGTCTGCATGGCCACGCTCGCGACCGGGGCACATCCGGACGTGCACGAGATCCCCCATCTCGTCTGGTACCACCGCGGGGAGGGACGGCTCGTCGAGTACGGCTCCTCCTTCGGCGCGATGCGGGCTGCGGGAACCCGGCGCGCGATCCGTGACGCGATCGTCGAGATGAACGCGCACCATCTGTCCCGCAACGCCACGACCGTCTTCGAGTCGCTCGAGGACGCAGGCCTCACCGCCGCGGCGGTGAACACGCCCTGCTACCGCGGTCGGACGCGGCACGTTCCGACCGTCCCCGGGCTCGTGCGCCCGGTGGACGGTCCCCGCCGCTTCTTCTACTTCAGCCTCTTCGAGTCGGACGTCACCGGCGCGCCGCTTGCGATCCGGACGCGAACGGGCGGGTCGATCGACGCCTACGCAGCGGCGGTGGGTCGATGGCTCGTCACTCGCGACGGATTCGACTTCCTCTTCTATTACCTGCCGGACTACGACTACGCCTCCCACGCGCTCGGCCCCGGCGGCGCCGAGGAGGCGCTCCGGCGGAGCGATCAGGCAGTGGGCGCCCTCGTGGAAGCGGCCGGCGGCCTGGACGAGTTCCTGCAGCGCTACGCCGTCGTCGTGTGCTCGGATCACGGCCAGACCCACGTCGATCGTGTGGCGCGACTCCAGGACTGGGTCGGCGACGAGGGGCTGGTGACCGCGTCGAACCGGGCGGGCATGGTCTACACCGCCGGGCCGCGCAGGATCGCCGAGCGACTCGCGCGCGAGGATGCCGTCGACATTGCGCTGTTCATGGAGGACGGCGCGGCCGTCGCGTTGCGGGACGGCGGCGAGCTACAGCTCGGTGCGGATTCCGACGGTTGGCAGATCCGTGCGCGGCGGGCGCTTGCGAACCCGAACGCCGGCGACGTGCTCGTCTCCGCGGCCGCGGGCGTCGAGTTCGCCGATCTCGGCGGCCGCCACCACGCCGGCGGCGGCTCGCACGGCTCGCTGCTGGAGGGCGACTCGTTCGTCCCCATGCTCACGGTCGGCACCGAGGACCCGCCGGGGGAGATCGCCGGCGTCGCGCCGCTCGTCCTCGGGCACTTCGGGATCGAGGCTCCGGCGTATGCCCGCGCAGCCTGAGATCCAGCTTCGGAGGATGGTCGACGAGCAGCTGCGCGGCCGCGATATCGCGGACACGAGGGTCCTCGAGGCGATGGAGCGCGTGCCGCGCGAGGCGTTCGTCCCACCCGACCTGCGGCCGCGTGCGTACGACGACGCTGCGCTGCCGATCGGCTCCGGCCAGACGATCTCCCAGCCGTACATGGTCGCGAGGATCCTTCAGGAGCTCGGCCTCGACGGCGACGAACGCGCGCTCGACGTCGGCACCGGCTCCGGCTACCAGGCCGCCGTGCTCGCGCAGCTCGCGCAGGAAGTGCACTCC
>Ga0209814_10000368_pt1 | contig 14464 bp, 12 predicted proteins | sample SoiMetdeltSBSDD1_FD_187597 | JGI IMG/M metagenome (GOLD analysis project Ga0209814, IMG submission 187597) | Bulk soil microbial communities from a Populus tree surrounding site in Tennessee, USA - Soil MetaG P. deltoides SBSDD1 (SPAdes) (version 2) | ecosystem: Environmental > Terrestrial >... | reverse complement strand
AGGTAGCCGTGCTCGGTGGTGTAGCGACCCATGCTGGCACCGACGGCGATAACGCAATCGGCTTCCTCGAACAGCCTCATCGAGGCACGCGTGCCGTAGGTCCCGGAGATGCCGGCATGAAATTCGTCTTCGGCGAGCCAGCCCTTCACCATCAAGGTCGTGGCGATCAACGCGCCGATGCGCCCAGCGAGTTTCTTCACGGCGTCGCCTGCGCCCGCCCACATCGCGCCGCGCCCGACGAGGACCACCGGATGCTTCGATCCGGCGATGATGTCGGCGGCTTTTTCAATCTCTGCAGGATCCGGATGGACTACACGCTTTGGGAGCACCGTGGAAGACGGCTTGTACGGCTCATCGTCGTCCTCGAACGTCTTCTGCTGGATGTCCATCGGCGCGCTCAGCATGATCGGGCGGGACTCGAGCTTGGCGCGGTAGAACGCCTTGCGTACACAGTCGTCCGCCAACTCCGGGGACGTGATGCGGATGAAGCCGGTCTCGCAGCTGGCTGCAAACGCCGCCTGGTCCATGCGTTGAAGGTACTCGTCGTCATTCGAGGGAAATTCGCCGCAGAACGCGACCAGCGGCGACGCGGCGCGGCTGGCGGTGAGCAGGGCAGTGGCAAGCTGCGAGACGCCCGGCCCGCAGGTCGTGGTGGCAACCCCTGGCGTGCGCGTCACGCGCGCCCAGCCGTCGGCCATGCCGAGTCCAGCGCCTTCATGGCGCACTTCGAGCATCTTGACGCCGCCGAGCCTGTCCAGCTCGTGCATCCAGTACATGTTGCCGTCCCCCATGATGCCGAAGACATGCGTGACGCCTTCGGCGATGAAATCGGCGGCGAGCCTCTGGTACACCTTCATACTTCCTCTCCTTTATTCTTGTGATGAGTAATCGGCGATGCCGGATGCGCGTTAGCCAAAACGTAATGCGTGATCAATCCTTGATACGGGATGAAAGACTTTGCTCTTAGCATCTACACGGTCGCCTTGGCGCAGCGCGCGGCGAGCCGCTCCGTGAATTCGCCGGTCATGCGCTTGACCACCAGCGTGGCGCCGGACTCGACCAGCGAGGCGAGTCGGCCGGAAATCTCGACCTGCGCGTCGATGGGAACCACCGACGAGCCCGGTCCCTGCCCCGCCACGACCTTGAAAGTCATCGCCGTTTTCACCCGCGTACCGCCCTGGTCGTCCCTGCCGCGCGAGGATACGTGCCCGGTCATCGCTGTGCCATCCAGCTCCAGCGCGACCTTCGCGCGAAAAGTCACTCTGGCCGGTCCGAACTTCACTGTCAGGGCCGCATCGTACGAGCCGTCGTCGAGCCGGTCGCCCAGTTTGGCCCCCGGCATGCATTCGACCACTGCGCGCGGGTCCGACAGCACGTCCCACACGATCCGCGGCGCCGCTGGCACCTCTACACATTCGCTGATTTCAATCATTTGTTTTGCTGAGGTACAGTATTCGATAACGTTCAGCAGTGTCAACTTGGGGTCGTGATTTAGTTAGCCAAAGATCTCTTACTTCGTTCGAGATGACAGATCTATTAGTTTTTGTCGTTCGGAGCAGTAGCGAGGAATCTTTCTCACCGATGAAAGTCGTGCGAAGGCAAACTGAACCACTACCCAATTTGGCCATAGCTTTCAAACAGGGCTGGACTTCGCGCGACCGCCCGGGGTAAGAAGGGATCAAACAATCCGTTCGTGCCGCGGCTCTAGAAGCATGAACGGAGTTTTCGCAGTCTATCGTATACGGGAGGCTGTCTTGAAACTTGCTCTGTTCCAGAAAACCGGAAGCGCTGAGGTATTACCGGGACTGATTACTCAGGGTGGCGTCGTGAGCGTTGCCGATCTCGTATCGCCTGGCCCCACGCCTCAGTTGACGATGACGGGAATCATCGACGATTTCGAGCGCTTGCGTCCAGGTCTGGAGCGCCGTGCACGCGACGGTGATGCGACGCCGCTCGCCGACGTGCGTCTGCGCGCCCCGTTGCCGCGGCCGGGGAAGATACTCGCGTGCATCGCCAACTACTGGGAGCACGGCGCGCTCGAAGCCCGGCCGCTCAACATGTTTCTGAAGAATCCGGATGCGGTGATCGGGCCGAGCGATACCATCGTGTTGCCGGAATTCACTGAGCCATGGATCTTCATGCACGAGGCGGAGCTTGCGCTCGTCATCAAGGGGCCTGCCAAGAAAGTGAAAGCTGAGAACTGGCGCAGCGCTGTTTTCGGCTACACGGGAATGATCGATGTGTCGGCGCGCGGCGAGGGCCGGCGGACATGGAAGGCGGGCAGTTGGCTCGGAAAGTCGTTCGACACCTTTGCACCGCTCGGGCCGTGCATCGCGACCCTCGACGAGATCCCGAATCCCAACGATGTGCTCGTGCGCTTCTGGGTCGATGGACAACTGCGGCACAACTACAACACCGATGACATGGAGCACCTCGTACCGGAGCTCGTCGAGTTTGCCTCGACCATCATGACGCTCAACTCCGGCGATATCATCGCCTGCGGCACCAACCACGAAGGCCTGGGGCCGTTGCAAGACGGTGAGATCGTCGACTTCGAGATCCAGCACATCGGGCGCATGCGGCTTAACGTCTTGGATCCGCTCAAGCGCAGCTGGGAGAAAGGCATTTACATGGGGGCGGATTCAACCAACCCGGATGCCGTCAGGCGCAATCGGCCGCAGACGCCGCGTTGACATTCTGCCGGTCGTGGACCGTTCGGGTGGGGCCTGTGTATTGACTTATGAGGACGAATTGCCGCGACAGGGTACTTACTGTCTGCATTCAGGTTTCACCCTGATCCAAGAGGATTCCCTCCGGGTGACGCGAAGAATGTCTATGGGTCCGCCAACTGCTTTAGGGTTGGTCGCGATCGCGGCATCGACAAGTGCCTCTGCATTTTTTGGCAATCCATCGTCTTTGTTAAACCTCGTCTCCGTCCAATATTTTGTCTCCATTGCGTCCCTTTCTCCCAAAAAGAACGGTACGAGTGTCGGATCCTGGCAGTCACCAGGACACATCCATCTGGTAGCGATTATCGAAACCTGCGGCTCATCTTGCGCTCTAAACTGTAGATGATGAACGACCATAACTTCACGCTCGATTCCAAAAAAGACAACATCAGATTTCGAAAGGATGGAGAAATTCCGTTTGAAATGTTCTGGGTTATCACGTTGCCGCTCGCCTAAATTTTTCACAAGAAACGATGCAATAGAGCGTTGAAATACATCCACATTTTCTTGTATGGAAAGATCAGCTTTGTGCGATCTAAGCACGGCATGCTCTACAGTGAAAATCTCGCCCTGAGGTGGATCAGCCGCTTTGCCCGTCAGAGGATCCACCACGCCACGGTATCCAGCGACAGCGAAATAGAAATGATCGCGTATTTTGTGGATCTTGCAGACGTCACGAAAACTTACGAACCCCGGTAACAACACGTCTATGGTTTGCTTGCTGTCCGCTGCGGCGACAATCTCGTCCGGTGTCCTGATAAGGGCGATTGCAGTCGCACCCAGATACTGTGGTATCAGTAGCCATATCACGGCTAAACCCACCATCCACAAATAAGGACCAGTATCTGTAACGCGCACAACTTGTGGCCTCCACTTAGACTTCGCCCAAGCAACTCATGAACATCGTCGATTCCGCGCTGACTGCGAATCTTCAGATAGTCTCCTGCTAACAACGCGTAAAAGTCTTGTTGGGTTTAGCCGTGCGAAACGCAGAGCTGGCAAAAGCGACCTCCATCCCTTGGCACTCTAACCATTGCTATACAGCGCCGCAATAGTAAAATGGTTCACAGCTTGGGTCTCGAAACGTGCCAGAGGAAATTGACCATGCCGATCTACGAATACTTGTGTCTCAACTGTAAGAAGCCTTTTTCGTTTCTCGTGGGGGTCGTTGCCGACTCGGGAGAGCCCCAGTGCACGCGCTGCGGCGGCAAGAAACTTCGCAAGCTCATTTCGCGAGTGGCGCGGGTGCGCTCCAAGGAATCATCGCTCGAAGATCTCGCCGATCCGAGCAAGTTGGGCGACATGGACGATCCAAAGGCGATGGCTCGCTGGGCCAAAGAGATGGGAAAAAGCATGGCCGACGAAACCGGCGAGGAACTCCCCGAAGATTTCGATGAGATGATGGAAGACGGGGCGCGGGGAGAAGCAGACGATGAATAAAAACTACGTTACGATCGGCGGTGCCTAAATTTTTTGTCCGGAAGTCATGCGTGATATTTGCTCTTCTCCACAGCGGAAACAACGGCGTCAGAGCCATCCGGCTCGAGACGATCAAACATATCGTCGGATTTCGTCCAGCGGACAATCTCTTCATCCGTTGCGTTGCGGCTCAGGCGGGTTTCGTTTTGTCTTTTTCATTTCCGAAACCTCCGATAGCGGTTTCGCTAGAGACGAAAGAAGCGTTCTGCGTTTTTGCCAAGGATCTTTTCCTTGACTCGCTCCGGCATATCGCTCCTCTCGCGCCAGCGAGTGACGTAGTTTTCTTCTGCGGAGGGGTCGCCGTGAGGGAAGTCAGAGGAGCACATAAGGCCATCCTCTCCCACATGCTTCAAGAGATAATCAAAATCCTCGTCTCCTTCGCAGTTCACAAACGCCCGTCCCGAACGGAAGAATTCCTCCGGATCGCGGTAATAGCGGCGGTCAATTGCATTATCGACGGGCCGTCGTTGCCCTTGATAGAAAAGTACGGTGGGCGGCTCTACCCGGCGCCTGATCTGCTGCATCGCGTAGGGGACCCAGGCTGAGCCGGTCTCCAAGAAACCAAGCCGCAGCTTGGGAAAACGGGTCAGCAGGCCGGCGCCCATGGTGTACATGAAGCCCCACATCACGGGAACAATGGCCGAACAAAAGAACGCATGGGAATCGGAAAAGAGCTGAGTTACCTGCGGCGAGCCCCAGCCGAGATGAACGCAAAGGGGGAGGTCAAGTCCCGCGGCTTCCTCATAGATTGGAAAGAACTCCGGATCGGCCAAATTCCGCTCCCACACCATTCCCATGGTGAAAATACCCGAAGCGCCCAGATCGCTTGCCCTGCGCATCTCCTTGACCGCAGCCGCCGGGTCGCGAAACGGGAGCAGCGCTACCCACCTGACTCGGCCTTTTGACTTGGCGCAGGCTTGACCGACGTAGGTGTTGTAGGCGTGAAACAGCGCACCTTCGAGTTTCACATCCTCCGCTACGGCGGCGAGAAACATTGTGGGGAAGACTATCTGGCAGTCGATGTGGAACCGATCCAAGTCGGACAACCGAGCTTCCATGTCTTCGAGGGTCTGCGACCCAAGGGACACATCGATCTTTTTCGACCGTTCCGTCCACGACATCGACGCGGTGGTACGTCCACGGCTGCCAATGTTAGGAACGCTTTTTCCCTCGATGAGCCAACAGCCGTTGAAGTCACCCCGGACCGTGTCCGCCGGTAAGTGGACCGGGATCGGACGTCTGAGATGGAACTCCTCGGGAAGATGCTCAAACATGCCTTCCGGCTCAATGATATGTCCATCGGCGTCAATCACGCTCATTGCGTCTTCCTCCTCTCGTTCATTCTTAACTGAAGTCAGTCTATTCGTGGCGCAAAACTCCTGTCAAGCCATTTTTTTCTGACTGATTGGCGTTGCTGTGACGGGACGGAGAACAATCCAGAGTGGGTCATCGCGTCCCCATTTCAACCGGCTCACCCTTGGGCTTGGACAAAAGAAAAGGTTGTTGCGAATATCGAAACCTGATTTAATCGTCGCCGCATCCCAACAGCGTTGGCAGTCCTTGGTGGCGAGAGACTAGAAAGCAGAAACTCCAAAATCCTAGGAGGCCATTATGCTCTGGACGACGTCGCGTTCGTTGCTGGTGGCGGCATTGTTCCCAGGTCTCCTGGTCCCATCCGCTTTCCCCCAGGATTCGTTTTACAAAGGAAAGACTGTTCGGTTTATCGTCGGCGCACCGCCCGGTGGTGGCTTCGATACCTATTCGCGCGCTATTACCCGGCACATCGAGAAGCATATTCCCGGAAATCCCACGATGTTGGTCGACAATATGCCGGGCGCGGCCGGTTTGGTTGCGGCCAACTACGTGTATAAAGCGTCGCGGCCTGATGGCCTCTCGGTTGGCACCTTTGTTGGCGGCTTGTTTTTACAACAGATGCTCGGACGGAATGAGTTGGTCGATGCCTGTCCAGTGGAAAAAGAAGCAAACTGGATCACCGAAATTGACCAACCGTTATCAACCCACTTCAATTCGTGAGTCTGCGAATCGAAAAAGACTATTTGAAGAAACAGAGTGACAGACGAGAATAGCAAGCCTATTCGGACTTGAAAGCACTATGCGCCCACGCGGTCGACCAATGATAAACCAATTGAGGAGCTGACATCGGACCGAAAAGTAGCCAGTCCCCTTTAATGTGTTCCCTCAGTTGCTGCAACCTCACCGAGCGTTGACATTCTAGCCGCTTATTCGGTAGTCTTCACTCGAAGTTTTCCGATCGTTGCATCGTTGGAGGTAAACTTAAATCATGCGAAGTCACATAGCGTACAAAAAAGTTTTCATCGGAGCTTGTCTATGGCTCTTGGCGATTCCCGGTTTGAGCAACGCTCAAAAGATCAAGCTTGGTTCTTCGCTCAGTCCTCCATCGCTGGATTCCATAACGCCCTATGTCGCAATTGAAAAAGGCTTTTTTAAAAAGAACGGCGTAGACGCTGAAGTCGTAGAGTTTCGCGGCGACGCGACGCATGTCAAGGCGCTGTTATCGGGTGAGATTGATCTTTCCATCAATGCGGGCGCGACCGAAGGCATGGTGAGTGCTTCAAAGAAGGCGCCAGTTAAACTATGGGTTGTTGTCAACCCAATCACTCCGTATCATTTTGTTGCGCGTAAAGAGGCGGGCACGACGCTCCAGGCGCTAATTGGAAAAAACATCGCCGTATCGGGTATCGGCGCAATCTCCTATCACATTCCTCGGATCGTCCTTGAGCGGAGCGGTATCGATCCGGAGAAGTTCAAATACGTCGCTGTGGGTTCTCCCGCGGACCGTTTCAAAGCTCTCGTCGCCGGCAAAGTGGACGCGACGGTCGTCACGAACACAGAGGCCGCGAAATTGGCGAGCTATCCGGACATCATTGATCTTGTCAACGTTCCTAAAGTCGTGCCGGAAATCCCCTACGAGTTCGGAATGGCGAGAGAAGAATACATTCAAAAAAATGCCGACACGATTTACAAACTGACCAAGGCGATCATTGAATCCAATCGATGGATCGCCGCCAACAAAGTTGGCACGGTGGAAGTTGCGAAGAAAATTTTGCCGGAAGAATCAACCGAGGTATTAACCAAAGCCTATGAGATGGCGGACCCACGTTTATGGGGCGTCAACGGAGACATCTCGGAAAAATCCTACGACTTCACGGTTGAGTTTCTCAAGAAAGTCGGTTACCTCGAAACACCGGTACCATTCAAGGATTTCTTTGACCGGCGCTTCGTTGACCGGGCGATCAAGGAACTCGGGAGAAAGTGAACGGCGAATGCCGACGCCCGTTCCAGGGTTTTGGTGGTTGAATGCTGGAGGTTCGGCAGCTCAGCAAAGTCTTCTTCGAACAGAACGATCCACGGAAGCCTGGGCTTGTCGCGCTCTATAACGTTTCTGTTTCCATTGGAAAAAACGAATTCGTGTCGCTACTCGGCCCGAGTGGCTGCGGCAAAACCACTTTGATTCGAATCATTGCGGGCTTGATTCCGGCGGACCGTGGCGTGGTGCTGGTTAGCGGTCGCGCCGTTACAAATCCGGGCCGTGACCGCTGCATGGTTTTTCAACAGTTCGGTCTGCTTCCCTGGCGGACTGTTTTGAGCAACGTCGAGTTCGGCCTCGAGATCGAAGGTGTGCCGACGGAACAGCGCCGCGAAGCTGCGGAAAAATATCTCGAGCTAGTCGGCCTCAAAGGTTTTGAACACTATTATCCGCACCAGATCTCCGGCGGCATGCAACAGCGCGTCGGCATTGCGCGCGCGTTGTCGAAAAAACCTGACATTCTCCTCATGGACGAGCCATTCGGCGCCGTTGACGCGCAGACGCGCGAACAGTTACAAGAGGAGCTGCTCAAGATCTGGAGCCAGACCGACACGACCGTACTCTTTGTTACCCACAGCATCGATGAGGCCGTCTATCTTTCGGACCGAGTCGTGGTGATGCAGGCTCGGCCGGGCCGGATCAAGGAAGAAGTCGCCGTCGATCTGCCACGTCCGCGATGGGAGGGCGATGTAAAGTCAGACCCGCGGTTTGCGCAACTGCGTGCTCATCTCAGAGAATCTCTTCGAGGCTAACGATGACCGGTGCATCCGACGAACAACTGATTGATGAACTTGGCCTCCGGCACGAGCGCCGCTGGTCTATTTATGACCATCCAAATCTGATTCGAACTGCGTCAGTGATCGTCTTTCTTATTCTCTGGGAAATCTACGGCCGGCGCACAGATCCGATTCTCTTCACTTACCCGACCGCAGTTGCAGTGGCATTTTGGAAACTCCTCATTTCAGGCGAACTGGCGCACCAACTGCTGGTGAGCTTGAGCGCTCTCGCTGCAGGCTTCGGAGCCTCGCTCGTTCTCGGCGTTATCTTGGGACTGGCCATGGGCAGGTCACGGCTGGCCGAGGCAACACTGGAGCCGCACATCAACGCCCTCTATGCTACGCCGCAAGTCGCACTGACCCCGCTCTTAATGATGTGGCTCGGGCTAGGATTCGCAGTGAAAGTTGCCGTCGTCTTTCTCTTCGCTTTTTTCCCAATTCTCATCAATACGGCGAGCGGCGCGAAAAACGTCAGCGCTTCAATGGTGGAAGTCGGCCGAGCTTATCTAGCGCCGCCGCGGCAAATTTTATTCAAGATCGTTTTTCCTGCCGCCCTGCCATTCATCATGGCCGGCGTTCGCATCGCAATCGGGCGCGGTCTCGTCGGGATGATTGTCGCCGAGCTTTTCACCGCGATTACCGGGCTTGGAGCGATGCTCTCACTCTATGGAAATATTTTTGAAACGGCGAAGATGTTTGTCGTTATTATCATCCTCGCGCTGCTCGGTATCGGGCTGATTCATGCCAGCCAAGCGTTGGAACGAAAATTGGCGAATTGGAAGGAGACCGAGCGTGCGGTCAGCTGAGCGCTGCGCCGTTCAAACCGTTCAAACGGTTCAAGCTGTTGTAGCCCGGACGGAGCGGTACCGAAAATCCGGGGCTCCTGGATGTTGTTCCGCGTCATCCAGGCTACGGCTCTCCTCAAAAAATCTCAGAGGCGAGAGTTTATGGCGCTGAACACATTGGAACAGCAGGCGCTCGCCGAGATCAATCTGACGCGCGAGCAGCCGTTTCGATTAACCGACCACTTAAGTTCTGTCCGCGCCGTATCCGTCGTTCTGGTTTTGTCGCTGTGGGAAATCCTCGGCCGCCGAGTTAATCCACTTTTTCTTTCTTACCCGAGTGCGATCGGGCGCGCGTTCTTTCAGCTATTAGGCTCGGGTGAATTCGAGCGACAGGCACTCGGCAGTTTACAGGTCTTTGCTGTGGGGCTAAGCGGCGCGCTAGTCGTCGGCATCACCGTAGGATTACTTATGGGTCGCTATCGTTTGGCCGAGTACTTACTCGATCCTTATGTCTACGCGCTTGACGCGACGCCGCGCGTTGCCCTCATCCCTCTGCTGCTTCTTTGGTTCGGCCTCGGGACATCATCCAAGATAGCCATCGTATTTCTTAGCGGGCTTTTTCCCGTTCTGATGAATACCTTTAGTGGCGTTCGAAGCGTGAGCGCAGACCTCGTCGATATCGGGCGCGCGTACGGGGCCGCAGAGGGAAAAATTTTTACGAAAATTATTTTGCCTGCCGCCCTGCCGTTCGTCATGGCAGGGATTCGTTTGGCAGTCGGGCGTGCACTGATCGGCATCATTACAGCGGAAATGTTCACGGCGGTGACCGGCATGGGCGCGCTTCTGATTCGTTATTCCAGCGCATTGGCGACGGATAAATTTTTTGTTCCAGTCATTTTTCTCGCTCTACTCGGGGTAATGCTGAGCAGCGGCGTCGAAAAGCTGCAGAAGCGCCTCGCGCCGTGGAAAGAAACGGAACGGGCGCTGTAGCAGTTTCCGATTTGCATTTCACATTTCGGATTGAATCTGGACCCGGCGGTTCAAAGTCCTACCCACACCCCCGCATTGTCGTTCCCGCGCAGGGGCTGTAGGCTTGAATGCGTGAATGGATCCGGGCTGGCCGCGGAGCGAGTCGAATGCTACTACGAGCGCTAGGGTCATTAGCGGCCATCCGAGAAAGCGGACTGTCCCTATACCCGTTTTTGCGGCGAGAGTATGCGATAACGAGCTATGATGTCGAAACGTTCTGCTCGCTCTCTACAGTTTTCCGCACCGTCGGGCGCTGCATCATACGCTCCTGCCATGCCGTGTAAGCGTTGAGCTCCTTCATAGGAAATCCGCCCCGCACGCCCCAGCCATAGAAAACCAGCGCGTAAGGATCGACGAGCGTGTACTCACTTCCCATGATCCAGTCTTTTCCTTGGAACATGGAGTCGATTTCCTGGCAATTGGCCCAGAACGATTTCCGCCCCGTTTCCTTGACCGCGGCTTGCGCCGCTTCGCCGTCGGCAAACCGCTCGGGCCGATTAGCGCGCTGATACGAGGGATGGACGATACTGGAGAACCAGCACATCGTCGCGATGCCGCGCGCCTCCTCGGCCGGATCGGTCGGCATCAGCTTTTTTTCCGGAAACCGCCTTGCGAGGTAAGTGAGTATCGCCGTGTTCTCGACAAGGATCTTGCCGTCGACGCCGAGCGCCGGTACTTTACCCCGCGGGTTGATCTTCAGATAGTCCTCGGTCCTCTGCTGTCCCTTTGCGAGCAGGATCGGCTTTGCCTCGTAAGGCGCGCCGGTTTCTTCGAGACCGATATGAGAGGCCAAAGAACAAGCACCGGGACTAAAATAGAGCGTCAGCATAAGAACCTCCTCACTTGTCGAATCAAATTTCGAACACCATCGGCGCGCACCGCCGAGGGCACGGGCCTGGCGACGACGTCATCTCCATTCATGGCAGAGAGTAGGCGCTAACGAGTCACAATGTCAACCTCAGCCGTTCCTCGACAAGCGGCAAGCTCGCTCACTGCCGCCCCGGAAGCAGATTTTGCGCGTCGAGCGCTTTCATAACCGCTTCGACGTAGGACTTAATCGCGGTTTGCACGTTTTCTGGCTCCGCCGTCTTGGTGGTGCCGGTCCAGATCAATTCATTCTTGGCGACGTCGTACAACGCGGTCTCCGAGGTATATTCGTTGTAACGGTAAGGACCGCTCGCAGCGGGGAGTCCAGACCAGGAGGCGCCGACGTTTGAGCCGAAGATACCGAACCAAACATTCGGAAACGTCGTCCCGTAGTTGGTCTTTTGTTCCGTCTTTACCGATCGCACGAAGAGCACCGCATCGGCGCGAGCCTTTTGCGCGGCCTGTTTGAGCTTGTTTTCATCGATCCCTTCGTCCTCCGAAAGGTACCGATAGCTCGGCATCGCGTCGACGCCCGCTGCCCGAAGCTGAACCACGAATTCATCTTCGAAGTTGCGCCGCACGCTGGTCTCCCCGCTTGGGCCTCCGACCATGATTCGCTTGAAGGGACCGGACGTGTAAGCCGGATTGCGCCATTCACTGACAATTGGCGTAGCGGTCGAACAACCGCTGAGAATGAGCGTGACGGAGACAATTCCCACCATGCCCAAAAGCGACGTTTTCATGAGCTTCACACTTCCATGATCGCGCTAAATCAATTGTTATTAAAGACGTCCGCGTCTGCCTGGTCGTTGTAACTCAAGACTTGACTAGCGCCATCGTCTACTCTCGATTCTAATCCCGCCCGCAATGGATTTTGCTCCACATATCGACAGACGGTTAAAAAGTGATCGTCATCTTGAACGGGAAAGAACTTGTACGTACGCTAATAGAGGGTTTGCCGCCAAGGGAGAGTGGGGCAAAGAATTGCTGATCGTGCTGGACATCCGGAAGCTGCTGCCGAAAGAACAACAAGTCTCAAGCCAGGGGATGAAATCCCTCTGGAGTCACGCCCTGTGAAGGTGCTACGTCGTGTCGCCTGACCTCCGCGCTACCTACCGCGTTCAATTGCACGCCGGCTTCCGATTCGTCGATGCCGCGGCCATTGCCGATTACCTGGCTGAACTTGGCATCAGCCATCTCTATAGCTCGCCTTATCTGCAGGCCGCGCCGGGAAGCACCCACGGCTACGACGTCGTCAATTATCATAAAGTGAATGAAGAGCTTGGCGGCGCCGAAGGCCACGCCCGGTTATGCGCCGCGCTCGGCGCCGCCGGGCTGGGCCAGGTGCTCGACATCGTTCCCAATCACATGGCCATCGTCGGCCGGGAAAATCCCTGGTGGTGGGATGTGCTCGAGAACGGTCAATCCAGCCCGTACGCGTCGTACTTCGATGTCGAATGGGACCCGCCGGAATCCAAACTGCGCGATATGATGCTGCTCCCCCTGCTGGGCGACCATTATGGGCGCGTTTTAGAGAACGGCGAGTTTGCGTTACAACGCGAAGAGGATGCGCGCTTCATCGTCCGCTATCACGATCACGCGTTTCCCATCTCGCCGCGCTCGCTCGATGACCTTTTGGCCGGCGCGGCGGAACGCTGCCGCTCCGATGAGTTGGCGTTTATCGCCGACGCTTTCGGCCGGCTCCCGCGATCCACCGCGACGGACCTGAACGCGGTGCGGCGCCGGCACCGCGATAAAGAGGTTCTGCGCGGTCAATTGCTTTATCTCTGTCGCAAACAACCCGAAATCGCCGCTGCCATCGATGGGCGCGTCGCGGAAGTCAATCGGGACGTCGATCAGCTTGACCTCTTGCTCCAGCGACAGAACTATCGCCTGGCTTTCTGGCGCACCGCCCAACGGGAGCTCGGTTACCGGCGTTTTTTCGACATCAATACACTGGTGGGCTTGCGCGCCGAGGATGAGCGCGTCTTTGCCGACACTCACGTGCTGATTCTCGAGTGGTTGCTGAACGGCGTGCTCGACGGCGTTCGCGTCGATCATCCGGACGGACTGCGCGATCCGCAACTCTATTTCGATCGTCTTCACGCGGTTTGTCCCAGGGCGTGGATTGTCGCCGAAAAGATTCTCCAACCCGGCGAGCGACTGCCCGAAACCTGGCCGGTGGCGGGAACTACCGGCTACGATTTTATTTATCGCGTCAACAATTTATTCGTCGACCCGGCGGCGGAAGCTGCTCTGAGCGATTTTTACGCCGAGTTTACGGCCGAGCCTACCGACTTTCCCGCTATCGTTCACCAGAAGAAACACCTGGTCTTGAGCGAGATCTTGGGCAGCGATCTCAATCGTCTCACGGCGTTATTTGTCGACGTCTGCGAGCGCCACCGCCGCCGCCGCGACTACACGCGCCACGAGCTGCACGAAGCTTTGCGCGAAGCGATTGCTTGTTTTCCGGTTTATCGCACTTATGTGCGCGCCGAGGCCGGAGTGGTCAGGGACGACGACGCGCGGATCATCCATCAGTCCATCGACGCGGCGAAAAACAATCGGCCGGAGCTCGACAGCGATCTGTTCGATTTCTTCCGTGATATTCTTCTTCTGAAGGCGCGCGGCGAGCTTGAAACCGAACTGGTTATGCGCTTCCAGCAGCTCACCGGTCCGGTGATGGCCAAGGGACTCGAAGATACCGCTTTTTATTGTTTCAACCGGCTGGTTTCGCTGAATGAAGTCGGCGGCGATCCGGGACGGATCGGCTTGTCGATGGAAGAATTCCACACCGCCTGCGCCGAGGCCCAGGCGCGCTGCCCGCGCGCCATGCTGGCCTCGTCGACGCATGACACCAAACGCAGCGAAGACGTGCGCGCGCGAATCAATTTATTATCGGAACTACCGGAGCGCTGGAGCCAAACCGTCCGGCGATGGGCCGAGCTGAATCAACGTTATCGCCGCCAAAACTTGCCGGACCGCAACACCGAATACCTGCTCTATCAAACCCTCGTCGGCGCGTGGCCCATCGAGACCGAACGGGCCGTCGCCTATATGGAAAAGGCGTCACGCGAAGCCAAGGCGCACACGTCGTGGACCGATCCCAATCCCGTCTATGAAGATGCCTTGCGCGCTTTCGTAGAAGGAGTCCTGAATAGTACTGATTTCACACGCGATCTGGAAAATTTTGTCACGCCGCTCATCGAGCCCGGCCGTATCAATTCGCTGGCGCAGACGCTGGTCAAGCTCACAGCGCCTGGGATCCCCGACTTCTATCAGGGCACCGAGCTTTGGGACCTGAGTTTAGTCGATCCGGACAACCGCCGTCCAGTCGACTATGGCCTGCGGCGACGACTGCTCGGCGAAATGAAAACCATGACGCCGGAGCAGATATGGGATCGCATCGACGATGGACTGCCCAAGCTTTGGGTGATCCGTCAGACGCTC
>Ga0209814_10000367_pt1 | contig 14477 bp, 15 predicted proteins | sample SoiMetdeltSBSDD1_FD_187597 | JGI IMG/M metagenome (GOLD analysis project Ga0209814, IMG submission 187597) | Bulk soil microbial communities from a Populus tree surrounding site in Tennessee, USA - Soil MetaG P. deltoides SBSDD1 (SPAdes) (version 2) | ecosystem: Environmental > Terrestrial >... | reverse complement strand
GGTCGGGGCCGACCTGGTGGACGTAGACGTGGTCGAAGCCCGCGTCGGCGAGCTCCTGGATGCCCGCGAGGTGTCGAGCGGCGTCCGGCCCGCAGACGACACGCTCGGCCACGTCGTCCTCGGAGACCATCGCCGCCGCCTCCTCGAAGTGGCTCGGCAGCGGGAGCTCCTGGGAGAGCGGGCCCTCGAGGGCAGCGGTCGGCCACCACTCGTAGGCGGTGCGCCGCGCCTCCTCCTCGGTCCGGGCCCAGCAGACGGTCAGCTGGCCGTACCGCGGGCCTCCGCCGCCCGCGCGCAGGAACGTGTCGACGAGCTCCTCGTCCGGCGCCGTGCTCACGATGCCGTCGCCGATGCGTGCCGCGAGCTCCGCCGCCTCCGGAGCGGCGGCGGCGACGACGACCTGCAGCGGATCGTCGGGGAGCGTGTAGACGCGCGCATCCTCCACACGGAAGTGCTTGCCCTCGAACGTCGTCACCTCGCCGCGCCAGAGCAGCCGCATGACCTCGACGGCCTCCTCCAGCATCTCGAGGCGCTCGCTCGCCGACGGCCACCGGTCGCCGAGGATGTGCTCGTTCAGGTTCTCGCCCGTGCCCACGCCGAGGAAGAAGCGCCCGGGGAGCATGTCGGCCGCGGTGGCGGCGGCCTGTGCGACGAGGGCGGGGTGCATCCGGATCGTCGGGCAGGTGACGCCCGTCCCGAGCCGCAGGCTGTCCGTCGCGTCGGCGATCCCGCCGATCACGGCCCACACGAAGGGGCTCTGCCCCTGTCGGTCGATCCAGGGGTGGTAGTGGTCCGAGATGAGAGCGAAGGGAAAGCCGCACTCCTCGGCCCGTCGCGCGTAGCGAACGAGATCGAGGGGCCGGTGCTCCTCGCTGGAGATGGCGTACCCGACGTCCACACCCCTCGCTACCCTGGGCCGACACGCCGCAAACGGTTTCGAGCTGCGCCGCCGGGGGGACGCTCCTCGGCACAGCTCCCCGGAGGAGGGACCCCGTGCGCTCGAGCAGAGCATTCCTGATCGGAGCCGGAGCCGCGTTCTGGCTCGACCCGCGCCAGGGACGGCGCCGCCGGCACGTGCTCCGTGACCGCTCGCTCGCCCTCCTCCGCCGCAGCTCGCGTCTCGGCGTGAGGAAGGCGAGGTTCGCGGGAGGCCACGCGCGCGGCGCGCTCGCGGCGTCCCGACGCGCCTTCGGGACACGGGAGCGAGCCGCCGACGACGCGACGCTCGTCCAGCGCATCCGCAGCGAGGCGTTCCGCGGCGCAGGCGTGCCCACGCAGGACGTCGACGTGCGGGTCGAGGACGGAGTGGCGATCCTCCGCGGCTCGGTGTCCGGACGCGAAGCGGCCGACGGCCTCGTCTCGCGGACCGCAAAGATCCCCGGCGTCCGGGACGTCGCCGCGATGCTGCGCGTCACGACCGCCGATCCGTCATCCTGAGAGCATCGAGCGAAGCCGGGATCAGACGTGACCAGCACCGCCGACGCGGGCGTCCACCTGCCCGACGACCTCCTCGTCCTCGTCGAGCAGTGGGAGCACGAGGGGTGCGTGACCTTCTCGGACCTCGAGGCCGCGCTCTCCCAGAGCGAGGTCGACGAGGACGCAGCCGAGGACGTGCACGAGCTGCTCGAGCAGCGCGGCGTCGAGATCACGGACGACTGCGTCCGGGACGGGGCGGGCGAGGCCGGGTACTCGAACGGCGACCTCGCCGTCGTCACGACTGACAGTCTCCAGCTCTTCCTGAACGAGATCGGGCGCTATCCCCTCCTCACCGCGGCCGAGGAGATCGAGCTCGCGAAGCGGATCGAGCGCGGCGACCTCGAGGCCAAGGAGCGGATGATCAACTCCAACCTGCGCCTCGTGGTGTCGATCGCGAAGCGCTACCAGGGGCACGGCCTCTCCTTGCTCGACCTGATCCAGGAGGGGATCCTCGGCCTGATCCGCGCGGTCGAGAAGTTCGACTGGCGCCGGGGGTACAAGTTCTCGACCTACGCGACCTGGTGGATCCGCCAGGCGGTGCAGCGCGGCTACCAGAACCGCTCGCGGACGATCCGCGTGCCCGTCCACGTCGCCGAGCTCGAGCGCAAGGCGAACCGGATCGAGCGCGAGCTCACCGGCAAGCACGGGCGCGTGCCCACCGACGAGGAGGTCGCCGAGGCCATGAAGGTGCCGCTCGCGAAGCTGCGCGAGGCGCGCGACGCCGTGCGCATGCTCACGAGCCTCGACCGCCCGATCGGAGAGGACGGCAGCGCGACGCTCGGCGACCAGGTCGCGGGGCCCGAGGAGGACCCGCTCGCGGAGCTCGCGGTGAGCCTCGAGGACAGCGCCCTCGCGCACGCCCTGGACGGCCTCGGCGAGCAGCAGCGGCGAGTGCTCGAGCTGCGGTTCGGGCTCGGCGGGAAGGAGCCGCTACCGCTGCAGGCGGTCGGCGACGAGCTCGGGGTCACGCGCGAGCGCGCCCGCCAGATCGAGCGGAGCGCGCTCGAGCAGCTGTCGCGCAACCGCGAGCTCGCCGATATCCGCGCGGCCGCCTAGGCGGCCGTCCGCGCGTCCTCGACCACTTCCTCGAACACCGCGCGGAAGTCGAGCATCGCCCGGCGCAGGTTCTCGGTGCCCTGTGCGCCGTCCACGTTCTCGAGCATCGCGTGGCCGTGCCGGAAGCGCTCGACCACCTCCGGGTAGTCCGCCGCGACGTGCGCCGCCTGCTCTTCCTCGTCGACGTCGACGGGATACCCACGCTCGTCGAGGATGCGGAACACGACCCGCTCGGCAGCGCGAGCCGCGTCGCGCGGGTCGCTGACGAACCGGGCCTCTGCCTGGTGCCACTCGTCGCGATAGCGATCGCGCGCAGCACGGCTGAGCGGCCTGATGTCGAGGTCGTCGTGCTCCTTCGCGACTGCGCTGAGCCTGCGCTCGGCGTCACCCCTGCCCGAGCTCGAGACCGCGCGCTCGTACTCCGGGCCGAAGCGCTCGGAGAGCCTCCCGCGCCGGCGTCTGATGGACACGAGCGCAGCGAGCAGGAGCAGTGCGGCCCCGACGGCGACCGCGAGCACGATCCATTCCCAGGTCTCCACTGATCTCCACCTCCTTGTCCCCCGGAGGGTTCCCGCGCGAGCACCCGCGGAAACGCATGTTTTCCCGTGCCCCGCCGGGGGCAAGCTGTGGAGACGATCGAAAAAGGAGACAGTCGTGAACGAGGATCAGGTCAAGGGCAAGGTGAAGGAAGTCGAAGGCGAGTCCCAGCAGACCTGGGGCAAGGTGAAGGACAAGGCGGACGACGCGAAGGACATGGGAGAGGACCTCGTCGACGAGGCGAAGGACCGGCTGAGCCGCGACGAGGAGACCTCGGACGACGCGGCCCGCCAGGCAGAGCGCGCCTAGACCGCTGACGACGACCAGGGGGCGGGTCGAGGGGCGCCGCAGCCCCTCCCCGTCCCTGACATCGTTCTACCGGCGGGAGCGAAGCATGCGCAGCAGCGCGTGCTCGTCCACGCCGAGACCGGACCTGCGCGACCTGGACCGGAAGTCCTCGATCGTGCGCCCCGCGAGGTAGTGCTCGACGACGGCGGGACTGACGTACGAGGCACGTGCGACGGCCGGTGTGTTGCCGAGCTCCGCGGCGACCTTTCGCATCGCGGAGGAAAGGGCGCGCTTGGCGTCGGCGTCGTCCTCCGGCGCACCGTGGCGGGCGAGCGCTCGCGCGGCAACGAGGGTGCCTCCCCAGGTGCGGAAGTCCTTCGCCGTGAAGCCGTCCCCGAGACGGTCGCCGATGTACTGGTTCAGAAGCGCGCCGGTCAGGTTGACGAGCTCGCCCTCGCGCTCGAACCGAAACAGCCTCGCTCCGCCGGGGAGCTCGAGCAGTGCCTGGAGCTCGCGCGCCAGCGACGCATTGCGCAGCGTGCGGCGTACGAGTCGCCGGTTCTTCCCGTGGAACCGGAACGCGATCTCGTCACCGGAGAGCGTGACGTGCCGCTTCGTCAGCGTCGTGATCCCGTAGGTGCGCGAGGCGCGCGTGTGGCGGTCCGAGCCGACCCGGAACCAGGCGTTGTTCACGAGCCGCAGTGCGAGCGCGCTCGCCCAGTCCTGCTCGTACGGGCCGAGGCCAAGGTCCCGTGCGAGGCGGGACCGGAGGGCCGGGAGGCGGGCGCCGAACGTGAGCAGGCGCTCGAACTTCTCCCGCTCCTGCGCCGCCCGGAAGCGCTCGTGGTAGAGGTACTGGCGACGGCCTGCAGCATCCTGCCCCGTCGCCTGGAGCTTCGCACCGGCGTTCGGCGAGATCCAGACGTCGGTCCACGCAGGTGGGATGACGAGGCCGCGGATCCGCTCGAGCGCGTCCTCGTCCGTTATCGGCCGCCCGCGGGAGTCGACGTAGCGGAACCGTCGCTTCCCGAGCCGGCGCCAGCCTCCTCGCCGTGCCATCGGCGCGAAGGTACCCCGCCGACGGCGGCCGAGAACGCCGCTCGCGTTTCGCGCGCTCGGTTGAGATAGTCCAGCGGGTGAAGGGAGGAGCGGCCTCCTCCGCAGCGCTCGCCGTCCGCGAGGTACTGCGGAACCGCGCGATCCGGCGGATCGAGATCGCCTGGTCTGCGGGAACTGCGGCCGACTGGGCGTTCCTCGTCGTGCTCCTCGTCGTCGCCTACGACGAGGGCGGCACGCTCGCCGTCGGCATCCTGGGGGCGGTTCGCGTCGTCCCGGCGATCGTCGCCGCGCCCTTCGCGACGACGCTCGTCGAGCGTTTCCGCGGCGAGCGGGTGCTCACGGCGATCAACGTCCTCCGCTCCAGCGGTGCCGTGGCGACCGCGGTCGTCGTCGGGGTCGGCCTGCCCTTCGAGGTGACCTACGTGCTGGCCGCCGTCGTCGCCGGTGCGGGCTCGCTCGTCCGTCCGATCCAGAACGCGCTGCTGCCCGCGCTCGCCCGGAGCCCCAGCGAGCTCGTGGCGGCGAACGTCGCGTCGAGCGTCGGCGAGGGCCTCGGCACCTTCGCCGGGCCCCTGCTCGCGGGCGTGCTGGTCGCTGCGACGGGATCGGTCACCGCCAGCGTGCTCATCGCGGCGGTGTTCGCGGGCGCGGCGGCGACCGTGACGGGCGTTCGCTTCGAGGGCGAGCTCGACGCGCGCGGAGGCGGCGCGACGAGCGGCGCCGCGTTCCGTCTCGGCGACGTCCCGGCCGTCCTCCGGCGGTACCCGGCGGCGGCGCTCGTCGTCGGCGACTTCGTCGCGCAGGTCTTCGTCCGCGGGATCGTCATCGCGCTGACGGTGGCCGTGTCGATCGAGCTGCTCGATCTCGGCGAGGGCGGAGTCGGGCTCCTCAACGCGGCCGTGGGGCTCGGCGGGCTCGTGGGCGCGCTCGGTGCGCTCGGGCTCGCCGGGGGCGCGCGGCTGGGAACGGTCTTCGTGATCGCGCTCGCCGGCTGGGGCCTGCCGCTCGTGCTCATCGGGGCCTGGCCAGTCGCGCTGATCGCACTCGTCGCGCTGTTCGTGACCGGGGTGAGCAACGCGGTGCTCGACGTCTCGGGCTTCACCCTCGTCCAGCGCGGCGTGGCGAACGAGGACCGGGTGACGGTGTTCGCGGTCATGGAGGGGCTCTTCGGCGTGGGCCTCCTCCTCGGCAGCCTCGCCGCGCCCGCGCTCGACGCCCTGGTCGGGACGCAGGGGGCGCTCGTGGTCGCGGGAGCGATCCTGCCGCTCTGCGCGCTCGCAACGGCGCGGGTCATCCGGAGGAGCGCCGATCGGGACGCGGCGGCCGAGGAGCATCTCGAGGTCCTCCGGCGCAACCCCCTCTTCGCCCCGCTCCCGCTGACTGCGCTCGACCGGCTGGCGGAGGGCATGTCCCCGTGCTCGTTCGCCGCGGGCGAGGTCGTCATGCGCAAGGGCGAGCCGGGCGAGCACTACGTCCTCATCGCCGACGGCGAGGTCGACGTCAGTGACGACGGCAAGGCGCTCGTCACGCTCGGCCCCGGCGACGGCCTGGGCGAGATCGCGCTGCTCCGGCGGGTCCCCCGGACGGCCACCGCTACCGCACGCACTGCCGTTACCGGATACGCCATCGACGCGCCCGCGTTCCTCACCGCCGTCGCGGGGCCAGCCGCGGCCGCGGCGGCGGAGGCGGTCGTCGCCGACCGGCTCGAGCGATCCCAGTCGCGCTGACGGTCAAACCGACCGCGTGCGGTCCCGCGTAGGACCTCCCACATCGAGGAGAGGAGGATCCGTGAACAGACTCGCCGTCGGCATCGTCGCCGCGGCGGCCGTGCTCGCGCTCGCCGGCTCGGGGACCGCCCGACCGCAGGCCAGCGAGATTCGCGTCGCCGCTGCGCTCAATGCATCGCAGGAGGTGCCTACGCCGTCGGGCTCCGTGTCCGGCGCGAGGGGGACGTTCACCGCGACCGTGACCCGCTCCGGGAGCGGAGCGACGATGAGCTGGGAGTTGTCGTTCAACGGCCTGACCGGCCCGGCGAACGCCGCCCACGTGCACATCGCGCCGCGCGGTCAGCCCGGAGGAGTCGCCGTCCCGCTCTGTGGGCCCTGCCAGAGCCCTGTGAGCGGCACCGCGACCATCGACGCGAACGTGCTGCAGGCGCTCGAGTCGGGCGGTGCGTACGTCAACGTCCACACGCCGACGAACGCGCCGGGTGAGATCCGCGGTCAGCTCGCGGTGACGGCGGGCGTCCGTACGGCGCTCACCGCACGGCAGGAAGTCCCGCGCCCGAAGGGCCGGGCGAATCGAGCCCGCGGCGCCTTCACCGCGACCGTGACGCGCTCGGGCACGAGCGGCGCGATCGCGTGGCGTCTGACGTTCAGCCGCCTCACCGGTCGCGCCATCGCGGCACACGTCCACATCGGCGCGCGGGGTCGCGCAGGCGGCGTCGCGCTCCCGCTCTGCGGGCCGTGCCGGAGCGGCGTGCGCGGGACCGCGAACGTGAACGCGGCGCTCCTCGCCGCGCTCGAGGCCGGTCGCGCGTACGTCAACGTCCACACGCGGCGCAATCCCGCAGGCGAGATCCGCGGGCAGCTGCCGCAGGTGCCGCTTCGGATAACGCCCTGACGGCAGCGGTGGCCGGGCCTCGGTAGGGAGGCCCGGCCACCACCTTCTCCTAGACCGCGACGGCGGGCAGCCCCGCGAGCGCCATCGCCACCTCGTCCTCGGAGTAGTCGTGGTCGACGAGCTTGCCGGCGAAGTAGTCGATGTACGCCTGCATGTCGAAGTGCCCGTGGCCGCAGAGGTTGAAGAGGATCGATTGCTCGACGCCCTCCTCGCGGCAGCGCACGGCCTCGTCGATCGCCGCCTTCACCGCGTGGTTCGCCTCCGGCGCGGGGAGGATGCCCTCGACGCGCGCGAACTGCACGCCCGCGTCGAAGACCTCGGTCTGCGCGTAGGCACGCGCCTCGATCAGCCCGAGCTCCTTGAGGTGGCTCACGAGCGGGGCCATGCCGTGGTAGCGGAGCCCGCCCGAGTGGAACGGCGGCGGCACGAAGGTCGAGCCGAGCGTGTGCATCTTCACGAGCGGCGTCAGGTGCCCGGTGTCGCCGAAGTCGAAGGCGTACTGCCCCTTCGTCAGGCTCGGGCAGGCGGCCGGCTCGACCGCGATCACACGGAGCTGGCTCCCCTCGCGGAGCGCACGCCCGATGAACGGGAACGAGAGCCCCGAGAAGTTGGACCCGCCGCCCGTGCAGCCGATGACGACGTCCGGGTAGTCCTCTGCGGACTCGAGCTGGAGGAGCGCCTCCTCGCCGATCACCGTCTGGTGCATGAGGACGTGGTTGAGGACGGAGCCGAGCGAGTACTTCGTGTCCTCGCGGGGCGCAGCCGACTCGACCGCCTCGGAGATCGCGATGCCGAGGCTGCCGGTCGAGTCGGGATGCTCGGCGAGGATCGTCCGCCCCGCGTTCGTCTCCTCCGAGGGGCTCGCGACGACGCGCGCGCCGAACGCCTCGATGAGCCCGCGGCGGTAGGGCTTCTGGTCGTACGAGACCTTGACCATGTACACCTCGACGTCGAGCCCGAAGATCCCGCCCGCGAACGCGAGCGCCGATCCCCACTGGCCGGCGCCCGTCTCCGTCGTCAGGCGCGAGACGCCCTCCTGCTTGTTGTAGTAGGCCTGGGCGACCGCCGTGTTCGGCTTGTGCGAGCCCGTCGGCGACCCGCCCTCGTACTTGTAGTAGATGCGCGCCGGCGTCTCGAGCTCGGCCTCGAGGCGACGCGCGCGGTAGAGCGGCGTCGGCCTCCACTGGCGATAGACCGAGCGCACCTCTTCGGGGATCGCGACGAAGCGGTCGGTCGAGACCTCCTGCAGGATGATCTGCATCGGGAAGAGCGGCGCGAGGTCGTCCGGCCCGACCGGCTCGCCCGTACCCGGGTGGAGGACGGGCGGCGGCGGCTCGGGGAGGTCGGCGGCGATGTTGTACCAGGCCTCCGGAAGCCGGCTCTCGTCGAGGACGTACTTCACCTGGTCCGACATCTCTCTCTCCTCTCCCTCGATCGCGGCGGAGCCAGGAGTCTGGCGCAGGCCGCCCGGACGGGCAAGCGGTAGGCTCACCCGCCGATGGGGCTGGTCACCGCGGAGGTCGTGCGCGACGAAACGTTCGAGCAGCGGCGCGCGACGATGGAAGCGCTCGTCGCCGAGCTCCGCGAGCGCACCGCGCTCGTCGCCGCGGGAGGCGGCGAGAAGGCTGTCGAACGGCACCGCTCGCGGGGGAAGCTCACGGCGCGCGAGCGCATCGACCGGCTCGTCGACCCGGGCAGCGCCTTCCTGGAGCTCAATGCGCTCGCTGCCTGGGGGCTCTACGACGGCGACGCTCCGTCTGCGGGGATCGTGACCGGGATCGGCGTGATCGAGGGACGCCAGTGCGTCGTCGTCGCGAACGACGCGACCGTGAAGGGCGGCTCGTACTACCCGCTGACGGTGAAGAAGCACCTGCGCGCGCAGGAGGTCGCTCGCCAGAACCGCCTGCCGTGCCTCTATCTCGTCGACTCGGGAGGCGCCTTCCTGCCGCTGCAGGCCGAGGTCTTCCCGGACCGCGACCACTTCGGGAGGATCTTCTTCAACCAGGCCCGCCTCTCTGCCCTCGGGATCCCGCAGATCGCGGTCGTCATGGGCTCCTGCACCGCTGGCGGCGCCTACGTGCCGGCGATGTCGGACGAGACGGTGATCGTCCGCGGCACGGGGACGATCTTCATCGGCGGCCCTCCGCTCGTGAAGGCCGCGACGGGTCAGGACGTCACCGCGGAGGAGCTCGGAGGCGCTGACGTGCACGCGCGCCGCTCGGGCGTCGCCGACCACTACGCGACCTCGGACGAGCACGCGCTCGCGATCGCGCGCGGGATCGTGCGCCACCTCGACCCCCCAGGCCCGACCCCCTGGGAGCTCGCGCCCGCCGAGGCGCCGGCGCTCGACCCGGCCGACCTGTACGGCCTCGTCCCCGAGGACTTCCGTCACGAGCTCGACGCGCGCGCGGTCATCGGCCGCATCGTCGACGGCTCCCGCTTCCAGGAGTTCAAGGAGCTCTACGGCGAGACGCTGGTCTGCGGGTTCGCTCGCATCGAGGGGTATCCGGTGGCGATCCTCGCGAACCAGGGAGTCCTCTTCGCCGAGTCGTCGCAGAAGGGGGCGCACTTCGTCGAGCTCGCCTGCAAGCGACGCGTCCCGCTCGTCTTCCTGCAGAACATCACCGGCTTCATGGTCGGGAAGGAATACGAGGAGGGCGGGATCGCGCGAGACGGCGCGAAGCTCGTCATGGCGGTCGCCTGCGCGGACGTGCCGAAGTTCACCGTCGTCACCGGCGGCTCGTTCGGGGCCGGCAACTACGCGATGTGCGGCCGGGCCTACGAGCCACGCCAGCTCTGGATGTGGCCCAACGCGCGGATCTCGGTGATGGGCGGAGAACAGGCTGCGACCGTGCTGACGATGGTCGGCGACGTCGATCCCGACGAGATCCGCGCGACGTACGAGGAGGAGGGCAATCCCTACTACTCGACGGCACGGCTCTGGGACGACGGGATCGTCGACCCGCTGGACACCCGACGCGTCCTCGCGCTCGGGCTGGCCGCCGCCGCCAACGCGCCGGTGCCCGAGACGACCTTCGGCATCTTCCGCATGTAACGGGCGGCTCGGCGAAGTTCAGGACCGCCGCGGCGCGTTTGTCGCGCCCCGCCCGAGGGCATCCTCGGGAGGTGCCGGCCCAGCCCGAGGACCCGGACCGGGAGGACGGCGCCGCGGCGGATGCGGACGCCGACACCCTCGCCGACGGCGAGTGGCCGGTCCCTGCGCTCTACGACGTCCACCCCGACGAGGCCGGGTCTTTGCAGGTCGAGAGCGACGCGCCGGCGCGCCCGGGCGGCCGGCGCTTCCCGCCTCGCGTGGGGGCGGTCTCGCTGCTCGTCGTGGTGGCGCTGCTCGCCGTCCTCGGCGCCGTCGCGCTCGCTGCCTGGTCGTCGTCGGACGACGATCCCGCCGCCGAGGCTGCTCCACAGAGCCGGCCGACGACCAGCACGGCTCCGTCGACGTCGACCGAGCCCTCCGCGCGACCGCAGACGGAGCCCGTGCCCGACCTCGTCGGGACGACCTTCGCGAGCGCGAGCTCGCGGCTCGAGGCAGCCGGCCTCGAGCCGCGCAGGCGCCTCGAGCACTCGGACCGCCCCGCAGGCGAGGTGCTCGAGCAGGCGCCCGCCCCGGGGGCGAGCGCCGAGCGCGGGACGACGGTCGTGCTCACGGTCTCGGACGGCCCCGACCGCATCAGCGTCCCCGACCTCGAGGGTCTCAGGGCGGGCGCCGCTGCGCGGGCGATCAGGCAGGCAGGGCTCGAGCTCGATCTCCAGGCGGAGCGCTCCCAAGAGCCGGAGGGAACCGTGCTCGGGCAGCAGCCGCGGGCCGGAGCCTCGGTCGAGCCCGGGTCCGCGGTGACGCTGCGCGTCTCCTCCGGGCCACCGGTCGAGCTGACGGACGTCCCGGACCTGGAAGGCCTTACGGTGGCATCCGCACGGAGCCGGCTGCAGGCGCTCGGCATGCGCGCCACCGTCACGAAGGTCACCTCCTCGCAGCCCGCCGGGACCGTGGTCGGTCAGTCTCCGGGCGCGGGGACGGACGTGCGGGCGGGGGCCACGGTGCGCTTGCGCGTGTCCTCCGGCCCGACGACGGTCACCGTCCCGGACGTCACCGGTCTCGACGAGAGCTCTGCGCGAGCGCGGCTGCGATCCCTCGGCCTCACGGTGGAGACCGTCGAGGAGCCGACGAGCGACCCGGGCGAAGACGGCCTCGTCGTCGCGCAGGATCCTCCGGCCGGTACCGAGGCCGGCGACGGCACGACCGTCGTCCTGACCATCGCCCGCTTCGCCTGAGTGGACGGCTCGGGTCGCCGGCGAGCACTCTCTAGGCTGTCGGCGATGCCCGCGTGATCGTCCGCATCCTCGTCTGGAGCCTGTTCGAGTCGACGTCGACGATCGACCAGCTGCGTGGGACGCTGCCGGAGCTCGAACCGCCGAGCACGTGGATCTGGAACGAGGGGAGCGAGCGCTTCGGGGTCGTCGTCCACGGCGAGGACGTGCCCGAGGCGGTGGGATGGGCTCGCGACCTGATCGGGGACGACCCCGAGGTCTACGAGGAGTTCGACGCGCTCGACTGACGCTATGCGGGAGACCACGAGCCGCGAAGCGCGGCAGCGCTATCGTCCAGCTCCGCACGCGGCCTGATCGAGTAGTCGTCCGGGAGCCGGAGTCCGAAGCCGTCGCCTGCGTGGCGCGGGATCACGTGGAGATGCACGTGGAAGACGTCCTGGCCGGCCGCTTCGCCGTCCGCGAGAAACAGGTTCACGCCTTCGCACCGGAGCGGCGAGTTGCGGAGAGTCGCCGCTGCGCGCTGAGCGACACGGAACAGCTCCGCGCCGTCCTCGGGATCGAGCTCCGCGAGAGACGAGGCGTGCGCGCGAGGCACGACGAGCAGGTGCCCGCGCACGACGGGCTGGATGTCCATGAACACGACGACGCGCTCGCCCTCGTGGACGACGCTCACCTCCCCCTCTCCCCTCGTCAGCCGGCAGAAGAGGCACGTGGGGGCGGTCATCGGGTCCCGACGGTGTCGTGCCAGCGGTCGAGCTCGTCGCGCTCCTCGGCGGTCAGCCCGCGGAGCGGTGCGCGCACGTCCTCACGCACGGGCACACCCTGGCGCCCGAGGAGCCGCTTGAGCGCGGCCTGGCGCGGAAAGCGCTCGACGAAGGCGCGGAGCTCGCCCAGTCGGGCTGCACCCTCGTCGCTCGGCTCACGCACGACCGCAGCCACCTCCGCGGGGAACGCGGACGCGAGCGCGGAGACGGCGCCGACGGCGCCGGCCTCGCGCGCCCGGTGGATGAGGGCCTCGGGACCGGCGAACACGTCCAGCCCAGGCAGGAGATAGCGCTCGAAGCTCGCCCAGGGCGTGTCCGACACCTTCAGCCCGGTGAGGTTCGGGGCCGCGCCGCGCAACCGCTCCAGCACGGCGGGCGCGACGGCGTAGCCGGTCGTGGCCGCGAACTCGTACACGTAGAAGGGCAGCGGCGCGCAGGCACTCGCGGCCGCGAGGAAGTGGGAGTACAGCGCTTTCTCATCGAGCGGGAAGTAGGGCGGGCCGATGACGACGACGGCATCGGCGCCGACCTCGGCCGCGTGCGCGGCGAGGGCGACGGTCTCCGCGGTCGTCTGGGCGCCGCACTGGACCGCGACCTGCAGCCGCCCGTCGGCCGCCTGCAGGAAGAGGTCCGCTGCGAGGCGCCGCTCGCGCTCGCTCAGGAGGATGCCCTCGCCCGCGGTCCCGAGGGCGAGGATCCCGTCCAGCCCGGCGGCGACGAAGAAGTCGACGAGCGGCGGGAAGACCCCCTCGTCGAGCTCGCCGCCCGCGGCCCGGAGCGGGGTGACGGACGCCGCGAGGGCGCCGCGCAGCGGCTCGCTCACCGCGGCGCCCGGCCCTCGCGCACGCGCTCGACGGTGCCGGCGACTCGACGCGCGCGCGTCTCCGGACGCTTCGCCTCCTCGACCCACTCGACGTACTCGCGGCGATGGGTGAAGGACATCCGGTCGAAGGCCCTCGCGGACTCGGGCTCGCGGTCGAGTGCGGCCCGGAGGTCGCGCGGCACCTCCACGGTACGCGGCTCCGTGTCCAGTTCCATGGTTACGCGCACGCGGTCGCCCGCGTCGACCCCGGTCGCCGCCTTGACCGCGCGGCTCACCACGATGTGCCCGACGCCTCCGTACACGCCGGGCGTCGTCCGCCAGGTGTGACCGCGGATCGTGACCTTCACCGGCGGCCGAGCGCGCCCGAATGCCTCCTCGAGGTCGAACGGCACGCGGAACATCGTCGCGGTCTTCTGCACCCGCTCGAGCTCGACGCTGAAGCGCTTCGCCGCCACCCTCGAAACCATAGGGTGTCCGGCATGGCGGGACTCCGGGTGGAGCGCGACGACGACGTCCTCCGAGTGACGCTGGCGCGACCCGAGCGACGGAACGCATTCGACGCGGCGCTCATCGCGGAGCTCACCGAGGCGTTCGGCCGCGTCGGGGACGCGCGCGCGGTCGTGCTCTCCGGCGAGGGCCCGAGCTTCTGCGCGGGCGCCGACGTCGAGTGGCAGCGCTCCGCGATCGACCTCACGTACGACGAGAACGTCGCGGACGCGCTACGGCTCTACCGGATGCTGGAGGCGATCGAGTCCTGCCCAGCCCCCGTCGTCTGCGTCGTGCACGGCCACGCCCTCGGCGGCGGCTCGGGCCTCGTCGCGTGCGCGGACATCACGGTGGCCTGGCCCGACGCGGTGTTCGGCTTCACGGAAGTGCGCCTCGGCATCGTCCCCGCCGTCATCTCGCCCTTCGTGCTGCCGCGCATCGCGGACGCGGCGCGCCGCTACTTCGTCACCGGCGAGCGCTTCGGCGCGGACGTGGCGCTGCGGATCGGCCTCGTGCAGGAGGTCTCGGAGGATGCGGGGAGGGCCGCGGAGGCGATCGTCGAGGCGATCCGTCAGGGCGGGCCGGAGGCGGTACGCGAGGCGAAGCGGCTCGTACGAGAGCGCCCCACCGGCGTGGACACCGCCCACATCGCTGCAGCGAGGAGGACGAGCGACGAGGGGCAGGAAGGGCTGCGCGCGTTCCTCGAAGGCGGCGGCGGTCGCCGCCCCTCCTGGCGCCCCGAGCGCCACGAGACCTAGCTCGCGAGCGCGATAGCGACCACCGCCCGCAGGACGATGCAGGCAGCCACCGTCAGCGTGTTCGCCACGACTGCAAAACGCCGGCTCTTGTCCCGCGGGGGCGAGCCGCAGTTGCCGACGGAGCGCCAGACGTCCTCGAGCGGCCCGCGCGTCGAGAGCCGGATACGGCGGACCGCGAGCGCCGCCCCCCGGGAGCAGCACCCAGGCGGCGCCGACGACGACGAGAGCGGTGACGAGCCCGGTTGCGAGCGCGGCCGACCAGCGCTCGAAGGCGACGCCGTTGGTCAGCCTCCAGCCGGTCGCGACGAGCGGGATCAGCAG
>Ga0209814_10000366_pt1 | contig 14512 bp, 15 predicted proteins | sample SoiMetdeltSBSDD1_FD_187597 | JGI IMG/M metagenome (GOLD analysis project Ga0209814, IMG submission 187597) | Bulk soil microbial communities from a Populus tree surrounding site in Tennessee, USA - Soil MetaG P. deltoides SBSDD1 (SPAdes) (version 2) | ecosystem: Environmental > Terrestrial >... | reverse complement strand
CGGAGGTGTCACACTACCGCGTCACGATTGAGTGAACCGGCAGCTCAAAGGCCCTGTCGGAGTTTGCGCACCCTACGGGTTGTCAACGGCGAGCCTGGTCCTTATCGACACCTGAGACCGGTGCTCGCATCGCTGCTTACTTGTTGCTGGCGATGGTGTCCGGGAGCGAAGCGGGCTCCCCGGACTCCGCATCGAGGCAGACATAGCACGAGCCGCCTTCGGCGACCCGGGCATCTTCGACGAAGGCGTCGTAGTGCACCTGGACGGAGCGCTCGGTGATCCGGTCCAAGGTGACCTGGATGCGCAGCTCGTCGCCGGTGCGGACCGGGGCCAGGGAGCGGAGGTTGACAGCGGCGACCGTCAGCCTCCGGTCGGGTCCCAGGCTCGCATCCAGGTCACCGAACCGCTCGTGCCAGCACTCGAGGAACGCCACCTCGAAGAGCTCAAGGAAACCAGGGTGGCCAAGCATGGGGCTCGCCGTGCACTCCTGCGGGCGGACGCGCCGGATGGAGACGAATGGCGGCGGACGAGTCGCGCCCCAGACCCGATCGAAGTGCTCCTGATCGAGCGGCACCAGCCATGCCTCCGCGATCCTGCCGTCGGCGACGCGGTAGACGCCGACCGTCCGCCAGACAACCTCGCGACCGCCGAGCGGGGCGCGGCCGTCGGCCAGCTGGACGAGCGCCTCCTCGTGATGTGCCTCGCCCCGCTTGTCGATCTGGATCGCTCCGCCGGCGAGCTCGCGGCGGAGGCGGAAGTATCCGGTGACCGCCTCGCGGCCACGGTAGTCGCCGGCGATCGGGCTTGTCCCGGGCACGTGCCAGACGATGTCCTCAGCGAGTGGCTCCTGCACCGCCTCGAGGTGGCCGCCAGCGTACATCTGGCGCTGGCGGGTGAGGAACTTCTCAACGACCGCCTTGGCGTCGGAAGCCTCAGCCATCTCATTCTGCGCTCGCGTGCGCGCTGTCGGATCGCTGGCGCGCTCCCGCAGGTCCCGCCTGCCTCGCATCGCCGCCGGGTAGACGATCAGGTGCCGGAACGGCCTGATCGCCGCCATGTAGGCGGTTCCGAACCGACCGTTGGGCTTCACCAGGACGGCCAGCTGGGCGCGGTAGCCGCGGCCGGTTCCGTCCGGAACCCGGCCGATGTGCATGACCCCGTGCATGGTCTTGTTGGCGGTCTCCGCAGCGAACTCGCTGTCGGTCAGGTACAGCGGGGTGAAGGGGAGCGCGTCGAAGTCCGGACCGCAGCGGCCCTCGCGCAGATCGGCCGGCAACCGGCCGCGGAGCGTCGGCACCCGGGAGCCGAGGCCGGCGTCCGGGTCATCCCAGCCGAGCAGCGCTCCGAGCTTCCATCGAATCGCCCACAGCGTGCGTGCCGCGCGGGAGGAACCCTTGGACGGGTCCCTGGAGGCGATCAGCTCCACCAGCCGGGGGAAGTCGTCCGGGCCGCCTTGTCCCGGCAGCTCCCACACGTCCTCGATCCGGAAGTCGCCAGTGAGCTCGTGGATCCGCCACGGCCGGGTGGTGTGGGCGCTGTTCGGGAGCCTCTTCATTGGTGGACCTTCCGCCTTCGTCCTCGGCCGGTAATGCCGAACAGGTCTGGGCTTACGTGGATGCGGTCCAGCACATCGCCCCGATCATCACGAAGACCAACGGCACCGGAAGCCGCAGGAGGCTGGAGGGACGGCGGCGAGCGTTCCAGCAGGCCAGCGCCGTCGCAGCAAGCCAGAGCGCGGCAAACCAGCGCAGCAGCAGGATCCTCGGATCGGCACCTGGAGCCCAGGCGAGCGCCATGAAGAGGACGCCGAAGCCCACGAGCAGGACGCTGACTACGTGCCAGGTGAAGCGCACCATGCCGAGCGTCATCGAGGGTGAACCAAACGGTGTGCTCGGCAGGCGCCCCTTCGTAAGATTGGGCAGGACCCAGCGCAGACCGACCGTCGTGTGGCCGAACGCCAGGACGAAGCAGCCCAGCCCGGCGATCGCCAATTCAACCTTCATCATCTGGCTCCTTCTCACCTAGCCTGCGGCTGGCCGAGGATGGATCGGCAGACCGAGCTGCCCCGAGCCACAGGCCGAGCGCCAACCACCCCGACCAGAGCGCGGCTCGGGTGATGATCGGGAGTGACCTGCAAGATCGCTCGGGCCATTGCTCGCCCGCCCGCTCCTGATCCGGGCCAACTTCGACGATGACGGCGTCCTCATGGTCGAGGTGGGAGATCGTGCTGCACGCATGCACGGCCGGCGGCACCGCGACCTGGCACGCCTCCCCCGGTGGAAACGCAGTGCGCCGGAGCAGGCCGATGCCGGCATCCCGATGCATGGTTGGCACTTCCTCCACCCGGAGAGGTCCTCCTTGCTGGCTTCATGTACTATACATACATGCGTGTACGCACGTCATCCTCGATGAGTCGCTCAACCGGGCTGCCACATCGCCCCCGGTCAACCCAGGCCGAGCGAAGGGCGCGGTCGCGGGCCGCGTTGTTGGAGTCGGCCGCTCGGGGCCTGTCCCGCTACGGCTACGGCAACCTGGTGCTCGAACAAGTGGCCCGCGAGGCCGGCTACACCCGCGGCGCCCTCTACCACCAGTTCAAGGACAAGGAGGAGCTGGCCTTGGCGGTCCTCGAGTGGGTCAACCAGACCTGGTGGCGCGAGGTTGGCGAGCCCGCCGAGCAACAGCCCGATCCGGTCGCGGCGCTGCTCGCGCTGGCCCGTGGCCACGCTGTCTACTGCCGACGAGACGTGGCCCGCGTCATGATGGCGCTCAGGGTCGAGTTCAGCGGCCAGGACCATCCGGTCGGGCGCGAGATCAAGCGGGTCTCAAGGACGCTGATGAAGCGCTGCGCCCGCTTGATCGAAGCGGGACGCAACGACGGGTCGATTCCCCCCGGCCCGCCGGCCAAGGCGGTGGCGCTGGCGTTCTGGGGAGCGCTCGAAGGGGCCGTGATCGCGCTCGCCGGGCACGCCCCGCACGACGAGCTGCTGGCCGCCCGGGCGGTCGCGGGCGTGCTCGGGCTGGCCAGTCTGCCACTACTCCCATCCCCTGACCTTGCTCCCAGCGCCTCCGGCGCCAGGCGTCCCGTCAGCCGAACGCCGCCGCATGCGCCGGGGCGTTCCGACCAGCTGCACTGAGGATTCGGGGATGGGCGAGCTGGGCGGTCCGACAGAAGGCGGCGTCCGGCGCCCAGCAAGCGGCCGGGCGTCGAGGTGAGGCGATCAGGCCCAAGGATCGCCGGCGATGACCTGCAGGCATGGGAGAGGCCATGGCGGAGATCGAGCTAGCGGCGGGAGCGATCCGGTATGAGGACACCGGCGGCGGGGGGCCGGTGATCGTCCTGTGCCATGGGCTGCTGATGACGGCCTCGCTCTGGGATGCGGTCGTGGCGGAGCTGGGGCCGGGCTTTCGATGCATTCGACCCACGCTGCCGCTGGGCGCCCACCGACGACCCATGCGCGCGGAGGCCGACCTGTCGCTGCGCGGCCAGGTTCGGCTACTGGCCGAGTTCCTGGAGCGCCTGGAGCTTGAGGAGGTGACGCTGGTCTTTAACGACTGGTGCGGAGCCCAGCTGCTGGTTGCCGAGGGCTGGGATGGGCGCGTGGGGCGGTTGGTCCTGGCCTCCTGTGAGACCGATGACAACTACCCGCCCGGCCTGCCCGGCCGCGTCGCCGCCCTGGCCGCCCGCCTGCCCGGCGGCCTGGCCGCCGCCCTGAAGCCCCTGCGGTTCAAGGCGCTGCGTCGGCTGCCGATGACCTTCGGCCTGATGTCCAAGCGCCCGATCCCCGACGAGCTGTTCGACCAGTGGCTGCAGCCGGCCCTGACGAATCCTGCGATCCGACGTGACCTGCGCAAGTACGCCGGCGACACCCGGCAGGGCAGGCGGCAGCTGGTCAAGGCCAATCCGCGCCTGGCTGGCTTCGCCAACACGGTGCTGGTGGTCTGGGCCGCCGAGGACAAGGTGATGCCGATAGCGGCCGGCCGGCGGCTGGCCGGGTCGTTTCCCGACTCGCGGTTCGTCGAGATCGCGGACAGCCGGACCCTGATTCCCATTGACCAGCCACGGGCCCTGGCTGGCGCCATCGCCACCTTCGTCAGCAACCACTGAGCCGATGAGGACCGTCATGTCTCGTATCGTTTGGTCGCTGTTCGACGACACTGACGAGGAACCAGCCCCATGAGCACCCACGGCCACACGACCATCAGTCACCCGACCGGCGGGTGGTCACCGGCGCGGCCGATGGACCGGGGCCGCCGCTTTGTCCTGGCCGTGACCTTGCTGGCCGGGCTGTTCATGACCGCCGCCGGCGTGGCGGCGCTGCTGGCGCCGGGGTGGTTCGCCGACGGCGCCGGCTTCCTCCGCCACACCCATTTTGTCCACGACGCCGGCGCCTTCCAGCTCGGCCTCGGGGTCACCCTGCTGCTCGCCCTGATCTGGCATGACGGGCTCGCCCTGGCGCTGGCCGGTTTCCTGGTCGCCAACACCGCCCATGCCGTCAACCACGCCGTCGACCTGGACCTGGGCGGCCGCAGCGGCGATCCCTGGGGGCTGGCCGCCCTGTCGCTGCTGACCGCGGTCGCCTTGGTCGTGCGGCTGGGCCAGGTCGGCTGGGTGGTCGGTGAGGTCACCCCAGCGGCCAGCCCGATGCTGATCCGGTTGGTCCGCCAGAAGACGGTGTTGGTGACCAGCTACCGCCGGGACGGCCGGGCGGTGAGCACCCCGGTGAGCCTGGCCGTCGACGGCGATCACGCTTATCTCCGTAGCTTCGAGAAGGCCGGGAAGACTCGACGCATGCACAACAATCCCAGGGTGGAGGTTGCGCCGTCGACGGCCCGGGGCCGACCGACCGGCCCGGCCATCCAGGCCACGGCCAGGCGCCTGGAGGGCGCCGAATCCCGGCGCACCGCTCGCCTGCTGGCCGGCAAGCACCCGTTGCTGCACGGCGTGCTGGTGCCATGGACTCATCGCCTGGGTCGCGCCAAGACCGGCAGGACGGTCCATTTCCAGCTGACCTCCCTCGACCATGGCCAGGTGCGATGATCGCCAACGGACACCGTGATGAACCCCGCAAGACACACTCGCGGACGGCGCTCATGCACACAGGCAAGCCCTTGAGAGTAAGTTCGCTTTCAGGCGGCGATACGGTGAGCACTGCCCTTAGCAGCTTCGACAAGGCGACCGCCGTCGAGCGGAACGGGCCGGGGCGCTTTGTGGCCCGTGTTGACCCGGCCTGGGACGGGCCAGGGGCGCCGCTTGGCGGTGTGGTGATGGCAACCATCTTGCGGGCGATGACCGCCGAGCTGGCCGCCGCCGACCTGGCTCCCCGGTCGGTCACCGCACATTTCCCGCGGCCACTGGTCCATGACCTGGTGGAGATCCAGGTCGAGACGCTGCGCCGCGGCCGACGGCTCGCCACCGTCCAGGCGCATGCCGTGCAACAGGGGCGCCTGCGCTGCGCTGTGCTGGCTGCCTTCGGCCAACCGTTCCCCACGGTCGCCACCTGGGAGGCCGAGCCGCCTGCAGCACCGCCGCCTGCAGAGGCCGCCGAAGTTGACCTCTCCACCGGGCCAGCTCCACCACACGGCCAGCACCTGCGGTTTCGTCCGGTGTTCGGACCGCCGCCGTTGCTGGGCGGCGACCAGGCCCTGGCCGGTGGCTGGCTGGAGCTGCGCCAGTCACGTCCCGTGGATGCCCTGGCGCTGTGCCTGTTCGCCGACGCGTGGTGGCCTGCCGCTTGGGGACGGCTGCGCGAGCTGGTCATGACCCCAACCGTCGAGCTGACCGTGCACTTTCGGCAGGGGCTGGGCGAACTCCCCCCTGGACCTGTCCTGGCTCGGTTCGCTTCCCGCGTCTCCCGTGAGGGTTACTGGGACGAGGACGGCGAGCTGTGGTCGGGCGACCGCCTGCTCGCCCAATCCCGTCAGTTCGCCCTTCTCCGGCCACTCGCTGAAGGCTGAGCGGCACCCTAGTCATGCCGGACCACGCTGGGCAGCAGCGCGGTCGGCACAGATCGGTGCCGCGGGCGGCGCGGATCGAAGGTCCGCCAAGGACGCGGACGCGCCGATGGATCGATCGCGCGAAGCGCACCACCCGGCGCGGCCTGTGGGGTGCGCAAAGGCGTTCATGCAGCTGGCCGGTATTCGTGGAGCAGACCGCCGAGCAGATCGCGTCGACGAACCTCGCCCGGTTGATCCTCGCCGACAACCGCCAGCCCAGCAGGTCGGTCCGGTGCCTCAAGCCCGAGCGATCGATGCGGACGATGCTGGTTGTCGTGCTGGACATCGACCCGCAGGACCTGCTCCAAGTGGGTTCGTCCTACGATCAGGAGCCAGTCCAGGCACTCGGCGCGGACGGTGGGACCCATCGCTCGGCGTACGCGTTCGCCTGGGCGCTTGCACCGGCGTCACCAGCACCTCGCCACCTTCGGAGCGGAACACGTCGTCGAAGCTGCGGGAGAACTTCGCGTCTCGGTCGCGGAGCAGGAAGCGTACCCGTCGCCCTCGCTCTTCCAGCACCAGCAACAGGTTGCGGGCCTGCTGGGTAACCCAGCGGCTGTCGGGGTTGGCGGTCACCCGGCCAGGTGCACCCGCCTGGTGTCGTGTTCGATGAAGCACAGCACATACAGCCGTCGCAGCCAGAGGGTGTCGACGGTGAAGAAGTCGCACGCAACGATCCCGGCGGCTTGCTGGCGCAGGAACACTTGCCAGCGGCCGGACGCCCGCAGTGGCGCAGGGTCCAGCCCGTGACGGCGAAGCGTGGTTCGGATCGCGGTGGCCGAGACGTGCACACCAAGCCGTTGCAGCTCGCCCTTGATCCGCTGATAGCCCCAGGTCGGGTTCTCCTTGGCCAGGCGGACGATCACCTGCTGTACATCAGGGTTCAGCGGCGGCCGCCCGGTCTGGCGGTGCGGGTAGGTCCATGCGCCGGCGACCAGCCGCCGGTGCCAGCGCAGCAGCGTCTCGGGCTTCACGAGAAAGCACGACCAGCGTTCTCGGGGCAGCGCCCGGCTGAGGGCGGCGAGCAGGGCCCGGTCGGCGGGCTCCAGCCTGGGACATGGGGTGTGGCGACGCAGGACGGTGAGCTGGTGGCGCAGGACCAAGATCTCCAGGTCCTTGGCGGCATCGCCGCGGGCGAGCAGCATGAGCACCTGAATGAAGCGGCACAGCGTGAGGTAGGCGAGTCTTGACAGCACCAGGGTGACCTTGGGATGGGGTGGCTGAAGCGCCACGCTACCGAGCCGTGGCCGGCGCGAACTGGCAGCTCACAGCCCACGTCCGAGTTTGCGTACCCGACAGGCTGCGTACAGACTCTGCTAAACCGCCGATCGAGACAGTGGTTCGCGGTTTGGGAGGCGCGATGCGCACCACCGTCGACACCAGCGAGGCCGCCCCCATCCCGTTGAGCGCTCGGGTCTGCCGCCCGATAGGCCTTCGGTGGTGCTCGCCCCACGCCCGCACGGTCGTCCTGCTCGCCGCGCTCATGGTGGCCGCTGCGGGCTGCGCCTCGTCGCGAGCACCCGAAGCCGCCCGGCCATCCGAGCGGCTGGCAAGAACAGTCCAGACAAAGATGCTCGGGCCCCGGATGCGCGACCTCACCATCGACTCCCCGGCGCTTGGCCGCACCGCCACGGTGCGGCTGCTGCTACCCCGCCACTTCACTACCCAGCCGAACCGCAGGTGGCCGGTGCTGTGGCTGCTGCACGGCTGCTGCGACACCTACCAGAGCTGGACCCGTTCCACCGACGTCGAGCAGCTGGCTGGCCTGGCCGACGTGCTGGTGGTCATGCCTGAGGCCGGAGACGTCGGCTACTACTCGGACTGGTACCACCCTGGCCGCGACGGCCCCTCCCGCTGGGAAACCTTCCACCTGACCGAGCTACGGCAGCTGCTGGAGCGCGAGTGGCGGGCCGGTGACCGGCGGGTCATCGCCGGGCTGTCCATGGGTGGGCTCGGGGCCATGGCGTACGCGGCGCGCCATCCGGGCATGTTCCGGGCGGCCGCCTCCTACAGCGGGGTGCTGCACACCCGCTACCAAGGCGCCCCCGAACCAGGCCCACAGATCATCCAGGGCACGCTGGCGAACTTCCACGAAGATCCCGACGCCCTGTGGGGCAACCTGCAGCAGCAGGCCGACATCTGGGCCGCCCACAACCCCTACGACCTTGCCCCCAAGCTGCGCCACATCAGCCTGTTCGTGTCGTTCGGCAACGGGCAGCCGGGCCCGCTCGACGGTCCGGCCACCAGCGGGCAGGCACAAGCGATCGAGCAGACCCTGTACCCCCAGAACACCGCCTTCGTGAAGCGACTGCATCAACTCGACATCCCCGTCAAGGTCGATGCCTATGGCCCCGGCACTCACGACTGGCCCTACTGGCAGCGCGAGTTGCACCGGTCCCTGCCCCTGCTCCTGGCCGCCCTGCAGCAGCACTAGCTAGCCGGCCCTGCCGTTGCGTCGGCGTGGAACTCTCCGTCGCGATACCACAGGACTGGGCAACCACCGGCACAACTGGAACAGGCATCGGTAGCGGCTGCGATCTGCCATGGCTGCACGACGGTGCCCGTCTTCTGGGCCCTCGAATCCAGAGCACCAGATTTCGGCTGCTGCTCTCAGCCGGGCGGCTTGCTCTGCTCGGTCAACGATGCGGTCAACCCTCTACCTTGCTCGACCTGCACCGGCGCTGTTGCATCTGCTGCGAGCGAGTCCTGAGTAGGCAGACTGTTGTCATGAGAACCCGCCGCTCTCGCCCTACGGCTACCGCGCGATCGACCAGTTCGGGCAGGTCGTCGACGTGTTCATGTCCCCGCGGCGGGCCGCGGCCGCGGCCCGCCGGTTCTTCCAAGGCGCCATCGCCACGATGCGGGTCGCGCCGGTCGAGGTGGTTACCGACCACGCGCCGGTGGACCCGGCGGTGCTCGAGGAGCTGGTGTCGGCGGCCTGGCATCGCACCGATCGGTAGGCCAACACCAGATCGAGGCCGACCATGGCCGTCTCAAGTCGAGGCTGGGTCCGATGCGTGGGCTCAAGGGGACCGCAACGCCAGGATCGTGATCGCCGGGCATGGGTTGGTGCAGCACCTCCGACGCGGGCATTACGAGCTCGCGGTCGAGGAGCCGGTGGCCCGGCGCGTAGCGGTCGCGTTCGGCGAGCTTGCCTTGGCGATCTGACGCCAGACCGTGTCGCGACTTCACCACGCCGCGAACTGATCAGATGCAACAGCGCCGGTCCACGGACGCGACGTGTAGCCGGTGCCCGATCCCGGTGGAACCAGGCGTTCGCGCCGTGATTGGGCTGCGGGTTCAACCGGCACGTCGATCTAGCAGCCAACCGGCGACCGCGGTGAGGCTGGTGGCGGCCGCGCCTAAGAGACTGGTCGGCACGCCGGCGACCCTGGGAACCGGATATGGTGGGTCGTCCTGACGGGACCCCGGACCAGCGGCGCCACCCGAAACGGGGCCCAATAAGTGAACGGTTCCGATCCGCTGTCGCCGGGCGACGCGGGACAGTCGGCGAGCCTTGACGAATACGAGAGGCTACGGGAAACGAGATGGCCCGGCCGTAGAGAGGACCCGCATGATCCGCAGGACCAGCCTCGTCATGGCGCTCGCCGTCGTGGCCGCGCTCTGGACGATGTCGCCGGCGCGAGCCGACCACAACACCGCCCACACCATCGAGCAGATGACCGCCCACTACCAGGATCCAGCGCTGGAGCCGCAGAACAAGCCGTTCGCGCTGTTGTACCTGCGGACCACCGAGGGGATGCACGCCGCCAACACCGCCGGCGAGTTCTCCGACCCGGTGTTTTGGGACACCGTGGTCATCCCCACCTTCGCCAACTACTACCTGGATGCCTACGCGGCCTGGAAGCGTGGTGACACCCAGGACGTCGACGTCGCCTGGCGGATCGCGTTCCGCACCGAGCCCGAGCGGCTCAACTGCACCCAGATGATCTGGCTGGGCATCAACGCCCACGTCAACAACGACCTGGCGTTCATGATCGAGCAGGTCGGGCCGGGTTACACCTACGCCGACCACAAGCACGTGGACGACGTGCTGGTCCGCACCCGGCCGGTGGTGTACCCCGAGATCCAGCAGGTGTTGTGCCCCGGGTTGTTCTCAGAGACAGTCCCAGCAACCGCCGACCTCAACATCTTCGCCTGGCGGGAGCTGGCCTGGAGGAACGCGGAGCGCCTCCGGGCCGCGCCCACCCCGCAGGCGCGTAAGGAGATCGCCGACCAGATCCGCCAGCACGCCCAGGACAAGGCGCGCGAAATCCTCCGCTGGTACCGGTAGCGCCGGTACCCGCCCTATCGACCCAGCTCCGCCGGCCGCAGACTAAAGGTGCGTTCGTGCCGCTCCGCCCGATCCGCGACGCTCCCGGCCGTCCTGGTCCTCGTTGCTCCGGTCGCGGTGCTGCTGGCGGCACTGTTGCATTGAGCGGAAGGTGCCGACGAAGCCCAGCGAAGTGGAGGCTCTCCTTATTCGACGGCCGCCAAGAAAGACTCGAACCACTCGATCGTGTCTATGATCTGTCGAGTTTGTGTGGCGGAGTGGAGGCAGCCAGACGGCTTGGGTCGGAGCGGTGCTCCTTGGTCCGCCGAAGCATCGCGCGCATGCGCGCCGGCAGCATCGCGGCCAGCGTCACTCCCCGATGGCGGCTGGCAGGCATTGGGGGATTCTGGTTGCCGGCACGCACAACGGGGGCTGCTCGTGACGACAGCCGACCACGGCGGCGCGATCCTCCTGGCAGCGCTTACCCTCGGCGAGGCGGCCCTCGGCCCAGATCACCGGGATACGGCCTACTGGCGCAACGACCTCGGCCACGTGCTGCAGGGCCTTGGGGACCTGGAGGGCCCCCGGGCGCAGTACGAGCTAGGTGCTGGTGATCGGGGAGGCGGCCCTTGGCCCCGACCCCCCCGACCGTGACCGCCATTCGCGGCAGCCTGAACAGCGTGCCACAGGCTCTCCAAGAGGCGACTCCTGAAGGTCCAGCCTCGGCTGTCTCGCCTCGTTGTTGCATCTGGGCGCACGTAGCGAAACCGCCAGAGCTACACGGATGCCGAAACACACCTTCTTCCTCCACTCCTCCAGCACAGGCGCCACACCATGAACCGCTTTCAGTACCGAATCGCTGCTTCCTACAGCGCTGGTCCATACGCGCTTGCATAACAGATGAAGCTTTGCCGTTCCCTCTACGTCTCCGTCCCGTGCCCCTGACTTCCCGACCAGCGGCATGCCGGCTGGCTCGGCCAGGCGCGCTACCTGCCGGGCCAGCCGGGATCGCGCCCGCTATATGCCACGACCCGGTCAAGGAGCGGGGCATTGTCGGGCACCGGTACCGGCGGCTCGAAGATGCCCTTGCGGGCGTCGAGGTCGTCGGGCGGGTACATGCCGGTCATCGCGGCCAGGCACGCTTCCAGCGTGGCCGGATCCTGCTGGTAGGGCTGACCGGTGCCGCGGGCGAGGTCCCACGCGTGCAGGACGACCTCATCGAGTGCGATCTGTCCGACGATTTCCCCGGGCAGCGTGACCCCGCCGACCTGCGTCATGCCCTCCCATGCGGCCGGATCGGTCCACGCCTGCGCGAGCGCGGTCAGGGCGCGGGGGATCTCGGCGCGCCATGCGGTACCGAGCCGGTCGCCATCGGGTGCGGGTCGGGTCGCGGTCACCGACCCGAGGTCCTTCGCCGCCGCGGCGCTGAACGCCACCGCCAGGCCACCGATATGGTCGAGCATGGCGGCCACCGGGATATCGCTCGGGGTCGGCGCACCGAGTTGGTCGTCGTCGATGTGCCGCATGAGTTCGGAGAGCCGCCGGGCCGCCGGGGTGAGATCGACGATCACAGTCATGGGGGACCAGTCTGCCATGCCGGCCGCACGACCGTCGCAGGGTCGGCGCCGGCTGCCTACCACAGTCCCGGTACGAGGCGACGTGTTGTCTTCTGATAGCTGCGGTACTGGTCACCGAGTACGCGGACCAGCTCGGCCTCCTCGACCGCGATCCGGGGCAACAGCCCGACTAGTGGGATGACCGCGCAGATCGCCAGGGAGAGCCAGTTGCCGACGCCAAGGCCGAATCCCAGGGCGATCAGCAGCAGGCCGCTGTACGAGGGATGGCGCACCCACCGGTACGGGCCGCGGGTGACGACGGCCTGGTCGGCGTCGACCTGGATGAAGGTGCTGAAGGATCGGCCGAGCGTCAGTACCGCCCAGACCCGCAAGGCCAGGCCCACCCAGATCACGACGACTCCCACCGCGGCAAAGGCGTTCGGTGCGGGGTGTCCAGCGCCGGTACCCAACTGCGCAGCAGGATGCCGATCCAGATCGATCCCGCGAGGGTGAGGGAGACGATCACCCGCGTGCCACGGTCCGAACCCAGGCGGCCCTTACGCCGGACCAGATCGCGTACGAGCAGGCCCCCTTCCCACGCGAACCAGCAGTAAATCGACACCAGGAACGGCGTCGACAACCCAGGCATGCCCTGCAGCGTAATCCACCGCGATCGGCATTGCCGTCCAGGCGCGGCCGAGGAGCCTTCGAGCGTTGAGCGGCCGGCTACTGGCCCGTACGACCGTCGATGCGCTCGCGCAGCAGATCCGCGTGCCCACAGTGCCGGGCGTACTCCTCGATCATGTGAATGAGGATGTCGCGGATGCCCACCTGCTCACCGCGCGGCGTCAGGACCACGGCGTCCAGGTCGATCTGCCCGTCCAGCCACTCGTCGGCGGCCGCGATCTGCGCCTTCCAGGCGGCGAACGCCTCCTCGACCACGGCCGGGTCAGCGACCGCTCCATTGAAGTCCAGGTCGCCGTCGTCCGGGGACCAGAACAGCCGAGGCATGTCCCGATGGCCCTGCAGCGACCGCTGGAACCAGTTGTGCTCCACGCGGGCCATATGCCGAATCAGGCCGAGCAGGCTCAGCGTCGACGGCGGCACGGACCGGGTGGCGAGCTGCTCTGGCGACAGGTCCTCACACTTCATGCCGAGGGTGAGCCGGTAGTTGGACAGGTACTCGCGGATCGTCGCGAGTTCGCCGACAGGGCTTCCTCCCGCGCGCGGGTCATCCTCGGGCTTCGCCCACATCCCGTCGTAGCCGACCACATGTTCATTCGCCACGGTCCCATCCTTGCCGAGGATGCGGGATCGGGCAACCAATGGGAGCGCCGGTCGTACCGAACGGACTCACCCATGCTCCGTCCGCTTTCGTGACGCTGTCCGTCAATCGCCATGAAGGGCGAAGCCCTGTCCGCTGGGCACGCGGGGCGTGATCTTGATAGCGACTTGGCGCTGGGCGGTGTGGTTGCGGCTGGTGGTCCGGAGTTCCCTCCAGCTTCCCTCCGCCCGACGCCAAGCCGCGCGAGACGGGCGTGGGGTTCAGAAACCTCGATCGGGTGCGCTGAGCAGTGGGAAGTCGGGTCGGGGACAATCGGCCGATGGCCCTGTCCTTCCTCTTCCTCATGGCACGCTGGCTTATCGGCATGCTGCTCGGACGCCTCCGCAGCGAGCACGCCAAAGACGTCGAGATCGCCGTGCTCCGCCACCAGCTTCGAGTGCTGCGCCGCCAGGTCAAGCGGCCCGAGTTCCATCCTGCCGATCGAGCGCTGCTCGCGGTGCTGAGCAGCGCGCTTCCTCGCCGGCGCTGGTCGATCTTCGTGGTGACGCCGGACACGATCATGCGGTGGCACCGGCGGCTGGTCACGCGCAAATGGACCCAGCCCTACAGTCGATGCGGTCGTCCGCCGCTGGATGACCAGCTGGTTGCGCTGATCCTGCGGCTGGCACAGGAGAACCCGCGCTGGGGCTACCAGCGCATCCAAGGCGACCTCAAGAAGCTCGGCATCGGCGTATCAGCCACCACGATCCGCGCGGTGCTGCTCGGCAATGGGCTTCGGCCCGCGCCCCGACGGGCCTCGGTCACCTGGCGAGCGTTCCTTCGAGCCCAGGCCGCCGGCATCATCGCGACCGACTTCTTCACGGTGGAGACCGTGTGCCTCAAGACCCTCTACGTGTTGTTCTTCATCGAGCTGCATACGCGGCAGGTTCGGCTTGCTGGCGTCACCGACCATCCGAACGGAGCTTGGGTCGTCCAGCGGGCACGGGAACTCTCGATAGAGATGGAACGGCCGCAGGGCACGACCGCCCCTCGGTTCCTCCTTCGTGACCGGGATGCCAAGTTCACCCGCGCCTTCGACGACGTCTTCGCCGCTGACGGCGTCCAGATCATCAAGACCCCGATTCAGGCGCCGAACGCCAACGCGTTCGCCGAGCGCTGGGTGCGGACGGTGCGGCAGGAGTGTCTGGATTGGATGTTGATCTGGGGTCGGTGTCATCTTGAGCGGGTGCTCGACGAGTACCTGCGGCACTACAACGATGAGCGGCCGCACCGAAGCCTCGCGCTTCGGCCGCCCAGAGGTATCGAGGTTCGGGCTGGGCCTGATGCGGTAACAGTCGCCGCCGGCGTTCGGCGCCGGGACCGACTCGGCGGTCTCGTTCACGAGTACTACCAGGTCGCGGCATG
>Ga0209814_10000365_pt1 | contig 14512 bp, 17 predicted proteins | sample SoiMetdeltSBSDD1_FD_187597 | JGI IMG/M metagenome (GOLD analysis project Ga0209814, IMG submission 187597) | Bulk soil microbial communities from a Populus tree surrounding site in Tennessee, USA - Soil MetaG P. deltoides SBSDD1 (SPAdes) (version 2) | ecosystem: Environmental > Terrestrial >... | reverse complement strand
TGTTCCCTTCTCTGGATTACGCATTGTTGCGTACGTATGAAAGTTATTCCTAGCTAGGACTAGGGATGTTTCGAAACCTATGCCACTGGAGCTACCTGTAACTACAGCCACTTTCTGGTTATTGCTAGTTCCCATGCAAAGTATATGTTGAAGAAACACATAAAGCTGGTGTTTTTTGTATTCATATAGATTGAAACTGCAAAGACATAAGACCTGGACAAGATTAATCATAAAATCAACCATGTGGTATGTTAATATTTAAAGATACTTTCCTGGGCCAGTCTAATGGATATGTTAGCGTTATAAGTTACAATAATTTATTTGACATTACATGATTTGTCCCTACATGACCAAGTGAACTTTTGAATTGTCCTGATTGTTACTAATATTGATTGAATAAAGTGTTATATAGTATCACGAGATTTAAGCAGTTAATGGCAGACGATGATGTCATAAATACGGGGTGTTCCCGCTGTTGGGGTGCTATAGATTCGGAAACAAAAAATTGTAAAAGTTGTAACGGTCCCCAGGAAACCTGTGAGTGTAAAATCGTGCCGCACTAAGACAAACATAAGTATAGTTAAGAAAAAATAGCAATATTAAAGGCTACCAAATTTAGTAACCTTAACCTAATTAGTAGGGTAAAGGCATTATTAAAAAAGATTCTAGATATTTGTAATTATTTTTATTATAGTTTGCATTCTTAATCCTTAGACTATGAGCGATGAATCTGAAAGAGAAGAGAAAGAGGAAGAAAGAGAGGAAATCAAGGATGAAACCCATGAGCTAGAAGACGTTGAACAGGACGAGGAAGATGAGAAAGAAAAGGAGGAGGAAGAGAAAGAGGAGTTATGATAAGTAAGCACAGACTTATTTTTCATGTTAAATCTGTCCATAAACCGGTTGATTCACCTAGTAGGAAATTCCTCTATTAGAACCTCCTGTTAGAACCGATAGCGTCGATTTACACATGAGAACTGGAACATTCTCCTACAATCGATGTGAGATAAAATTTCAATTAGTAGGAATTTCTACAGTAATAAATCTGAAATATTGTCCATTCTTTGGAAATTATCCGGTAGCAAAGGTTAACATAATTTTTGGTTAGCAATTGTAGGCTGATTGATATCCAAAAAGTTGGAAATTAAGTGGTCAACGGCCGGATCGGAATACGCACAAATGCATTGGTCCAGGCAATTCAAGGCCATTTGCACGAACTTAAATATGTTAACCTAAGGAAAGATTTATTAGGTTATCTAACTAACTTAAAGCAAGTTAATTAGATTATGGCTCATTCGAGATTTGTAGTAATCTTTAGCGTTATGATATCTGTCATTATCTTGGGTTTGTCGCTGGTATTGTATAGTAGGGCTTCTGTGACCGAACAGAACTCATCGAAGATTGATACTGTAGGCGGTCATACGCCAGGATATCCTATACTCCAAACGACTGGTGATGTCTTGGATCCGACTTCATTGAACATAAATCCAGAGACAGCAGTTGTTGACCCATCTAAATATTTGAGAGAATTTAACTATGGAACGGTAACAAACTCTTCTAATGGAACTAAGATAAGAGAGTTTACATTGATTGCATCAGACACGCAGACTAAAGAAGTTTCTCCGGGCGTTTTGTATAATGTATGGACCTTTAACGGTACAATACCAGGACCAACTATACGAGCTACAGAAGGGGATACAATCAGGATCACTTTAATTAATAACGGTTCTAAATTCCACTCAATACACTTTCATGGCATACACCCTTCTGAAATGGATGGAGTCTTTGAGGGAATTGCACCTGGGGGCAAATTCACTTATGAATTTACCGCAGAACCATTTGGAGTATTCCCATACCATTGTCATATGCAGCCACTCGAGGAACACATAACCCATGGACTTTACGGTGCACTGATAATAGATCCCAAGAAACCTCGTGCTAGCGCAGATGAAATGATAATGATCATGAACGGTTATGATACTGATTTTGATACTGAAAATAATTTCTACACGGTTAACGGTATTCCATACTATTACATGCACCATCCAATTCAAATTGACAAAAATAGATTAATTCGAATATATCTATTGAATATGCTCGAATTTGATCCCTTAAACAACTTCCACTTACACGCAAATATGTTTGATTTCTATAAAACAGGAACGAAATTGATACCAGATGAATATACTGATATCGTTACTATGAACCAGGCAGAACGGGGAATATTGGAATTCAGCTATAAATATCCGGGAAAGTATATGTTTCATGCTCACAAGACTGAGTTTGCGGAAAAAGGATGGACAGGGTTGTTTCTAGTGAATGATGAGACATCCCCAGTGAGTATTCAAAATTCGAACCTTACTGCTGCAACAACAAATGCTACGGATCAAATACCATACAATACATCCAATCTTAGTAACGTTACTTCTATTTCACCAGCAGGAGGACTCAAGTAATGGAAAGGGAAGAAAGTAGTAGTAAAAATACTAACCGTTACCCTATTTCAAAAAAGACAATACTGTTTGGTATAGTTCCATTCATTGTTATTGGAGCAATGCTAATTTTGCTCCTTAGTTCTCCAGGTATATTATTTCAATCTCCAATCGAGCCGCTGCCGCAAATTTCTATTGAGAAAGTGGAATTTTCAGACCAATATATAGTGGCCTTTGTCAGGAATACTGGTCCTTCTGAGATTACCATTGCACAAGCTGATGTCAACGATAGGATACACCCTGCGGCTATTGAACCTGAACAAACACTCAGTAAATTCTCAGCTGCCAAGGTAATAATCCCGTTCATATGGAATTCGGGAGAGCCTTATAACATAGGTATAACTACGGATGATGGAACTAGATTTGAAAAAACTATTGATTCAGCAGCTCAGGTGCCACGTCCAACAATTGAACAAGCTTCATCATTTGCTCTAATAGGAACTTATGTGGGAGTTATCCCTGTAATGATGGGTCTTGTGTGGTACCCTTTCATAAGAAGGTTAAGTATTAGCAAGTACAACTTTTTCCTCAGCCTCACTGCAGGACTATTAGTTTTTCTTGGTATTGATGCTCTACTCGAAAGTAACGAGATAGCGATGGATAATCTTGCACCTGTCTTTAACTCTCAGATTCTGATTATTATCATCACCATTGTTTCGTTTTTAGCACTCCAGTACGTTTCCCAGAAATTAGTTCAGCGTGCGTCTAAATCCAAATCCGACATAGGATACAACTCGGAAATTACTAGCCGCTCAACACCTAATTTGGAACTAAAAGATGTTGACTCCTCGTCTGGTACATCGTTGCAACAGCAGCTACTCATAAGGCCGTTAGCAATTTCCATGATGATTTCAATTGGGATCGGTTTACACAATTTTGGGGAAGGCCTCGCAATTGGAGCGGCAGTCTTGTTAGGAGAAATTGCTTTGAGCTCATTTTTGATTTTAGGATTTATGTTGCATAACACTACAGAAGGATTAGCTATCGTTGCACCCATGGCCAAGGCTCGGAGAATTCCTATAAGAAAGTTGATAGTCATGGGTTTGATAGCGGGGGTTCCAACTATCTTAGGAACATGGATTGGAGGATTTTTGTATTCTCCTGTGGCAACGGTAATTTTCCTTTCAATAGGGGCAGGTGCAATATTTCAGGTAGTTTATTCAATTGGCTCTTGGATGCATCACACTAACGGTAGCAAAGGATTGCTGAGCAACCTTTCTATCATTACTGGCTTTGCACTTGGAATGTTACTTATGTATCTTACAGGATTGTTGATATAGATGAGTCTCAAAATAATTAATGTGAAAAACAAGCATTTGGGGGAGGTGTATCTGCGATAAATAAACTTGAGGAAATTCCCAAGATAAAAAATCACGGCAGATTAGTAGCAATTCGCGAAGCAAACAGCGTAAAGAAGGACGAGAGAACAGATAGAATGGAAGACTATCTTGAAGTAATATATGAATTAGTAGAAGAAAAGGGATATGCGACCACCGTAGATATTTCCACCTACCTAAACGTTAGTTCTCCCAGTGTGACCAAAATGGTGCAAAGACTTGATGAAAGTGGTTATCTTAACTATGAAAAGTACAGGGGAATTAAGCTAACCGCCGAGGGCATCCATGTTGCGCGTAACATCAGGAATAGACATGGTCTTCTGGCGGACTTCTTTAAGATAATCGGGGTCGATGAAGAAATCGCAAATAACGATGCTGAGGGTATAGAACATCACTTGCATCCTCAGACTATTAAAAAATTGGAAGAATTCGTGAGAGACCTGAAAAAATTATAACCAAAAACGAAACACGTGCCTAAATTAAATACTGGTTTTGTCTAAGCACTTTGAACTTGTATTTCTTTTATCCAAAATGATTAGCAGCGTGTGAGTTTCACATCAAAATGAAAAAAGCATTGAGCAAAAAAAACATTATAATTATAGGCAATTTCAGTATCTGGATTTCTTGACTCCTCTTTTGGATAGGAAACATTTTTTATTTAGGATGGGTAATTCAATATGGTTGAATAAGCAATAATGGCCAATTTAACTAAATATATGATTATGTTAGGTCTTGTGCTGTCGATGTTTGGTTTGAATTTTATTATAGACTCTGCACCGTCAGCATTCGCACAAGCTACTCAAGGTATAACCATTTCAGCAGGTAATTCAAGCTTCGTGCCTCTAACAAATACTGACGCAAACCAAGTTCGAGTAAATATAGCATATTCTCTTGAAGATGAATCACTAGAAAATGAAATGATAAACGCAGTGATGGCAGTGTTTGCTCCGAACGGTACACTACTACGAACAACATCATTTCCTAGCGGTTTTACTGCTCAGAGTGATGGCGAAGAAACACTTAGGACCGCATTTCGAGATAAGTCGCTGACAAGCGTATCGGCGAATGTTACATTCACAGATTTGTCGAAGACAAAGTCATTATCAAATGTGCTTACTGTCAATCTTGAACTTGAACAGACACCAACTGTAAGTTCACTGCTGGGGACCACACCCTCGTTACAAAATTCCTCTAAATAACATCCAGATTGTTAACAACACGATTTCCGACAAGCTGGGATGAAATCTAATCCTCTTATTTCGGGTAACCTCAAACCTTCTTTTAAAGCCAAAGATTCAACATATATCAATTTTTTGCAAGTTTCCCCAATTAAATTTTCATATATATCCCGAGACGTCCGAACACCTGCAAAATCAATTCTATCGCTTGTACCTATAATTGGTTATATACTATTTTGAGGAATATTAAGTGTAGAAAATGTCTGAGAATTTTGTAAAGGTTGCTGAATCAAAAGAAATAGGACCCTCATCTATGAAAGCAGTTGAAGTAGATGGTGAAAAAGTCTGTATAATTAATGCTGAAGGAAATTATTACGCGATAGGAAATGTCTGCACTCATGTTGGAGGTCCCTTGGACGAGGGAACGCTTGAAGGATATGAAGTTGAATGCCCGTGGCATGGTTCAAAATTCGATGTTAGGAGTGGTGAGCCGACAAAGCCTCCTGCAATGAGAGCAGTTCCAAAGTATGAAGTGAAAATAGAGGGTAATTACATTTTAGTAAGAAAACAAAAATGAAACTGATATGCATGTGATAATTTTTCATTCCTTTTAAATGAACAAAATAAATTATTAGAAGGACCAACATTCAAACCGATAGATCCTATAGTAGAATGCATACCTATCTCTAAGGGACAAGAATTAGTAGCATCTAAAGTTATTTTTTTGCACTAAATTATGATGTGCAACAAATATCTTTATTTTCACATTTACAATTTACTGGCTCTTTTAGACATATTGGGCATATTATAGCACCACAACCTACGCAGGTATTGTCAGCTTTATTACATGCCCAATGACGACATGTTTTGGTGTTCAATTTTACTTATCTTATTCTTCCGTATAATATAAAATTCATTATATCATTCTTAGCGGATAACTCCAATGCTCACAGAAATGAGAAGCTAAATACCATTTGTTAGAACCCTACTGCATAAAAGGAACAAGGAAATATGAATCCTTCCAAAAATATGTTCATTTAATCAGTGTTAAAAAACTTAGATGAGTGTATCAGATCGCTTATCTATTTGTATGTTCGGATAGGAGATATAAGTATGCATGCTAAAGGATTTTTCATGCTAGTCATAACAACATTAGGAACATCTTTACTAGCGTTTGCAGTTGTCGTTAGCTCTATTGCCTCCGGTTCGACTCAAAAAACTGTAGGAGATGACATGGAACAGACTTACACATTCATTAAAAAATGGGGAGGAGAGGGAACTGCAGATGGCAAGTTCTTGCGTCCTCATGACTTAGATTTTAGTCCTGATGAAAGAATTCTCTATGCTGTTGACAGGGATGGTAATAGAATCCAGGCTTTCGACAAGAACGGCACATTCCTCTTTGCTTGGGGTAAATTAGGAAAGGGTAATGGTCAATTTCACGTCCCGTACGGGATAGATGTTGATATTGAAGGTAACGTATGGGTTGCTGACAGAGCAAATGATAGAGTGCAAAAATTCGACAGTAAGGGTAAATTTATCTTAAAATTTGGTAACAAAGACCCTGAACCGAGTAGTGAGCCTGGAAAATTTGATAATCCACGAGATGTTGCTGTAGATAGAGATTTGAAACATGTATATGTTGCAGATTCTAAAAACAATCGTATCCAAAAATTTGATTTAAACGGAAGCTATATTGAAACAATAGGTAAATTGGGTAACATGCTCGGTGAATTCAATCTTCCGACGACAATCGTTATAGATTCAAAGGGCAATTTCATAGTAAATGAAAGGGGAAACGAACGTATCCAAAAATTTGATAGCAATTGGAATGCTGTTTTGATGTGGGGCTCAAAAGGCAGTGGAAATTCTGAGTTTTGTCACATAGAACATATTGCTGTTGATAAGTATGACAATGTGTATGTAACGGATCCGCAATCTGATCCTGGCTGTAGTCAACAACCTCGAGTTCTAAAATTTGACACTCAAGGTAATTTCATTACAAAATGGGGTTCTTATGGAGAAGGGGATGGAGAATTCGTAGATCCAGAACACCTGGCAATAGACTCTGAAGGACTTGTATACGTATCCGATAGAAAGAATGATAATATCCAAGTTTTTGAACCAATAATAGACTGATAATAAAATAAAAGATTAAAACTAGTTAGTAGAACATGATTATTTACGAACCTCCCAATTGAATCCGAATTGTTAACAGAATGATTTCATTGCACACTCATCCATAAAATATTGCAAAATAAATTTCATAATTTTCATTACAAAATAATATAACATATGAAATATGTCCAGCTTGGATATCATTCTTAGTTATATGATGCTCAGATATAATCACGTAAACCTAAAACACATACAATCCTTCAACGGATAAAATAAAAAGGGAGCCTAAGCAATTCCTATCTATGAATGAGTTTAACCAAAAAGCTATTGCAACTTGGTCTTCAGGAGATTACCGTAGTATAGCAACATTCATTCCGCCTATATCAGCGCATCTAGTACGATTAGTAAATATAAGTCCCAATAAATCTGTCCTAGATGTAGCCTGCGGAAATGGAAATACCGCCATCACGGCCCGCAGAATGGGCGCAAGAGTCACGGGCCTGGATTTGACATCTGAACTTTTGGATCGGGCTGTTGAAGAAGAAACGATGGCAGAAATAGATGGCATAGAGTGGAAGCAAGGAGACGCTGAGGACCTTCCTTTTGAAGATGAGTCATTTGATATCGTTCTTTCAACTTTTGGGCATATGTTCGCACCTCATCCAGAACTAGCAATTAAAGAAATTCTAAGAGTTACGAAGAAAGGTGGATCTATTGGGTTTGCAACTTGGCCTCCAGAACTTTCTGTGGGAAGCATGTTTCGCACGATAGGCAAATACACATCAACTTCAGTTCCGAATCCCCCACCTTCTCCAATGGAGTGGGGAATTCCAGATGTAGTCCGAAAGCGTCTGAGCGGAATCAACGAAATTTATTTTGAACGAGGTACTGTTAATGTCCCCATATTAAGCCCAAATCATTATTGGATTCATTTTAGTACAAAATACGGTCCTTTGATACAGGCAATCCGAGTAGTCAAAGAACAAGGCGAAGAAAAGGTCGAACTCTTGCGAAAAGATTTTCTGAATGCCATTAAGCCTTATATTTACGAAAACGAGTTAAGAGTAGGATACCTTCTTACGATTGGGATAAAAGCATAGCCTCCCAACTTATTGGTGATGATGAAAAATCAAATTCGCCTCGACAGACCGGCTAAGTATTCGGGCTCATATACTTGTTTAGAAAATAATATAGACAATCAGGTGGTTCAGGTTGGCGGTATGGTTCCAACAATTTAAATCGCAAGATTCCTAGTACGAAAAACACCAGCTTTATGTGTTTCTTCAACATATACTTTGCATGGGAACTAGCAATAACCAGAAAGTGGCTGTAGTAACAGGCAGCTCAAGTGGTATTGGATTCGAAACATCTCTCTTGTTAGCAAGGAATCAGTTTGTAACTTATGCTACTATGAGAAATTTGAATAAGAGTGATGAACTGCTGAAAATAGCAGCTAAGGAAATCATCCCATTGAAGGTGATTCAATTAGATGTAAATGATGACAATTCAGTAAATAGTGCCATTGACATCATTGTTAAGGAGAATGACAGGATAGACGTTCTAGTCAATAATGCGGGTTATGATCTGTTTGGCTCACTCGAAGAGTTGACGATTGATGAGATAAAGGGACAGTTTGAAACAAATTTCTTTGGAGTGATTAGAGCATGTAAAGCAGTGATACCAACAATGAGGAAACAGGGAAGTGGTACAATCATAAACATAAGTTCTCTTGGTGGAAGAATAGGATTAGTGCCATTTCTTACTGCATACCACGCAAGTAAGTTTGCTGTGGAGGGATTTACAGAATCATTAAGACAAGAACTCGCTCAATTTAATATTGATGTCATTCTAATTGAGCCAGGGGCAATCAGAAGCAATTTTATTGACAATAGCAAGACTGGAAAAAATTATAATCCAGAGAATTCACCGTACGCAAGCACCATACAGAAGGTATTTGAAGGCTTCCAATCGATCATGGCAGAATCATCTCACCCAAGAGATGTAGCTGAAGTGATTCTAAAAGCTGTCAATACATCCAATCCAAATGTGAGATATCCTGTGGGAAAAGACGCGGAATATGTCCTAAAAATTCGAACAGAATTATCTGATAAAGAATTGGAAAAATGGGTACGCGAGAGCTATATGGATAAGAAGGGTTTCATACGCGAATGATCTGTAAGTACACTAATAGAAATAAGTAGAAAGGAGATAGAAATTGATTAGAATTTTAATTTCGATGATTTTAGTAACAACATTTTCGTTATTGACTGCGCCGTGCCTTGCCTCTAGTGAGATTAAGGATGAGATTAAGGTGACTCCTCCTCTGAATTGGGAACCAAGTCCTACCAATAATTCGACTACGATGATATGGTTTCAGAATTCTACGAAAAGCATCTTTGCAATAATTAAGGCTCCTGACAATTTGGTATTTCCTTTATTCCTTGTTGGTCCTTTTATGACCGAATATTTAAAACATAAAGGAATACTAGAATCTGCTGATCAGTTAACCTTTGGTCAAAGTAATCACGGATATAGATATTTGCTTAATCTTTCTTCTCCTTCAAAACTCTTGAATTCTTCCTCGGGCATAATACCAGAAAATGAATTTTTACGTGAGATACCTCAAGGTTATGATGTTCCTTTTAAGGGGATGTTGATTCTAACTCAGAAGCAAAATGAGTTATATGCAATAATATTTCTGAGTCCAAAGGAGAAATTTGATTCTATATTAAATGAGATCCAGCCAACACTTGATTCAATTCAATTAACAGGTTATACGGCCACGCCTAATTGAACACCACTTAACTCTTAATTTTACAAACCGATTACTATTCTATCTATATATTAGGAAAATCACAATCTAAATTACAAATGAGCTACAACAGAGACAGGGGTTACGGCCGTGGTAGGAAAATCAGTTATAATAGCCATGCCAGCAGGAATTTAAAGAGACGTAGTCCACTTACAAAACCCGTTGAGCTTGATAAGATATATGAGGTGGATATTACCGAAATTACTGGAAAAGGTGATGGCATCGCTAGAGTGCAAGGATTTATAGTATTTATTGAAAATGGAAAAGTTGGGAACAAGATTCGGGTAAAGGTTACTGAAGTAGCAGACAGATTTGCTAAAGCAACAATTAAGGTCTAACTAACATAACTCTGCATGTCAGAATAAAGAGCTAAATTCTAGTTAGTAGAACCCTACTACATGCAAGACTTGATTCCGAATGAGCTCTGATAAATTATACTTATGCAGAGAAAGAGAAAACTTTAAAGTTTTGATCCTCTAATACTAAGAGCCTCTTTTTATTTTCTTTAAGGTGAGTTGAGCTTAAGACATTATCTGTCTATAGTCGGGTAACTTTAGTTGAAGTATCAGACTTCGATATCATATTTGGCATGTTCTACTATGTTATATCATTCCTCAAATAACAAGGTAAATCTATCTGTCAATTTTTCTACCCCTTCATAAAGAATAATTCTTTCTACAATAGTCCAGCTTCATGCAATTCGTCCAATAATGGTATTAATGCATCACGCAATTCTTTTTCTCCAAGTGTTAAGTCTTTATTTATTCTGAGGCCAATTGAAAGCATCTCCCTGTCCTCTCTTGAGGTAAATATCGCATTTCCATTTATCTCAAATTGATTACCCTTTTGTAGTAACCATTGATTCCATGCTTTGACTCGTTGAAGACTTTGTTCCAGGGCTACAATAGCATAATCTAAGTCTATTCCTTCTTCTTTATCAAGTAAGTTTAATTTTACCATGGGAAGGAGAATATTTCCCCCTTGTACACTTTGGTGCGACTGGTTAAGTTTTTCAATAATTTCATCTTCATTCTCTTTGGTTTCTTCCAGATCGTAATCAGGAAAGAAATATCCTGCCAGATTTCTGTTCCAATCATATATCTTGTAAATTGTGTCCTCGTATTCCATTTTCCATTTTGATTTCTTATTTCTATTCCCTAACATCCAGGATTCAGTTATTCAATACAATATATCTAAGTTAGTATCTCGTACTTGGACTATCATGGTAGTCTGAGGAAACTCCATAAAGTTATTCCATGCATCCAACCCATTCATCCCATTTAAATCCATTTATGAAAAGTTAAATTCCTCAGTTACCATTCTGCAGTATCTTTTTGACCAACAGTTCTGGTAGGCTTGATTTTTACTAATACTTCTCCTTCTCCACTATTTCGTCTACCGTATGCTTCTGACTTATCATCACCCATATATCTTGCTGCAATAATCTTGGCCCATTTGTAAATCTCGCTTGATTCATTACTTTCTATTTTAGCTATACCGTCTATAATAACAAATGAGAAAAGGGGGGTCTGATCATCAACACACAAACGGACTCGATTGTCTCGTCTAATATTTTTCGCCTTTACTGATTCACCGCCGGTATTAAAAATAATATTATTGTGCTTGTCCACTGTATACCATATCGGAACCACATGAGGCGTCCCGTCCTTGTTAATGGTTCCCAATTTACCTGTATAGGTTCCTCTCAAGAGAAAATCTCTGATCTCATCATTCATCATTTTTGACATTATAATTACTAGTTACAAAAAACTAATATAATTCATACCTACCAATTTTTAATAAATCTAATAATCATTGGAATGAAATTTCAATTGAAAGTCAAAAAGAAGGAAGGGTGATCTATACCTTTATTTTGAGACTATCTCCTTCTACCTTTACCTCGAAGACCTCTTGGTCGTATGTCTTGATGAATGACATCTCTTCACCAACAGTTCCCATATATTTTTGCCATGAGGGAGGTAAGGGTTCCATTCCTGGCGGAATTTCCAAAACTGGCTCTCCTACTTTCTTTCCAGATGTAACATCAAACTTTGCATCATGGAAAGGACACGTTACTACATTCTGGTTGATGCTCCCACGTGAAAGTCTAGCGTTCATATGACCACACCTATCGGAAAAAGCATAGAATTTTCCTTCAAGATTGGCTATTGCAATTTCTTTTCCATTTATCTCGACATGTTTCATATGCCCCTTACTAATTTCACTCACTTTTCCTGCTTCGACATAATCTTGGTTTTGAGTCATTGTTATGTTTATGCAAGCATTTTATTTATGTGTGGTAGTAGCTAGGATTGGAAGGCACATCCGTAATTACAAAAAATATGTTTTAGTCATTCGTAACTTTACGTAGTGTATTTTGTATACTTAATTCCTATAATGACAGAGGAATCTAAAAGTAAAGAGAAAGAATTTGTAAGTGAAGAAATCAAAATCAAAGACAAAGTCCATGAATTACAAGTTGCTGAACACGAAGAGGAAAAAGAATCCTAATAGAATCAAGTCAGACTACTTGAAATCATTCCGCAAGACTATTCGATAACGTGCTTTGCCTGATTCAAGATGCGCCACTGCCTCATTAACACGTGAAATTGGAAACTCTTCAATGACTGGCTCAATGCCATGGCGATTGCAAAAATCAAGCATTTTTAGAATATCTGCTGGACCTCCAATAGGTGAACCGCCGATAGATTTCTCACCTGAAATTAATGGAAACACGCTTGCCTTTACTTGTGAAGCTGCTCCAACAATATGTAACTTTCCACCGGGACGCAGTGTTCTAATATGGGAATCCCAATCCAAGTCTACGTTTGCAGTAACGAGTATCATATCGAACCGATTTGCATATGGTTTCAAAGCATCAGGATTCCTCGAGTTCAAGAAATGATCAGCTCCAAACTGTTGTGCTTCCCTCTCTTTTTCAGGATTGGTAGACATAGCGGTAACTTCACATCCCCATGAATCGAGAAATTTAATAGCCATATGTCCTAACCCACCAATTCCAACTACAGCCACATGATCAGTTGATTTGATATTATTTTGGATTATCGGATTGAAAACTGTAATTCCACCACAAAATAATGGGCCTGCACTCTTTATGTTGATGTTCTTAGGCAAGGGAAAAGCCCATAACGCTTGACAACGCACTTTATTCGCATAACCTCCATGTCTGCCAACGATGACATCTTGACCCTTCAGGCAACGGTTATGATGACCACTCAAGCACTGGTCACATACCAGGCAAGAGCGTGATCGCCAACCTAATCCTACATATTGTCCTAGTTCTAGATGGTTTACTGTATTTCCAATCGCAGTCACTTTTCCAATGATCTCATGTCCTGGTACAAACGGGTACCGTGTAAAACCCCATTCGTTTTTAAGCATATGCAAATCACTGTAACAAATTCCGCAATACTCTACATCGATCTCTACTTCATCGGGTTTCAGTGAACCCAATTCATACTCAAATGTTTCTAGTTTTCCGTTAGGTTCATGAGCAGCATATGCTTGAACTTTCATGACGATATAGTATCTGTGCGTGTATAAATAAGTAATTGTACAACTGCTTCCCTGAGACACTAATGCCTGACAAGCTACTAAAGCTGATGACGAGCGGTTCTCTTTGAATGATAGGAAAAACGAATAGGAACCACTACTGAGTATCCATATTAGCGAAGCAATAATCGGTTCAAATTTGACACTGCTAATCGAAATATTTGATAACTTCCATACTTTATAAATAATCTAACGAATCAATATTCCTGCAATGCTAAGAGTTACTATCAAATGGTAATGACCTGCAATGACTACCTACTGTAAACTAAAGTATTGCTAATATTGTTAATTCGGTATCCATAATCATTAATAAAGTCTTATCCAAGTAACGATCAATCTGTAACTTGCTTCTTTGCGCCATTAACCTCTCCAGGTTTACAATTATGCTGAGGGATTCCAGTTTTGAGTGCACTGCTGTTAAAGTTATTTCTTGCCTTGGCTTACTTTCCTTTATCGTTTTACACTTTTCTTGTGTATGAATTGCGCCACCATTTTCTTCAATGAAAACAAATTTGGAATCATCCCCGCCCAACTATGATGTTACATTCATACTTACAAAGTCGGGTTATTCTTCCCGTTGACTTGTTTATAGGGTGACATACTATACCTAGCACTACGCACCTATTAGAAAATATATAGGTAGAGTTATTGACCAAGTACTAGGTAGAGTTCTAAGAAAGCATAAACTTAGGTATAGTATTATATCAAGAATGGGAGAGAGTACGGTTGCAACTAAGGCATCTTCGAAATTTGCCTCATTACGAACCACGATACCGATGAGTATTGTGAGACAATGGAAACTAAAAGTTGGTGATAAACTCGAATGGGAATGGAAAGTTATCGAAGGACAAATGGCACTTGTCGTTAGTAAAGTTTGATGAAAAATTTTTAAATTGTTATCATCTATCAGAATGATTTTTATATCGTTGTTTTGCATGGTAAACCTCTACATTCGAAATGTAGAGCGTCTGGTGGAGCCGTCCATCTCCGGCTCCACCAGAC
>Ga0209814_10000361_pt1 | contig 14561 bp, 14 predicted proteins | sample SoiMetdeltSBSDD1_FD_187597 | JGI IMG/M metagenome (GOLD analysis project Ga0209814, IMG submission 187597) | Bulk soil microbial communities from a Populus tree surrounding site in Tennessee, USA - Soil MetaG P. deltoides SBSDD1 (SPAdes) (version 2) | ecosystem: Environmental > Terrestrial >... | reverse complement strand
AGCTCCTCCAGTACGTGCTCGAACGGCTCCTCCGGGAACGCGAGCCGCACCAGCCCCCGGCTCGTGCTCGCAACGAACAGCGTTCCCACCGGCGTGTCGACGTTCGCGTACCCGATGTCGACGAGCCCGCGGCGACGAGCCACCTCCAGGGTGGACGCTGCCGCCCGGCGCGACGCCTCCTCGAACCCCTCGTCCCATCCCATTCCCTCGTCCCATCCCACCCGCGGCCTCATGCGTTGACCTCCTGCATCGATCTGAGCTTCCTGCGCCCTTCGTAGGCGTTGGCCCTGGCGGCCTCCTCGGAGATGCCGAGCGCGTCGGCGATCTCGGCGTACGAGAGGTCGAGCAGGTACCGGTGGATCACCGCCGCCCGCTGCATCGGCGGCAGCGTTCCGACCGCCGACCAGAGCTCCGGGTCGCCGTCGGGCGGCTCGGGCGCGGCCGCCTCGGGCAACCGCTCCACGGGGATCGGTCGTCGTCGTTCGCCCCGCCAGTGGTCCAACGTCTTGCGGGTCGCGATCGTGAACAGCCACCCCCGGAGGTTGCTGGCGTCGCGCAGGCGCGGGTACGCGCGCAGCGCCGAGAGGAAGGTCTCCTGGAAGCAGTCGTCGGCGGCCTGCCGGCCCACGGCGGCCACCAGGAACCGGTAGACCTCGGTCCGGTGCTCGTCGAGCAGTCGCTGGAACGGTGGAAGCGTCATCCCGGCGAACAACGGACCGGGGACGGCCCGCGTGAGAGGCGAACCGACCGGCGCGTCACACGACCGGCCACGGGTACGGGCGCCCGGGACCGGGTTCGGGGAACCTGCCCGAGCGCAGGAGGTCGCCCACGCGCTGAGCGATCGCGTCGATCTCGGCGGGGGAGAGCAGCGTCTCGAGACGGTCGTGGAAGGTCCCGGACGCCAGGTTCGGCCGGAGCCCGCGCAGGTCCTCGAGCAGGGACTCCGGGATCGGCTCCCCGACGAAGTCCCAGATGACCGTTCGGAGCTTGGGCTCGACGTGGAAGCACACGCCGTGGTCCACGACGAAGACCCTCCCGTCCCGGGCGAGCAGGCAGTGCCCCGACTTGCGGTCGGCGTTGTTGGCGACCAGGTCGAAGAGCGCGATCCTGCGGAACTCGTCGGCGCGCTCGCTCCGCATCGTCAGGTAGTGCTGGTCCGGGTCGAACGCCACGAACCGCTGCACCGAACCCGTCCCCTGCGGCCCCTCGCGCAGGACGGTCGGCGGCACCCACGGCCAGCCGAGCGCGTCCGCCACCACGTACGCGGCGACCTCTCGGGCGGCCAGCGTGCCCTCCTCGAAGTCCCAGAGCGGCGCCTCGCCCGAGCGCGGCTTGTAGACCGCGAGCATCTGATCCTGATCGACGCGCACCCTCGCGAGGAAGGTGAAGTTCGAGGCGCGGGGGAGCAGGCCAAGGACCTCGATCGTGCCCCCTTCCAGGAGCGCGAGCGCCTCGGCGTCGTCTCGGATCCTTTCGGCGTCGGTGCCGTCCGACCGGCCAGCCGGCGGTCGCCGTTCCGCCTCCCCGCCGGTCACCGTTCCGCGGTCTCCCGGTGCCCGTTCATCGCGGGGCACATGTGGCCCTCCGGATCGATCGGGTTCCCGCAGAAGCGGCACCTGGGTCGTCCGCGTTCCGCGACGGCCGCCCCGTGCCGGGCGAGCGCGAACATCTGCTCGCGGGTCGCCCAGAGGCGGACGCGATCTGGCTCGGGACCCTCCGTCTCGGCGACGGGCGCGGTGTCGTCCTCGGGCTCGTCGTCGGCCTCATCCGCTTCGTCCTGTTCGTCCTCTGGTTCGTCCTCCAGCTCGACGAGCTCCTCGATCTCGAGCAGCATCAGATCGCGCTCCTCCGCATAGCCGATCGAGAGGCGTCCGGCGCGCCAGAGCGGTTCGAGGGGCGGTTCCAGACCCAGCTCCTCGCTCGGCGGTCCCTCGCCTGTCTCGCGCCCCACGGTGGCCAGGATCTCCAGGATCGAGGTCCCGAGAAGCTCGACCTGCTCCTTCTCGACCAGGATCGTCACCGAGCGGTCGCCCTGGCGCGCCTGGAGGAAGAAGGTGCGCTCGCCCGGCTCGCCGACGGCCCCCGCCGTGATGCGGTCGACGCGCTCCAGATCCACGGACCTATCCTCCCACCTTCGTGCGGCGCGACCGCAGGACGGCCAGGTCGCCGGTGTCGTTCACGGTCAGCAAGCGCGGCGCCCCGTCCGAGAACGAGACGGCGCTGATCGAGCCCGTGTCGACCCACCAGCGATGCAGGTGGTCGGGGTGCGCGCCGGCGACGTGGGCCAGCAGCAGCCGGATCACGTCCGCGTGAGACACGACCGCGACCGTGCCCTTCGGGTGGTCCCGGGCGAGGTCGAGCGCCGCGTCCACCGCCCGCGCTTGCACTTCGAGCAGGCTCTCGCCGCCGGGGAAACGGGCGTTCGAGGGTGCCTGCATCACGGTCCGCCACAGCCTGGTCCTTCGCAGCTGCGAGATCGACCGGCCGGTCCACTCTCCGTAGCCGGTCTCGATCCACGCGCGCCGGATGCGGACGGCGACGCGTCGCATCTTCGCGAGCGGGGCCGCGGTCTCGCGGCACCGTTCGAGCGGGCTCGAGACGATCGCGTCGAGCCGAATCCCGTCGAGGCGCTCGACCAGCCGCTCGGCCTCCTCTCGACCGCGGGCGTTCAGGTGGACGCCGGACGTCCATCCGGTCAGGCGCCTGCCGGCGGTATCGGTGTGACCGTGCCGGATGAGCACCAGCGTCGTCATGCGGCGTAGGGTACCCGGGGGTTCCGAGCGCGCCGGCTCAGCCGGCGGAAGGCAGCCGAACCTCGAACCGGGTGCCCCGCCCGAGCTCGCTCGTCACCTCGATGTGACCGCCGAGGTTCTCGGCGACGTGCTTGACGATCGACAGGCCGAGGCCGGTGCCTCCGGTCTCGCGCGACCGCGCACGATCCACCCGGTAGAAGCGCTCGAAGATCCGGGGCAGGTCTCGGTGGGGGATGCCGAGGCCGGTGTCGGCGACCGCGAGGACCACCTCGCCGTCGTCGCTCGTGAGCTCGACCTCCACCTTCCCACCGGGGGCGGTGTACCGGATCGCGTTGTCCACCAGGTTGCGTACCAACAGAGCCAGGTCCCGAGCCGAGCCGCGGACCCGCGGGACGGCCGCCGCCGCGACCGAGAGCCCGACGCCGGCCTCGGCGGCCTGCTCCTCGAACCGCTCGCCCTCGTCCCGGACGATCGCGTCGAGCGCCACCGTCTCGTCGAGCACGCTCCCCGACTCGAGCCGGGACAGGTCGAGCAGGTCCGACACGATGCGCGAAAGGCGCGCGGCCTCGCGCTCGAGCTGGGAGGCGAAGCGGGGGATCACCGAGGGGTCCTCGGCGGCCGCCGTCCGGATCGTCTCGGCTGCGGCTTGGATCGAGGCGGCGGGCGTCTTCAGCTCGTGCGACGCGTTGGCCACGAAGTCGCGGCGCACCCGATCCAGCCGCCGGGTCTCCGTGATGTCGCGGATCACGAGCACGACCTGGCCGTCCCGCGCGGGGGCGGCGAAGCCGCGGAGCGTTCGGGCCGGCGAGCCGGTCTCGACCTCGACGGCGAGCACCGCCCGGTTCGTGGCGGCCCGTTCGGCGAGGTGCCGCAGGCCGAGGGGGAGCAGCGACTCCATGGAGGCCGGCCGGACGCCCAGCTGCGCCTCGACGGCCGGGTTGGCGAGCCTGGTCCCTCCGTCGGGCCCGAAGAGCAGCACGCCGTCCTCCATCGAGGACAGCACGAGGTCGGCCGATCGCCGGGCGTCCTCGGCGGCCGCGAGTTCGCGCCGGAACTCGTCGTCACGTCGGGCGCGCTCACGAGCCTCCGTTCGAACGCGTGCCCGCTCCCGGCGCAGGAGCGCGAGCAACCCGATGCCGACCAGGATCCCGCCCACCGCGACGAGGATCGGGACCGCGTCCATCGCCGAGCAGTGTAGGGAGAGACCGCTCCGCGACGTCACCCGGCGTTCACACGCCGGGCGTCGTTCACGTGGTGTTCACCTGCGGGCCTGGGGGCGTTCACCGCCACTGGATACCGTCCGCGCAACGGCCCAGCTCGCACGACAAGGGAGGTTCAGGATGGGGAACCGCAGGAACGGCCTGCTCGTCCTCGCGATGATCGCCGCGCTGGCGCTCGTCGCGGCCGCGTGCAGCGATGACAACGGCGGCGAGACAGGCAGTACCGGGGGTGCGAGCGGCTCGACGGCCCAGAACCTGAGCGGAACCATCACGATCTCGGGATCGTCGACCGTGCAGCCGATCACCAGCCTGGTCGCCGAGCTCTTCAACGAAGACGTGTCCAGCGACGTCTCGATCACGGTGGACGGCCCGGGCACCGGTGATGGGTTCGTCCTGTTCTGCGACGGCGAGACCGATATCCAGGACGCCTCGCGCACGATCGAGGATGAGGAGAAGACGGCCTGCGACAAGAACGGGATCCAGTATGTCGAGCTCGCGGTCGCGTTCGACGGCATCACCGTCATGACCAACCCCGCGAACTCCGCAGTCACATGCCTGGACCAGGGCGACCTGTACGCGCTGTTCGGTCCCGAGTCGGACGGCATCGACACGTGGAACGGCGCCGACACGCTGGCCAAGCAGGTCGGTGGCAAGGGCGGCCTCCCGGACGCCCCGCTGGAGATCACGGCGCCCGGGACGGAGTCCGGGACCTACGACGCGTTCATCGATCTCGCCGGCATCGAGGACACGGCACTCTCGCAGGGCGTGCCCGAGGACAAGGCGGCATCCCTGCGGACGGATTACCACTCCTCGCCGGACGACAACGTGATCATCACAGCGATGGAGGGCTCCGACACCCCGCTCGGGTTCGTCGGATTCGCGTTCGCGGAGAACGCCGCCGACCAGGTGAAGATCCTGCAGGTGGACGAGGGCAGCGGGTGCATCGCACCGAGCCGCGACACGATCGCCGACCAGTCCTACCCGTTGTCCCGGACGCTGTACATCTACGTCAACAAGGCCAAGATCTCGGACCCGGCCATCAAGGCGTTCGTCGACTACTACATGGGCGACACGGGATTGGTCGACGCCGTCCAGCAGACGGGGTACATCGATCTGCCGTCCGACCAGATCGAGTCCAGTCGCTCGACGTGGACGTCCGAGTCGGGTGGTTCCGGAGCGACCGGCAGCTCGTAGCCGATCAGGTCGGGACGGGACCGGGCGCGCGCCGCCCGGTCCCGTCCGCGACCCTGGCACGAGGAGGGTAGGCTCGACCGGACCATGAGCGCGACCGCCACCCCAACCACGCGAGAGCCGATCACCCCCGAGCTCATGCGGGGGAGCAAGCGACGACACCGCAAGGAACGGGCGATCCGGACGCTCTTCCAGGCCGCCGCCGTCCTGGGCCTGGTGATCAGCATCGCGATCGTCCTGGCGCTGATCGAAGAGGCGATCCGGTGGCTGTTCGACATCCAGCTCGGCTGGCTGTGGACCGGAGGGTGGATCCCGCGCTCCAACCAGTTCGACCTGCTCACGATCTTCGCGGGGACCGTGTTGGTCGCGGTCATCGCGATGCTCGTGGCGGCGCCGCTCGGCCTCGGGGCGGCCGCCTACCTGTCCGAGTACGCGACCCCCAGGACGCGGCGGACCCTCAAACCGATCCTGGAGACCCTGGCCAGCATCCCGAGCGTGGTCCTCGGGTACTTCGCGCTGAAGGTGATCAATCCGGACCTCGTGCGCCAGATCTTCACGTCGGCCGGCACCTTCAACTACCTGGCGGCGGGCCTGGCCGTCGGGATCCTCACGATCCCACTCGTGGCCTCCGTGGCCGAGGACGCGTTGCACGCTGTCCCCAACGCGCTTCGGGAGGGTGCGTACGGGATCGGCGCCCGGCGCATGACGGTCACCCTTCGGGTCGTGTTCCCCGCCGCGGTGTCGGGCATCGTGGCCTCGCTGATCCTCGGCTTCTCGAGGGCCGTCGGGGAGACGATGGTGGTCGCGCTCGCGGCCGGCGCGACCGGGAGCGCGGAACGAAACCTCAATCCCTTGGACGGCGGGCAGACGATGACCGGCGCGATCGCCTCGCTCGCGATCGGCTCGGATCAGGTCCGGGGCTCGGGCTTCGCGTTCGATTCCCTGTACTTCGTCGGGCTGCTACTGTTCGCGTTCACGTTCCTGCTCAACGTGGTCTCGGAGCGGTTCGTGCGCCGCGTGAGGAGCAAGTACTGATGTCGCTCGTCGCCGAGGCCGACACCCGGACCGCCGTCAACCTCGCGCTTCGCGGCCGCAAGCGTCAGGTCGGAGGGATGCTCTTCCGCTTCGGTCTGCTCGCGACCCTGCTGCTGGCGCTGGCGATCCTGCTGATCCTGTTGGTGAGCACGCTGATCGAGGCATGGCCGGTCCTGTCGACCAGGGGATGGGCGTTCGTCACCAGCGACACGTCGAGCCTGTCCGAGCGTGCGGGGGTCTGGCAGGGGCTGGTCGGGTCGCTCATCCTGGTCGGGTTCGTCGCGGCGATCGCCCTGCCGATCGGGGTCGCCGCCGCGATCTACCTGCAGGAGTACACGCGCGACACGCGGACCAGCCGGATCCTGATCGCGAACATCCGCAACCTCGCGGGCGTTCCCTCGGTCGTGTACGGCATCCTCGGACTCGTCGTGTTCGTGAAGGCCTTGTCGGCGGTCACGGGTCCCGACAGCCACGGGCGCAGCTACATCTCGGGCGGCCTCACGCTGGCCGTCCTGGTCATGCCGATCGTGATCCTGATCACGATGGAGGCATTGCGCGCCGTGCCTTCCAACATCCGGGAGGGCGCGTACGGCGTGGGCGCCACACGCTGGGAGGTCGTGCGGTCGCACGTGCTCCCGAACGCCGCGCCGGGCATCTTCACGGGCGCGATCCTGGCGATGGCCCGCGCGTTCGGAGAGACCGCGCCGCTGCTGCTGGTGGGCGCGGTCACCGGGTACTTCTCGTCGGCCTCGGGCCGCACCCCGCTGGAGGTCCTCCAGGGTCCGTACACCGCCCTCCCAACGCAGATCTTCTCCTTCGCCAAGCTGCCGGCCAACGAGTGGCAGCCGAACACGGCAGCCGCCATCATCGTGTTGCTGGTGGCGATCCTGGCCGTGAACTTCCTCGCCATCTTGTTGAGGAACCGCTATGAGCGAACGTGGTGATCCCATGGAGACGACAGACCTGACAAACCTGCCCGAATCGCACGACCCGCAGGCCTCGACGGACCAGGGGTCCCCGGATCAGGTGGGCCGGATCTCGGTGCGCTTCGACCGCGAGCCGCGCCACATCGACGGCGAGCAGGAGGTCGTCTTCGACGTCCGAGATCTCTCCGTCTACTACGGCGACTTCCGTGCGGTGCGCGACGTGACCCTCCCGATCTACCGCAACCAGATCACCGCGCTGATCGGACCCTCCGGATGTGGCAAGACGACGTTCATCCGTTGCCTCAACCGGATGAACGACCTGATCGAGAGCGCCCGCGTGGAGGGATCCCTCCTGTACCACGGCGTGGATCTGTACGACCCGGCCGTCGATCCCGTCGAGGTCCGCCGGCGCATCGGCATGGTGTTCCAGAAGCCGAACCCGTTCCCCAAGTCGATCTACGACAACATCGCCTTCGGGCCCAAGATCGCCGGCTTCAAGGGTGACATGGACGAGCTCGTCGAGGAGTCGCTGCGCCGGGCGGCTCTCTGGGACGAGGTCAAGGACAAGCTCAAGGAGTCGGGCCTGGCGCTGTCAGGCGGGCAGCAGCAGCGCCTGTGCATCGCCCGGGCGATCGCGACCCGTCCGGACGTGATCCTGATGGACGAGCCGTGTTCGGCGCTGGACCCGATCGCCACGCAGCGGATCGAGGACCTGATGCAGGAGCTCCTGTCCGACTACACGATCGTGATCGTCACCCACAACATGCAGCAGGCCGCCCGGGTCTCGGACCGCACGGCGTTCTTCACGGTCGAGGTGCTCGGGGATGCGGGGCAGCGGACCGGCACGATCGTCGAATACGACCAGACCGAGACGATCTTCACGAACCCGCGCGACCCCCGAACGGAGGACTACGTCACGGGGAGGTTCGGCTGATGACGCGACCGCACTTCCACGAGGAGCTGGAGAAGCGGGAGCTGCGGCTGCTCGCGCTTGGCGAACTGGCCGGCAACGCCGTGCAGAGGGCCGTGGAGGCCGTCATGGAGCACGACGACGACGCGGCCGACGCCGTGGTCGCGGGCGACGACGAGATCGACGCGATCTACCTCGAGCTCGACCGAGAGATGTTCGCGCTCCTCGCGTTGCAGCAACCGGTCGCCGCCGATCTTCGCCTGGTCTCGGTGATCATGCACGCCAGCCTGCACCTGGAACGGATCGGCGATCAGGCCGTGAACGTCGCGAAGGTCTACCGGGTCAGCTCGAACCTCCCGAGGAACGCGGCGATCGTCCAGCAGATCGGCGAGATGGGGCACATCGTCGTCGAGATGGTCCGCGTCGCGATGGACGCGCTACGCCGCCGCGACCTCGAGCTCAGCCTGCGGTTGCCGAAGATGGACGATCCGGTCGACCGGCTCAACCGCAACATGCACTTCGAGGTCGCCAAGCTCGCCGACGAGCCGCGGGCGCTGGAATGGGGCATGCACATGAACCTGGCCGCCCGTGCGCTCGAGCGCGTGGGCGACAACGCCGTCGACATCGGCGAGCAGGTTGCGTTCCTGGTCTCGGGCGAGTTCCGCGAGTTCACCGACGCGTCCCACCCCGGGGGCGTGCCCTCCGATGCATCCTGACGGCGTTCGCATCCTGGTCGTCGAGGACGAGGAGTCCCTCGCGGACTCGGTGCGGTACAACCTCGAGCGCGAGGGGTACTCGGTCTCGGTCGCGTCCGACGGACGGCGCGCCCTGGAGCGCTTCCGTGCCGATCAACCGTCGCTGGTGATCCTGGACCTCATGCTGCCCGAGGTCTCGGGACTCGACGTGTGCCGGACGATCCGGTCGGCTTCGGACGTCCCGATCATCATGGTCACGGCCAAGGACTCGGAGGCTGACAAGGTGGCGGGGCTCGAGCTGGGTGCCGACGACTACGTCACCAAGCCGTTCTCGATGCGCGAGCTCGTCTCGCGCGTGCGGGCCAACCTGCGTCGGACCAGACCCCACGCGGTCCCGTCCCCAGCCGACGAGGTCCTCGAGGGCGGGCCGGTCCGGATGGACGTGGCGCGTCACGAGGTCTCGGTCGGCGATGGGGCCGTCTCGCTGCCTCCCAAGGAGTTCGAGCTGCTCGAGGCCTTCCTTCGGCGGAAGGGGCGCCTGCTGACACGCGACTTCCTGATCGAGGAGATCTGGGGGCCGGACTACTTCGGCGACACCCGGACGCTGGACGTGCATGTGAAGCGCCTGCGCCGCAAGCTCGAAGACGATCCTCACCAGCCCGAACACCTGCTCACCGTGCGTGGGCTCGGGTACAAGTTCGTCGACTGAGCGCCGCGGCCTTGGCCCGTCGGTTACCGTGAGGGATAATCCGTCCTCCACGTGCAAGGAGCCGGAAACGGACGCTTCCCCAGCCGCCGACATCGCCGACGACGCTCGGTACCTGAATCGAGAGTTGTCCTGGCTCGAGTTCAACGCCCGCGTGCTCGCGCTCGCCGAGGACGCCTCGCTCCCGCTGCTCGAACGGGTCAAGTTCGTCGCGATCTTCGCGAACAACATGGACGAGTTCTTCCAGGTCCGCGTCTCGGGCCTGCAGGAGCAGGTCGAGGCGGGGGTGGTGAAGCGATCGCCCGACGGCAGGACGCCCGCTGAACAGCTCGAGGGGATCCGCGAGCGGGCGCAGGAGCTGTCGGACCGCGCGGCGACGGTGTTCGCCATCGAGCTCATGCCGGCGCTCGAGAAGGAGCGGATCCGGATCGTGCGCTCGTTCGACGCGTTGGACCCGGCGGACCGGACGTTCCTCCGGCGGGAGTTCGACGAGCGCATCTTCCCGGTGCTGACCCCGCTCTCGGTCGACCCCGCCCATCCCTTCCCGTACATCTCGAACCTGTCCCTGAACCTCGCGGCGTTGGTGCGTGACCCGATGACGGGCGTCCGCAGGTTCGCGCGCGTGAAGGTGCCGCCGCTGCTGCCGCGCTTCGTACCGCTCCCCGACGGGGAGCGGTTCGTCCCGCTCGAGACGGTCATCGCGGCGCACCTGGATCGGCTGTTCCCGGGGATGGAGCTCGTCGCGTATTACACGTTCCGCCTGACGCGCGACGCGGATCTCGAGGTCGAGGAGGACGAGGCCGAGGATCTGCTCGAGGCGATCCAGAGCGTGCTCCGCCGTCGCCGGCGCGGCGCGAACCCGGTCCGGCTCGAGGTCGACGAGACGATGAGCCACGAGGTGCTCGAGCTCCTTCGCCGCGAGCTCGATCTCGAGGAAGAGGAGGTCGTCGTGACGCCCGGGCTGCTCGACCTGAGCGCCACGTGGTCGCTGGTCGAGCTCGACCGTCCCGAGCTGAAGCACGGACCCTGGGTCCCGGTCACGCAGCCGCGCCTGGCGAACGGCGATGGTCCACCCGATCTGTTCCAGGTGCTCCGGGCCGGCGACGTCCTGGTCCATCATCCCTACGACTCCTTCTCCTCCTCGGTGGAGGCCTTCGTGGAGCAGGCCGCCCGAGATCCGGACGTCCTCGCGATCAAGCAGACGATGTACCGCACGTCGACGCAGGAGAGCCCGATCATCCGCGCGCTGATCCGCGCCGCGGAGCTCGGCAAGCAGGTGGTGGCGCTGGTCGAGCTCAAGGCCAGGTTCGACGAGGAAGCCAACATCACCTATGCGCGGGAGCTCGAACAGGCGGGCGTGCACGTCGTCCACGGCGTGGTCGGGCTCAAGACCCACGCGAAGATCTCGCTCGTCGTGCGGCGTGAGGCCGGGGGGGTCCGCCGGTACGCCCATGTCGGCACCGGCAACTACAACCCGGTGACCGCCCGGCTGTACGAGGACATCGGGCTCCTGACGGCCGACGCCGAGATCGGCGCCGATCTCACCGATCTGTTCAACCTGCTGACCGGCTACAGCCGGCAGCGGGAGTACCGCCGGCTGCTGGTGGCCCCGGAGTACCTGCGTCCGGAGATGGTGGACCTGATCCGAGGCCAGGCGCGGGAAGGCGGCCGGATCGTGTTGAAGATGAACGCGCTCGTGGACCCCGACATGGTCGACGCGTTGTACGAAGCCTCCCGGGCCGGCGCCGAGATCGATCTGATCGTCCGGGGGATCTGCTGCCTGCGTCCGGGTATCCCCGGCCTGTCCGAGCGGATCACCGTCCGTTCGCTTGTCGGCCGGTACCTCGAGCACTCCAGGATCTTCCGGTTCGGCGAGCGGCGAGAGGCCAGCCACTACATCGGTTCGGCCGACCTGATGCAGCGAAACCTCGACCGGCGGGTGGAGGCGCTGGTGCCGGTCTCGGACCCGTCGCTGGCCGCTCGGCTCGACGAGATCCTGGACGTATTGATGCAGGACGACATGCTCTCGTGGACGCTCGGCTCGGACGGGACGTGGACCAAGGTGCGGGGCGAGCGCGGGATCGACGCGCAGCAGCGCCTCCAGGAGCTGGCGGTCGAGCGCGCGGGCTCGCCCAAGGCGTGAGCACGACGGCCGCGTCGACGAACCTCGAGCGGGAAGCCAAGCTCCAGGCGCCCGCCGGGTTCCGCCTCCCCGAGCTCGGCGGCGACGGGCTGGTCGCCACCGGGATGGACCCCCAGCGGCTCGTCACGGTCTACGTGGACACCCCCGACCTGCGGATCGCTCGGTGGGGGAGCAGCCTGCGATACCGGCAGGGCGAGGGCCACGACAACGGATGGACGGTCAAGCTCCCGTCACCTACCAACGGATCACAGCTCGTCCGGACCGAGGTGAACTTCGAAGGTGACGACGCGAGGAAGCTGCCGACGGCCGCCGCCGACCTTCTCCGCGCCTACGTCCGTGGGCAGGAGCTGGCGCCCGTGGCCCGGCTGCACACCGTTCGCCGAGGTGTCGAGATCGGCGACGACGCGGGCAGGCGGCTGGCCGTGGTGACCGACGATGAGGTCTCGGTGATGGACGGACGCCGCGTGGCGAGCAGGTTCCGGGAGCTGGAGGTCGAGCTCGACCCGCAGGCCGAGGACGACCTCTCTGAGAGACTGATCGACCGGCTGACGCGGGCCGGCGCCGGCCCCCTCGACAATGTTCCGAAGCTCGTGCGAGCGCTCGGTCCCCGGGCCGCGTCGCCGCCGGACGTCGAGGTGGCCGAGGTCGACCAGGACGCCACCGTGGCCGAGGTGGTCCGGCGGGAGCTTGCGACCTCCGTCGTGCGCCTGCTTCGCCACGATGCCGGCGTTCGTCTGGGGGAGGATCCCGAGGCCGTCCACCAGGCTAGGGTCGCCACGCGGCGCGTCCGGTCGGCGCTCCGGACGTTTCGGGACGTGCTCGACCCCGAGTGGGGCGGATCGCTGCGGGGCCGGTTGAAGCAGGTTGCCGGCGGGCTCGGGGCCGTCCGCGACACCGAGGTCCTGCGCGACCGGCTCCGTTCGAGCGGGCGGTCGCTGCCCGAGGGCGACCGCGAGGGCCTCGAGGAGCTCGTGACGATGCTCGAGTCGACCCGGGACGAGGCGCGCGAGCGGCTGCTGGCGGCGATCCGGGAGCCGACGTACGTGGCCCTGCTCGACGAGCTCGTCGAGGCCGCCCGCGAACCCCGCGTGCTCGAGGACGCGGCAGGCGCACCCGCGGTCAGCGAACTGGCGTCGGCCCTCGAGCGGCCCTGGACGCATCTCGAGCACGCCGTCGAAGGGGCCCGGGAGGACGCATCGGACGCCTCGCTGCACGCCGTTCGGATCCGCGCCAAGCGAGCTCGGTACGCGGCCGAGGCCGTCTCCCCGGTGTTCGGCAAGCGCGCCGATGCGTTCGCCGAAGCGGCTGCCGATCTCCAGGACGTGCTCGGCGACCACCAGGATTCGGTCGTGGCGAGGGCGTGGTTGCGAACGGCGGCGCAGGACGGAGCCGACGCGTTCGTCGCGGGAGAGCTGGCGGCGATCGAGGCCCAGGCGGCCGCTGAGGCACGAGCGGCGTGGCCCAAGGCTTGGAAGGCGCTGTCCCGCAAGCGACTGCGCTTCTGGGTGTGAGCCAACCCGTCCGCGCGGCCGGAGGCATCGTCCTGCGGGGCGAGGGGGGCGACCGATCGGTGGCCCTGGTGCACCGTCCGCGGTACGACGATTGGTCCTTCCCCAAGGGCAAGCTCGAGGACGGCGAGGACGAGGCGACGGCGGCCCTGCGCGAGGTGGAGGAGGAGACCGGCCTGCGGTGCCACCTCGGGCCGAGCGTCGGCGCCGTGACCTATCGGGATCGTCGAGGCCGGGCCAAGGTCGTTCGGTACTTCCAGATGGATGCCGACGGGGGCCGGTTCGCCCCGAACCAAGAGGTGGACGAGCTTCGGTGGGTGCCCCTGGAGGACGCGCCGCGGCTGCTGAGCTATGCCCACGACCGCAGGCTGTTGCGGTGGGTCGCGAAGGGGACGCCGGCCTTCGCGTCGGCGCTCTACGTCGTTCGACACGCCAAGGCCGGCGTCCGCGAGGCCTGGCCGGGTCCCGACCAGGAGCGGCCGCTTACCCGACGGGGCAGGAAGCAGGCGCTGCGCCTCATCGATCGGTTCCGCGGCCTGGACATCCAGCGGATCCTCTCCAGCCCGTACCTACGGTGCATCCAGACCGTGGAGCCCCTGGCCGAGGCTCGAGGGCTCCCGGTCGAGGTGGCCACCGAGCTGCGCGAGGGCGCGAGCCCGGACGAGCTGCTCCGTGGTCTCGCGACGTTCGGCGACCGCTCCACGGTCGTCTGCGGCCACGGCACCGAGATCCGGTCGATGATCGATCGGCTCGAGGCCGGGGGCGCGACGATCGAGGGCGCCAGCGGGATCGGCAAGGGCTCGGTCTGGGTCCTGGATCGGGAGGGCGAACGGATCGTGGCCGCGCACTACCTGCCGGCGCCGCCCGGCTAGGACATGGCCTCCGACACGCGGTTCGCCGTGCTCGATCTTGGCAGCACCACCTTCCAGCTCCTGGTCGCGGATGCGGATACGGAGGGCTCGCTCACGCCTGTGCTCCGCGACCGCGTCGTGCTGAACCTCGGGCGGGTGCTCGCCGGCAAGGGTCGCATCCCCGACGACGTCGCCGGACGCGCCGCCGAGACCGCCCGGCGTCTGGCCGATCTCTCGGTCCGCATGGGGGCGGACCACGTGGTCCCGCTCGCGACGAGCGCACTGCGGGACAGCCCCGACCGAGAGGCGCTGGCCTCGCTGCTCGGGGGCGCGGTCGGGACGGATATCCGGTTCATCGACGGGCGCGAGGAGGCCCGCCTCACGTTCGCGGGCGTGACGGCGAGCGTCGCGCTCGGGGAGGGTCCGACCCTGCTGCTCGACCTCGGCGGGGGGAGCCTCGAGGTCGCGCTCGCGGGCCCCGAGGGGCTCCGCTGGGGGCGGAGCCTGCCGATCGGCGCCGGACGGATAACCGGCCTGCTGGTCACGCACGACCCGCCGACGCGCGACGAACGCAAGACGGTGCGGTCGGCGGTCGAGGAGGCCGTGGCGCCGCTGGTTCGGGA
>Ga0209814_10000360_pt1 | contig 14584 bp, 14 predicted proteins | sample SoiMetdeltSBSDD1_FD_187597 | JGI IMG/M metagenome (GOLD analysis project Ga0209814, IMG submission 187597) | Bulk soil microbial communities from a Populus tree surrounding site in Tennessee, USA - Soil MetaG P. deltoides SBSDD1 (SPAdes) (version 2) | ecosystem: Environmental > Terrestrial >... | reverse complement strand
CCGGTGGTCGCATCGGGATCGCCGAGGATCTTGCCGAGCGAGCTCTTGCGTGAGAAACCGACGACGACGGGCGGGCCGACCGCTGAGATCTCGTCGAGGCGGCGGATCAGCTCGAAGTTCTGCTCCACCGTCTTGCCGAACCCGATCCCGGGGTCGATGCAGATCCGGTCCTCACGGATCCCGGAGTCGACGGCGACCTGCACCCGTTCCTCGAGGAAGCGCCTGACATCCGACACGACGTCGTCGTAGGTCGGTTTCGACTGCATGGTGCGCGGCTCGCCCTGCATGTGCATCAGGCAGACGTACGCGTCGGCCTCGGCTACGACCTCGGCCATCGCTGCATCAGCGCCCAGCGCTGTCACGTCGTTGACCATCTCCGCACCGATCTCGAGCGCCCGGCGCGCCACGTCGGCCTTCGCCGTGTCGATCGAGACAGGGAGGCCGGTGAGGCTCTCCAGCACCGGCACGACACGGCGGAGCTCCTCATCCAGGGATACGCCCTCGGACCCGGGTCGCGTCGACTCCCCGCCGACGTCGACGATCGCCGCCCCTTCGGCGATCATCCGCCGCGCCGAGTCGACTGCGTCCTCGGAGCGGAAGTTGACGCCCCCGTCCGAGAACGAGTCGGGCGTCACGTTGACGATCCCCATCACCGACGGGCGGGCAAAGCGCTGCTCCAGCGCCACTCGCACGCTTGAGAGCCTAGGGGCTTCCTAGATCGAGCCGGAGAAGGTGTCGCACACGGCGGGCCTGCCCTCTTCGTAGCCCCGCGAGAACCAGCGCCGCCGCTGCTCCGAGGAGCCGTGTGTCCAGCCCTCGGGATTGACCTGGCCCTGTGTCTGCTCCTGGATCCGGTCATCGCCGATCGCCGAAGCCGCGTCGAGCCCCTCGTTGATGTCCTGCTGGGTCAGCTCCTCGAGGAGCCCCTGCTTGACGGCGTTGGCGGCCCAGACGCCTGCGTAGCAGTCCGCCTGGAGCTCCGAGCGGACTGCCCGGCTCTCGGGCCCCTGGCGGTCGTTTCCGATCTGCTCGAGCACGCCGAGCTGGTTCTGGACGTGATGGCCGTACTCGTGGGCGATCACGTACGCCTGCGCGAACGGCGCGGCGCCCGTGCCGAAGCGGGACTGCAGCTCGTCGAAGAAGCCGAGGTCGATGTAGACCTGCTGGTCGCGCGGGCAGTAGAACGGCCCCACCTGTGAGCTTGCCAAGCCGCACTGCGTCTGCACCTGATCGGTGAAGAAGACGGTGTCCACGTACGGGTACCGGCGGTTGCTCCGCTCGAACGTGCCGTTCCAGAAGCCCTGGACGCTGTTGACGACGCCGACGATCCGGCAGTCCTGCCGCTCGTTTGCGTCCTCGCCCGATTGGCATTCCTGGGAGACCTCGCTCGGCGCGTCGCCCTGCCCGACTTGCTGCTCGTCCAGGGGCGCGAGCTGGCCATCGAGGCCGCCGCCCCCGCCCAGCACCGTCAGCAGCAGATAGATCACGACGGCGGCGATGCCGATGCCACCGCCGCCCACGGCTAGTCCACCCGGAGCCATGCGACGTCCGCGAACGTCGGTGACCTGACCGGGATCGAGCTTGGCTCCACGCCGAAAGCGCATGTCGAGTCCTTACCCGCGCCCGGCGCACCGGGAAACTGCGGAGCGGCCGGTCTCGTCGCTGACCGGCCGCTCCTGGCTCCCGCTAGCGCTTCTTCTTGGGCGGGCGGACGTCGACGACGAGCGGCTTCGTGCCCGCTCCCACGTGGTCGGCCGTGCCAAGTACATGCCCGACGAACACAGACTTCTTGGAAACGCGCCACCGGGTCACGAACGTGCCGTTCGAGGCGACGGTCGCGACCTGAGAACGCCACAGACCCGAGACCCGCATCGACACGACCGCCTGCTCGCCGGCGACCGCCTTCGACAGCCGGCCGGAAACCGTGATCGTGCTGGGCTTCGAGATTCGCCTTCCCCGAGTCGTGATCACGAGCGCGCGTGCCGTCCCGACGTCACCGCCGCTCGTCGTCGCATAGAGGAAGTTGGACCCCGCGAGTGCGTACGCGGTGCCGCCGGCCATGTCGACGGCCCTGACGAACGCCGGGCTGACGAGCTGAGGCCGCCAGCTCGCTCCGCCGTCGGACGTCCTGAGCACGAAGCCGCGTGCCTCGAGCCCAACCCTCGGTACGACGACGTAGCCGTTCCGCGCATCCGCGAAGTCGACCTGGGTCATCGGCCTTCCGGTCGAGACGAGCTCCGTCCACGTGCGCCCCGCGTTTGTCGTCTTCCAGAGCCGGAAGCTCAAGTCGACCAGGTAGCCGGTCTGTGTCGAGACAAACGAGATGTCGTGAATGCGGCTTTTCGTCGGCCGGCGAAGGGGCCGCCAGGTGAGGCCGCCGTTCGGGGAGAAGAGCAGCCTTAGCCGCCCGGCGGCGACGATCCCGGACCCGGCCGTGTCGGCCATCAGGAGGCCCGCACCACGCAGGTCGCGGTCGGACACAGCCGAGAATGTCTCGCCGCCGTCAATTGACCTGCGGATGCCGCGCACGCCGATGACGACAACGTGGTTCGCGTCCGTCGCGACGAGGTCCCGTGCTCCGGCCGGCGTGCCGGTGTTCAAGAGCCGGTAGCTCGCGCCGCCGTTGTCGGACCGCTGGACCGTCCCGTCGTCCGCCAGGACGAAGAGCCGAGAGGCGGTTGGTGCAGCCACGGCCCTGATCCCCAGCGAGGTCGGCGGGCTGACGTTGGCCCAGGTCTGTCCTGCGTCGGTCGTCCGCGCGAGGGCACCCGAGTTGCCACCGGCGTAGGCGATCCGGTCGGTTGCGGCTTCGAGGACCGTGTAGTCATCGGTCAGGCGGCCCCCGACCACGCGCCAGGTGTCCCCTCCGTCGTCAGAGATCACGGCGCTGCCGAAGTTCCCCACGGCGAGGCCACGCGTGGCAGACGCGAGCTCCACCGCGAACGCCGACTCAGCGGGCGGCGTGGCAGCGGTGAAGGTGTCACCGCCGTCCACCGTCTTCACGATCCGGTTTCCCTGCCGCGTCGCGAGCAGGCAGTTGTCGGCGTCGGAGCAGCGGATCGAGCCGAAGTCGCCGTTGGGGACGCCGGCCACCGCCTTCTGCTCCCACGTCGCACCGCCGTCGGTGCTCTTGAGCAGCTGGAGGGCCTGGCCGACCGCGTAGAGCGTCGTGGCGTCCGCCTGCTCGAGGCCGAAGAGCGGCAGGCTGAACCCGGCGACCTGCGTCCACGTGACTGCGCCGTCCGTCGTGCGCTGAATCGAGCCGCCTGAGGTCGCGAAGCAGGTCGTGTCGCTCGTGCAGAGCAGGTCCGTGGCCGGTGGGATGAGCGGCACGGCCGTCCGGCGAGTGAACGTCTGACCGCCGTCGGCGGTCGACAGCACGGCGTTGTTTCCGAGCACGAGGTACCCCACGTTCGACGAGGGGAACGAGAATGCCCCGACCGGTGATGGACAGGTCAGGTCGCTGGCCGAGAACGGAAGCCGCTGGAAGGTCGCGCCTCCGTCATCGGACCGGCGAAGCGAGCAGCCGCCGCCCACCACGATCCGGTCCGGCGAGCCGGCCATGCGTACCCGGCGGAGGTCGAGGGTGAGCCCGGTCACGACACCCGACCAGCTCGACCCGGCGTTCGTGCTCTTGAGCAGCGTCCCGAAGGCGCCGGCTGCGTAGCACGTCGTCCCGCCGCAGACGAGGTCGGTCAGGCTGTTCGGTCCGAGCGTCGGATTGCCCGAGTACCAGCCGGAGTGCGGTGTGTTCACTCCGGCCGAGGCTCCGGCGATGAGCGTCGTCGCCGCCGTCACAGCTGCGGCGGTCCAGGCGAGGACACGCGAATGGAAGAGCGTGTGCATGAGAGACCCCTTTCCCGCGTCCGCTGCGTCGGCGGCGAGACGCTCCGTGGAAGGAGCTGATCGTTACTTGCCGGCGGCCCGCTTACAAGGGGCTACGCAGGACTTTTCAGGCTATCCGTACTTTTCCGAGATGTTCCGAACGCTTTCCTAACGAACCTCGGTCCGCGTAGGCGCGACGGCGTTACGGCTTGGCCGGATCCGGAGGCGGAGGCTGCATCATCGCGCCCGGCACCGGGAACGGCTTCGGCTTGGGCGCCGGCTTGCGCTCGCGGCTCGGCTTCTCCTCGGCCTCGGCCGCTGGAGTCTCCTCCGGGAAGACCTCTTCCTCCGCGGCGCCCTCGAGCAGCCGCAGGAACTGATCCTTGTCGATCGTCTCGCGCTCGATGAGGATCGCCGAAAGGCGGTGCAGCTCTTCCATGTGGTCCTTCAGGACCTGGTGGGCGCGCAGGTGCGCCTCCTCGATCACGCGGCGGATCTCCTCGTCGATCTCCCGCGCGACTTCCTCGGAGTAGTCCGGCTCTGCGCTCATCTCGCGTCCGAGGAACGGCATGTCGTGGTTCCGCCCGAGCACGCGCGGGCCGAGCTTCTCGCTCATCCCGAAGCGCATGATCATCTGCTTGGCGGTGCTGGTGACCTTCTCGAGATCGTTCGCCGCGCCGGTCGTGACCTCGTTGAAGACGAGCTCCTCCGCGGCGCGACCGCCCAACGTGGCAGCCAGCTGGTCCATCAGCGTGGACTTCCGCGTCAGGTACCTGTCCTCACGCGGAAGCGAGATCGTGTAGCCGAGCGCCTGGCCGCGCGAGATGACCGAGATCTTGTGGACGTCGGTGTCCTGGTCGAGGTAGTGGCCGACGAGAGCGTGGCCCATCTCGTGGTACGCCGTGACCTTCCGTTCCTCCTCGGACAGGAGTCGCGTCTTCTTCTCCGGTCCGGCGATCACGCGCATGACGCCTTCCTCGAGCTCCTCCTGCCCGATCGTCTTACGCCCCCGGCGCGCCGAGAGGAGCGCCGCCTCGTTCACGAGGTTGGCGAGGTCCGCGCCGGTGAAGCCGGGAGTTCCGGCGGCGAGGGAGTCGAGCTCGACCACCGGGTCGATCGGCTTGCCTTTCGCGTGTACCTCGAGGATCTTCTTGCGGCCAGCCCTGTCGGGTCGGTCGACGACGATCTGGCGATCGAAGCGGCCCGGGCGCAGCAGCGCCGGGTCGAGAATGTCGGGCCGGTTCGTGGCCGCGATCAGGATGATGTTGTCCTTCAGCTCGAACCCGTCCATCTCGACGAGGAGCTGGTTCAGCGTCTGCTCGCGCTCGTCGTGGCCGCCGCCGAGACCGGCGCCGCGGTGTCGGCCGACCGCGTCGATCTCGTCCATGAAGACGATGCACGGCGCCGCCTGCTTCGCCTGCTCGAACAGGTCGCGGACGCGCGAGGCTCCGACGCCGACGAACATCTCGACGAAGTCGGAGCCGGAAATCGAGAAGAACGGAACGCCCGCCTCACCGGCGACGGCGCGTGCGAGCAGCGTCTTCCCGGTGCCGGGTGGCCCGTAGAGGAGCACGCCTTTCGGGATCCGCGCGCCGAGCGCCTGGAACTTCTTGGGGTTCTCGAGGAACTCCTTGATCTCGTGCAGCTCCTCGACGGCCTCGTCCACGCCGGCCACGTCCTTGAAGCCGATCTTCGGCGAGTCCGGGGTCATCCGCTTGGCGCGGGACTTCCCGAACGACATCACCTTCGAGCCGCCGCCCTGCACCTGGTTCATCAGGAAGATCCAGAAGGCGATCAGGATCACGAACGGCAGGAGCGAGGTCAGGAGCGACCACCAGGGCGACCCACCGACGGCCTTGGAGTCGAAGTTGACGCCTTCGTTCTTCAGCTGCCTCTCGAACACCACGAGCGATTCCGGGCTCGGGTAGGCGACCTTGATCTTCTTGCCTTCCTCGTTGCCGCCCGTCGGCTGGTACTCGACCGTCAGCTGCTGCTTGTTCGGGTTGGCGACGATCTCCTCGAACTGGCCGGGATTGTCCGCGACCTGCGTCTGCAGCTCGGAGTACGTGACCTTCTCCTGCTTCTCGCCCTTCATCAGCGTCTGGCTCGCCAGATAGACGAGCAGGACGATGACGATCAGCGGAAAGAGGGCAGAGCGGAAGAACCGATTCATAGGCGGTCTATCGGCCAGGGTAGCAGCGGCCTTAGCGGCAAAGCCTGCTCCGAATGGGGTGATTCACAGGCCGGCGGCGGCCTCGTCGCCGAGGACCCCGACGTAGCGAAGATTCCGGTACCGCTCGGCGAAGTCGAGCCCGTAGCCGACCACGAACCGATTGGGGATCTCGAAGCCCGTGTACCGGACCGGGACCTCGACCTCGCGGCGCTCCGGCTTGGTCAGCAGCGCACAGATCTCGAGCGAGGCTGGCCGCCTCGCGCTGAGCGTTCGCTTCAGGTACGAGAGCGTGAGGCCGGAATCGATGATGTCCTCGACGACGAGGACGTTGCGGCCCTCGATCGACTCGTCCAGGTCCTTGAGGATCCGCACCACGCCCGAGGAGTCCGTCGAGGCGCCGTAGCTCGAGATCGCCATGAAGTCGACCTCGCACGGCACGGAGATACTGCGCATCAGGTCGGCCATGAAGAAGACGGCGCCCTTGAGCACGCCCACCAGCAGCAGGTCCTTCCCGGCGTAGTCGGCCGAGATCTCGGCGCCGAGCTCCGCGATCCGATCGCGCAGAGCGTCCTCCTCGATCAGCACCTCGGCGACGCCCTGCTCCACCTCAGTCTTGAACGTACTCAGCTCGCACCCCCTCGGCCTCGACGATCCCCGGCACAGCAACCACTTCGTCTCCGCGGACCACGAGGGGCCAGGCCTCCCGTTGCGAGCGCGGAACCTTGGCGTCCACGAAGACATCCTGAAGCTTCTTCGAGCGGTTCGCGAGCCGGTCTCCCGCACGCCAGCCCCGGACCTTGAGCCCCGAAACCGACGAGCTGATTCTCCAGGGGCCCCAGCGGATCTCTCCTTTCAGGTCCACCGGTCCGCGTTCGAGCCAGACATGGTCGTACTCTCGCACGGCCTGCACGCCGCCGCCCAGGTCGACCCGCGCCGAGCCGACGGCACTCCCCGTCAGCGCATCGAGCGGGCTCGGACGGCCCTCGGCGAGCGCGAGGAGATTCTTCTCCGCACGCTCGTCGAGCCGGCGGAGGAGAGGGAGGATCTGGTCGCGGATCAGTCCGCGCTTCGTCTCCTGGTTGGTGGAGTCGGTGCGGAACGGGAGCCCGACCGCCTCGCAGTACGCCTCGGTCTCGTCGCGCCAGACCCCGAGCAGCGGGCGAACGACGCCGTCCTCCCGCCTGGGCTTGATCCCGCCGGGCTTGCCGCTCGACACCAGCCGGTAGAGAACGGTCTCGACCTGGTCGGAGGCCGTGTGGCCGGTGGCGCGCAGCCGGTCGCTCGCGAACGAATAGCGGAGGTCGCGCAGCTCGGCCTCGGTCGAGGCCGGCGGAGCCTCCACGACCTCGGCGCCGATGACCTCGGCGCAGAACCTCGCGTCCTCGTCCGACTCGTCCCCGCGCAGACCATGGTTCACGTGCAGCGCGGAGACCGCGTACCCGAGCTCGCGCAGCGAGTGCCACAGCGCGCACGAGTCGGCACCGCCCGAGACGAGACACGTCAGCTCGCCGCCGGGCGGGACCAGGTCGTGCCGGCGGATCTGCTCCTCGACGCGCTCGAGGAAGTCCATCGCCCTATTGTGGCCGCCGGTGCTCCAGGTAGGAGGCGATCATGAGCACCGCCCACCTGGCAACCCAGAGGCCGACCGCGAGCAGCAGAAGCTTCCTCACGGATACACCGGGTTCTGAACCCATTCCTCGATCCGCTCCGCTGCCTCGCGCAGGCTCGGCTCGTAGAGGATGTGCGGCTCAGCAGGCGTGATCAGCGGCATCTTCGCCGAGGGCCTGCGTCCGTCGGCCGCGGCGAGGGCGAATGCGATCGGGAGCGAGTGGCAGACGACGAGGATCGTCTCTTCATCCCGGTCGAGCAGCGCGCGGAAGCCGCGTGCGTAGCGCTCGGCAATCGCCGCCCGCGCCTCACCCTGGCCCGGCGGGACATCGAGCGGCCCGTGCGAGCCGGCCCACTTCCGGTACTCCGCGAGCGGCTTGCCTTCGAAGGAGCCGTAGAACGGGTCGTTGAGGTCGCGCAGGACGATCCGCGGAACCGGCCGGTCGCCCAGCGCCAGGTCTGCCGTCTCCCGCGTGCGGCCGAACTCGGTGACCGCACAGAGGTCGATCGGTTCGCTCTCGAGGCGGTCGTACAGCCAGCGAGCCTGTTGCTTTCCCTCCTCCGTCAGCCCGACGACGACCGAGGGGTCGCCGTTGACGAGCGCACGGGCGGAGTACTCGCTCTCGCCGTGCCGGACGAAGAGCGCGCGTTCCATCAAAAGAGGACGGAACGGTAGGTGCCCACGCGCGCCATGCCGATCGCCTCGTAGACGCGGATCGCCGCGGGGTTGTCCGCCCGCGAGAAGAGGCACACGCTGGGCACGCGCTTGAGCAGCAGCCGCACGAGGTCGCGGAGCCCGCGCTGCGCATATCCCTTGCCGCGCACCTCGGGGTCGACCCAAACCTGCTGGAGCTGGACGGCGCGCGGCGTCCACGCCGACGCCTCCGCTTTGAAGAGGATCGTCCCGTCCTCGGCCCAGATCCACGAGCGACCCTCCTCGATCTGCTGCAACGTGCGCAGGCGGAAGCCCCCTGCGTCCGCCGCCATCGGATCGAGGCCGAGCTCGCCCTCGTGGGTCGCGGCGCAGGCCGGAAGGAGCAGCTCGAAGTCGGTGCGCGTCGCCTCGCGGATCCGGGTCGCGCCAGGCTCGGGCGCCTCGGAGATCGCGAAGACCGGCTGATCCGGCCGGTCCTCGCGAGGCTCCGGCATCCGTGAGCGCACAGCGCCCCACAGATCGGACACCGCCTGTTCGTTCCCGATGAACATCTTCGGGCGCGCGGCGACCGCCACGTCCGCGAACGCCTCGCACCCTCGTCCTGACGGAACGAGATTCGCGCCGACGTGGCAAAGCGCAGTCACAGCCCCTCGGTCGACGGTCGCGACCAGGCGGCCGGGACCCCGCCTGGCCGCCTCCTCGAGGTACACGCGCTCGATCGGATCCTCGGCGCAGAAGGCGACGACCAGGCCAAGATCCGGTTCTACCAGCCGGTTTGCTTTTGTAACCATCTAACCCTTTACGGTGGTGTCCAACTTCGCTACTCTGCGCGCATGCTGCCCGATCCCGGAGACAGAGAACCGGCCCCCGAGCCTCTCAGGCTGGTGCAGGCCTTCGTGAACACGGTCGATGTGGAGAACGGCATCGAAGAGCTCACGGATCCGGGGAGCCTCCACGACGTGCTCACCCGAATCGGCGCGCTCGACCCCGGTGCGCCCCCGCTGAGCCAGGCTGACCTCGGCCGCGCGCTCGCCGTCCGCGAGGCGCTGCGCAACCTGCTTCACGTCAACGTCGGGCTCGCGGCCGATCACGCCGCGCTCGAGCTGCTCGACCGCACGGGCTCGACCAGCGGGCTCTCCGTCCGCTTCGCGGGGGACGGCACCTCGCGCCTGACCGCCGACGGGGCGACGCTCGACGGCGCACTCGGGCGAATCCTCGCCGTCGCCTACACGGCGATGGTGGCCGGCAACTGGACGCGCCTGAAGGCCTGTCCGCGCGACGTCTGCGGCTGGATCTTCTACGACCGCTCGCGCAACTCGTCGTCCCGCTGGTGCGCGATGTCGGTCTGCGGCAACCGGACGAAGACCAAGCGCTTCCGGACGCCGGCGGTGGCGCAATGATGGGAATCCTGCGCTCACCGCGGAAGCGGAAGCGCCTGGCGTACGTCATCGTGGTCCCGCTCGTCCTTGCCGGGCTCGTCTTCGCGGGAGCAACGATGCTGCCCAAGGCGCAGGAGGACCCGCCGGAGGTCTTCAGCAACAAGCAGGCGTACAACATCGCCGCGCACGAGAAGGCGGTCCGCCTGACGCGCGCCGACCGCAAGCTCGTCAACCGGACGATCGACACGCTCCTGAACGACGGCGTCAAGCGGCACGATCCCTCCGCGGTCTACGAGATCGTCACGCCCAACCTCCGGAGCCAGGCGAGTCGGAGCGACTGGCGCCGCGGCGACATCCCTGTCTACCCCTACCCCGCCCTCGGCAAGAGGTTCCACGGGTGGACGGTCAACTACTCGCAGCGGAACCACCTCAACGTCGACTTGCTCGTGATGCCTTCCCGAAATCGCGCAACGCTCGGGCCCGTGGCGCTGACGATCGACCTCCGGAAGATCCAGAGGAACTGGCTCGTGGACGGGCTCTTCCCGGTCGCGACCTTCGCCCCGCTTCCGCCGCAGGGAAACCGCGGCCCGGTCATCTCGACGTACGACCTCGTTCCCGCCGCAGCCGGGTCAGCGCCGAACGGCGCCCACAGTCGCCTGAGCTACGCGTACTTCGTCCTGCCCGGTGCGATCATCGGCGGCGGCATCGCGTTCGTCGTCGGCTTCTTCGTCTTGCGTGCGGTCCGGGACCGCCGGGCCCATCGCCGCTACCTGGCGCAGCGGTCCCTTCACACCCAATAGGGTCAGCGCATGCCGATCCACGTCCGCGCCGAGCCCGGCGACTACGCCGACGCTTGCCTCCTTCCGGGCGACCCGCTCCGCGCCAAGTACATCGCGGAGACCTTCTTCGACGACCCCGTGCAGCGGAACGAGGAGCGCGGGATGCTCGGCTACACCGGAACCTTCGAGGGCAAGCCGGTTTCCGTTCAGTCGACAGGGATGGGCTGCCCGACTGCCGCGATCGTGATGGAGGAGCTCGTCCAGCTCGGCGTCAAGCGGTTCCTCCGAGTTGGGACCTGCGGCGGGCTCCAGCCGGACATGCAGCTCGGTGACCTCATCATCGCCGTCACCGCGGTGCCGTCCGACCGAACAGTCGAGAAGCTCGTGAACTTCGAGCCCCACGCCCCGACCGCGGACTTCGGCCTCGTCCACGGCGCCGTCCACGCGGCCAAGGAGACGGGCAAGAGCGTTCGTGTCGGGCCGATCGTCTCCAGCGACCTCTTCTACAACCCCGACGACGGCCAGTACGCGCGCTGGTCCGACCGCGGGATCCTCGCGGTCGAGATGGAGGCCGCCGTCCTCTTCACGATCGGCGCCCTCCGGAAGGTGGCCGCCGGCTGCCTGCTCACAGTCAGCGACGTCGTCGTCGAGGGCGAGTTCGTGCGGATCTCTGACGAGGAGATGAAGGCGGCGGTCGACCAGATGACCGAGCTGGCGCTGCGGACGATCACATCCGAGAAGCACTGAAGACCGCGCTCCTCGTCAACCCGGCGTCCGCGAACGGCAAGACCGGGAAGCGCTGGCCCCAGCTCGCCCGCGCCGCACACGCGGCGGGACTTCGCGGCGAGGCGATCTTCTCCGAGCGCGCGGGCCAGCTCGGAGACCTGGCGCGAGAGGCGGCCGACGAGGGCGCCGAGCTGCTGGTCGCGTTCGGCGGCGACGGAACCGTCCACGAGATCGTCAACGGCATCGCCGGTCGGGAGGGAGTCGAGCTCGCCGTCGTTCCTCGCGGCACCGGAAGGGACTTCGTGCGCACGCACGGCATCCCGAAGCGGCTCGTCGACGCGCTCCGCATCGCGCAGGAGGGCGAGGCACGCCCGTTCGACCTCGGCCGAGCCACGTATCGAGTCGGGGAGGACGACGAGACGGCCTGGTTTGCGAATGCGGGGAGCGTCGGGATGAGCGGCGCCATCGCGGCGAAGGCGAACGAGACGACGAAGGCCCTCGGCGCCAAGACGTCGTACCTGATCGCGCTCGGCGCGGTCTTCGCGCGCTGGAAGAACGTCCAGATCGACGTCAAGGTGGACGGCGAGGCCAGGAGCGGGCTGATGGAGGACGTGATCGTCGGCATCGGCCGCTACCAGGCCGGAGGAATGATGACGACACCCGATGCCGAGCCGGACGACGGCCTCTTCGACGTGCTGCTGATCAAGGACGCCACAAAGCCGGAGGTCATCCGGGAGCTGCCGCGGCTCTACAAGGGAACCTTCCTCCCACACCCCAAGGCCGAGGTCCTGCGCGGGCGTGTCGTCGAGGTGCAGGCGCCGCAACCCCTGCGAGTGCAGCTCGACGGCGAGCAGCCGGGCACCTCCCCGGTCCGATTCGAGATCGCGCCCGGCGCGATCCGGCTCCGGGTGCCGCCTAGCTAGACGGCTTCTTGGGCGTCGGCGCCGTGCTCTTGGGCGCAGACGCGGTGGCCGAGCGCGGGCGGGTCGTCTTCGGCTTCGCCTTGGGCTTCTGGAGGTCCGCGAGCTGCTTCTCGAGCTCGGCGACTCGCTTTTCGAGCTCGTCGAGGCCCCGGACCTTCTTTTGGACGTCGTCCATCCGCTCGCGGAGGCCCGTGACGCTCTCGACCACCCGGGCCGTCGTCTGCGAGCCGGCGACGCGGGTGAGCGCGCCCTCGCCCTTGTCGGCGAGCCTGCTCAGGATGTCTTGCTTCTGATTCGCCATCGCGGGAACCTTACCCCGGTCGCCGGGCGCTACACCTGCACCTGGACGGGAGTCCCCGTCGGCGCGAGGCGCCAGAGCCGCTTCACCGTCTCGTTGCTGACCCGGATGCAGCCGTTCGAGACCGGCAGCCCGAGCAGTGAGGGACGGTTCGTGCCGTGGATGGCGACCGGTCCGCCCTGCGGCCACCCGTGCAGGACCTCCGAGAAGGCAGAGATGCCGATCGCAGCCCAGCCGTACGGCCCGAGCGGGTCGTCACGGAAGCGCTGGTTGACGTAGAAGTGGCCGGTCGGCGTCGGGGTCGAGCGCGCGCCGATCGCGACTTTCGCGCTCAGCACAGGCCTGCCGCGCTCGAATGCCGTCAGCCTGCGCGTGGAGAGGTCGATGACGAGGCGAGTGCGGAGCGGGCGAAGCCTGACGTCACTGGCGCGGACATAGCCGGACTGCCCGTGCGGTTTCAAGGGCAGCAGTACGCGGTACCACGCCGACGTGCAGCGGGCACCCGGCACCGAGTCGAGCGCGGCGAACACCGTCGGCACGCCGTTGACGTTGAAGCGGCCGAAACGGGCGAACGCGCGTCCTCCCGGGCGACGGAAGACGTAGGTGAGGCGAGTACGGACGTCGACGGCGTACGACCGGGTCGCCGTGACCAGGTTCGTCTTCGAGCACGCGGGTGCCGTCCGACCCGTGTCGGAAGCTTGTATGGATTCAGTGAACACCACCGCCACGGCCAAACAAGCTGCTAGAGCTGCCGTCGCAGGTAGTAGGAGTCTCAGCACGAAATCGACATCGCCATTTCGAGGGCAACCATTAAACCGACCTGGCCGATTGGCCGAATGAAGGCACAGTGAACATGCTCCGCAGGACAAGATCGCACCGGCATCACGAGGTCACCACCCACGTGATCCGGCAGCGGGCGGGCGTGCCGTACGAGGTCGAGCAGCGTGTCTGTCGCGATTGCCGCACGGTGATCGCGGAGCGCTCGCTCCGCCGCGCAGCGGCCTAGCTCAGCTCGCCAACGAGCGCCGTCAGCGTCTCGCCGGCAGCGCCATCGCATTTGACGGCTGCACGGCCGTCATAGGACGTCGGCCCACGGTTGACGATCGCCACGGCTCCGCCGTTCGAACGCGTCTCCTCGGGGAGCTGCGACACCGGCCAGACCTCGAGCGCCGAGCCCACGACGAGCATCAGCCCGGTCGATCGCGCCAGCTCGTAGGCCCGGTCGATCGCTGCCTCGGGCATCAGCTCGCCGAACATCACGACGTCCGGCTTCACGATCGCGCCGCAATTCGTGCAGGCCGGAGCCTCGGTTTCCTCGAGCATCGCAAGCAGCTCGTCGAGCCGGTAGGAGGTTCCGCACCCGAGGCACGTGGAGGTACGGATCGAGCCGTGCACCTCGGTGACGTCGCGGCTTCCGGCCCGCTGATGGAGCCCGTCGATGTTCTGCGTCACCAGCGCGGCGACGTGGCCGGCGCCCTCTAGCTCGGCCAGCGCGAGGTGGCCGGCGTTTGGCTCCGCCTCGACGAGGACGCGGAGCCTCAGCGAGTAGAAGCTCCAGACCTTGACCGGATCGGCGCGAAAGGCCTCGATCGTCGCGTACTCCGCGGGGTCGTACTCCGCCCAGATTCCGGTCGGCGAGCGAAAGTCCGGAATCCCGCTCTCGGTCGAGATACCTGCGCCGGTGAGAACGACCGCCGGGCCCCGCGCGAGAACAAGCTCGGCGAGCCGCGAGATCTCAGGCACGCCGGCGAAGGGCGAAGAACCCTCCAACGCCCAGCGCGATGGCGACGAGCGCGAGCGATCCCTCGACGACCCGTGGATTGCGCTCGAGGAACGACCGCGTGTCCTCGGGCGGCTCCCACGCCGGATTCTCTCGCTCGGCGCCGAGTTGTCCCGCCACGATCGGCGTGAGCTCGCGGGCGGGTAGGCGCGCGAAGTCGTAGGTCGGCGCCCGCGCGGAGCGATCGCCGTAGAGCAGTCGGAACGGCGGCGCGAAGCCTTCGGAGAGGACGATCGTCCTCGGCAGCGCGCGGGCCTCGACCCGCAGGGAGCGGAGCGGCGCGTCGTCGCCGTTCCGGATCACGACGCTGAGTCGCCGGTAGGCCGCGCTCACGGGCACGTCGAGCTGGACGACTCCCTCGCGACGGAGGATCCGGCCGCGCTGCAGCACGCGGAAGACGCGCTCGCCGTTCGAACCGCTGATCGTCACCGGCCGGTC
>Ga0209814_10000358_pt1 | contig 14623 bp, 16 predicted proteins | sample SoiMetdeltSBSDD1_FD_187597 | JGI IMG/M metagenome (GOLD analysis project Ga0209814, IMG submission 187597) | Bulk soil microbial communities from a Populus tree surrounding site in Tennessee, USA - Soil MetaG P. deltoides SBSDD1 (SPAdes) (version 2) | ecosystem: Environmental > Terrestrial >... | reverse complement strand
CGACCAGAGCAGCGAGATGCTCGCCGAGGGACGGAGGCGCGTCGACGCCGCGTCCCTGAGCGACCGGATCGAGCTCGTCCAGGGCGAGGCCGAGCGGCTGCCGTTCGACGACGCGTCGTTCGACGGGCTCACGTTCACGTACCTCTTGCGCTACGTGACGGATCCCCTCTCGACGCTCCGGGAGCTGGCACGTGTCGTCCGGCCGGGAGGGACGATCGCGATGCTCGAGTTCGGCGTTCCGCGAGGCGTTGCGCGTCCGGCCTGGGAGCTCTGGGTGCGGATCGGCCTGCCCGCCGCCGGGATGCTGATCTCCCCGGGCTGGCGCGAAGTCGGCTCGTTCCTCGGCCCGAGCATCCGGGAGTTCCACCGGGCGAACGATCTCCCCGCGCTCTGGCGCTCGGCCGGGCTCGAAGGCGTGCAGTCCCGGCGGATGAGCCTCGGCGGCGGCCTCGTGATGTGGGGCCGCAAGGGTTGAGCCGCCCGGCGTTCTACGCGCTGGCTTCCGGAGGCTGGCGCGACTACGTCACGCTCCTCCACCTCCCCTACACGGCGTGGCACCTGAGCTACGTCGCGATCGGGGCCGCGCTCGCACCGGAGCTCCATACGGACCGCCTGCTCGCGGCATTGGCGGCGTTCTTCCTCGCGCTCGGGGTCGGCGCGCACGCGCTCGACGAGCTCCAGGGCCGCCCGCTCGCGACCCGGATCCCGACCCCGGTGCTCTGGACGCTTGCGCTCGGCTCGATCGGCGGCGCCGTTGCGATCGGCATCGCCGCGGCGCTGGCGTGGACTCTCTGGCTCCTCCCGTTCGTCGCCGTGGGCGCCTTCCTCGTCTTCGCGTACAACCTCGAGCTGTTCGACGGCCTCTTCCACACGGACATCTGGTTCGGGCTCGCCTGGGGCGCCTTCCCGCTGCTGACCGGCTACTTCGTCGTCGCCGAGGAGCTGACGGCCGAGGCGGTGCTCGCCGCCACCTTCGCGGTCGCGACGAGCCTTGCCCAGCGAGCGCTCTCGACCCCGGTCCGGGCGGTGCGGCGGGGCCGGAGCGACGACCCTCCGAGCACGATCGTCGGGCCGGAACGAGCGCTGCGAGCGCTGACCGTCGCGATGGTCGCTCTCGCATTCGCGCTCCTCGCCCTACGATGGTGAGCCGATGGGCATCTTCTCCCGCCGACGGAAACAGGCGCAGCGGATCGCCGACGTCGAGGCGGAGCTCGACCGCGCTCGAAACGAGCTGACGCGCGTCATCCGCGAGCAGACCGAGACGAGCACCGCCGAGATCCAGCGCCTGCTCGCTCGGGAGCGAGCCGACACCCTGTCCCGCCTCGAGGAGGAGGAGCGGAAGATCGCCGAGGACCGGCGACGGGACATCCTCGAGCGCGAGCGCCAGGCAGGCTCGGAGCTGAACTTGAAGCTCGCAGAGGCGCAGGAACGGGTGGAGCAGCGCTATGCGAGCTGGAGCGCCGACCTCGACCGGACGCACCAGGCGCTGACGGCCGAGCTGAAGAAGCTCGCCGAGCGCCAGAAAGTGCTCGTCGGACAGGCAGAGACGCGGCTCCAGGACGACCGCGAGAAGATCGACGAAGCGGGGGAGCTTCAGGTCGCCGCGGTGCAGAAGCTCAGGGAGGAGCTGCAGCGGGCGTCGGAGCTCGCCGCGCAGGAGCTCCGTGCCGAGCTCGACGCGCACGGCGCCGAACGCCGGCGCGCGCTCGAGGAGATGAGCCAGCGGTTGAAGGCCCGTGAGCGCCAGCTCGCGGAGCGCGTCGAACGCGAGGAGACCGACGTCGTGCGCCGGATCCAGGCCCGCTTCGTCGACATCGAGCGCCGGCAGGTGGAGGCGCTCGAGCGGACGACCAAGCACGCCGCCGGGCGCTTCGCGGAAGCCGCAGTCCTGCAGTTCGACGCGGCGGTGAAGTCCGCGCGCGAGGACGCCGCCCGGCGCCTTGCCCGCGAGCTCGACCGTGCCGTCCAGATGTTCGCCCGGGAGGCGGAGACCGTCCTCGCCGAGCGGCTCGCGCAGGTCGCCGACACCGGCACCCAGCGCGTGGAGAAGCGGCTGCTCCAGGTCACCGCCGGTCTCGAGCGGCAGCGCGACGAGTTCATCGCGGAGCTCCAGCAGCGGCTGAGCCAGATGGAGCACGAGGTGCGAGACCGGCTGCGCACGCTGGCGGCGGAAGCCGAGGCGGAACGGTCGGTCCTGGACCGCCGGCTCCAGGAACTTTCACGGCGCGCGGAGGCGAGCGAGCCGGTTCGCCGCTAGCGCATTTGTGTCATCTGGCGCGTTTCATTCCAACTTCGACGGGGAGGGTTCGTCTACGAAAAGACGAATCAGAGCCGATCGAAGGCGTAGAGATGACCGAGATCGTCGAGTACAACCAGAGTGACCGCGACAAGGTCGCCAGCTGGCGTCTCCACCAGCTGATCGAGGCCGGCTATCCGGTTCATCTCGCGGAGCGGCTCGCCCAGAGCGAGGCCGACCTCCATCGCGCGATCGAGCTCGTCCGTCAAGGCTGCGACGCGACCGTCGCGGCCGAGATCCTTCTCTAGCCCCCGCGCGGCTGGCCAAACGGGCGTCTTCCTGCCTCAGCCTGCTGCTGGCATCCTGGCGGCATGGCGAAGGTCGAGGCAGCGCAGTACGGCGACCGGAAGGTCTACAGCGTCTCCGCGTTCAACCGCGGAGTCGCCGATTGGCTCTCTCGGCTGCCGACGGTCTGGGTCGAGGGAGAAGTCACCGAGCTTCGGCGCCAGCAGCGTTGGGCGAGCGTCTTCCTCACTCTGAAGGACCCGGCTGACGGTTCCTGCCTGCGGGTGTCCATGCCCCGCAGCCAGTTCGACGCACTGCGGCTCGACCTCGTCGACGGTGAGCGCGTCCACGTCTACGGCCGGCCGGAGCTCTTCGAGGCGCGGGGCGACTTTCGCTTCCGGGCGCTGTCGATCGAGCGTTTTGGGCTCGGCGACCACCTGGCTGCGCTGGAGCGGCTCAAGCGCAAGCTCGCCGCAGAGGGGCTCTTCGAGCGACGCCGGCCGCTGCCACGGTTCCCGCGCCGCATCGGGCTCGTGACCGGCAACGACGCCGCCGCGAAGCGCGACGTCCTCACCGCAATCACCACCCGCTTCCCACCGGCGCGCGTCGTTGTTGCCGAGACGTATGTCCAGGGCCCCCGCGCTGCTCCGGCGATCGTCGAGGCGATCGAGGCTCTGTGCGAGATCGGCGACGTCGACGTGATCGTCCTCGCTCGGGGCGGAGGCAGCTTCGAGGATCTCCTGCCGTTCAGCGACGAGCGGCTGGTGCGAGTCGTGGCTTCCTGCCGGGTTCCGATCGTCTCGGCGGTGGGCCACGAGCAGGACACGCCGCTGACGGATCTCGCCGCCGACGTCCGCGCTTCGACCCCGAGCGTCGCCGCCCGGCTCGTCGTCCCGGACGCGGACGAGCTGCGCGAGCGCCTCGAGCAGACCCGTGACCGGCTGCGCCGCGCGCCGCTGCTCACCGTCGAGCGGAAGCGCGCGCGGCTCGATGGAGCCTACGGACGGCTACGAGCACTCTCCCCCACCTCCACTCTCGAGCGCGGGTACGCCATCGTCCGCCGCGACGGGAGGATCGTCCGGAGCTCCGGCGAGGTCGAGGCCGGCTCGCGGGTGGACGTCGAGCTCGGACAGGGCGGCTTCGGCGCGAAGGTCGAGGAGACTCGGTGACCTGGGGGCTCTGGTCGCTCGCTGGGGGTGCGGGGCCGGAGGGCACAGTATGAGCAATACGGGCCCGGAGAGCCCCGTGCCGCCAGCGGGCGAAGGCGACGGCGGAGGCGAGCCTCGCTCGCCGGGAGCCGGCGCTGACCAGAGCCGCCAGGTGACGTTCGAGGAGGCTCAGCGGGAGCTGGAGCGGATCGTCCAGCAGCTCGAGAGCGGGCAGGCCGACCTGGACGAGGCAATCACGCTCTGGGAGCGAGGCGAGGAGCTCTACCGCCTCTGCTCCGACAAGCTCGACTCGGCACAGGGCAAGATCGACGAGCTCGCCCGCAGGGTGGAAGCGGTGCGTCCGGGAGAAGGTGCTTAGAATCCCGCGCGATGGCCGACCAGAACACCATCCAGCTCCTCAAGGACGTCCCGCTCTTCTCCGATCTGAACGACAAGGAGCTTGCGCAGATCGCGGAGACGATGAAGCGCCGGCAGTTCTCCGCGGGCCAGGAGATCGCCCGCGAGGGCGAGAGCGGCGTCGGCTTCTTCGTGATCGAGGACGGCAACGCGAAGGTCACGGTGCACGGTGAGGAGAAGCGCCGGCTCGGACCGGGCGACTACTTCGGCGAGATCGCACTGATCGCTCAGAGCGCCAGGACTGCGTCCGTCACGGCGGAAAGCGACCTGACCGCACACGGGATGACGTTCTGGGACTTCCGGCCGCTCGTCGAGGGCCACGCCTCGATCGCCTGGAAGCTCCTCCAGGCCTTCGCGAAGACGTACGGCCCGGACGAGACCTAGGCAGGGCTAGGCCAAGCTCCTCCCGAGCGCGACGAGATCCTCGCGCGCCCGCGCGGGATCGCCGCTGAGCTCGTAGACCTCGACGCCGTCTGGCCGATCGACGACGCGGCCGCCGAAGAGCGCGCAGCGCACGCCTCGCTCTGCGCAGAGGCCGACGACCTCTCCCGGTGCTTTGCCCATCCATGTCGTCCGGTCAACGGTCCCCTCCCCGGTGACGACGAGATCGGCGCCCGCCAGCCGGCCGTGGAAGCCGATGAGCTCGAGGACGAGTGGGGCGCCCTCCACGAGCTCGGCGCCGAGCGCCGCCAGCGCGGCACCGAGCCCGCCGGCAGCGCCGGCCCCAGGGACATCCCGAAAGGGCGCAAGCGACCGTCTTTCCAGGAGACGCCGCTCCAGCTCGGCTGCCTGCTCGGGCGTGGCGCCTTTCTGGGTGGCGAAGATCCGAGCGGCGTCGACGAGGGGCGCGCGCACGTCGCAGGCGGCCCGAACCGGCACGCGGAACCCACCGAGCACCTCCATGAGCCCGGCGCCGCCGTCAACGGTCGCCGTGCCGCCGAGGAAGACGACGATCTCGGCAGGATCGGCGTCCTGCACCTCGGCGAGGAGCTCGCCCAGTCCTCGGCTCGACGCCCGCAACGGATCTCGCTCGCTCTGCGCGACGAGGTCTAGGCCGATCGCCTGCGCGCATTCGACGAGCGCCGAGCCGTCATGGAGCAGCCAGCGCGCCACGACCGGCCGCCCGAGTGGATCCGAGACGTCTGCCTCCCGCCACTCGCCGCCCAGCGTCGGCGCGAGCACGTCGAGCGTCCCGTCCCCGCCGTCGGCGACTGGAAGCTCGACCGCGCCCCCGAGCCCTTCCGCGAGAGCAGCCGCAGCCTCCCCGGCGGAGAGGACGCCCTTGAGGCTAGCCGGACATGCGAGCGCGTTCACGCGGCGCCGCCGGCCTGAGCTCCTCGACGACCGACTCCTCCGACTGCTCCTCCGGCATCCGGCGCAGCGTCTCCAGCGAGAGGCCTTCGCGCATGAGGAAGATCAGGCCGACGCCCACTCCGACCGACATCTCCAGCACCTGGAGACCGAGCCCGAAGGCGAGGCCGGTCGAATAGGCGACGCCGTAGGAGACGAGCGGCAGCGCGACGACTGCCTGGAGCAGTCCGATGTTCCCCGGCCAGAGCGGGAAGATCGTCGCAACGTTCATCAACAGCAGGACGACGGCTGCAGCAGAAATCGGTGCGTCGATGCCGAACGCCGCCATCATCGACCAGACGGCGAACAGCTGAATCAGCCAGCCGGTCGTCTGCATCACCGCAGCCAGTGCCGCGGCCCTCGGCTTGCGCAGCACGTGAAGCCCGCGCTGGGCCATCGCCAGCAGCCGACGGATGGCGAGTGCGCCTTCCGGCAGCGGTCGCAGCTCGCGGCCCGCCACGAGGATCGCGGCGAGAAAAAGCGCGATGCCGACGACGGCGACGAGCTCGAGGCTCGTGACCGCCCAGTGCGGGATCCGCGTCGTCGCCAGCACGAACGCCGTCAACAGCAGCGCTGGAACCAGGTCGAACAGGCGGTGCGCGAAAACGGTCCCGAGGAGCCGGCCGGTCGTCCCCTGGCCCCGAGGCGTCCACCTGGCGAGGACGCCGACGCGGGCAAGCTCACCGATCCGCCCCGGGAGCACCGCATTGGCTAGGAGGCCGACCGCGAACGCCGAGAAGACGTTCGCGAACGGCGGCTGCTGCGAGCGCGGCATCGCCTGCCGGATCACGACGTTCCACGAGACCGCCCGCACCAGCACCGACGCGAGGTTCAGGACGAGCGCGACGCCGACCCAGCGCCAGGAGACGGCCTCGAAGGCGTCACCGACGAGGCCCCAGTCGGGGCCGCGCCACCAGAGCAGCAGGAGCAGGGCGGCGATCCCGGGCAGGATGAGAGCCGCTCGCGCAATGTGGCGCCGCGAGATCGTCACGCCGCGACCGGCACCCGCCCGAGCGCCTTCTCGTAGACGCCGACGAGCCGCCTGGCGATCCCGTCCCAGGAATACCGCTCCTCCGCCAGGCGGCGGGCCGCGAGGCCGGCCTGGCAGCGCGCCCGCTCGTCGGCAAGCAGCCTCGTCATCGCGTCGGTAAGGGCGGCGGGATCGCCGGGTGGGACGCTGATTCCGACTTCGCTCGTCATGACCTCGCGGTATCCCTCGATGTCCGAGGCAACGACCGGCGTCGCGCAGGCAAATGCGCGCGTGAGCACCATCCCGAAGCTCTCGCCGCCGAGCGACGGCGCCGCCATCGCCTTGGCGCCGAGCAGCTCTTCCGTCAGCCGCTCCTGGGGCAGGAAACCGAGGATCTCGATCCCGTCGGACGGCGTGCGGAGCTTCGCCATCAGGAGCCTGACGGCCAGCGGGTCGGCGCCGATGACCCGGAGTGTGGCGCCGGTCCGGCGGCGGATCTCCGGCCAGGCTCGGAGCAGGATCGACAGGCCTTTCCGGGCCTCCTGGCGCCCGACGAAGAGGATCCGGTTCTCCCGGCCGGCAGGGTCGGCCTCCGGCGGGATCAGCACGCCGTTCGGGATCACTTCGTAGTCGGCGGGCGAGTACCCGTTCGCCGAGGCCCTCGCCTGCTCCGACACGGCGATGCGGGCATCGATCCGGTCGAGCAGGAAGCCCCAGACCGGGATCGACATCCTCGCCCAGCCGAGCTCACCCGAGGCGTGGAACGTCGCAACGACGGGGCACTTCGTCATCGCGAGCGATGCGATACAGAGTGTCGGCGTCAGCGGCTCGTGGAGGTGGAGGAGGTCGAATCGCTCCCGCTCGAGCGCCTGCTTGATCCGCCAGACCGAGCGGGGGCCGAGAATGATGTTCGGGAGCGATCCGTTGGCCGGAACGATTGCGGAGCGTCCGACCGGAATCACGTCCGGCGGCGGCGGCCCGTCACGCCCCTCCCGGGGGTGGAGCGCCCGCGTGAACTGGCCCGGCGGGTCGTTGCCCATGATCGTCCGTGTCTCGATGCCGAGTCCCCGGAGCGCCTCGGCCTGGAGCTCCGCATGCTCGACGACGGCGCCCCAGAAGGACCACGAAAAGGGGACGACGATCCCGACCTTCATCGGCGGGGACCCTACCCAGGCGTGGCGCGGTAGGGCCTCCAGCGCATGGTTATTTCAGCCCTTCGAGCCGTTCCTCCAGCTCGCGAACGCGGGCCTGCGCCTTGGCCAGCTGCTCCTCGAGCCGCTTCCGCTTGGCGGCATTCGGGTCGGGCTTGGGCTTCGGCGGCGGCTTGGGCTTCGGCGGCTTGGGCGTGGACGCAGGCTTGGCCGCCCTCCGCCCCTTCGGTCGCGTGCCGGACGGAACGGCGGCGAGCAGCGGCCCGAATCCCGCCTGCTCGACGTCCTCGGCGAGCGTCCCGGCCGTCAGCGCCTTCGAGGCTTCCTTGTCGATCGACGCGGCCCGCAGTGTCTGCGCAACCCGGGTCACCGTGGCGGCCGTTGCGGCGCCGCGCTCCTCGAGCGCCGCTCGTGCCTCATCCGTCAGCTCCTCGACGAGCCGCCGGTGCGCCGAGGTCGCCTCGCGAAGCTGTGCGGGATCCCGGCCGCTGACGACCCCGCGCTGCGCCTTTCGCAGCTCGTCGCCGGCCTTCACGAGCGCCTTCGCCTCCTGCGGGTTGCGGCGGACGGCCTGATTCACCGCCCAGGCGGAGACCGAGGGCTTTCGCAGTGACTTGACCTCGTCGGCGGCCTCCTTCTTGCCCGCCTTGCGGAGCTCTTTGGCGAACTCGTCGCGCGCCTTCGTGAACTCCTCGACCGGAAGCCCGTAGAGGTCGTCCTTCTTCACGGGCATAGCTTGACTGAGCGGGCCGCTAGGCTCGCGCGATGCCGACTCCGAACGGCCTCGCGGAGCTCCATACCCATCTCGGCGGCTCGGTCGCGACCGAGATCATGTGGACGCTCGCGCACGAGCAGGGCATCGCGCTTCCGGTCAAGGACTACTGGGAGTTCGACGGGCTCGTCACCGTGTCCGACCCGCGGGGGGTCGCCAACCTGGCGGCGCTCGACCAGATCTACAAGTGGACGGAGCTGATCCAGTCGAGCCCGCTCGCCGTCGAGCGCTCTGTGCACGCGGCGATCGGCGGTGCGTACCGCTCGCAGGGGATCACGACGCTCGAGGTCCGCTTCAACCCGATGAAGCGAAACAGGGGCGGCGAGCGCGACCTCGACCACATCATCGTCGCAGCGATCCGCGGGCTCGACCGCGCGAGCCTCGAGTACTCGCAGGTGCGCGCCGGGCTGATCCTGATGATGGACCGGACGTTCACCGAGCGGCAGAACGCGATCATCGTCGAGAAGGCGATCCGCTACGCGCCACGCGGAATCGTCGGGATCGACATCGCCGGGCCGCGCCCGGACGGCGCGGGGCCGTACCCGTACCGCGACCTCCTTCCGCTGATCGAGCAGGCGCGGGACGCGGGCCTCGGCGTGACGATCCACGTCGGAGAGGAGGGCGGGGAGTTCGGGATCGCGGAGATCCGCGAGGTGGTCTCGACGCTGCGGCCGGACCGGATCGGTCACGGCATCCTTGCCGCGCAGGATCCCAAGCTGATGGAACAGCTCCGCGAGGCCGAGATCGTCCTCGAGATCTGCCCGACGTCGAACCTGCTCACGAAGGCGCTGGAGAGCGAGGACGCGGTCCGTGACACGTTCCGCGCCTTCACCGAGCACGGGGTGCCGTTCACGATCGCCACGGACGGCCCGGAGATGATGAGAACCCATCTGCGCGACGAGTTCGAGCTGCTCCTGAAGATCGGAGCGCTGGACGAGGACCGGCTCTCGGACGCGAATCGCCGCGGCCACGAGGCGACGTTCATCACGGCCGCCTGAAGGCGATGAGCACGCCCGACGCCGCTGATAGCTTCCCCGCGGCCGTGAGGCCGTTGGATGGCGTGACCGTGGTGGACCTGAGCCGCCACCTGCCGGGGCCGTTCGCCAGCCGGGAGCTCCTCGAGCTAGGCGCGCGCGTTATCCGGCTGCTGCCGCCGGGTGGGGACCCGATGGCCGAGCTCGCGCCCGCCTGGCACGAGGCGATGAACGCCGGCAAGGAGACCGTGCTCCTCGACCTGAAGACCGATCCGGAGCAAGGACGCGCGCTCTGCGCCGACGCCGACGTCGTCCTCGAGAGCTTCCGGCCGGGCGTGGTCGAGCGTCTCGGCGTCGGCCCGGACGACCTGCCGGAATCGGTCGTCTACTGCTCGCTGACCGGCTTCGGCAGCGGCGGCCGCCACGTGAACCGCGCCGGCCACGACCTCAACTACCTCGGCTGGGCGGGTGTGCTTGCGGACACGGCTCCCACGCTGCCGCCGACCCAGATCGCCGACCTCGCAGGCGGAGCGCTGACCGCGGTCACGCGGATCCTCGCCGCCCTTCTCCAGCGTGAGCGGACGGGCCGCGGAGCGCGCATCGTCGTCTCGATGACGCACAGCGCGCACCGGCTCGTCTCGCACCGACTCGGAGGCGAACCGATCCCCAGGCTGTTGACCGGAGGGCTTGCCTGCTACGGCATCTACGCGACGGCGGACGGACGCCACCTCACCGTCGCTGCGCTGGAAAGCCACTTCTTCGCCCGCCTGTGCGAGCTACTCGAGCTGTCGGATCTGACCGACCGGCATTTCGACCCGGACGCCCAGGAGGAGATCGGCGTCGCCCTCGCGGAGCGGATCGCGTCGAAGCCCCTCGCGGCCTGGCTCGAGCTCTTCGACGGCGAAGACGTCTCCGTCGGCCCGGTCGCGACCATCGAGGAAGCCGCAGTGGAGCTCGCGTGACGAACCGGATCGCAGTGCTGATGCTCTCGCTGGCCGCGGCGGGCGCCGCGACGCTCACGCTGTCCCTCGCGAGCCCTGCGACGGTCCGCTCGCCGGTCCCGTGGGCGACGCTCGCCTTCTCGAAGTCCGAGGTGGCCGGCGGAGGCGTCTACGTCGCCGGGCGGGGGCGCGCGCGGCTCATCTTTCCAGCCGCCTCCGATCCCGCATGGTCGCCGGACGGCCGTCGACTCGCGTATCTCGCTCCCGGCGCGGGCGGCGCGGCAGACGTCTACGTCGCCGACGCGGACGGAACGAACCGGGGGCGCCTGACGGCGACCGAGCTCGAGGAGGCCTCGCCGACCTGGGCCCCTGACGGGCGGCGACTGGCGGTCGAGCGAAACGGGTCGATCGTCCTGCTGCGGGCGGACGGCGTCGAGGGCCGGACGCTCGCGCGGGGTCTCGAGCCGGCCTGGTCGCCCGGAGGAAAGCGGATCGCGTTCTCCGCCGGCGGCGACCTCTTCGTCGTCCGCACCCGGGGCGGTCGGCCGCAGAAGATCACGAGCTCGCCGGCCTCGGAGTCGAGCCCCTCGTGGGCTCCCGACGGCCGACGGCTCGCGTACGTCACGGACGAGACCGGCGCCGCCGACATCCGCGTCCTCGACCTTCGCAGCCGCGCTGTCATGCAGGTCACCGCGGATCCTGCGGTCGACTCCGAGCCTGCGTTCTCGAGCAACGGCAAGCGCGTGGTGTTCGTCAGCGACCGAACCGGCGTGGAGCAGATCGTCGGCGCTCCTGCCTCCGGCGGAGCAGCGGCACTGGTCTCGCCGATCCAGCTCCCGGCCCACCCAACCGCCCGGCCCCTCCAGCGGCCGCTCGAGCTGCTGCCCGATTTCGACCAGCAGCCTCCACGGGATCTCGAAGTGCGCCGGACCGGGAGGCGGTTCCTGCTGTGGTTCACCTCGGCGGCGGACAACCTGGGGCTCGGCCCGTTCATCGTCAACGGCCGACGACGGGGGGCAGGAGCAATGAACGCCAGCCAGCGGGTCCGGCTCACCAACGGGTCGCTCCGAACCTACCCCGAGGTCGGCGTCTGGCGCTACAACGCGACCGCGGACCACTCCCACTGGCACCTCTACGCGTTCCAGCGCTACGAGCTCCGGCGCGCAGACGGCTCCGTCGTCGTCCGCGATCGCAAGAGCGGCTTCTGCATCGGCGACCGCTACGGCGTAGCTCCCGGCCGGGTCGCGGGCCGCACGTTCCGGCCGGTCTTCCGGGGGTTCTGCAACCTCTACCAGCCCGGCGCCTCGGATGTGGACGCCGGCACCTCCGTCGGCTTCTCGGACCGCTACCACTCTCGGCTCGACGGCCAGAACGTCGACCTGACGAACGTGCGGCCCGGGCGCTACGTGCTCGTGAACCGTGCGAACCCGAGCGCGGAGCTCCACGAGCTCCGCTACGAGAACAACGCAGCGTCTGTCGCGATTCGGATCACCTGGCCCCGGGGCAGGAGGAGCGCACCCGCCGTCCGGGTCCTCGCGACCTGTCCCGACTCAGATCGCTGCCAGCCCGATCGCGGCCGGTAGCGCGAAGAGATCCGGGAGGCGGTCCTCGGCGTCGGGGTAGGCGTCCTCACGGTCGACGAGGAACGCCTTCATGCCGAGCGCCCGGGCGCCCTCGAGGTCGTCCTCGGGCGAGTCGCCGACCATCGCAGCCCGCTCGGCAGGGACGCCGAGCCGGTCGAGCACCGCCTGGAAGATCGTCGGATGGGGCTTCACCTTCCCGTGCACCCGCGACGACAGCGCGGCGTCCACGCGGATGCTGTGGTGCGCGAGGAACTCGTCGACGTCGCGGCCCGTGTTCGAGACGAGGCCGAGCTTCAGCCCGTGCTCGCGCAGGTGGTCGAGCACCGGCAGCGCATCGTCGAAGAGGTCGAAGTTATGTGCTTGCTCCCAGGCCTTGGTCATCTCGACCGCGGCCTCGTACGCGCGATCCGTGTCCCCGCCCATGCCGCGGATGATCCGCTCGGTGAACGCGACCCAGATCTCCTCGTCATGGCGGAAGTCGGGATGCTTGTGGAGCCCCTCCACGGCCTTCGCGCGGGCATCCCTGTACAGCGCCGGATCGAGCTCCAGGCCGAAGCGCCGACCCAGCCGCTGATACCCCTCCGGGCCGAGGTCGGGCCCCGGCTTGGCCAGCGTGAAGTCGAGATCGAAGAGAACCGCCTGGATGTCCATAGCCGCTACGGCGTAGGAGTTGGCCACCGGTAGGCATCTGCCTGCCTGCTGGCCAGCGAGGGAAGCTTCGCGCGGACGTCCTCGAGCCGTCGCCTGTCGAGCTCTGCCGAGATGACCGTCTCCTCGTCCGGCGCACACGCAACGACGGTCCCCCACGGGTCCGCGATCAGCGAGCGCCCGTAGCTGAGACGGCCCGGCATCGTCTCCCCGATCTGGGCCGCCGCCGCGACGTAGTACTGATTCTCGACGGCACGGGCGCGCAGCAGCAGCTCCCAATGGTCCTTTCCGGTGTAGAGCGTGAAATGCGCCGGAACCGTGACCAGATGTGCCCCCTGGAGCGCGAGGATCCGGTAGAGCTCGGGGAAGCGGACGTCGTAGCAGACCGTCAGCCCGGTGGCCCAGCCCTCCACGTCGAGGACGACCGGCTCGTCGCCCGGCTCCTCGGCGTCCGACTCCCGATACACGTGGCCGCCGACCTCGACGTCGAACAGGTGGATCTTCCGGTAGAGGCCGGCGATCGACCCGTCCGAGTCGAAGACGATGCTCGTGTTGGAGAGCTTGTCGCGACCCTCCCGGCGCTCGGTGATCGAGCCGCCGACGAGCGTGATCCCGTGCCCGCTCGCCCACGCCGCCATCGCCTGAACCGACTCGCCGTCCTCGAGCGTCTCCGCTGCGCCGTGCAGCACGTCGGGGTTGCCGATCGCGTTCCACTTCTCCGGGAGGACGACCACGTCGGCACCCGTCGCCGCCGCGCGGGCAACCAGCTGCTCCGCCTTCTCGATGTTCGCCGCCTTGTCGTCCCGGCTCGTGAGCTGGACGCAGGCGACCCGAAGCGTGTCCGACATGCGCTGGCAGGATAGCCCCGCCTTTGGAAGTGGCCGCGGAGAGACCAGGGCGGGCACGCGCCCTCCATGCCCTGCGGAGCAGGGACTTCCGCCTGCTCTGGAGCGGCCAGACGATCTCGCTTGTCGGCGACGGCGCATTCCTCGTGGCGCTCGGCTGGAAGAGCTTCGAGCTGACCGGGTCGAGGAGCACCCTCGCGCTCGTCCTCCTGGGACACAGTGCGGCGTTGCTCACGACCCTGTTGATCGGCGGAGCCCTCGCCGACCGCTACCCGCGCCGCACGCTCATGATCATCTCCGACCTCTCGCGCTGTGCGTGCATGGTCGTCCTCTTCGCCGTGGACGTGAGCGGCAACCTCGAGCTCTGGAGCCTCATCGCGCTCGCCGTCGTCTACGGGGCGGGAGACGGGTTCTTCTACCCGGCCTACGGCGGGATCGTCCCGCTCGTCGTCGACGAGCACCATCTCGCGTCGGCGAACGCACTCACCGGCCTCTCGCGCCAGGCTGCATTCGTCGTCGGACCGGCCGTGGCGGGCGTCCTCTACGGCGTCTGGGGCTCGTCGTCCGTCTTCGCGCTCAACGCGGTCAGCTTCGTCGTCGCCGCCGCGCTCATGGCCTTGGCGCGCCCACGCGGGTTCGAGCGGGACGAGCCGCAGGGCACCTTCAAGGAGATCGCCGACGGACTGCGCTACGTCCTCGGCGTCCCGTGGCTCTGGATCACGATCTTCCTCGCCTCGTTCATCCTCATGGTCGCCATGGCCCCGTACACGGCGCTGCTACCCGCGTTCGTCGAGGAGCAGTTCGATCGCGGCGTCGGCTCGTACGGGACGCTCTTCACGCTGCAGTCGCTCGGCATGGCGATCGGGAGCCTTGCGTTCGGCCAGACGAACCCGACCCGGCGGCGCGTGATCATCATGTACCTGCTCTTCGCCGCCAATGACATCTGCGTGATCGCCATGACGCTGACCCATTCGTTCGGCCTTGCGTGCGCCTTCGTTGCGCTGCGGGGCGTCTGCATCGGTTACGGGATCGGTGTCTGGACCACGCTCTTGATGCAGCAGGTCCCGTCGTCGAAGCTTGCACGCGTGACGAGCCTCGACTTCTTCGGATCCTTCGCGCTGATCCCCGTGGGCTACGCGCTGACCGCGCTCGTGGCAGAGTCGTTCTCGCCCGCAACGCTGCTCTTCGTCGGGTTCACGCTCTCGGCCATCCTCTGGATCGCTCCGCTCGCGTCGACGCGGGTGCGAACAGCCGCATGAGAAGCCCCGAACAGATCCTCCGCGACACGAAGACGATCGCACTC
>Ga0209814_10000356_pt1 | contig 14648 bp, 12 predicted proteins | sample SoiMetdeltSBSDD1_FD_187597 | JGI IMG/M metagenome (GOLD analysis project Ga0209814, IMG submission 187597) | Bulk soil microbial communities from a Populus tree surrounding site in Tennessee, USA - Soil MetaG P. deltoides SBSDD1 (SPAdes) (version 2) | ecosystem: Environmental > Terrestrial >... | reverse complement strand
GTGGAGGTGGGGGAGGCGATGCTCTCGCTCCGCGCGTTCATGTTCGAGCGCGTCTACCTGGGGCCGCAGGCGGCGCCGGAGCACGAGCGGGCGCGGGGGACCGTCCACCGGATCTTCGACCGGCTCGCCGAGCGCGGCGACGGTGCGGACGAGATCGTCGACTATCTCGCCGGGATGACCGACCGCTTCGCGCTTTCCTACGCAGACTCGCTCTGAGCGCCGCCGAGCGCAGCCTCGATCTCCGCGACGTGGTGACTGGCGCCGACCTCACGGTAGAAGGCAAGCACCTTCTCGAGCTCGCTCTCGCCCTCTGCGACCCGATCCTCGTCCAGCAGGCGGAGCCCGGCGTGGAGGCGGAAGTGCGCCTCGAGCGCGAGGTTTCCCATCGAGGCCAGCACGTTCGCCGCTCCCCGCAGATCGCCCGCGAGCGCGGCCTGGAGCGCCTGGCGCCAGAGCGTCGCGCGCGGTCCGGCTCCCTCGTCCAGGGCGTCGCGAATCTCGTCGAGCGCGTCGAGCTCGGCCGCGAAGATCGTCAGCTGGAGCAGCCCGCCGTGCGGACCGAACTGCCGGACGAGCGGAACGATCTCGTCGAGCAGGAGGCGGGCGTCGTCGGGGTGGCCGTCCTCCAGGCGAGCTGCGGCGCTGAGCGAGAGCGCTGCGATGAGCTGTCCCGCGTCTCCACGGCGCCTCGAGAGCAGCACCGTGCGCTCCTCGTCGCTTCGGGCCGGGCTCAGCTCCCCGCGCGCCCGCCTGATCATCGCGCGAACGAGTCGGACGTGCGCCTCCTGCGTGTGCGGCGAACCCGCCTCGCACTCTGCGACGAACGCATCCGCGTCGGCGAGCGCGCGCTCCCAGCGGCCGAGCATGAAGTCGATCCAGATCCGGTTCGCGCGGATGAAGCGCAGGCTCGCCGCGTCGCCGAACCGCTCGGCGAGTCGCACGGCCTCGGCGTACAGCTCGTCCGAGCGCCGGAGATCGCCGCTGATCGTCGCCTGCACGGCGAGGTTGTTGACGATCGCGGAGGCGACCGGCGAGTTCGCGTCGAGGGCGATCGCGAGCGCGCGTTCCATGTCGGCAATCCCCTCCTGTGTCGTTCCCAGCTCGTTCTTCGCCATGCCGACCGTCGTCAGGGCATGAGCGCGAAGCGGATCCAGGCCGAGCTCGACCGCGAGGTCGAGCGCAGCCTGCCCGATGCGCAGCGCTTCCTCGTGCTGGTCGTCCAGCTCACGCATGCGGGCAGCCGTCGCGAGCACCCGTGCCGCGGACGGCGACCGCGAGTCGCCGAGCAGCTCCTCAGCGTGCTGGAGGCGCTCACGGACGAGCTCGCCATGGCCACGGTCCCAGGCGACGTGGCAGAGGAAACTCTCGGCCTCGGACGCGCGGGCGGTGTCGCCGCTCGCGAGCAGGGAGTCGCGTGCGGTCTCGAGCGCCTGCTCGCGTCGCTCCTCGTCGTACGCGTAGAAAAGCGCACGTGCGAGGCGGAACTGCAGGTCTGCCCGGTCAGGATCGTCATCCGGCCAGAGCGCGAGCGCTTCCTCGTACAGCGTGGCTGCCGCTGCGTGCCCATTCAGCCCGAACGCCCGGTCGCCCGCGTCGCGGAGCGCGATGCGGGCGTGCTCGACCAGATCGCCGTCGGAGGCGCCGCTCGCTCGCACGAGCTCGAGCGCCGAGCGCCAATGGTACGCGCGCATCTCGGCGTGGTCCTCCGGCCGTCCGAGGGACTCGATCCACGTCGCGACCCGCTGGTGCTTCGCGGCGCGATCGGCACGTGCGATCTGTCCGTACGCGACGTCTCGCACGAGCGCGTGTGCGAACGCGTACTCGGTCTCGCCCTCGAGCGAGGACCGGCGCTGCCGCCGGACGAGGCCCTTCCGCTCGAGCGAGTGCACGGTTTGCTCGATCTCGCCGGCTCGCCGGACGGCGCCGGTCCAGAAGACCTTTCCGATCACCGCCGCGTCCTTGAGCACCTCCTTCTCGGCCTCGGGGAGCCCGTCGAGTCGCGCGGCGATGATGCCCTGGAGCGTCTCGGGGAGCGGCAGGTCCGCGGTGGAGCCGCGCTCCACGTACAGATCTGCGAACTGCTCGGCGTAGAGGGGATTGCCGCCGGCTCGCTCGAGGAGCGCCCGCTGGGCATCTGCGGCCAGAACCGGCCGGCCGAGAAGTCGCGCCAGGAGGTGGGCGGTCTGATCCTCGCTGAGGGGTGCGAGCGCAAGGGTCGTCGCGTTCAGCTTGCCGCCTCCCCAGCTCGGACGCCGCTCGAGCAGCTCCGGTCTCGCGGTGCAGACGACGAGCAGCGGCACGTCGGTCACCCAGTCGACGAGCTCGTCCACGAAGTCGAGAAGCATCTCGTCGGCCCAGTGGAGGTCCTCAAAGACCAGCACGAGCGGGCGCTGCTCGGCGAGCCCCTCGAGGAAGCGTCTCCAAGCCGAGAACGCCTCGTTGCGGTTGCCGCCGAGCGCCGTCTCGTCGGCGACTCCGACGAGTGCGCGAAGGTGCGACTCGACCCAGGCGGCGTCCGACTCGGGGAGCACGCCGGCGGCTGCGATACGCAGCTTCTCGGCCGCGTCCTCCGGGGGATCCTGCTCGGTGATGCCCGCCTGCGCCTTCACGACCTCGGTGAGCGCCCACAGGGTCACCCCGTCCCCGTAGGCGAGGCAGCGGCCCTGGCGCCAGGCGATGAGCTCGGGATCCGCCTCGACGATGCTCTGCAGCTCGTAGACGAGGCGGCTCTTGCCGATACCCGGGACTCCGACCAGCGTGAGGAGTTGCGGCGTGCGCTGGTACCGGGCCCGCTCGAAGGCGTCGCGCACGACTCCGAGCTCCCGATCCCGGCCGACCAGGTCGGAGCGCGCGTCGTGGGCGGTGTCCACTCCGAATCGCGACCGGGCCTCCGTCGCTTGCCACACCGCGACCGGCGCCGACTTGCCCTTCGCCTCGATGGGATCGGCCGCGTCGTACCCGATCGCCCGCCGCGTCGCCCGGTACGTGCTCTCGTCCACGAGGATGCCGTTCACCGGTGCCGCGGACTGCAGGCGCGCGGCCGTGTTCACGACGTCGCCCGAGGCCATTCCCTCCCCGGCCGCCGGATCGGCGTCGAGGGAGACGAGAGCCTGCCCGGTCGTGATCCCGACGCGCAGCTCGAGGCCGTCCTCGAGCGCGAACTCCCGGATGGCGAGCGCGGCGCGGACAGCGCGTTCGGGGTCGTCCTCGTGCGCGACGGGAGCGCCGAAGAGCGCCATCACCGCGTCCCCGATGAACTTCTCGACCGTGCCGCCGTGGCGCTCGAGCTCGGCCCGAACCCGCTCGTGGTATGGCCTGAGGATCGCCTCCACGTCCTCGGGGTCGAGCGACTCCGCGCGCGACGTGAACCCGACGAGGTCGCAGAAGAGGACCGTGACGACCTTCCGCTCGCGGCGCTGTGTGCCCCCCGGCATGCGTCAGAGAGTACGACGTGAGCGCCGAGTAGTCTCACTCCAGTGGCGCGGATCAAGGACTCCTCGGTGCGCGACGTCGTCGCCGCCGCCGACATGGTCGAGGTCGTGTCCGGCCGCACGCAGCTCCGGCGCGCGTCCGGGTCGCGCTACACGGGTCGCTGCCCGTTCCACGAGGAGAAGACGCCGAGCTTCTCCGTGAACCCCGTCGACAAGCTCTACTACTGCTTCGGCTGCGGCAAGGGCGGCGACGTCGTGTCCTTCGTGCGCGAGACCGAGAACCTCGACTTCGTCGGCACGATCGAGTGGCTCGCCGAGCGCTTTCGCGTCCCGCTCGAGTACGAGGAGTCGTCGCCGCGTGTGGAGGCCGAGCGCAAGCGCCGCGACCGGCTGCACGCCCTGCTCGAGCAGACGACGTGGTACTTCGAGCGTTTCCTCTGGGAAGGCGACGCGGGCGCGCCGGTGCGCGCGTACCTCGCGGAGCGGGGTCTGGGCGAGGAGATCGCGAAGGAGTTCCGGCTCGGTCTCTCGCCCGGACGCGGACTGGCCGAGAAAGCCGCCGAGAAGGGGTTCTCGCGTGACGAGCTCCGCGCCGCCGGTCTCGCCACCGTGCGCGGGAGCGACTACTTCCCGCGGCGTCTGATGTTCCCGCTGGCGGACGCGCGCGGCCGCGTCGTCGGCTTCCAGGCGCGCAAGCTCGCCGACGACGACCCGCTGCGGGGGAAGTACGTGAACTCGCCCGAGGGCGACCTCTTCAAGAAGGGGGCCATCCTCTACGGGCTCCATCTCGCGCGCACCGCGATCGCGAAGCAGGACCGGGCGGCGGTGGTCGAGGGGAACACCGACGTGATCGCATTGCGCCAGGCGGGCTTCGAGCCGGTCGTCGCCTCGATGGGGACCGCGCTCACCGACCGCCAGCTCGAGGAGCTCGGCCGCCTCACCCGCAGGGTATACCTGTGTTTCGACGCGGATGCCGCCGGCCAGGAGGCGACGCTCCGCGGCATGGAGCTCGCAGCCGTGAAGGGCTTCGACGTCAAGGTCGTCACGCTCCCTCGCGGGCAGGATCCCGCCGACGCGCCCGACGGCTTCGAAGAGCGCCTCGAGGGCGCGGAGAGCTATCTGCTGTACCGCGTCCGCCTCGAGCTCGAGCGCGCGGCCGACCGGCAGGAGGGGTTCGTCCGGGCGCGCGAGGTGCTCGCCAAGGCCGAGGACTCACCGGAGCGGCAGGAGGCTCTGCGACTCCTCGCCGACCGGCTCGACCTCCCCAGGGAGACGCTCGCAGGGCTTGCACCGGCGCGCGGGGGCGGGCGGCAGGCGGTGCCGGAGACGCCACGTCTGCTCGAGGCCGGAGATCGCCTGGAGCGTGAGACGCTCGCCGCCTGCGTCGCGCACCCCTCCCTCATTCGCGGCCTCGCCGAGCTCGGGCCGGAGCACTTCGACTCCGAGCTCCATCGCCGGTTCCGCGCGGCGCTCGTCTCGGGAAGAGAGGATCCCGAGCTCACGTCGCTGAAGGCGGAGCTCGACGCGCGGGCGTCGCGCGAGGCGATCGACGAGCGAACCGGGGCGGAGCTTCTCCTCCGGCTGCGCGAGCGGAAGCTGAAGCGCGACCTCGCCGGCGCCGACCTCGCGCGGACGACGGAGCTGCAGGCGCACCTCTCGAAAGTGCGTCAGGCGCTCGCCGAGCTCACCTAGGAACGTCAGGCATATCCGAGCTCGGCGAGCAGGTCGCCCGCCTCGGCGAGCACGTCGGCGAGCTGCCCCTCTTCCAGGTCCCGGCGATAGCGCCCGACCGAGGAGCCATGGACCCGCGCGAGCGCCGCCGTCAGCTCGGCCCGAGGGGCGTCGAGCTCGGCGGCGAGGACGTCGGCCACCTCGTGCGGCGACTCCGCCAGCCGCTCGTAGCGGACCTCGACGAGCGGGGCCGCGGCCGATCGCGCGGCGGTCACGTAGCTGCGCCAGGCCCAGGCCGCCCGGCGCGCGTCGCTCACCTGCTCGAACTCCTCGCGCCGGCCCGGCTCGACCCAGAAGCGCGCATGCGCGCCGTACGCGAGGCCGGCATCGTCGTTCTGCGTCTGCCGCGGTCGGAGCCAGGGCTTCTCGAGCAGCGAGCAGGCGACGTCGCGCCCGTCGCGGACGATGTGGACGATCCGCGCCTCGGGATACGCAGCGTGCACGACGTCGACGAGATGCGCGAGCTCGGGGGTCTGCTCGACCGCGCGCACGGCGCCGACGAGCCCGACGCGGCGGGCGACGGCGAGGATCCTGCGCAGTCGCCGGACCGCCTCCGGCGCGGGCACGTCGACGAGCTCGGGCACCGCAGCCTTCAGAGGCGGGACCTCGCCGAGATCGACGAAGCCGGGCAGCGACCCGATCGCTCCGGCGAGAAAGGTCGTCCCCGAGCGCGGAGAGCCGACGACGAAGACGAGCCGGTCGTCGAGCTTCCCGAGCCGCTCGCCGAGCGAGGCGCCGCGCCGTGGCGCCAGGCGCTTCGCCACGCGCAGCTGGAGCGCTGCCGTCTCCAGGAGCCCCGCCATCGACTCGATTCTCGCAGCCGCGTGAATCCGATTCGCATCGGCGGGTGGAAGAATCTCGCAGGCCACGTCGGTCTTGTGTGATTGAGTACGTGCGAGGAGGACTGAGTGCCCGATAGCAGACTGCCAGCACGCGCGCGCCCGATACGTCCGATCGCCGCCGTCGCGACGGCGCTTTGCCTCGTCGCCGCGCTCGTCGCTGCCGCAGCCGCGTTCGCACGGGCGAGCTACCAGGATCCCGCAGGGGACGCGAACGAGGCGCCCGACATCTCGACAGTCGCAGTGGACGACACCGGCGGTGCCTCCGTCGCCCTGCGCGTGTCGTTCGCGAACTTCCGCACGCTGCCGCCCAACTCGCGCGTTCTCGTGCGCTTCGACCTCGACGCGGACGAGAGCACAGGTGATCAGGGCGACGAGGTCACGCTTCGCTACTCGAGCGACGGGACGCTCGCGTCCTTCCGCTGGGACGGGGCGCAGCTCGTCCCGCTCCCGGCCACTGCGACGAGCGCGGCCTTCTCCGACGGCGTCCTGTCGCTCACGGTCGAGCGTGCGCAGCTCGCCGGTGCGACGTCCTTCGGGCTGCTCGTCATCGCGGCTCGAACACAGCAGGCCGGCGCCGGGCTGCTCGCCTCGACCGACTTCGCGCCGAGCGCCGGCAGGAACGTCTACTCCTCGCCGGGGCCGGCCTCGTTCCCCGACGCCGACAACGATCAGGACGTCGCGCCGGACATCACCTCCATCGACGTCCTCGACACTCCGAGCGGAAGCCTGCAGTTCCGTCTGAAGACGGCGAACTACGCGGCGCTTCCGGCCGACAAGCTGATCGGTATCGGTATCGGCCTCCGTGGCCGCCCGATCGAGGACGACGCGCTCTTCGTCGGCTACCTCAGCGCCTCGCGCTCGGTCGAGGTCGACCGCGAGGAGGGAGGCGTGCTCCAGCCCGTCCTCGGCCGGCACGGCGTGACAGGGTCGCACGCCGACGGCATCCTGACCTTCGCGGTGCCGCGGCATCTGCTCGACGGCGCAGCGGCGATCGGCTTCGGCGTCGTCAGCGCCGACCTCGTCGGGCCGGGCGAGAGCGAGGGCGAGGAGTTCGAGGGTGAGATCGAGGCGCTCGACGCGGCGCCGGACGACCTCGAGAGCCTCTATCCCTACAAGCTGGCGAATCCCGGCCCGGTCCTGCTGCGAGCGGGCGACGTCGCGGCCTCGCCCGCGGCGCGCGCGGGCGGAGGGGTCACGCTGAGAGTCGTCGTCCGGCGGCTCGATACCTACCGGGTCGTCCGCCAGGGCTCCGTGACGTGCACGGCCTCGGTCGCGGGGAGGCGCATCCGCGGCACGGGCCGGTTCCGCCGCGGCGCGGCCGAGTGCGGGCTGCTCGCTCGAGGCCGCTCCGGCTCCGTGCTCCGGGGGACGATCACCGTCCGCGCGGCGGGCGCCGTGAGCCGCGTCCCGTTCCGCTACGTCCTCCGCTGAGCGGGGGCCGGGCGCCGACCACTTCTCGAGCCCAGGTAGGACAATGCGCACCGTGACCGAACGGTCGGATCGTGCGAAGGTCGTCGTGAAGGTGCTCGCCTGCGTGGCCGCGGCCGCGTCGATCCTCGTCGTCGCCGCAACTGCGCTCGCCGCGTCGTCCTTCACCGACCCGGCGGGCGACAACAACGCCGCGCCCGACGTGACCGGGGTGGCGGTCTCGGAGACCGCCGACGGGAACCTGACGATCGCGGCGACGATCGCGAACTACCAGGCCCTACCGGCCAACAGCTGGGTCAATCTCTGGTTCGACCTCGACTCGAACCCACGTACCGGCGACGACGGGGACGAGGCGCTCGTGCAGTACTTCGACGACGGCGGCATCCAGTTCTGGCGCTGGAACGGGTCGACGCTCGTCCGCCGGCAGGCGACCGGGATGACCGCGAGCTTCGCCGCCGGCGTGCTGACGTTCACCGGCCCCAAGGCCGCGCTCGACGGGGCGGCGAGCTTCGACCTGCTGACCGTTGCCTCGCGCGGGCAGGACGTAGGTGAGGACGACGACCTCATCGCGTCCGACACCGCGCCGAACACCGGGCGCGGGCGCTGGGTGTCGCCGGGACCGCTCACGGTGGCCGACATCGCCGGCGACCACGAGGCTGCGCCGGACGTCACGAGCGTCCGCGTGACCGACAGCGCGTCGGGCACGATCACCTTCGCCGTGTCGACGCCGAGCCATGCCGCCCTGACGGCCGACACCTGGGTCGAGCTCGACGTCGACATCGACCGCCGCCACTCGACCGGCGGAGGGGGCGTGGAGGCGTACGTCGTGCTCACGCAGGAAAGGGTGTTCGTCGGACGCTGGAGCTCCTCGGAGCAGCGGTTCCTCGTCCGCCGCACGGGCGCCCGTGCACGGAGCGCCGGCGGTGTCGTCACCTTCGACGTCCCGCGCGCTCTTCTCGACGACGTCGCGAGCTTCGACTTCTACGTCGTCAGCGGCGACTCCGACTCGGACGACGAGGACAACGCGATCGACCTCGGGCCTAACGGCGATCGCTGGTGGCGGTACGCGCTCGCGAACAGGCCCCCGCTGCACCTGATCGCCGACGACGCGCGCGGGATCCCTGCGCGTCCGCGTGCCGGCCGGGCGTTCAGCGTCGTCGTGCCGGTGCGGAGGTCGGACACCGCACGCGCGATCACGTCCGGCTCGGCGACCTGCACGGTGCGGGTGACCGGCAAGCCGGTGCGGGCCGCCGGGAAGGTCTCCGCCGGGACCGGGCGCTGCTCGCTGCGCGTTCCCGCCGGCGTCGGAGGCGCGACGCTGCGAGGGTCAGTGGTCGTCCGCTCGGCCGGCAGGTCCGTGACGACACGCTTCTCGTTCCCGGTTCGCTGAGCGAGCCCGGGGTCGTGCTCCGCCGTAGCGCTGCTCGTGTCTAGCTCGAGATGCGCGCGAAAGCGTCCACCTCCGAGGCGCCCGGGGGCGGAAGGCTCAGGATGCCGCGACGCCACCCGCAGCCCCGAGCTGCGGGCGGCTCCCGTCCGCAGGGACGGGGACACGGCTCGTCACGGAGGGTGGCGGATAGTAGGGTCGGCGGTGCGCCCAGGATCACCGACGCGCTCCACCAGCCGGAAGGAGAGTTTTACCATGCCGCGAATCGTCGCCATCCACGCAGTCGCCGACATCCCACGCTGGCTCGAAGGCAAGGCGGAGCGCGCTGCGGCCATCGAGTCGGCCTCCGGCTCGAACGTGACCGACTACGTCGCAGCGGACGGAACCAACAACGTCGCCATCACGGCCGATGTCGCAGACGCCGATGCGCTGAAGACGATGCTGGCCTCGCCACCGGCGGAGGCTTTGGAGCTGATGAAGAAGCATGGCGTTGTGCCTCCCATCTCCGCCTACTTCGAGGCCTAGAAGAACGCCCGACACGTGAGCGACGAGCACGAGGGCGCCGAGCGGCGCCCTCATCATCTCTCCGCATCGCGGCAGGTCGCAGCTTCCAGGGTTGGACTCGAACCAACAACCCTCCGGTCAACAGGACGCGGGAGTGGGCCGTAAGAGCGCGCGCCCGTCATCGGATGCCTCGCACGTCGTCCACGCGCGTCCGTCCAGACCCAATTCCGCGAGGATCTGTCGCCGCTCGCAGTACGGCGCGCTCGTGAGGTCAATCCCGTCGCGCCGAAGCACGTCGAAGATGACGAACGTCATCGGGATTGACATGTCGCCGTTCAGCACGCGGCGACAGATGAACGGGAAGTAGGGCTCGCCCCCTTCCACGCCACGAGCTCGCCGTCGAGCACGAGACCGGGTGGGAGCGAGCCGAGTTCGGGCAGCACGGTCGTCATGTTCCAGCCTCGCCGGCGATGTTCGTCCAGGCGAGGCGGGGCACGCTCAGGGCTCGACGACGGAGCGGTATCCGCACGCCGCGCGGACGAGCTACCCGGACGCCGCCGAGCTGGCGGAGGCTCGGCTGTTCGTCGATGTGTAGAACGTGACTGTGGCGTCGAACCGGCGAGGCGTGGGAGTTCGTCCCGCGTGGCTGACTACTGCGGCGATCTTCCTCGGGCTGTTGTTCTTGATGCTGCCCATCGTGCTTGCCCTCGGGGCGACTGCCGTGTGGGCGTACTACGTCTGCGGGCTCGTCGCGGCGGTCGGTATCGGGTTGCTTGCCGCCCGCTGGTACCGAACGACGCTGGTCGAGAGCGGCCCGTACCACCGGGTGATCCGAGTCGATGCTTTGCGAGCGGCCCAGCGTGCGGCTCGAGGCCGGGCGACTGGCGACGCATCGGAGGAGGCGGAGCGGTAGAAGTCCGGTGGAAGAGTCGTCAGCCCTGGTGATGCGACAAACGAAAAGCCCCGTCATTCGCGGGGCTTTGTCACTCCCCGGGTTGGACTCGAACCAACAACCCTCCGGTTAACAGCCGGATGCTCTGCCAATTGAGCTACCGGGGAAGGCAGCCCGCGGATTGTACCCGGCACTCCGCGCGGCCTTCGCCGCGCTACGCGGTGTCGCCGACGCCCCAGGATCCGTGGCCCTCGACGTCGCCGTCGCTCGCGACGAGCGGCGGCGGTTCCTGCGCCGATGCCACGGGCTCGTCCTCGTCGTCGCACAGGGGAACGGGGATGAGCTCGGTCTCGATCTCTTTGCGCTGAGTGTCTTCGTCCGTCATCGGTGTCGTGTGCATTGTGCTCTCGTCCTCAAGACAGCGGAAGGGCAGAGGAATCTTCCCTCGCGGCCTGAGGGCGCGGAAGGAGGCCGCCGCCCGAGGACGAAGACCGCGGCATGCGTCGCTTCGCCGTCGTCGGCGTCGCGTTGCTCTTGGGCGTCCTGGGACTGGCACCCGAGTCGTTCGCGGGCAACGCTCGGGTCGCCGCGCTCCAGGTCGCGCTCCGCGCACACGGGTTCGACCCCGGGCCGGTCGACGGCGTCCGCGGGCAGCTCACGACGAACGCGCTGCTGCGGTTCCAGCGCGCAAAAGGGCTCGCGGCGGACGGCAAGGTCGGGCCGGTGACGCGAAGGGCGTTCGGCGCGCGCGGGCGGCCGCTGCTCGGGCGGCGCGAGCTCGCGGTGGGTGCGATCGGCTGGGACGTCGCGGTGCTCGAATACCGGCTGCGGAGGTACGGGCTCGGCGCTCGCGCCGTCGACGGTCGCTTCACGAGGAAGACGGCCCGCGCGCTGCAGCGCTACCAGCGCCGGAACGGGCTCGCTGCCGACGGCATCGCGGGGCGCAACACCTTCCGCGCGCTCGCGAGCCGGGTCCCCCTGCGCACCCACACCGTGCTCCCGGGCGAGAGCTTCTTCTCGATCGCGGCCCGTTACCACGTCAGCCCCTGGCGGCTCGCGCGCAGGAACCGTCTCTCGCTGATGCGGGTCATCGTCCCGGGCCAGCGCCTCGTGCTCCCCGCGAGCGCGCGCCCGCTGCCCGCGTCCGCCCGGCCCGCCTCGCGCGACGCGGTGCGCCACGCGCTCGACTACTGGTCGCGCACCTACGGCGTCGACCCGCAGCTCGTCCGCGCGCTCGCCTGGATGGAGTCCGGCTTCCAGCAGGACGTCGTGTCGAGCGTGGGGGCGGTCGGCGTCATGCAGCTCCTGCCGGAGACCTGGGAGTTCGTCGACGCCGTGCTCCTCGGGGAGCGGTCAGCACGCACGTACCAGGGCAACGTCAGGGCGGGAGTCCGGTATCTCCGCTGGCAGCTGGACGAGTTCGGTGGAGACGTCCGCCTGGCACTCGCCGGCTGGTACCAGGGGGCGCGGGCAGTGCGCGAGATCGGCCTCTATGACGACACGAAGCTGTTCGTCCGCGTCGTGCTCATGCTCTACGGCACGGTGTGAGCCTCGGCAGGCGGCGGGGGCAGGGACGCAGCAGCGAGCAACGCCCGGACCGCCTCGTGTGCCCGGCGCGCGGCCTCGTCAGTCGGCAGCGCCCAGAAGCGGTCGGGCGTAGAGAAGATCTCGACGTCGAGGTAGCCCTGCCAGCCGGCGCTGACGAGTGCTCGGACCTGCGCGGCCGAGTTTCTCCCGCCCTCGCCCGGGAGGACGCGGTGCTGCAGCTCGCCGCCGGGGTCGTCGGCGACGTGGAGCCCGGTGATGCGCTCCGCGACCGCCACCAGCGCCTCCGGCCGCTCGTTCCAGAGGTTGTAGGTGTCCGCCATGATCCCGACGTCGGCCAGGCTGGCCTCCTCGAGGAGGGCGACCGCGTCCGTCACGGAGTTGACGAACGACACCGAGTCGCGCTGTCTCGGCGTCGCGGGCTCGAGCCCGAGCCGCACGCCCGCCTCCTCCGCCGCGGCAGCCACCTCGCGCAGGCCGTCGACCACGAGCGCGCGCGCCCGGGCAGGCTCGAAGTCGCCTGCCGCGCCGGTGAGGCACACGACGCACTCCGGCTCGTACGCGGCCAGCCGTCTCACGCTCGCGACGAGCGCCGCGACCCGCTCGGACGGATCGCTCGGCTTCTCCATTCCGGGGAGGAAGATCGGGAGGATCGAGGGCACGGCGGGAACGCAGCTCGCGACCGCTAGCCCCGCCTCCCGCAGGAGCGCGCGGTTCGCCGCATCGTCCTCCGGCAGCTTGAACTCCCAGATACCGATCGCGTCGAACCCCGCGGCCGCGTAGGCGCGCACGTCGTCCTCGAACGAGGCGTTCGGCGTCGAGATCTCGGAGAGCGAGAGCTTCATCGGCCGACGACCGGCACCTTCGCGAGCAGCCTCCGGGGAAGCGCGGGCTTCGTGAGCTCCCGGTACACGAGGTAGCCCGAGCCCGCTCCCAGCCCGGGGCCCGGATGGGTCGACGCTCCGATGTGCCAGAGGGCGTCGACCGGGGTCCGGTGGCCGGGCGCCTGCGGGAGCGGACGGAAGAGGAAGTTCTGGTCGAGCGCGCACGACCCGCCGTAGATGTCCCCGCCGACGAGGTTGACGTTCATCGCCTCGATGTCGGCCGGCGAGAGCACGACACGCGCGACGGTCGCGCGCTCGAGGTTCTGGATGTGACGCGCGACGCGGGCGACGATCCGGTCTGCGTAGGACTCGCGGAGCTTCTCGGTCCAGGCGCCGTCCCCGACGTCGAGCTCGCCGGCGGCGTCTCCCTTGATGCGACCGACGGGGAGCTCCTGGAGCTGGATCCAGACGATCCAGGACCCCTCCGGGCCCCGAGAGGGGTCGACTGCCATCGGCTGACCGCAGACGATCGTCGCCTCGGCCGGGAGCAGGCCGCGCTCCGCCTCGTTGACGGCCCGCGAGACGCCGTCGAGACCCGGCGAGACGTGGACGATCGCGGTCCGGCCGAGGCGCTCGTCCCCGTACCACTCGGGCGGCTCCCGGAGCGCGAGGTGGATCTGCATCTCGCCGCGGCCGTAGCGGTAGCGGGCAGCTGCCCGCGCGACGTCCGTCGGCGCGTCGGCCGCGCCGAGGAGCCTGCCGTAGAGCTGCGTGGGCGTCACCGAGGCGACGACTGCCCGCGTCGCGGGGATCGTCTCTCCGCTCCCGAGGCGCACCGCGGTCGCGCGCCCCTCCGCGACGAGCACACGCTCCACGTGGGCGCCCGTGCGTACCTCCCCGCCCGCATCGCGGACGATGCCCGCCAGGGCGTCGACGAGCTGCCCGCCGCCGCCTCGCGGCACGGGCATGCCTCCGAGCTGGAGCGCGCACGCGACGACCTGGGTCATGAAGCCCGACGTCGCCTGGTCCGGCCCGAGCCCGGTGTGCAGCGTCCAGGGAGCGAGGAGCCCGTGAGCGGCGTCGGACTCGAACGTGTCGCCGAGCCAGTCACGGCAGCTCGTCAGCACGCCGCCCGCGTAGGCAAGGAGCCCCCGCCGACCGAAGCGGCGGAGGGCTTGTCTCCCCAGCGTGAGCCCGGCCCCGGACCAGAGCTCCGTCCCGAGCACCCCGAACGAGAGATCCGCGTCCTTCATGAACGCGTCGAACATGGCCTCCCAGCGAGCGCCGTCGCCCGCGGCGTGTCGATCGAGCTCGGCGACGTTGTCCTCGAGCGAGGTCGTGAGGAAGGCGCTCGAGCCGTCCGGGAACGCCGAGCCGGTCGGGAGGTCGGTGTTCAGGTACTCGAGACCGCGGCGGTCGAGCTCGCCCTTCAGCTCGGCGTAGGCCGGCGAGCCCGTCCAGAGCGGGTGCCAGGCAGCCAGCAGCTCGTGCGTGAAGCCCGGGGCGGTGAGGTCGTGCACGGTCTTGATGCAGCCGCCGAGCTCGTCCTCGCGCTCGAGCACGCACACGCTCCACCCGGCCCGCGAGAGGAGCGCAGCCCCGGCGAGGGAGTTGATCCCGGCGCCGACGAACACGGCGTCGAATCCCGCCACGAGCTCGACTCTACAAGCGACGCCTCCCGCTTGACATGTCAGGCAGGCGCGGGATTGAATCTCCACATGCTCCTGCGCGAGGTCGAGTACGCGCGCCCGGCCACGGTCGAGGAGGCCGTCTCGCTGCTCGGCTCCTACGAAGGGGCGCGCGCGCTGGCCGGGGGGCAGACGCTCGTCAACGTGATGAAGGCGCGCGCGGCGGCGCCCGACGTGCTCGTCGACCTGGCGGATCTCGAGGACCTGCGCACGATCGGCTTCTCCGCGGACGGCCTGCTCGAGATCGGGGCAATGGTCACCTACACGCAGCTCGTCGGTTCCTCCGAGGTCGAGGTCGCGCGCCCGATCCTCGCCGAGGTCGCCGCGACGATCGCCGACGTGCAGGTCCGGAACCGCGGCACGGTCGGCGGGAACG
>Ga0209814_10000352_pt1 | contig 14750 bp, 14 predicted proteins | sample SoiMetdeltSBSDD1_FD_187597 | JGI IMG/M metagenome (GOLD analysis project Ga0209814, IMG submission 187597) | Bulk soil microbial communities from a Populus tree surrounding site in Tennessee, USA - Soil MetaG P. deltoides SBSDD1 (SPAdes) (version 2) | ecosystem: Environmental > Terrestrial >... | reverse complement strand
ATATCGAATATTATATACTTTTCACAGATTGTGCCGCATATTTCAGCGCTTCTTCAACTCCTTCGGCAGTCAATTGGGGGTATGATTTGAGTACCTCATCCTTGGTCGCGCCGCTGGCAAAGAGTTCGAGGATAAATTCAATGCTTAAGCGCGTACCCGCGATGTGAGGCTTGCCGCTAAGGATCTCAGGGTTATATGCGATATGAGTAAACATGGTCTAACTCCTAAACAATGTGGCTATTATAATGCTCAATCAATATAGCTATTAACCAGGAAAAGAACACTGTCGCTCAAGGGGAACGCTCGAAGGTCGCACTTGAGATGAGATGCCTGTCAGTATTAATTGGTGAAGGTATAAATGAAAGCCGGTCCGTTAACGGGCTGGCTTTTGTGATTTCGATGCCCTACGGATTTCCGCCTGATTTTAACACTCCTTTCAAGGAGAAGGAGTTGGGGTAATTCCCAGGAGGCTGGTTAGTTCAGTAACATATTGTCTGTGCTCTTCACCAGCCTGATTGATGCCTTTTCTGAGTTCCTGCTGATCTGCACCGCCGACAAAGGCAATGAGTGTATCGATAACAAAGCTCATGTGCTTCAATTGATGTTCTTTCAGTGCATCCAAACAGGGAGGGGCATTCTGATCAGTAGCAGTTTGAAGTAGTTCCTGCATTTCAGTTATCTTGGCTGAAACTTGATCACGAGGCAAATTGGAAGCCACAAGTGACATGTCGTCGAATCGTATTTGGAGATCATCGATTTCGTGCACAGCAGCAGCCAGGTTTTCTGGCGCGCACGGGTTCAGTGTGGGTGTCGGTGTTTCAGTTTTCGTGGGAGTTGATGAGGGTGTCGAAGTAGGGGTATCTGTCCATGAAGCTACGATAGCTGTTTCAGCGACAGATGTTTGTGTTAACAGTTCAGCCTGGGATGGTCCGCAAGAAAATACCGCAAAGTTGAATGCAAAAACCAGATTCATGAATAAAATCTTTTTCATAGTGCATCCTATATTAAAACCTAAGGCGACTACCAATAAAAAGGAGACCCGGGTGTTTTACTTCAGTCATATCCCTCCCATTTTGGTGTGTAAGGCGATTATACGACTAAAAAATGGATGAATCCTGTCCAGACGCAGGACCAATTATGCAGGAATGGGTCAAGGATATTCGGAATCAGTGCTTGATGGCGAAACCCCCATTTTTAGCCATAGGGCACTCCCCACATGCAAACTAGGGATATTCACCATTGATTTTCAAGGCACTTGGCGACATGATGTTACTAAGGATAGCTGTCACCTTTCCAAAAAGGAGTGAACATCATGACAAGAGATACACACACCGATAGTGAAGTGCACGAAAAAGACCTCAGTCGCATCTTTCAGGAAATCCGTGAGGATGTGGAAAAAGCCCAATCCCGTGAAGAACTGACCGAGCTTTACAAGCGGACGGGTTACATGATCACGATGACGCATGCAACCCCTGTAGAAGAGAAGCATGATAGGGAGATGAAGCGACGGCGAGAGATCACTGAAAGAGAGTTCACCAGGACAGTCCGTTTGATCAACAAGCGGGCAAAAGAAATTAGTACTGATGCCGACTACAACGAGAATTGGGATGGATTGGCTTCGAATGGATACGAAGCGGAAGGTGAGAACCTCCTTGAAGCTGATGACGAGAGGATAATCAAAGAATAAGTTGTCCGGGCGTAAACGAGAGCCAGTCAATTGACTGGCTCTTTTATATTCTTTGGTGAAGATAAATTGGGTCATATATAGGTATGATTAACACTAATCAGTGTGATAGGCGGCAGGACTTCCGTACTACCTTATGCTATACTTAACACTCCACGGAGGAACCATGATTGAAGCCGTTCAAATCCCAATCCTTCTGAAAGCCATAGATTTCGTTTTCGACGAGGGGCGCAAGATCCTGGAAGAACGCCGGGAACGACGGAAGAATAACGAAGTTCCCCAGGCAAGCGAGAATCCGGAGCCAGCGAAAGAGGCATCTCCACCTGAATCTACACAACAGGACGAAATCAAGCGGGATTTGCTCTCATCAAAAATAGATGAAATTTTGTGGCAGAACCACGAAGCAGATGTCAAGCACCTGGTCAAATTGCTCGAGACGTATTCTCGTAATTATCATCTTGCCAGCGAACAGTACGCAAAATGGGGAAGTGCGCTTGTGCCTCCAATTATTGTACACAACATGACTGAGTCCGAAAATTCCATGATCGAAACCATAAAGCGGCTTGAGGAAGTCCTGTCGAAGGTCTATAAAAAAGATATCAACCCAGTCTGAGAATCACAAGGTGCAACATGGACAAGGAAGAAATTACTCATCTTGAAAATATGATCTCTCTGCATAAAAAAAACCTCTATACCCTGGAGGAGATGCTGGCAACCTATGGTGCAGATCAGCCCCTGCACCTTATCAACAGCGTCACGATGATAAAGGAAGCAATAGCCAGATACACCAAACAAATAGAGGGTATCACGGGTGCCTCCAAGGAAACCGAAAAATCAAGTTTGCTTGCCAGCTTGCCACGGAGACCCTATTTTGTGGGAAGACAGGAGGAAATTCAGTCTATCCTGCAGTCCCTACAGCCCAACAGCCGAACTTTTATTGTGGGCATTGAGGCAATTGGTGGGATGGGAAAATCCACACTTGCCATTGAGATCGCCTATCGGTGTATTGAAAATGATCTATTTGAGTCCGTTATTTGGATCTCAGCTAAAGAATCCATGCTGACGCTTCAGGGCATTGAACCGATTGTGCCGGAAGCCAAAACCCTGTCAGACATTTTGATCACGCTTGGAACAAATTTGGGGAATCCCACGATCGGCAATTTATCCATTCAAGATCAGATCAAGAGGGCCTATAATCTTCTTTCAAGACAGACGACTCTCCTAGTCCTTGACAACTTCGAATCATTATCAAAGAATGAGCAGCGGGATATCCTTGATTTTCTGCGAAGATCTCCCATTACTCTTAAAGTAGTCATTACCTCGAGAGAGAGAGTGTCAGAAGGTCAGATTATCCGTTTGCAGGGATTATCGTTTGAGGAAAGTAACGCCTTACTGGAATGGGATGCACAGCAAAAGAATATTCATCTGACAAAAGACCAGAGCAAATACCTGGTCGATCTAACGGGAGGACTCCCGTTAGCCCTGCTGTGGGTCCATGGACAAATCGCTGTCCTGGGATATTCAGCTACGCAAGTTTTGGACAAATTGAGTCTTGATACCGATATTCCAATCCTACAATATTGTTTCAATCACAGTTGGAATTTATTGCGACAGAGTAACGAGAAAAATATATTATTCATTTTGGCATTACAACCTGAGGCCGTTTCGAGAGTTGCCCTTAAGGAAATTGCTGGAATCGAAGACAGCGATAGTTTTGACAATGCAATTAGTGATCTTTTACAGTTAACGCTGATCGAACACGAATCAGGTAAAGATTATTTCAGTATTTTGCCGTTGACACGCAGGTTTATCCGCACGCAATTTGCAAGTGATCGGAAATTTATCAAACAAGCTGAATTGAAAATCGCTCAATACTACGTAAAGCTCCTATCGCAAAAAAGCAGCTTCAAGGAGTGGCGCGGATATGATGAACTATTATTGGATCGAAACAACATATTGAGTGCCGCCCAATGGTGCTATAAATCTGTACAAAAGAAGCAAAACAATTCTAACTCTCTAACAAAGCAAATCAAGAACATTGCTGAAATTCTGGTGCAGATTGGTACACAGTTTGGAAGTGTGTTATGGCAACGGGCATATTGGTATGATCGTATGATCCTGGCGCACGCTGCGTTAAGTGCAGCAAAATTATTATCAGACTGGAAGTCTCTGAGCACATTTGCCAGGAACATATCCTGGATATATTTCTATCAGGGAGATTACCTGAGAGCTTTACATTGGGCTGAGGAGGCGCTTTCGGCTACCACAAAAACAGAGGAAGAGTTGCTTATAGCAGCAGCGAAGAGATCTTTAGGAGCAGTAGAATTACGCCTGGGCAATTTTGAGCGTTCTGAAAAAATGTTACAGGATGTACTGAAAACAACCGAAGAATATTCCAGCGACGACTATGGAATATATAGCAAAGGTTTTGCGCAATATGGCCTGGGCGAGCTCGAATATGAGCGCGGAAATATCGACAGAGCCAAAGAATGGTATCAAAAAGCTTTGGATACCTGGCAGGATCCTGTTCGTAAAGACCCCGTCCGGCATGTTAGTTACGCGCTAAACGGCCTGGGCTTTGTTGCGTTAAAAGAAAAAAGACAGGAAGATGCAAAGCGCTTTTTTACGGAAGGTATTCAATCGGCAGAGGAATTCGGAAGAGTTGATGAACTCGCGAAGGGTCAGCTTGGACTGGCATCTGTATACCTGGAAACTGGGACAGATTTGAAAACTGCCTTGACGCTTATCAATGAGTCGATCGAGAGTTTCCAGCAACAGGGCATGCAATACGAACTTCAAAAAAGCCAAATGCTTCAGGAGAAAATCCTGAACGCACAATCACAGACCATAACACCCAGTAATAAAAATGGATAATGAGCTAAAGATTTTTCTTCAATCCTTTAAGGAATTAGAGAATCTTTTTCAAGCACTGCCTATCACCGAAGCCCAAAATCAAATGTTGAAAGGCCTCGTTTCAGGCATTCAAAAGAATGCTAAATATCTGGCCCTTTACGACACAGTTACTCACGCCCTTAATGCACGTGCAGGAAAATGGCTGGTGCCCCACGAAAATATTAAAGGGATGGCAAAGGTGGACATTTATGATTTACGGCAGGCGAATAAAGTGTATGGGGCAGCAGTCGTAGATTCAGAATTACATAAATTAGCATATAAACTCATGTCCATTTTCACCGTTGAGAAAGGCGATTTCGTTCGCAGGTCTCCGGGCAGTGATGAATTTAGAATATTTTCCACTGCGAAAACGCCTCAGGAATTGAAACGCCTGTTGCTGAAGCTTTATGTTAACCAGGAACTTGACTCGCAGCTAACCTGGGATTTTGGCGTAGGTCTTACAGAAACCGATGCTGAGAATGAGCTTCAAAAGCAGCGAAAAACCTTCAGGCCCATAGTGGTCAGACAAACCATTTTGGAGAGTCACTCTGAGATTCCGAGACATGTCGAGGAAAATATCAACTACCAAAGTTGGAATGAGTTTAATATGCCGTATGAAGGACTTATAGATACAATCTGTTCGCTAACACTGCCCCCTAAATTAGAGCAACAGACTGTTGAGCAGGTTAGAATCACCAAAAACATAGTAGAAAACGTAGTCACCCGAGAGGCTTTAACAGGCACGCTTAACGGACTTGCAGCGAAGTGGTATCTGGATAATCATCTTGTGAAATGTGTAGCGCTGACCGACATGATCAATATGCATGAAGGAAACGCTCGATTTGGAAGCGCTGCCATCGATCAGGATCTCAGAAGGTTTTCAAATGTGCTTTCCAAACATTTTGCGAAGGCTGAAGGTTTTTTATTGTTCCGATCCGAACGTGCAGGTGATGAATTCAAAATCATATCAACGAAGAGTGATGCAAAAGAACTGGAAGAAAGGATTCGTACGGTCTGGCAAAAAGATTTACATCACGGATTGCTGGCATGGAATTATGGTGTAGGTGGGAGTGAAAGTGAAGCGCATGTTGATTTGTATCGAAATAGAGTGAAGGAAACGGAAAATATGAAAACATCAATTTCAGACGGCAAATCAACGTTTATCATCATCCGCCCGGAAAGCGATGATTACTCACGCTTATTCAAGCTCTCAGAAGATACAGCCCGTCTTATCAATGGGACGCCCATTATCGATTTGCACTTAACCATCCAGGCAATACGAAATGTGGATGATTTTGATTCGTTGAGAAAACGCCTGGAAGAGTATTGTTCGACCTTATGTCCTTTTGAAGTCAATGTTAGAAGTATTGCGAGGATGAATGTAAACAATCAAAAGGGCAGGCTGTGGATACTGGCAGATAAAACTCCAGCATTGGAAAACATGTATAACGACCTGAGCCAGATCGCAGGCGAAATGGGATATGAGAGCTATCCCTATAAATCCCAGAATTGGTTACCGCATATAAAAATTGTCGATTTGGCGGAACATACGTCAACTCAGATCAAGGACCCGACCTTCAGCACGGGCAATGGGATCGCTTTCACAGTACGATACTTCGAGTGGACCGTGCAGAAAGGTCCGGAGTATTGGGAAATGTTGGATCAATTCGCGTTTCCGCAGGAATCAGTTTTTTAGTCTCCAAAGTGGCTAGGGGGAGACTCTCAGGCGGCAATTTTCGGCTGGTACGGATTAATAAAATTGTGCTATTATTTACAAATTCACCTTAGGTGAGGTGTCATGTCGACCATCCTCATTGTTGATAGTCATCCAGACAACCGCCGAATGTATACTACCCTGCTGGGTAATTTCGGCCATCGCCTGCTGGAAGCCAATGACGGCGCCCAGGCGTTGGGGCTGGCACGTACAGAACTTCCAGATTTGATCATCACAGACGTTCTCATGCCGAATATGGATGGCTTTACGCTGGTACGTCGCCTGCGTGCGGAACCCCTTTTAATGGGGGTACCGGTCATTTTCCAGACTGCCAGCTATGATGTATCAGAAATACACAGGTTGGCACGCGCCAGCGGAATACAGCATATCCTCAAAAATCCTGCAGAGCCCCATGAGATCCTGCGGGCAGTGAACGAATCTCTTAAACAACCAACAATCCCTGCCAGACTGCCCCAAACCGGACAGCTCCAGCGTGAACACCTGCAACTGCTGGCTGACAAACTCTACCAAAAAGTCGCGGAGTTGGAGAAGGCCAACGAACGCCTGCGTAGCCACTCGTTGAACGATGGATTGACCGGATTGAACAACCGGCGCGGCTTCATGATCCTGGCTACCGGGTTGTTTAAATTTGCCCGCCGGGCGGGCTATTCCTCGTGTCTGATATATATAGATATGGACAGCTTAAAATATATAAACGACACCTTCGGTCACGCTGCCGGCGATACGGCGATCACCCATTTTGCTCGCATTTTGATAGAGACGTTCCGTGATTCAGATGTCATTGGGCGTCTGGGGGGGGATGAGTTTGTCGTCCTGATCATCGACGCTACTGAGTCTGATTTGGCTACTATGCAGGAGCGCTTAAAGAGTAATGTAGACGCTCATAACCTTCAAGTTGCTGGCGATCATGCTCTGGCTTTCAGTATGGGAGGCATTCGCGTTGACGCAAATTCCACGATCACGATGGAAGACCTGCTCTCACAGGCGGACGAGGCCATGTATAAGCATAAACTGAATAGAAGACGCGCCACACAACCTAATAACAAATAAGCTATCAGGGTCGAAATCAAACGAAGATTCACTTCGTTGAAACATATTTCCGTAGGGCGCGAATTAACTTTTTATACCCATCATCCTCAAACAAATCCACTCGGTGCAGATGGTGTAAAGACTGAGGCATATCACATTCTTCCAGTCGGACGGGGATGATGAAAATATCATTATTAGCCAGAACATGCGCCTTTTCGAGCGCGATCTTTAGTTCCTCATGGCGGTAACCATGCTGCTTATTGAATGCCCGCGACAAACAGATGATGACCACATCGCTTTTAAGGATTGCTTTGCGGATTTCGTACTCCCAATCCTGCCCTGGTTGGAGTTTTTCAGTATCCAGCCAGGCGTTTATTCCATCTTTGATGATGCTGTGATAGAGCTTGTGAACAGCGGCCTTGTCATTGTGTGCATGGCAAAGGAAAACTTTGAGGTTCTTTTTCGATGGAGACATCTTTTTGTTCTAGGACTCAGTATGATAGTCAGCTCGGGTCAATTTTGATAATAGAATCATGTAAAAAATGATTAGTGGTGATATAAAACCATATTTGTCCCCCTGACTATAGAATTTGTCTTGAAGTTAAAAATTATCTACATATAAATATTTGACATCATTAAACAAAGGCATGTCCAACCTTGTTGAATCATTGGATGAAAGCAAGCCTGGTGGGGTAATATAGCCAGCTTTGCTGAACAACCAATCGCGTAAAATCTTCTCCGTCACGCCTAAAGGTTGTAATAATTCATGTACAGCCCGCAATATCAATTCTTTGTACCGAAGCACATCAACCGCGCGTGGGTCAGGGGCGATAGGTAAATCCCACGCATACACACCTGGTGCAGGGCCGGTATAAATAAATCGTATTCGTTGACCCATTTTCAGCGTTTTACCCTGTATTTGTAATTGGTGTGCTGCAATAGCAAGCGAAGAGAGAACACTATATCGATCCAGTTCTCGGCTTAGTGTCTGGCTGACAATTAGCTCTTCAAGAGGTATATTTCTATTTTTCAAGGTAGTAAGGTGATTTTGCACAAACGCCAATATTTCTGGCAAAAGGTCAGAGAGCTTTGCCATGTTGGTTTCCTTTGCCAGAATGTCCACAATGCCTCTCTGTATGTTTGCAACAAATCGGCAAGTATCACCGCGACGTAAAGCAATACCGCGAATTTTATGTTCACCATTGGCTGCAATGCCATAGAAGCGATTTGCAACAGATAGATTTGGGTTCTGGCGCGAACTGGGAAAAGCAAACCAGGAATACACATTTTCTAATTCCATGGGTAAACCTGTTTCCTTCTCAATTTCGTTGATGAGAGCTTGAAAATCCTCTTCTGACGAATCAGAGCGAGAAATGAAAAGACTGTCTACATATACATGTAACACAGCCAAGCCTTTTTCTTCGGCAATGAATTTTGCTTGAGTAATTACTTTCCTCGAAAGGTAAGAGACAACCTCATGCGCATTAAGCCGCCCAAAAATTGAGTTGGCAAAGCCTAGTCGTCCATAGCAGACAACTGTGAGCCATTTTAGTGAAGTTGCAAGTATCTTATAACGATGGTAACTGGCGCGATAGCGTGGATCATTTTTGTCAATTGATTTCAGCCGTTGTTTGAGCGCAAGCCTTTTATCCCGCATCAGCGATAGCGTTTGTGGGATGAGCCCAGGACGGCAGAGGATTTTTACGCCCAGCTCCGGAATCTCGAAGCCATCTCCTTCTGCTTTGATATTCACTACTGTCTCCGGCGAGACGTTGTACTTGATGATGATGGAAGCCATCTTGGAACTAAAGTCCAAAACAGCTACATTTTGGAATATGCCAGGGGTCGGCTGAAAAATCAATCCGCCGCGGGCGGCTCTAACAAATTGATTATAGGTCTTCGAGATTTCACCCTTTTGTCGCTGATAGGGAACAAGTGTGCCCATCTTCATTGCTGCAAGAATTTGCATCGCGGAAATCGCTGCACCTGGGGAACGCCTGGCTACTTCTTGTAAGGGGAGGCTGCTAAGCCGAGTCTGTTCAATTGCGCCAAGTAGCTGATATTGATTGTAAGTCATGCAGTTTTGGACATCCACATGCCAACGCCCGCGCAGGTGAACTTGAGGGGCGCGATAATGAGCGTGCCCGTAGTTGAAGAAGCTAACCTCTTTGCGGCGCAATATTGGCACGGAGGAGTCACGGCTGGGCTCGAAGGGAATTCTTGTTTCTTTCGATAGTTCTTGTAATTTTGGAAATAACCACGAATCACCAAAATGAGTATGGATGACGTCGGGGTCATAGGTCGACAAGATACTATTCAAAAGACTGATAAGGTCACGCGGTCGGTCGAAGGGCATTCGCAGATAAGATTTACCAAATTTTGCAACCAAATAGTTAGGAGACTTATGCGATGGATCGGTATCTGGTTTCAGGCATAATATACGCAAGCGCGGTAATTTGGGGTCAAGTTCATGCAATGTGTCGATAGCTTGAACGCTGACTACTTTGCCATCTTGCTGTGCATTGATCTCGCATAGTGCCATCATGAAGACTTTGTGAGTCGCAGCATATCGTACCGTGAGAGGAATATCCACATCATAAAAAATCAGATCAGAAAAGTTCTCATAGACTTGCTGAAACAGTTTCTTATAAATCGTCGGGTTGGAAACTCCGATACCCATAACCACTTGAGAGCCATCAAACAAGTCTTCCCTGGTAGCGCGTTCTAACCGTACCGCCTGTTTGGGATACTTTCTTCTGAGAAACTTTCCCAATTCATTCAGATGCTGAAAATCCCCACGGGCGTAAAATACAGTCTCAAAGTCCTGATGGAAGGAATATGGTTTTCCGTCCTCTCCAATCAGCCACAAGATGATTCCCTTTGTTGGATGAGCGTATAAATCAAACAACCAGCCGTTATATTTCTTCATGGAGTAGATTTTTGAGTTCTGTAATTTCACATCTTAATTCTTGAATCTGAGTACGGAGATTGCTGAATTCATAATTATTATTCTCATGCTCCTCGACTTGTACAATGACGAGTGCGGCTTCCAGCGGTAACAGGCTCGTAGCGTTAGAAATCGAAACCCGATTCTGCAAGATGTACTCACAAAACCGCTTGATGATCCTTCGATATTTGGGAGCAAGCATATCTGCAAGAGGGGTAAGTTCAGCAATGACCTTATGTGCCAGCTCTGTGGAGGAGAGATTTTTAGGTGCCATTACACTTGTTAAAAAAGTGAATCCTGGAGGTTTTTGGTTGCAAGGTTTTTCTTTACCTCAATGATTTCATCAGCAATAGCGGCAAGAAGAGGGAAAAATCGTTTGTACTCATCCGTAGATAAGCGCGGCACAAGTAGGACAACAGAATTGGAAAGCGAGAGACGCTTGGTAAATTGACAGCACTGTTCCAGAACACGATCACGCAGGGACAGGTCAACATCTGCATTGTAGAAATGATGCAGGAAATCCAGGATCAAAGTGGGTTTGTTCTGCATATCAGACTCCATGAGCAAATCTAACAATTGAAGGCAGGTCATAGGACGCATCAGAATCGGATGATCAAGTATTTCCTCCACCTCAATGGTAAATCTGCGTACGGAACGATACAATGTATCGCGGTCTGGAAGCCATTCATCCCCTACAATAAGATGAAAGGGACCGCGCAGTGCTAGTCGGGTAATTAAGTCGGTAACTGCCTCATGCTCTTTACCTGCAGTTTCCACGATGAGCAAATGACCGAGCTTATAGTACGGTTTTATCCAATGCACGACGCGAACACTCAAGGCTTTACTCATGGATTACAGATTAATCCAAATCAAAGAATTAAAAAACCCCCTTTGGAGAATATCCATTGGGGAGTGACCATAGGGAGGTAGCAGGTATGGGTTATGACTAGAGCATTTACCCGCTAATAGGGAGGATTCCGTTTGAAATCAAAATTGAAAAATTTCAAACGCAATTCTGTTTTACTCCGAACATCGATCTTAAGAAAAACATGCTGAAGATAAGATTTGACCGTTCCAACTGTGATCCCCATCTGGAATGCTATTTGATCATTCTTATATCCCATACAAGTTAAATAGGTGACATGCTGTTCACGCGGAGAAAGAGATAACCAGCGATCATAGAGATCAAGAAGATCACTATCAGTTGATCGGCGGCCACCAGACAGAGCGCTTCCAGGTCGAGTTTTTGAAAAGTTATTCTCCTGGGCGGCTGAGTCAGTTCGATCAACAAGGCGTAAGGGATTTGCCAGGATGTGAAAGTATCTATTTGTCTGCTGCGAGCCTATCCGTGAAGGTTTTTTCTTTCGCGGAGTAGACATATTAACCAGGAATTATATTAGAACGTGTGTTCTATTGTCAAGCCTAGTCCCTTAAATGGATGTTACAACGAGGAGCCGGTCTCCTCCTCCCTCACTCTTTCCACTAGACTAGCTGGCCTTCTTCTTAATACATCAAATGGATTATGACCGCGGCGGATGCTGAGTCCATGCAAAATGAGTCCAAATTGCGAGAGACCAAACCAAAACAGGAAAATGGTCAGGATAATCGAAGCTTGATCGATCCATTTTGGAGTTTTTTCAATCAAGTCCGCGACCTGCTTGTGCCATCCCGTGACTCTTTTCTCATACTCCTGCGTGGTTGCTAGAAAAGCTTCGAGGCTTTTCCTTGTCTCGCTCAAATCACCACCCAGAAGGAAAGATGAATCACTTAAAAATGTTGAAACCTGTTGAGCCACAATTTCGATTTCACCAATCTCCGAATCCAAGGAATTGGCAGAATCAATCAGGTCGGCCAGTATTTGATCTGGCCCGGACAGGTCAACGGGTAGGAACGAGCCAAGCCCCTCAATGGTATTGCGTAAGGTTTTCAGCGTACTGCTTGCTGCAACCAGTCTCTCTCTGGCTGTCTTCAATTCGGGGAGCAGTCTGTCATCCAGGGTGCCCTGGATGTTATCGAGAAGACCGGTTGCACCCGCGGATTGGCCGGCAAGTTTTTCCAGTGCCTTCTCGGCGGCATCCACGATGCGCAGGGCACGTTGCAATTCTCCTTGAGAGCTTTGCAAGCCGACCTGTGCCTGGGATAACTCGGTGTTGATATCTGTCAATCTGCTGGTTGCTTCACGGGTCAGTGGTTCGTTATAGACCCATGCTGCAACCATACCCACCAAACTCAATATAAGAAATAATGTACCCAGGACAATCAAAGTTCCTGAGAAAAATTTGTTAGCCATACCTGCCTCCTCAATGACAATTTCAAGCTAGATGAAAATGGCAGGGGTTGCATTTATAAAGGAACTGCCTGCTTGAATTGCTTTTCATATGGAAGAGAAATCCACACATCTTTCCCGGAAAATGTGGTTACAAAATTATACGTCAATATTTTCATTTATTGATGAAGTAACAATTAGAAGGTGACTTTAAAACTGTCTCATATTTTCGTTACAAATCCGGATAGAATGGCCCTTAGGGAAGCATTCAGACTATAATCATCATATATTTTTGATTGTTACATAAGTAAGGAATATTCATGCTTATTATTGTTAGTGACCTTCATCTTGGAGACGGTACGACCGCCAATTCCATCGCGCCGAGCGCGTTTCACCTGTTTGCCAATCGCTTAAGCGAGACGGCATATTTCGCCTCCTTTCGGACAAATGGGAAGTATCGTCCTCTCGAAAGCATCGACCTCATCCTGATGGGCGACATCCTTGACCCCATCCATTCTACCCGCTGGCTGGATGCTCAACCTGGCGCCGCAAACTTCGTCCGCCCGTGGAGCGATTCAGCCGGTCCATACTTTGCCTCCAAACTTGCAGAAACTACTCAATCCATTATTGACGTGAATATAGAATCGCTTGAGGTTTTGAAGCGCTGTGCCAGTGGTCAGATGATTCTCCTCCCTCCTGCAGATGCTCGCGGAAGGCCGGATAGATATGCCAAGGAACGCATTCCACTCAACGTGCGTATTCATTACCTCATTGGTAACCATGATTGGTATTATCACCTTAAAGGGACCGCCTTCGATGAGATCCGTAAAAACATCATAGATACAATAGGATTGAGCAACTCCTCTGGTCCTTTTCCTTATGAGATCGATGAATCCCCCTACTTGCGAGAAGTGATGGAACCATATAAAGTGTTTGGCCGTCACGGTGATACTTTCGATAAGTTCAACTTCAATCGCGAATATGGTAGGGACCACGCAACCCTGGGTGACATCTTTTGTATGGCTGTTTGCAATCGTTATCCTGTGGAAGTGGAACAAAGGTACGGAGCGAAACTTCCAAACGGCATTATAGATAGTCTGCGAAGGATCACAAATGTCCGTCCTGCGTTGGCAACGCCTCTCTGGATCAGTGGGCAGATCAAACATCACGCGGGAAACGCCGCGCTTGAGGCGGAACTCAAGAAAGTGTGGGATGAGCTCTGTGACGAATTCCTTGAACTTGATGTTGTCCGCGAGGAGGATAGAGCGTTCAAGTTTGATATGGTCGACGCACTCCAACTGGCGATCAAGATTTCAAAGCGTACATCTTTCAGCACGATCAACGATATCGTCATGTGGGTACGAGACAAACTATGGGAAAGCGAACATTCCTTTGCTGAGCATGCACTGCAGGAGCCAGCCTTCCTCAAAAATACTGCGAAGTACATTGTATATGGGCACACACATCACCACGAAATCATTGCGCTTGATTCAGATGGGGATATGGGAAGCCAGCAAAATCAGCTATATATCAACTCTGGGACATGGCACTCTTATTACGATCTGGCGGTCAAGGATCCCAGCGAACAGAAATTCATACCCTATCAAACTCTCACGTATCTCACCTTTTACAAAGACGACGAACGCGAGGGCAGGCAATTTGAGACGTGGTCTGGGGCGTACGCGTAAATTGGAATGCAGGCTTCGTATAGTGTCATTATCATTGGAGGTGGACCTTCGGGACTCTCCACTGCTTTACATCTCCAGCAGATTGCTCCGCATCTTACCTCCTCGGTCCTGATTCTTGAAAAGGCACATTATCCTCGCGCCAAGCTTTGCGCGGGCGGACTCGCCATTGACGCGGAAGTTTTGCTTGCGCGGCTTGGGCTTGATGTAAGTGAAGTCCCTCATGTAGATGCAGATAAGATTCGTTTTGATTTTGAAGGCAGAGGATTGAACTTTCGCATGTGGAAACGGCATGCGTTGCGCGTCATCCGCCGCGATGAGTTTGACAACTGGCTGGCAGATAAAACTAAAAGTAGAGGATTGGAAATTCGAGAGGGGATTGCAGTAAGGAATATTATTCCTGATAAAGATGGCGTAACCATCGAAACAAATGAAGAAACTTTCCGTGCACAGGTGGTTGTTGGTGCAGATGGCTCGAATGGAGTTACGCGTCGAGGCATTTTCCCTACTGC
>Ga0209814_10000348_pt1 | contig 14765 bp, 14 predicted proteins | sample SoiMetdeltSBSDD1_FD_187597 | JGI IMG/M metagenome (GOLD analysis project Ga0209814, IMG submission 187597) | Bulk soil microbial communities from a Populus tree surrounding site in Tennessee, USA - Soil MetaG P. deltoides SBSDD1 (SPAdes) (version 2) | ecosystem: Environmental > Terrestrial >... | reverse complement strand
CGTCAGCGCAACCGATCCTGAGGACGGCGATGTGCCGGTCTCCTGCACTCCGGGCCAGGGCGGCGAGTATCCGCTCGGCCCGGTCGAGGTCACCTGCACCGCAACCGACTCGGACGGCCTCACCGGCACCGGCTCCTTCGTCGTCACATTTGTGGACACGACGGCGCCCGTTATGCAGCTGGAGCCGATCACCGCAGTCCCGAACGGCCCCGACGGCACCCGCATGGGTTGGGACACGCATCCGACCGACAACGCGGACTGGTACCCGGACGTCGTGTGCGAGCCGGAGTCGTTCTCGGACTTCGTCTTCCCGATCGGCGACACGACCGTCACCTGCACCGCGACCGACGACTCGGGGAACTCCTCGACGGGGACCTTTGTCGTGCACGTCCTCTCCGTTGCCGAGCTGCTCCGGCAGGCGCAGGCCTATCTCGTTGAGATCGGCGTCGAGCCGGTGCTGCGGAAGAGCCTCACGTCCGAGCTCGAAACGGCTGCTCGGGCCGCCGAACGCGGCAAGGTCTCCGCGACGTGCTCGGCGATCCGTGTGTACCAGGATCACGTTCGCGCGCAGTCCGGCAAGAAGCTGAGCGTCGAGACGGCGGACAGCATGCTTGTCAACGCGGACGCGATCCGCGGCATCGTGCCCTGCGCGTAGCGGACCAGAAGAGGGCGGCTTCCGCCGCCCTCTTCCGCTACACCGCCACGGCTTCCGGTGCCCGTTCCTCGGCCGTGACGCCGATGAGGGCCACCACGCAGCGGCGGTCGAGTTTCGTGCCCGCCTCCTCGCGCAGGATCTCGAGCGCGCTCTCGTGGGAGAACGCATCGCGGTAGACGCGGTTCGAGACGAGGGCGTCGTAGACGTCGCAGACCGCCAGGATCCGAGCCTCGAGCGTCATCGCCGGCCCTGAGAGCCCGCGCGGGTAACCGGTTCCGTCCAGCCGCTCGTGGTGGTCGAGAACAACCTGTGCGACTCCTTTGGAGAATCCGAGGTCGAGCAGCATCCGGAAGCCGATCTCCGGGTGCCGCTTGATCACGTCGAACTCGCGGTCGCTGAGCCTTCCGGGCTTCTTCAGGATCGAGTTCGGAACGGAGAGCTTGCCGATGTCGTGCACGAGGCCGCCGGTCGCGAGCTCGCGGAGGCGAAGCGGTGAGAGCCCGAGCTCCTCGCCGACCTGCACCGCGCGGAGAGCGACCCGTCGCGAGTGTCCCTCCGTGTACTCGTCCTTCTCCGCCAGCGAGACCATGAGGGCGCGGACGTGCGAGCCGAGGAACTCCTCCTCCGAGCGGACGAGCTCTACGGTCGCAAGATCGCCGGCAAGCGGCCGCGACTGCGCGCCGCGCCGCAGGTCCAGCGCCACCGGGAGGGCGACGAGCACGAGGCCGATGAGCTCGAAGCCGTGCCCGAGCCACCAGCCGAGCTCCATGTAGGTCATCAGCATCGCCGGAGGCAGCGCTGCCGCGAGCCACGCGATCCCGACGACGACGAGCAGATCCGCATGGCGGTGCGTCAGCATGAATGTGCGGAACGCGCGGTAGGCGAGCAGCGCGTAGAAGCCCAGGCCTACCGCAAGCAGGGCGAGCGCTGCCGGGCTTCGCGCCTCCGGGACACTGGGGACCAGGTCCGGGGCCGAGAAGGCCGTGACGCCCATCGCCGCGATCAGCGCGAGGAGCGACGCTTGCAGTATGAGTAGCGACCGCACGCCGTCGGCTCGGCGAAATCGTGGGATTGCGGAGAGAGCGAGAATCGCCCCGCCGATCGGCAGCGTCGCGCCGCCGGTGAAAGCGACGACGCCGTTCATGCCGACGAGGAAGTACGGCGTCGCGATGCCGTGAAGCGAGAGCAGCGCCGCCATGACCGAGAAGGCGGTTCCGAGGAGAACCGTCCGACCGTCACGGCGCCGCGCTCCCATGACGGTCAGCGCCACCGCGGCCGCAGCCGCGGCGAGGGCGGTCATTCCGACACCGTAGAAGTGCACGCCCCCACCGAAGGCAACCTGGTTGCCTCCGAGGAAATGCCCGGCAGCCGTGGGGAAGGCCGCGAGTGCGCCGCCCACGACCAGGATCGGGGCGAGCCTGTCGCTCGTACTTAGCCGCATGAATCTCGAATGATCGGAGTACGCGCGAGCCGAGCGTCCCCCGATCGGGGGACTCGATTCAGCCGGTGAGGAAGAACTTCGTCAACCGGCCGACAGTGTCGAAGCCGAGCTTGCCGTAGAGCTCCTTAGGCCAGTCGTCTCCATCGGCGACGAGGAAGACGAGGTCGGCGCCTTCCGCTCGAGCCTCGTGAGCCGCGCGAAGGACCACTGCGGTCGCGTAGCCGTTACCGCGGTGCGCCTCCTTGGTGGCCACGTCCTCGACCTGGCCGACGCCCTGAGCGACGTAGAGGTCGCTCCAGCTCACGATCTCGCCGTCGACCCGGACACCGAAGTAGCGCGTCGTCGCCCGTTCGGCCAGGAGCAGCTTGGCGTCCATCAGCTGCTGCGCGACCTCCGCGGATCCCCACGGATAGTGGAGGATCTCTCCGGTGCGGCCTTGCCGCAGGTCGGCCTCGCCTACCTCCTCGACGATCGACAGGTCGGCGCTCTTCTCCGGGTCGCGGAGCTGCGCCATCCAGATGTGGCGGCGGACGTTCCAGCCGAGGTCCGCGAACTGCGGCTCGAGCCTCTCGCCCAGGCCGGCGTCGAAGCACATCACCGCTCGGTGTTTGAGCCCTGCGCCGCCGAGGATCCGCTCCGCCTCGTCCGCGAGCTCCTTGGCGCCTGCGCCGAGCGGCAGCTCCTCGACGAGGAGGTAGTTCGAGTCGTGTCGCAGCGGCAGCGACGGCTCGAGGACGCCCACGCCGAACGGCGAGTCGACGGTGCGGGAGCCGGCCATCTCGATCTCCCGCTCGAAGCGGTGGATGCGGCCGAGGACGTCAGCCATCTCCGACCCTGCCCGGGTGGCCGAGCGTGCCCAGCTGCGCGATGTCGCGGCGGAAGAAGAGCGCAACCGTCCAATCGGTCACGACGCGCAGCTTTCGGGAGAAAAGGGGCAGCTGGTACAGGTGGTAGGTCCGCGTCACCCACCAGCCGAGGAACCCGCGGAGCCGAACCCCGAGGACGTCCGCGATTCCCTTGTAGCGCCCGAGCGTCGCCACCTCGCCGAGCATCCTGTACCGATAGGGACGAACGTCGCCCTTGATGTTCTTGGCCAGCCGTCGCGCCTGCCGTAGGACATGCTGGGAGGTCGGCGGGTCGAAGTGGCCGGGCGTCGCGAGGTTCGGCACGGCGGCGCAGTCACCGAGTGCCCAGACGCTGCTCATCCCCGTGACCCGCAGGGTCTCGTCGACCGGGACACGGCCGCGCTCCTCGGTCGGGAGGCCGAGCTCGGCCAGGAGAGGGTGCGCGCGGACGCCGGCCGTCCAGACCACGGTGCTCGTCAGGATCTCGTCGCCGTCCGACAGCCGGGCTGCGTGCGGCTCGACCTCCTCGAGCGTCGTCTCTGTGCGGATGTCCACGCCACGCCGCTCGAGCAGCCGGGCGGCGTAGTCGCCCAGACGGGTCGGGATCTCGGGGAGGATCTTCGGGGCCGCGTCGACCAGCACCCACTGCTGCGGGGTGTCGCGGAGATCCGGGTAGTAGCGCAGCGCGTCCCGCACGAGGTCGGAAAGCTCTGCAAGCGCCTCGACGCCGGCGTAGCCGGCCCCGACGAACACGAATGTCAGCTCACGGCGGCGGTGGGTCGGATTGGGATCAGCAGCGGCCACCTCGAGGCGGCCGAGCACGTGGTTTCGCAAGTGGATCGCGTCCGCGAGAGACTTGAAGCCGAGTGCGTGCTCCGCGAGCCCGGGGATCGGCAACGCCCGCACGATCGCACCCAGCGCGACGACCAGGTTCGAGTACCCAACCCAGAAGAGGCGCTCTCCCGCTTGCACCTGCACGCGGCGGCGGTCAGCGTCGTGCGCTTTCGCCTCCCCGAGCAGCAGCTCGGAGTGGCGGCACATTTGCCGGAGCGGGACGACGACGTGGCGGGGCTCGAGCGTCCCGGAGGCCGCCTCGGGCAGCATCGGCGTGAACAGCATGTAGTTCTCGGGACTGACGATCGTCGCTCCGTGCTTGCCGAGGGAGCGCGCGACGTACGACCCGGCGAACCCGCCGCCGAGGATCAGCGTCCCGCCTCGAGCTTCGTGGTCCGCCACGGCGCCGTTCTACACGACCGGGGCGAGGGCGACGTCCTCGACAAGCCAGCGGAAGAAGCTTCCGGCGCCCGTGGAAAACGGATCGCCAAAGCGATCCGCTTCGTCACCGAGGTCGCGGTAGAGAGCCCTCGCCGTGTTCGCGATCGGCACGCCGTTGTCGAAGCTGCCAAAAGCGTACGGTCGCCGCTGCGCCTCGCGCCAGCCGGCCGCGAGGACGGCGTCGCGGAACCGGGCGAAGAGAAGCCGCGCTTCGGGCACATCGTCCAGCGAGAGCCGCGACGAGTACCGGGTCATCACCTCGGCGCGGTCCGGGTCGTAGCCGCTGAAGTGGAAGAGTCGGCACGCGCCGAGCTCCCGTTCCGGCAAGTTCCAGTGCGCGACGTTGATCGCTGGGTCGTCGTAGACGTGCACGTCCTCGTAGTACGAGGGCACCAGGTCCAGCCAGCGCTGGTCGAAATGCATTCCCTCCTCGACCGAGTGGCGGCAGTCCGCGAAAAGTCGGCTCTGCCACCAGCGAAGGAACGCGCGGCCCGTGTCCGAGTCCGTGACGCTCAGCACCCCGCCGTTGAAAGTCCCTGACTGGAGGATGTTCAGCTCTCGCCCAACGCGATCGGATCCGACGAGCGGCTCGAGAAGATGCGGAACGAGGGTGATCGCGTGGTGCCCTGCGCTGCGAAGGAGATCGGAGATGTCTCCGAGCACCATGACGTCTGCGTCGACGTACACGGCGGTGTCGAAGCCGAGATCGAGCGCCCGCTCGAGAGCGAACGGCTTGATCGCGATCGCTGCTTCCAGCCGGGTGCAGCGGAAAAGGAAGCGCTCGATCCCAGGCAATCCGAGCTCGTCCAGCGGAAGCACCTCGAGCGGATAGCCGGCCCCGCGGAGACATCCGGGGTCGTCCGTGAGGCCGAGCAGCACCGGCACCTCCGGGTGTTGGCGCCGAAGGGAGTCGGCCATCACCCTCGCCATCGGGAGGTAGTTTCCGGCCGCCGCTGTTACGACCGCAACGCTCAGTGCCGGACCGCCGGAAGGAAGGCCGAATCGACCTGATGCTCGGCGCCCCCGCTCGAACGCGCCCAGTCGAGGAATGCGTCGTGGTCCGCTCCGAGCGGCTCGGGAAATGCTTCCTGGAGGTCGGCCCGGAGTGCATGGACGGCTTTCCACAGGCGTGTCACACGATGTGGGCGCTGCACCGGCTCGTTCAGCCACGCGTAGAAGCTCCCGGCGCCGGTGGCAAACGGGTCGCCGAACGTGTCGACGTCGTCTCCGAGCTCCGTGTAGAGATCCCGCGCGAGCTCCGGCACCGGCACGCCGTTCCTAAACGAGTCGTACGCGTACGGCCAGCGGTGTGTCTCCGCCCAGCCGGCGGCGTGCAGTGACTGCGCATAGTCGGCAAACCGGCCGGAGAGGCCATCGAGATCCCCCGTCGCAAGCCGATCCGAGTAGCGCGTCACGTGCTCCGGCCGGTCCGGGTCGAAGCCGCTGAAGCGAAGAAGTTGTGGGACCGCTCCACATCGCTCCGGGAGGTTCCAGTGGCCGATGTTGGCGCCTGCGTCCCGGAGGATGCAGGTGTCGCGGAAGTACCCGGGGACGAGGTCGAGCCAGCGTTGCTCGTAGTGCATGCCCTCCCCTACGGCATGGCGACAGCCCACGAACACGCGGTCTTCCCACCACCTCAGGAAGCGTCTCGCCAACTCCGTGTCCCGAACGCCTACCAGCCCGCCGTTGAAGATTCCAGAAAGGAGGATGTTGAGCTCGCGCTCCCGAGTGTCGTCGGTCTCAGGCGGCCCGAGGAGGTGGGGTGTGAGGACGATGCTGTGGGCGTCGAGCGCATCGAGCACCGAACGCTGGGCACCCAACACGAGGCTTTCCTGCTTCAGGAAGACGACGGTCCCGTAACCGCGGTCGAGCAGGCTGGAGAGGAAGTACGGGGTCGCCGCATAGCTCAGCGGCTGGCGGCGGTTCAGGAAGCGGAAGCGCCCCCCGTGAGGGATCCGCAGATCGTCCAGAGTCAGCAGCTCAAAGGGCTCGCGCTCCGGCTCGAAACAGCCCTGGACTTCGTCGGCGAGAAGCACGAGGAACGGATTGCCAGGATGGTGCTCGGCGAGCGACCGTGCGAGAACTCGGGCGTACGGAAGCTCGCGCTTCGCCACGATCGTTCCGAACGCCGGGAGCACCAGGCAACCGTACTGAAGCCCCTAAGCCAGCATGGCTCGGCGCTGCTCGAGGAACCGCCGCTCGGCCGTGTTCGTCGCCAGCTCGAGCGCTCGCTCGTACGCCTTCGCCGCTTCCTCGCGCCGGTCGAGCCGGCGGAGCAGATCGGCTCGGGCGGCATGGAGCAGGTGGTAGTCGTTCAGCCCTTCGATCTGGTCGATGAGGTCGAGGCCGCGGTCAGGGCCCTCCGCCAGCGCCACCGCCACGGCCCGGTTCAGCTCGACGATCGGAGAGGGTGAGATGCGGGCCAGCTGACCATAGAGGGCGGCGACGGCGGGCCAGTCGGTCTCGCCCTCCGCATGAACGGCCGCAACCGCGGCCTGGAGCTGGTACGGGCCGACGCGTCGTAGGCTCGCCGCGCGCTCGAGCACGCGCCGTCCCTCCTCGATCCGGGTCTCGTCCCAGAGCGAGCGATCCTGGTCCTCGAGGAGCACGAGGTCGGCTCCTTCAGTGCGGGCTTCCCGGCGCGAGTCGTGGAAGAGCATCAGCGCGAGCAGCCCGAGCGCCTCGGCCTCGTCCGGCATCAGCACCGCCAGCAGCTTCGCGAGCCGGATCGCCTCGTCGCAGAGCTCACGCCGGACGAGATCGTCGCCCGAGGTCGCCTCGTACCCCTCGTTGAAGACGAGGTACAGCACGGCAAGCACCGATTCGAGCCGGTCCGGGAGCACCTCGTCGGGAGGCACGCGGAAGGGGATGCCCGCCTCGCGGATCTTTCGCTTGGCGCGGACGAGCCGCTGCGCCATCGTCGTCTCGGCGGTGAGGAAAGCCCGCGCGATCTCGCCCGTTGCGAGGCCGCCTACCTCACGGAGCGTCAGCGCGACGCGCGCTTCGGGCGCCAGCGCCGGGTGGCAGCAGGTGAAGACGAGCGCGAGGCGTTCGTCCGGGATCGTGCTCATGTCCTCGTCCTCCACTGGGAGCTCTTCGAGCCGCGCCAGCAGCTCGGTCTTGCGCTCGAGCGTCCGCTCGCGCCTGATCCGGTCGATCGCCTTGTTGCGTGCTGTCGTGACGATCCAGGCGCCGGGATTGCGCGGCATTCCGTCCACGGGCCAGCGCTCGAGCGCCGTGGTAAAGGCGTCCTGCACAGCGTCCTCGGCGAGGTCGAAGTCGCCGAGGACGCTGATGAGGATCGAGACGGCACGTCCCCACTCCTCGCGGAAGACGGACGCGACGTTGGGAGCTCGACCCGTGATCGCAGCTGAGCTGTCTCGCTGCGCTCTGCGGCGCGAATCCAGGTCCTCAGTCGTGCCCGTATCTGTGGATACGGGCACTCCCTGCGTCCGTGGCCTCGCATCCACAGATCACACCGAGCCAGCGAGCACGACCACGGGCCGAGCTCCCATCAGCCGCGCTCCACGACCGGGCGGACCTCGACCGACCCGTACTCGGACGCCGGGATCTTCGCGGCGTAGGCGATCGCCGTGTCGAGATCCGGGAGCTTCGTGTCGAAGAAGCCGCCGATCTGCTCCTTCGTCTCGGCGAAGGGGCCGTCCGTGATCAGCACCTCGCCGTCGCGCACACGAACCGTCTTCGCGGTCCGGATGTCGTCGAGCTCCTTGCCGGCCATCTCCGGGTCGGCAGCTCCGAGCTCCTCGAAGAACGCGTACCACTTCGGCAGCGACTCCTCGCTCCTCTTGGCCGCCTCCTCCTCGGACAGGTCGAGCCAGGGCTCCTGATCGCTGTAGATCAGCATCGCGTACCGCATCTCAGCTCTCCTCTCGCACGAAGACGGGACGAACCTCGATCGCGCCGTGCTCTGCGGCCGGGATCTCAGCGGCCAGCTTGCAGGCGTCGTCGATCGAGTCGGCCTCGAGGATGAAGAAGCCGCCGAGCGCCTCCTTGACCTCGGCGTACGGCCCGTCCGTGACGACCGAGTCGCCGTTTCGGACCCGGACGGTCGTCGCGGCCGTCGTCTCCTGGAGCTCGGCGCCGCCCACGACCTCGGGCCGCTCCGAGAACTCCATGTAGCGCCGGTACACGGCCTGGCGCTCGTCGTCGCTCAGCTCGTTCCAGCCGTTCTCGCTTGCGTGGATCAAAGCGAGGAATTCCATGCGTCTCCTTTCCTCAGGCTGCCCGGAGCCTCGCCAGCATCGTCTCATGGACGAGCAGCAGGTCGGGCTTCCCGAAGGGATCGTGGTGGCGGAGCTCGTCGGTGATCGCCCGCCTCTTCGCCGTCTCGCGCTCGATCATGTTCCTCCGAAGGCGCCTCACCGCCTCCTCCTTTCGTCGCTTGCACAGGAACGACGAACGGTCGAGGGCTAAATCGACAGCATCCGGCGGAGCAGTTCGAGAGCGCCGCCCTTGTCGAGCGGCTCGTTCAGGTTCCCGCACTTCGGCGACTGGACGCACGACGGGCAGCCGTGGTCGCAGGGGCAGCCCTCGAGCAAGCGCGCCGTGTCGCCCACCCAGCCCTCGAAGACCTCGAACCCGCGCTCGTTGATGCCGACGCCGCCGGCATGGCCGTCGTAGACGAAGATCGTCGGGCGGCCGGTCTGGAAGTGGAGGTTCGTCGAGAGCCCGCCGATGTCCCAGCGGTCGCACATCGCCCACAGCGGCAGGATCGCGATCATCGCGTGCTCGGCGGCGTGGAGGGCGCCGAGCAGACGCGTGATGTCCGTCAGCCCCTCGAGCATCGCGTCCTCGGGGACGAACCAGATCGCCTCGGTCTCGAACTGCGTCTCCGGGAGGTCGAGCGGAAGGGTCTCGATCGTCTCGCCGTCGCCGATCCGCTTCCGCTGGTAGGCGACGACTTGCTCGGTGACGACGACGCGGCCGAAGGTGAGGTCGAGGCCGAGCCGGCGCTCTTCGCGGAGCGGCTCGACGATCGCCGTCATCGTGTCCTTCTTCGCCTGGGTGTACTCGTCGCCCGAGTACGGCTCGACGAGGGCGGTGCGATTCTCCAGGTCGAGGTCGGCCACGCGGTACGACTCGCCCAGATGGAGGTAGACGGCGCCCTGGTGGACGGTCGAGTAGGCGCGCTCCTGCTCGACGAGACCCAAAAGCGACCCGGTCGAGACGTCGACGACCGTGAAGGAGTCCGGCGTGGCCGAGCGGAGGCCGAAACGGCCTGCCGGATAGTCCCGCCCGGCCCAGACGAAGCCGTTGTCCTTGCGGCGGAGATCCGGAAGCTGCGCCGCGCGCTCGAGCGCCTCGGGGCCGAGTGTCTCGGTGGCCTTCTCGTCGAGCGGTGCCTCGAAAGCGGCCGAGCGGACATGGCCGTCGAGAACACGCGGGTTCGCGTGGTCGAGGATCGCCGCCTCGACCCGCCGGTCGAGCAGCGCCTCTGGATCGCGCATGAAGAACTGGTCGAGTGCGTCCTCAGTGGCGACCATCGCGGCGAGCCCGTGGCCCCGGCGCCCGGCGCGGCCCCACTGCTGCCTGAGGCTCGCGACGGTTCCCGGGAAGCCGACGCAGATCACCGCGTCGAGGAGGCCGACGTCGATCCCGAGCTCGAGCGCGTTCGTGGCGCTGACCCCGAGCAGGTCTCCCGCTACGAGCCTGCGCTCGATCTCCCGCCGCTGCGCGGGTGTGTAGCCGGCGCGGTACGGGGATAGGCGCGTGGCGTCGCCGAGACGCTGGGCGGTGAAGCGATGGACGAGCTCCGCGGACTTGCGGCTCTTCGCGAAACAGAGCGTCCGCACCCCTCGCTCGACGAGCGAGGCCATGAGTCGGGCGGCCTCGCCGAGAGCACTCGCGCGGAGCCCGAGCTCCTCGTCCGTGAGCGGGGGGTTCCAGAGCAGGATCGTCCGCTCCGCCTTCGGCGCGCCGTCCTGCTCGATCGTCGTCGCCTCGACACCCAGAAGTCGCCGGGCGAGCTCACCGGGGTTCGCGATCGTCGCCGAGGCGAGCAGAAACTGCGGGTCGGCGCCATAGATCCGCGCGAGGCGGCGCAGGCGGCGGAGGACGTTCCCGACGTGTGACCCGAAGACCCCGCGGTACACGTGCGCCTCATCGACGACCACGTAGCGGAGGTTGTGGAGGACGTCGCCCCAGCGGTCGTGGTGAGGCAGGACGCCGACGTGGAGCATGTCCGGATTGGTCAGGATCAGGTTCGACCACTTGCGGATCTGCCACCGTCGGCTCGACTCCGTGTCCCCGTCGTAGATCGCGGGCTTGATCGCGGGTGGCTTCAGCTCGGTGAGGCTGCGAATCTGATCCTGTGCGAGCGCCTTCGTCGGGTAGAGGTAGAGCGCGCGGGTCTTCGGCTGGCGCGCCAAAGCGTCGAGGACGGGCAGGTTGAACGCAAGCGTCTTGCCTGAGGCCGTTCCGGTCGCGACGACGAGATGCTCGCCGCGCTGCGCCGCGGCCCAGGCGTCGGCCTGGTGGGTGAAGAGCCGCTCGATCCCGCGAGCGGCGAGCGCATCGCTGACCTTGGGGTGAAGGCCTTCCGGGATGGGTGCGAACCGGGGTGGTCGAGCCGGCTCTCCTCCGACATAGGAGACCTCCTCGCCCTCGAGCAGGTCGCTCCAAAGGTCGGCGGCGACGCTCATCGGCGGGCCACGAGGGCAACGAGGAACGGATAGTCATCTTCTCCATCTTCCTCGAGATGCTCGACTCGCAGGCCGGCTGTGGTGAATGCGGTGACGAACTCGCCGAGCGGGACGTGCGAGGCGCCGACCCGCGCTCGTAGACCGTCGGGATTGAAGACGCCGGGCTCGGCATCGTCGTACCGGCGAGCAGGGCGGTAGCCGGGGTGAAGCTCAGGCACGCCTCGGCCGAAGCGGAACAGTGCGTGTGGCCCGATGAAGCACGGGTGGCCGCCGACGTAGACGAACGGGCCGCCGGGTCTGAGGACCCGGGCGACTTCGCGCACTGCTGCGGCGAAATCGTCGATGTCCGTGTGGGTCCAGGTCGAGACGGCGGCGTCGAAACTCGCGTCCTCGAACGGAAGCGCCGAGGCATCGGCCTGGACGACGTCGAGGCCTCGATCGCGGGCGCGGCGCAGCATGTCTTCCGAGGCATCCACGCCGGTGACGTCCCATCCACGGCCGCCGAAGGTCACCATGTGTGCGCCGGTGCCGCACCCGAGGTCGAGGAGCCTGCCCGGCCCGACACCGAGCAAGCGGAGCGCCGCGGCGTTCCCGTGATCGTGCAGGTCGCCGAGGAACTCCGTGTCGTACCAGTCGGCGATCCCGTCGTAGCGCGCCATCGTTCGATGCTAGCCCTGCGCCTGGAACCTCCAGCGCACAGCCGGTGTAGAGGAACCGATATGCGGAGGGGACTCCTCATCGGTGCCTTGGCGGCGCTGCTTCTCGCTGCTGTGGGCTCTGCTGCGCCCGAGAAGTCACCGCGCGTGTCGCTCACTGCTCGGCCTTCGACGCTCGTCGCCGGCCGATCCTGGACTGCCGTCCTGGCCGTGCGGGGATCGCGGCCCTCGCGCGTGTCGCTGACCGCGACGTTCGGACGCCGGCGCGTCGCGGCGTCGGCTCGAAGATGGCGCCGCGGCCGGTACCGGGCACGACTTGTCTTCCCGGTTGCCGGACGTTGGCGTCTCGCCGCCAAGATCGGCCGGACGCGCGTTGCGCTTGGCACCGTCGCGGTCCGGGCGGCAACTCGCCCGCCTCTCGTCCTCGTCGCTCCGACCGAGGCCCTTCTCGAGCCGAACGGATCGATCCTCGTCGCCGAGAGCGGGCAGTCGCGACTCGCCCGAATCGATCCGACCACGGGCCGTGACACGCTCGTCGCGCGGATCGTCCAGCCGTTCGGCCTCGTGCTGACGCCGTCGGGCGTCCTCTACTCCACGTCCGAGAGCAGGGTCGTCCGGGTCGAGAGCGGTGGGTCGACGACCACGCTCGCCGACGCCGGCGAGGATGTCGGGCCGCTCGCGCTCGACTCGTCGGGAAATCTCTACTTCAGCACCGTCTCTCGGATCTTCCGCATCGAAGCCGGCACGGGCACGGTGACTCACTATGCGGGTACCGGAATCCGAGGAGGCGGGGGCGACGGCGGGCCTGCGCTCGCGGCGGAGCTCGATGCTCCGCATGGTCTCGTCGTCGGGCCCGATGGAGCGCTCTACGTCGCCGACACGGGGAATCACCGCGTCCGTCGCATCGATCCGGCAACTCGCGTCATCTCGGCTTTCGCTGCTGCAACGGGCCCGGCCGGTCTCGCGTTCGGCCCGACTGGTGCTCTCTACGTCGCCGAGCGGGACGGTCAGCGCGTGTCTCGGATCGACCCGGCCGGGGCGAAGACCGTCGTCGCGGGCACGGGTGTGAGAGGTGAGCGCGGTGACGGAGGTCCCGCGGCCGCGGCTCAGGTCGACGAACCGTTCGACGTCGTGCCGGCGCCCGGAGGGGAGCTGTTCATCGTCGAGAGCGGAATCGCTGGAGGCATCCGCCAGATAGACGCTTCGGGAGTCATTCGCACGATCCGCCGACGCTAGACTTCTCCCACCGGGGTGCCGCAAGGGCGGCTGAGATCACACCCGTCGAACCTGAACCGGGTCATGCCGGCGGAGGGAGTTCTCTCATAGTTCCTCGAGTACTGACGATTGCGGGGTCCGACTCGGGCGGAGGCGCGGGGATCCAGGCCGATCTGAAGGCGTTCGCGGCCGCCGGCTGCCACGGGATGTCGGCGATCGTCGCGCTGACCGCGCAGAACACCGTGGACGTGTCGGCGGTGCACGAGGCGCCGCCGGAGTTCGTCCGCGCAGAGCTGGACGCTGTCTTCGACGACATCGGTGTCGATGCGGCGAAGACGGGAATGCTCTTCTCGGCGCAGCTGATCCGGACCATCGCCGACTACCTCGCCGACGTCTCCGTTCCCCTGGTCGTGGATCCGGTCATGGTCGCGAGCAGCGGCGCGAAGCTCCTCCAGGATGACGCGATCGACGAGCTGGTGACGAGGCTGTTCCCTCTCGCGACGGTCGTGACGCCGAATTGGCACGAAGCACAGGTCCTTGCGAGCCGGGTCCGAGGGACAGTCCCTCGCGAGCCGCGCGCGCTCGCGGAGGCGATCGTCGAGGGAGGAGCCGCCGCGGTCGTCGTCACCGGAGGCCATGGGCCCCAGCCCGTCGACCACCTCTACGACGGCGAGCGGCATGTCGAGATCCCGGTCGAGCGGTACGACGTTCCTGCCACGCACGGCGCCGGCTGCACCCATTCCGCCACGCTCGCGGCGCTTCTCGCCCGTGGGCACTCGCTCGTGGAGGCGAGCCGCGGCGCGGCCGCCGCGGCCGCCTCCTCCGTTCGAAACGGCCTGACCGAGATCGGGGCGGGTGACGGGCCCGTTGACGTCCTGAACGTGAAGGAGCGCGATGGCGATCTCGCCCGGCGCGACGTTGCGCACACTGCGCGCGCGTAGGCCGCTCGTCCACCAGATCACGAACTACGTGGTCATGAACGAGACCGCGAACGCGACGCTCGCGCTCGGCGCGCTTCCCGTGATGGCGCACGCGGCGCAGGAGGTCGAGGAGATGGCTGCTAACGCCGGTGCCCTCGTCCTCAACATCGGGACGCTGTCGGAGGACTGGATCGAGGCGATGCTGCTCGCCGGCCGGGCCGCGAAGGGCCCGATCGTCCTCGACCCGGTCGGTGCCGGCGCGACGCGCTACCGGACGGAAACGGCCAAGCGCCTGCTCGCCGAGCTCGACGTCACGGTCGTCCGGGGAAATGCGGCCGAGATCGCCACGCTCGCCGGGCACGCAGCCGAGATCCGGGGTGTCGAGTCGATCAGTACCGCGCCGACGACCGCCGAGGTGGTTCGCGACGCGGCCAGTGCGCTCGGGACGATCGTCGCGGTGACCGGCCCGACCGACCACGTCTCGGACGGGGAGCGGGTCGTCGCCGTCTCGAACGGCCACGAGCTCATGGGAACCGTGTCCGGAACCGGCTGCATGTCTACGGCCGTCACCGGGGCATTCCTTGCCGCCAAGCCGAAGGAGCCGCTCGAGGCGGCAGCCGAGGCGCTCGCCGCATTCGGCGTGGCCGGCGAGGACGCCGCGCGCGACGCGCACGGCCCGGGCACCTTTCACGCGGGTCTCTACGACGCCCTCTACAACCTCGACCCGGACACGCTCGACGGCCGTGCGAAGGTGTCCGAGTGAAGCTTCATGCAATCGTCGACGATTTCGATACGGCCAGAATCGCGGTCGAAGGCGGAGCCTCCGTGCTCCAACTGAGGCTCAAGGGCGTGACGACGGAGGAGCTCATCGAGCGAGGGGAGCCGTTTCGCCTGCTTGCCACTGAGTACGAGGTCACGTTCGTCGTCAACGACGACGTTCAGGCAGCGCTCGCCCTGCTCGCCGACGGCGTGCACCTGGGGCGGGGCGACGACGGAAGCGAGCTCGCGGTCGAGGCCGGGATGATGCTCGGACGGTCGGCGTCGACACCGGCGGAGGCGAAGGAGGCGGAGCTCGCGGGCGCGGGGTACATCGGTG